>Ga0209805_1000884_pt1 | contig 18514 bp, 17 predicted proteins | sample GraSoiAngelo_148_FD_185905 | JGI IMG/M metagenome (GOLD analysis project Ga0209805, IMG submission 185905) | Grasslands soil microbial communities from the Angelo Coastal Reserve, California, USA - 14_1009_09_20cm (SPAdes) (version 2) | ecosystem: Environmental > Terrestrial > Soil > Grasslands ... | reverse complement strand
CGAGGTAGCCGATCTTTCGCGACAGGGTAAGGGTCCCGGTTCGAAAATGCGTTTGCACCAGGCTGGCCAGGGCGTTGTCGTGGACGTCGAGCGGCCGGTCGATGGACACGGTATAGGCCTGGTTGGGCTGCAGCACCGCGATAGGCACGATTTCGAATTGGGAGGTATCACCGCCCGGCCTGGTGCGCAGTAGAAACGGCGTGTCCGGGCTCAGCTGCACCGCCGCCCGCATGGTGTCGGGCCGCATCGCTCGGTTGAAGCTGAGGACGATGTTGCGATCGGGGGCGACGGAACCGGCGCTGTCGCCGGGATCAACCGAGGTCAGCATCGGCCGGCCTTCGGTGCTGAAGCGCCACGAGTGCTCGAGCGTGTTCTGCTGACCGCTGGCGTCGGCGTAGCCGGAATGCATCGCGACGGTGTAGCCCGTGGACAGCTGGAAATTGACGTGGGTGTGGATGAACATCAGGGTGTTGCCGGTCCAGGCGAACCGGCAATTCCTCGACCCGGCGCAGTCCTTCAGGGCGGGCGAGAGAGCAAAGCGCTTTTCCACCGAGTCGTGATTCATCGGCCGGTCGAAGCTGATGCTGATGGCCTGGTTGGTCGGCACATCCGTGACGTCCCGGTTGGGAGAGATGCTCACGATTCGTGGGGGATTGAGGGCACACGCGCTCAGCAGGCAGGCGAGCATGGCCACCGTAAGAACGATGCCCCGCCGCATCACCAGATACTAGGGGAGGGAAATTAGCCGACCCTAAGCCGGCACAACGACCTGGGGACCGGGTGAGCCCGGTCTCGACGCTTAGCGCTGCTCTTCGAGAAGCTGGCGCATCTCATTCGCCAGGTTCGTCAGGCGCGCCGGGTCGACAAACATGATCGACGTCTGCGAGATCCGGTCGATCGTCCGGTCGAGCGCGTCGACGCTGTGCTCCGTGGAACTGAGCATCTCCTTCACTTTCTTGGAACGACTCTGCAGCGCGCTGTCAGCCATCTGGTTCAGCTGGCTCATCAGGGACGGCCAGTCGATGTCCGGCTCAGCGCTGACCGGCGCGGTGGCGGCAGGCGCGGGCGGATGCGGCTGGGCTCGCGCCGCGGGCGCCATCGTGGCCGCCGGGGCGGTCGATGGCTGCGGTGGCGCTGGGCGGTAAACGGTAGCCGGCACCGAGGGCGTCATCGCCAGCATTTCTTCGAGGCTTACGGAAGCCGGCTCCTCGAGGTCGGCGACGGCCTTGACCTCGATCCGTGTCTTGGAATCGGCGCACAGGCGAGTCACGATCTCCGGATCCTGCATCAGCTGCGGCTGGCCGCGCGTGAAGGCACCCAGCAGCTGGCCGTCGCGCAGCAAGATGATGCCCATCTCCTCCGGGGCTCGGACCAGCAGGCTTCCGTGGATCTTCTCTTCTTGCAGGTACTGGAGCAGCGCGCGGACGTCGACAAAGCGCGCCAGCAAGCCCTGCAGGATGGTGGGAGCGGTGAGCAGCTGGTAGATGGCCGTGACGACCTCCGCGGTGAGCTCGATGACGTCCATGCTGCCCTCGCCACGATCGACGTCGTTCTTGAACAGGGAGAAAGCGGTCCGGCCGGTGGACACGACCGCGCCCCCGTCGTAAAAGCTCTCGATCAGGCTGCCCTGGTAGAACAGGATCATGCCGCGGGAGGCCTGTCCCGTGAGACGCAGATATCCGGTCAGCCGGTCCTGGCTCAGCGAGCGCAGCAGCTTTGGGAAATCGACGAAGGCCGTCTTCAGTGACTCGTAAACGAGCTTGCCAACCGGTAGCGGATACAGCTCCGTGGGGGGTGGGCCCTCCTCGGCGACGACCTGGGGCGCGGCCTGGGGCGGCTGGCTCACGAGCGCCCGCTCACTGACCTGGGGGGCCGCCGCTGCCGCCGCGGGCGGCGTTGCAGTGGGCTGGGAGGGCGACCGGATGGCCGCCACCGGGCCGTTGTCGGCGCCGGGCACCCCCCGCCGCTTTGCCTCCGCCAGGATGTCTGCCGTGGGCGCGGTGATCGTCTCCTCGGTCGGCAGCTTCGACTTGGGGTCAAAGGTGTAATCGCCCTGGCGCCAGGCGAGCGGTTCGAAGACCGCCTCCTCGCCCTGACTGCCGTTGCCATACGCGTGAAAGAGGTGACCAAAGAGAAAAAACAGCGAGAACGCCTCGCCACCGCTGCGTACTTGAAGGGTGCCCGTGGCGCGCTGAGCTTGCATCGACTGCAAGAGAGAAAGCAGGGGAGTCTGGTCTAACGATCCCTTGTAGTCCACAAGTCTCGGCGCTTGCTCGATGGAACTCAAAGAAAGCCTCCCACCGCCCCGAGATTTGTTTCCAATGCTAGCACAGGCCAAATACGATACTCCAAGTGTTCGTGACGCGGGGTTGCCGCCCGCTCGGCAGGGTGGCCCGCTAAGCTGAGGGCGGATGCCCGAATTGACGACCTGCGAGGATGCGTCCGCCTGGGACGCGTTCGTCTCGCAGGCCCGCGACGCCTCATTGCTACAAGCCTGGGCATGGGGTAGCCTCAAATCGCGCTACGGTTGGCAGGTCCGTCGCTATTTCTGGGTCGAAGCCGGGCGGCCGATCGCGGCCGCCGCCGTTCTCCGCCGAGGTCTTCCCGGCGGGCTCTACCTCGACTACGCTCCGCGAGGCCCAATCCTGGACGGCCGGCTCGAGCAGTGGCCAGGATTCTGGCAAGCGCTCCGTGAACGCCTCGCCGCCGAGGGAGGCACCGTGCTCAAGGTCGATCCGGAATGGACCACTGAAGCCGAGCGCGCCGCCCTGACCGGCAGCGGGGCGCGGCCCGGTCGCCATCCCATCCAGCACCAGGCGACCATGGTGGTCGACATCAGCGGCGGCGATGAGGCGCTGATGCGGCTGAAGGAGTCAACCCGGCGAAACATCCGATCGGGCGGCCGCCACGGCATCGTCGTCGAAGCCTCGGAAGCTTCGGCGGCGATGGACACCTTCTATGACCTGCTCCAGGAGACGGCCGCTCGTGAGCAATTCACCATCCGCAACCGTGCCTACTACCAGGACCTGCTCGGCCTGTTCCGGGAGCGGGGCCAGGCCTGTGTCTATCTCGCGCGGCTCGAGGATCGATTGCTGGCCGGGGCTGTCATGCTCTTCTTCGGGTCGAGGCTGATCTATCTGTACGGCGGCACGCGCTCCGAGGCGAAAGATCTCAAGCCCGGCTACCTGCTGCACTGGCGGGCAATCGAGGACGCCCAGCGACGAGGCTGCACCAACTACGACATGTGGGGCGTGCCGCTCGATCCGCAACCGGGTCAGCGCGGCTACGGCTATTACGTCTTCAAATCGCGCTTCAACGGTCGGCTGGTGCGCTTCATCGGGCTGTACGACCTGCCGGTCAACCGGGCCGCCACGCTGACCATTCGCCTGGCCGAGCGATTTGCACGGGCCGGTCAACCCGAGTTTGTCTGAAACCACGACGGCCATCACCCACGGTCACGCCCTTGGCGCGCAGGCCTGGGACCGCCTGTTGCTCGAGCAGCCCGAAGGAAACCTGCTGCAGAGTTGGACCTGGGGCGAGTTGCAGTCGCGGTTCGGCTGGCGCGTGGAACGCCTGCTCCTCCAGGATGGCCGGCACGGCCTCTGCTCCCTCCAGCACAGCACCACCCTCTACCCGCGAGGCGCGGTCTACTACGTCCCGCGCGGCCCGGCCGTGGTCGCGGCGGCGCGAATCCAGGTCCTCGACGAGCTGGAGCGTCGGGCGCATGCGGGCGGCGGAATCGTGCTGCGGGTGGAGCCCAACGACCGGGTCGGCGACGAGTGGCCGGCGTTCTTCGAGGGGCGTGGATTCGTTCAGGGCGATCCGGTCCAACCGCAGGCGACCCAGCTGCTGAATATCGATGTCGACCCGGAGGCCTTGAAGTCCAGCTTCAAGCCGAAGACCCGCTACAACCTCAACCTGGCTGAGCGCAAGGGCGTCACGGTCACCGGTTCAAAAGACGTCAGGACCTTCGCGGGCCTCGCCGGCGAGACCGCCAAACGGCAGCGGATTCATCTTCCCGGCGCCGCCTACTACGAGACCGCTGTCGAGCTGTTCTCACCGCGCGATGAGGTCCGCCTGTACCTGGCGCGGCACGAGGGGGACGTGCTGGCCGGCATCGTGGTCTTCCGTTTCGGCAAGACCGCCTATTACCTGTTCGGCGGCTCCACCGAACGCAAGCGGGAGCTGATGCCGAACTACCTCCTGCACTGGCAGGCGATGCTCGACTTTCGTGCGCTGGGTTGCGACACCTACGACTGGTGGGGTATACCCGAAGAGCCGGCGCCCGACCACCCGTGGTTCGGGCTGTACCGGTTCAAGACCGGTTTCGGCGGCGACACGGTCCGCTACATCGGTCTCTACCAGCGGGTCCTGCGCCCGGGGCCGTTCAAGCTCGAACGCCGGCTCCAACGATTGAAGGCGCGAGTACGCCAGCCTATACTGCGGTGACATGGCGAGGGAGCGAACGCTCTCCGAGCAGGCGTTTGAGCAGTTCCCCCAGGCCCTGATCCTCGTGGACCGCGAAGCGACCGTGATTGCCCTGAACCCGGTTGCCGAGCGACTGACCGGTTGGGCCCGGGGCGATGCGCTGGGTCGGCCGGCGGCCGACATCCTCGAGGTGCGCACCGAGACGGGTGTCAACCTCTGCGCACCGAACGGCGCACTACGGCGGGCGCTGCGGCTCGGCACCCGGATCAACACCCACTTCGCCTACCTGTTTCGCTTGCGCACCAGCGACGATCCCGTACGAGTCGCCTACTCGGTGGCGCCGCTTCATATCAAGGGTCGCATGCCCGATGGGGCGGTGATCGTCATCCACGACGTCACCCCCGAGCTCGAAACGATCGAAGCCCGCGATGCGCTGATGCTGGCGGCGTCGCACGAACTGAAGACGCCGCTCACGACACTCAAGGGTCTCAGCGAGCTCTTACTCGACTTTGACTTGAGCGAAGCGCAACGGCGCGAGCTGTTGCAGGATCTGCACGGGCAGGCCGACCGGATGGAGCGGCTGATCGGCGATATCCTGGCAGTGAGCCGGATCGACTCCGGCCGGATCTCGGTGGATTTCTCGCGGGTCGACGTGGCTTCCGTGGTGCAGCACGTCTGCGACGAGGTGCATCCGATGCTCAAGGGCCGTTCCCTGAAATGCCGCATCCCCGAGGACCTGCCCGCGGTCATGGGCGAGGCGCGGAAGCTGCACCAGATCCTGGTGAACCTGGTGAACAATGCCATAAAATATTCCGAGCCCGGCACCCAGATCACCCTCAGCGCGCGAGGCGATCCCTCGCAAGGAACATATGCCTCGCCTATTCGAGAAGTTTTATCGCGCCGACGACCCGGCAGTCCGGCGTACCTCCGGCACCGGGCTGGGGCTGTACATCGTACGCAGCCTGGTCACCATGCTGGGCGGCCAGGTCCACGTGCGCAGCCGGCACGGAAAGGGCACAGTCTTCACCGTCACGGTGCCGCGGGCGGAGACGACCGCCCGGCCCCGGCCGCGCCTCGCCGTCGGCGCGCACTAGCCGCTATGCCACCGGCGAAGCGGATCCTGATCGTCGACGATGAGGCGATGATCCGCAAGGCGATCCATCTCGCCCTGGAAAAGGAAGGCTACGAGGTGGTCGAGGCCGAGACTGGCGGCGAGGCGCTTCGCCGCATCGAGCTGAACAAGCCCGACTTGATCCTGCTCGACATCATGCTTCCGGACGTTTCGGGTTTCGATGTCTGCAAGGACATTCGCAAAGCCGGCCTGCGGGTGCCGATTATCATCCTCAGCGCCAAGACCGAAGAGATCGACGTGGTGGTCGGATTGGAGATCGGCGCTGACGACTACATCACCAAACCGTTCCGCACCCGTGAGCTGCTGGCTCGAATCGCGGCCCACTTACGGAAGGCGCGTCAGGAAGAGGAAGCCGTCAACCAGGGCCGTCTGGAGTTCAAAGACCTGGCCATCGACCTCAACGAGCGTCGTGTCTTTCACGACTCCAGCGAGGTGCTGCTGACCCATACCGAGTTCGATTTGCTGGCGTTCCTTGCGTCGAACGCCGGAAAGGTGCTGTCTCGCGAAAAGATCCTCAACCATGTCTGGGGCTACGAGTACCCGATCGAGACCCGGGTGATCGACGTGCACATCCGCAACCTGCGGCGGAAGATCGAGCAGGATCCGTCCCACCCGTTTTTCATCCTCGCGGTGCCCGGCATCGGGTATCGCTTCACCAGCGCCGGCAAACTCGGCTAGCCGTCCACTCGCGTCGAGAAGGGGTGGCGGCAGCGACGCGGCGTCAGGACGCGGCTTCTCCCGCCGGCCGCAATTCCCGGTAGAGGGACAGCAATCGATCGAGGTTGTCCGACAGACTGTATCGCTCCACGGCACGGGCTCGCGCGCGGCGGCCGAGCTCGGCGCGGAAGTCGGCAAACTCGACGAGCGTGCGGAGCGCTAACCGGAGCTGCCCATCGAGATCCTTGGTATCCATCACGATGCCGGCGCCGCGCAGGGCTTCACCGTCCGAGCCCACGTCGGTGGCCACCGATGCGGTGCCGCAGGCCATCGCTTCCAGCAGCGACAGCGATAAGCCCTCAACCATCGACGGCAGGACGAAGATGTCCATGGCGCGAAGCATCGCGATCCGCTCGGCTTCATCGAGCAGCTGGCCGGTGAAGACCACGCGGGCGTTTCCGTACCGTCGTTCGAGGCGGCGCCGCTCGCTGCCACTGCCGACGACCACGAGCTTGATGCTCTCGGCGGCATCGACGTCCTGGAAGGCGCGTATCAGGAGATCGACGTTCTTTTCGGGATCTACCCGGCCCAGGTAACCGACCAACCCGCTTGCTTCGAGTTTTCGCTTGACGTCCGACGTTCCCGGCGCGTACTTGTCGACATCCACACCATTGGGAATCACGGCGACATTTCCGGCCGGCACGCCGTAGTGCTCGAGCAGACTCTTCTGCTGCTGCGAAAAGATGATCACCCGGTCAAAGCTCGCCAGTGACTGGGCATACAAACGGTAGACCGCGGTGCTGATGCCCTGCCAGAACCCGAAGCGGGAGTCGTACGGGACGTGGAAGGTGGCCACCACCGGCAGGCCAAGCTCATGGCAGAGTTCGGGAAGCCCGAAGTCGATCAGCGTCGAGAAGCTGAGCGAGACGTGGACCAGGTCGACCCGCTCGCGACGAAGGAGCTCGGTGATCGTGCGCTTCGTCCTGGGCGAGGAGATGATGTATCGATGACTGCCCGTGAGTGAGCGCAGCGTGAGCGTATCGTCGGTCACGGCGGGGAGCGCGCCGTGGTGGACGAAGAACACCTTGACGCCTCGCGCCCGAAGCCCGGCAACGGTTTCCCGCGAATAGGTCAGCAGGCCGTCGCCCGCCCGCCCGCTCTGATGACCAAGCCAGGCAACCCGAAGCGGCTCATTCATTCGGTTTGAAGCTCCTTGAGCAGGTCGAGGAGGAAGGGTCGGTTCTGCAGCTCGGCGTGTGGGATGTGCAGACCGGGCTCATCGACCGTGCGACCGTTATACCGAAGGATGTCGATGTCGATCTCTCTCGGCCCCCAACGCACGTGGGCGGTCCGGCCGAGCTGCTGCTCGATGCGCTTGACAACCTCCAGGAGTGCCCGGGGCTCGAGCGAGGTCTCCACCTCGAGGACCTGGTTCAGAAAGTGGGGCTGGTCGCGGACGCCGACCGGCTCGGTCTCGGCGACGCGCGAGGCGCGCACCAGAATGATCCCGGCGTCCGGCAGCGCGCCGACGGCCGACCGTAAGTATCCCGCGCGGTCACCCAGGTTGCTCCCCAACGCGAGCCACACCCGAGTCACGAGTGCAGGATGGCATCCGCCATCCGGGCCACCCGAACCATGACCCTGACATCGTGAACCCGGACAATGTCGGCGCCGGCGGCGATGCTCAGCGCGACCGCCGCGGCGGTGCCCTCGAGCCGTTCGTCGACCGGCAGGTCGAGCGTCTTGCCGATGAACGACTTGCGGGACGGTCCGATAAGCAGTGGAAACCCGAGCCGGCGGAGGTCGGGCAGGCGCCTGATGATTTCGAGGTTTTCCTCCCGCGTCTTGCCAAAGCCGATCCCGGGATCGACGATGATCCGATCCTCGGCGATCCCGGCAGCCCGCCCCAGCTCGGCGCTCTCGCCCAGGCTGGCGGCAATCTCGCCGATCAGGTCGCGATAGCCGCCACCGGGGTTGTTGTGCATCAGCACCACCGGCACGCCGGCCCGGGCGACCGTCACCGCCATCCGAGGATCGCGCCGAAATCCCCAAACGTCGTTCACCATGGCGGCGCCGGCCGCGACGGCGCGCTCGGCCACCGCGGCCTTGTAGGTGTCGATCGAGATCGGGACGGTGACGGCGGCGACGGTACGCTCGAGCACCGGAATCACGCGTCCAAGCTCCTCTTCCGTGCTCAGGCCGGGACCTGTCCAGGTCTCGGGACGGGTGGACTCACCGCCAATGTCGATCAGGTCGGCGCCATCCTGCTCCAGCTGTCTGGCCTGGCCGACGGCCGCCTCGAGATCGATGACGCCGTCACCCGAAAAGGAGTCGGGGGTAACGTTGACGATCCCCATGAGGTAGGTGCGCGCACCCCAGTGGAACTCACGCCCTCCGATGCGGAGCGACCGCAGGGTGGCCGCCATCGGCCTGAGCGTAGCATCATGTCGTTTCGGTGACTGAGATCAAGCTGAGCCGCCTCCTCGAGGGTGTCACGGTGCTCGAGGCGCCGCCGACCGACCCCGAGGTGACAGGCCTTTGCTACGACTCGCGGCGGCTTAAAGCGGGCGACTGCTTCGTCGCCATTCCCGGCACGCACACCGACGGGCACCGGTACGTCGAGACGGCGCTGCGAGATGGAGCGGTGGCCGCCGTCGTCGCGCGGCGGGCGGGCACTGCCTGGCCGCAGGTCGTGGTGCCGGACACCCGTAAAGCGCTGGCTCAGATGTCGAGCACCTGGTATCGCCATCCGAGCCGCGACCTGGTGGTCATCGGCGTCACGGGTACGGACGGCAAGACGACAACCACGACCATGATCCAGCAAATGTTGCTGACGGCGGGCCGGCCTGCCGGCTCCATGAGCACTGTCGATATCCGATATGGAGGCCATGTCGATCTGAATGACTCGCGCCAGACCACCCTCGAGGCGCTCGAGATCCAGGAGCAGCTGGCGCGGATGCGTGACGGCGGCCTGAAATACGCCGTCATCGAGACCAGCTCCCACGGTCTCGCCCTGCAGCGAGTGGTTGGCGTCCACTACGACGTCGCCGTCTTCACCAACATCGCCCACGAGCACCTCGATTTTCACAAGACGATCGAGGCCTACCAGGAGGCCAAGGCGCGGCTGATCGATCTGACCACCGGCAGCGCCGCCAAGGGGCTAGCGAAGACCGCGGTGCTGAACCGCGACGATCCCAGCTATGCCTACCTCGTCAACCGGCCGATCGCCCGTCAGATCACATACGGCGTCCAGATGGACGCGGATCTCAAAGCCGGCCGCGTTGAGGCGACGGCCGATGGCTTGCGCGTCGAGGCGTCCACCCCGCTCGGACCCCTGTCATTGCGGTTGAAGTTGAGTGGCCGTTGGAATGCCGCCAATGCGCTGGCGGCTGCGGCCGCCGGGGTCGCCGTCGGCCTGACACTCGACGAGATCCGTGCGGGGCTGGAAGGCTTCAGCGGAGTCAGCGGCCGGATGGAGCGGGTTGACCTGGGCCAGCCCTTCAACGTCGTCATCGACTACGCCCACACCCCCCAGAGTCTGGAGAAGGTGCTTCGCGAGCTACGGCCGATTACGAAGGGCAAGCTGATCGCCGTCTTCGGCAGTGCCGGCGATCGGGACCGCGAGAAGCGACCCTGGATGGGGGAGATCGCTGCCCGCCTCAGCGACTATGCGATCTTCACGAACGAGGATCCGCGCGAGGAGGACGCGATGAGGATTCTCAGCGAGATCGCCGCCGGTGCGGAGGAGGTTGGCTGGAAGGAAGGCGACAACTACGCGCGAATTGAAGACCGGCGGCAGGGGATCGCGCACGCCGTCCGGCGCGCCGGGCCGGGCGACACGATCCTGCTGGCGGGAAAAGGGCACGAGCGCAGCATCCTGATCGGGCGAGGAAAGGAGCCCTGGGATGAGCGCGCTGCTGCCGAAGGCGCGATCCGCGGCCTGCCCAGCTAAGCCAGGCTCGTTCTGCCCACGGAGTCAGCGGCGCGCGGCGAGGACGAGTTTGCGGTCGGTAAAGGAGAGCACCGCACTGTCCCGTACGACGATGGCAAGAGCCCGGCCCGTGGATGGCGGTGCGCTCAAGAAACGCTGCCGGACTCGTGCCATGGTGGCGGCGTCCTCGCCGCCGCGCTCGAGCCAGGGCTCGAAGTCGTGCGCCTTGCGAATCACCTCCGTCTTCTCAATGCGAAAGCCGGCCTGTTCGCAAAACGCGATCCATTCCCGTTGGGTATAGATGCGGCGATGAGTCGGGTCGCGAAGCGATTCGACCTCGTCCTGGAACGCGGCACTCTCCGCGTCCTCGGGCGCGAGCGTATCGATGAAGATGAAGACACCGCCGGACCGCACCACCCGGGCGACCTCGCGCATCGCGAGGGCTACGTCATCGAAATGATGCGCGGCAAGGCGGGTGGTCACGATATCGAAGCTCGCATCGGGGAACGGCAGTCGCTCCGCCGAGGCCGCCACGAATTCCGCATTTCGAACGCCGGCGTCCCGAAGGACTTCACGGGCGGCGGCCAGCATGGCGTCAACCGGATCGGTGAGCACAACGCGGGCGACCTTCGGCGCCAGGGCGAGGGCCGTGTGGCCAGCCCCGGTACCGATGTCGAGGACGCGTTCGGTGCCGGTGGGCGCCGCAAAATCGACAACAAGCTGGAGCTCGTGCCCGGTCCTGTGTTCGCCGGTGGCGTAAGCCTGCGCGGCCTTCTCCCAGCGGCCCGGGGCGCCTGTCACCGGCTCAGCTTAAGGCGACGCTGTCGAGCACCTGCTTGACCAGCGCACTGCCGGCATCGGGGGTCACGAAGGTGAACAGATAATTGCGGCCCGCCGTATGGATGTAGACCGAGGAGGTGTAGGGCCAGCCTTGATCCGGGCGCGCCCATGCCGAGGTGACTTTGCAGGTGTCGAGCGCGACGCGCGACACCTGTTCCGCGACGGTATAACTCCAGACCTGGATGGTCGCGGTGTGGTCGGCGAGCGGCGCCAGATCGGCGCGAACGGTGGCGGGCCATTGGACCGTCAAGGTGTTGGACGTCGACGTCTGGAGGATCAGGAAGGGCACCTCATCGCCAGACTTCGTGACGGTTGTCAGCGATGGATCCGAGCCGGCGGCCTGGTACCCCTGTGGCAACATCAGGCTCCAGCCGAATCCGCTGGCGGTGTGAAGCGGCGTGCTACTGACCAGGTCGCCGCGGAGCCAGCCGGCCTGACTCCCGAGCTTGACGTGATACCAGACGTTTCCCGAGGCATCGGGAGCCCGGGCGTCGGCGGTGGCCTGGGTGCCTTGTGTGAGGGTGGCGACCCGCGCGCTCGATGCGCTGGCCGCCGACCGAAGGTTCACACCCAGGGGATCGTTGACCCAGATCGCAAACGGGAGCGCTGGCGCCGAGGGCGCCACCACGGTTGCGGACTTCGGTACCGGCAACGATGCGGGACACGATGTCGGCGAGGCGTGCGGATCGATGCTACTGGAGGCGGAAGGTTGAGGCCGGCCCGCCACGGCGTGGGTCTGGTAGAAGGACGTTAGCGGCCCAGCCAGCAGGAAGGCCGCCGCGGCGCCGATAGCCATCAGGGGGATCAGGCGGAGAGCCGACCTCATGGTCATGCAACGCCTCCCGCGAAGGCGGAGTTACGCCAGCGGCCGGCGGTTCGGCAGTCCGGGCCGACGCGGAAATTCGGCTGGCGTCGGCCCCAATTTCTGCACGACCAGTAAGGCGGTCCCCCCGGCCACCGGCCGTTCCAGCCTTGGCGCGCCGCCACCCAGGAGGCGGGCCGCCTGTTCGAGCCGATGCGGGTCGACCGAGCTGACTTCGGCAATGAGGTCTCCTCCGGTTGTAACGAAGGGGAGGGCGAGCTCCAGCAGCACCGGCGCCGGCGCCGCCGCCCGCGAGATGGCCCGGTCGAACTGCTCTCGAACGGACGGCTGGTGGCCCAGTTCCTCCGCCCGACCCGCAAGCACGGCGACGTTGCGCAGCTCGAGGGTGCCGGCGACATGCTCCAGGAAGGCGCACTTCCTGGCGTTCGCCTCCAGCAGGGTGAACTGGACCTGTGGCAGCGCCAGGGCAAGTGGCACGGCCGGCAATCCACCCCCGCTGCCGATGTCGATCACCCGTCGGATACCGTCCCACGCCAGCGCCAGCAAGGCGTTGGCGTCCGTGACCTGCGCCTCGACCTGCTCGAGGGTGCGCGCTCCCGTCAGGTTGATGGACCGGTTCCACTCGAGCAGCAGCTCGGCGTAGCGCTGAAGCGGCGGGCTCACATCCTTACAATATGGTCGTGCCGATCTACGAGTTCTCCTGTCTGACCTGCCGCCATACGTTCGATGTCCTCGGCAGCTACGCCAGCCGTGACGAACGCCAGGTTTGCCCGCAGTGCGAGGGCACCAACACGAGGGCGATGTTCTCCACGTTCGCGGTCGTCGGCAGTGGCGAGGCGGCGGAGGTCTCGTCCGCCGGGAGCTGTGCCTGCGGCGGCAGCTGCGCCTGCTCGAACTGACCCGGTCTTTCAAGTCGCTGGACACGAGGGCGATCTTTCCCGCATGATTGCCACGTGGCGACAGCCGGTACACCCGTCCGCCTCCGGCCGCTGCCTTTAGGCGAGCTGCTCGACGAAAGCTTCAAGCTCTATCGCCGCGAATTTGCCGTCATCGCCGGCGTCGCGCTGGTCGTCATCCTCCCGAACCTGCTGCTCACGCTGATTTCAGGATCGTACCGAGCTAACCCCTTCAGCTACCTGCAACAGGTCTTTCAGAACCTGAACGACCCTGAGGCGCTTCAGAGAATTCAGAACCGCCAGGCGCAATTCACGAATTCGGCCCTGTACTTGCTGACGTTTCCCATCGCGTTCCTCCTCGTCCCATTCACCACGGGCGCGTTGTATCGCGCCGCCACGTCGCTGGCCGCCGGCAACGTCGAAACGATCGGCTCGGTGCTGGCCGGTACCGCCCGCCGCTATTTCGGCATTTTCGGAAACCGGTTTCTGTGGGGGTGCGTGATCGTGGGATCGGTCTTTATCGTGACCATCCCCGTCGTGATCTGGGTCCTGGTCCGGTGGGCGGTGTCGTTGCCGGCGCTCTTTGCGGAGGGCGCGGGACCCGTGCAGGCGCTTGGAAGAAGTTGGAACCTGACCAGGGACAACTGGTGGCGCTGCCTCGGTGTTCTCCTCGTGATTTCCTTCATGGTGGGGCTGATCCAGGGCGCCCTCGGCCTGTTGTTCACGGGAATCGCCGCCCTGATGCCAGGCCTGAGCGATGACCTCAGGGCCGGCCTGGTGACCACCGTCGCGACCCTGGTCAATGCCCTGGTTGGCGCCATCACGCCGATCGCCATCACCATGCTCTACCTCGACCTGCGGGTTCGCAAGGAGGGTCTCGATCTCGACCAGCTTGCCCGTCAGGCCGTCCCGGGCCCTGCGCCGGCCTAGACCGTTGCGCCGGGGGGCATCGGCGCCGATCCTGCTGATCGTTTTCGGGCTACTGGCCACGCTGGGCGGAACCTCCGCGTCAGCCAGCTCCGCAGACGATTACACCAACGCGGTCCATCGCGCTCTGACCCTGGTTCAATTCGCCGAGCGCGGTGATGTGCCATCGGTCCAGCAGGCGATCGACGTCGTCGTTGCGGGCACCGGCAAGAGCCAGCCGGAGATCTTACGCGACCTTCGCCAGGGGTCTCCGGATCTCGTCGACGCGGACCAGCGGTTGCAAGCCCTGTACGCCACGCTGCAGGCGCGGGTCGATACGCCCGACCCCGTCAGGTCCAGCGAGCAACTGCAAGCGATCCTTTCGCAGCCGCGCTACTCCGGCCTCAGCACCGGTCCGTCGCTGCCCGAACAGATCCTCACGTTCATCCTCGGCAGGATCGCCGATTTTCTTTCGTGGGCTGGGATCGGTAACCTCCACCTCAACATCCCGATCTGGCTGTGGCTGGCGCTCGGCCTCGTGGTGTTGATCACGATCGTCGTCTGGCTGATGCGTGCCGTTCTGAGCGGTGGCGGACGGGAGGCTCGGCTACGGGAGGGCAGGTCGACCGCCCGCCCCCAGCTCGACTTCTTCGCCATTGCCGACCGGCTCGCCGCCGGGCAGGACTACGCGGCCGCGATCAAGGCGCTCGCCGGCGGCGTATCCGTGCGGCTCCGAGGTGAGCAGGCGTGGGAGCACAGCCCCTTCACGGTGCGCGAGCTGTTCCAGCAATCGGACCGGGCCGAAGGACTGCGGCCGTTGCTCCTCTCCTTTGAAGAAGCGAGCTATGGCCATCGGACGCCCGACGCGGCCGCCTACGCGCGCGCCGCCGAGGCGGCGGCGCCCTACCGGCAGGCGGCGGCATGAAGGGACGCGGCTGGATCGCGCTGGGCGCGATGGCGCTGCTGGTCATGGTCCTGGTGTTGTTGCGTGGCAGCAACAGCCAGGGCCAATCCCCGAACCACGCGTCGACCAGCGATGCTGTCGATGGCACCTCCGCGTTGCGCGCGTACGCCGACGCTCTGGGCTATCCGAGCGGCTCGGTTGAGGGCACCTTCAGCCTGCCCACCACTTCGGGCCTGCTCTTTGTCTTCACCCCCTCGAACGGCTTCAGCGCCGACCAGGTTGCGCAGCTGAACAGCTGGATGCAATCGGGGGGCGTGGTCGTCTACGCGGCCGAGGAGGGCGACCCACAGCTCGATACACAATTTGGGTTGCGTCGCTCGGGGACCGGCGTCCCGGCGAAGGCCCACGCCGCGGCGCCCATCTTTGGCGGTGTGGAAGCGGTCGCGGGCGCCGGTTCCGCCCGCGCCTTCAAGCCGGCGGCGTCGCAGGTCCCCGTGCTTCGTAACGACGCGGGCGAGGTGCTCGGCCTGAACCAGGCTGTCGGCCAGGGCCAGCTGGTGGCGCTCACCGACCCGCTCATCCTCTGCAACGGCTACCTCGGCAAACCTGACAACGGTCGCTTCGCCGCCGACCTGATGGCGATGACCCCGGCGGGTGGTCGAGTCTGGTTCGATGAATTTCACCACGGCGCGGCCGCCAGCGCCTCGCCGGAAACGGCCTGGATGACAACCCCCTGGGGCTTCGCCCTCCTCCTGGCCGTGGTCATCCTCTTCGTCGGCCTGGCCATGCGCGGCCGTGCCTTTGGCCCGGCGATCGCTTTGCGTGCCCGGGAGGACCGGTCGACGGCCGAGTACGCAGTGGCGGTCGGGAGTCTCCTGCATCGGACCGGCGCCCGGCGGGTTACGCTGGAGGCCTTGCTGTCCGCCACGCGTCGCGCGGTCGCTCAGCGGGTTGGTCTCGGCGCCGACGTCCCGAGCGATCGCCTCAACGCCACCATCGCGCAGCGTGCCCCGGCGGCTGCCGCCGAGCTGTCGCGGGCGGAGCGCGAGCTCGACCTCGCCACCGTGGGCGAGGCCGAGGTCCTGGCGATGGCCCGCCGGTTGCACGACCTCGCTTATCCGTTGTCCATGAAGGAGTCCGCATGAAAGCCGCCGAGTTTTACGCCCGTTTTCGCGCGGAGGCCGCAAAGGCGATCGTCGGCCAGGACGATGCGGTGCGACTCTGCGCCCTCGCCCTGATCGCGCAGGGCCACGTCCTGCTCGAGGGGGTTCCCGGCGTGGGCAAGACGCTGCTGGCGAAGACGATCGCCCGCTTGCTCTCACTCCAATACGGCCGGGTCCAGTTCACTCCCGACCTGATGCCGGCGGACATCGTGGGCACCTCGGTTTACGACCTGCAGTCCCGGTCATTCCGCGTTCGGCAGGGGCCGGTGTTCACCAACATCCTGCTGGCGGACGAGATCAACCGCGCGCCCGCAAAAGTCCAGGCGGCACTGCTCGAATCCATGGAGGAGCGGGGCGTGAGTCTCGAGGGGCAGCAGTTGCCTCTGCCGGATCCATTCATGGTGCTGGCGACCCAGAATCCGATCGAGTACGAGGGGACCTATCCGCTGCCGGAGGCGCAGCAGGACCGGTTCTTGTTCAAGGCATTCATGAACTACCCGACCCCCGAGCAGGAACTCGAGATGCTGCGGCGCTGGGACGCCGGGATCGAGCTTCGCGACCCGGCGCGGGCCGGCGTCGAGCCGATCTTCGATGCCGCAGCGGTCGCGGAGTGCCGGGCCGAGGCGCGCAAGGTCACGGTTGACGAGCGCCTGCGACGCTACATCATCGAGCTGGCTGTTGCCACCCGCCAGGCCGCCGAACTCGTGCTGGGAGCAAGCCCACGGGCCGAGGTGCTGCTGCTGCTGGCGGCCAAAGCCGCGGCGGCATTCGAGGGCCGCGACTACGTCACGCCGGACGACGTCAAAGGGTTGCTCCGCCCAACCTTCCGGCACCGGCTGCTGCTGCGGCCCGAAGCCGAGGTCGGCGGCCAGACCGCCGATAGCCTGCTCGACGCCGTGATCGCCCGCGTGACCCCGCCGCGCTGATGCGCCGGCTGGGCTCTTGACCCTCCTTCCGCAGCCGCGGTTGCTGGCGGCGCTGGTCGCCGGTTCGGTCCTTTTCCTGCTGCTCCTGCTGAGCCCGGTGTTCATCATCGTGCCACTCATCTATTACGCGGCCATGGTGGGACTCGTCCTGGCGGACGCCCGGCGACTGCCGCGCAAGGCCGGCTTCATGGCGAGCCGCGTTTTGCCCCAGCCTTTCTCGCTGGGCGAGATCCAAGCAGTCCAGGTGCTGGTCGCGCATGGGGACGCCGCAGGGCTGCCTGCCGAGCTGGCCGACCACGTACCCCCGGACCTCCGGCCGGACCAGCGAGTCCTCTCCGGCCGGTTCGACGGTGAAGGCCTGCTGGCCGTCGAGTACATGGTCCAGCCGCCACACCGGGGGGCCTACCGCTTCGGGCCGGTCGACCTTCGCTGCTGGCGGCCCGGCGGCTGGCTCATCCGTCAGGTCCGAATCAAGGCCGATGAGGCGGCGTCCGTCTACCCCGACGTCCTTGCCGTCAAGCGTTACGAGCTGATGCTGCGCCGCGGCATGCGAATCATGGCCGGGCTGCGCCGGGCCCGGCCGCCGGGCGCAACCACCGCGTTCGCCGGCTTGCGCGATTACCTGCCTGGCGACGACGTGCGACGCATCAGCTGGAAGGCGACGGCGCGCCGGGACCGGCCGGTGGTGATGGAGGTCGAAGCCGAGCGTGGCCAGCAGGCGATCATCGCGCTCGACTGTGGCCGTCTGATGACCGCGCCGGCGGGATTGCTCACCAAGCTCGACCATGCGGTGAACGCCGCGCTGCTGCTGGCCTGGGTAGCGCAGAGCCAGGGGGACCGGGTCGGCATGCTGACCTTCAGCGACGGGGTTCGGCGTTTCGTCGCGCCCCAACGCGGACCGGCCCAGGTGTCGCACCTCAACCGGGTGCTGTACGACGTCAAACCGGAGTACACCGAGCCCGACTTTGCCGAGGCCTTCTCGCACCTGGCGCTTCGAGTGAGCCGCCGGTCCCTGGTCGTGGTGCTCACCGACGTGCTGGATCCCGAGGCCTCGCGCGAGTTGGTGGACCACGCCATCCGCTTGAGCCACCGGCACCTGGTGATGGTGGTCGCCATGGCCGATCCCGAGGTGCTGGCCGCCCGCAGCGCGCCCATCGAACGCGTCTCGCGCGCCTACGAGTGGGCGGCGGCCGAAGAGCTCCTCTCTGCCCGGCGAGCCAGCTTCGAGCAGCTGCGACAAGGTGGTGTCCTGGGCCTCGACGTCGAGGCCGGCCAGCTCAGCCCCTCGCTGGTGGAGCGCTATTTGGAGCTGAAGGAGCGGGCCCTGCTTTAAGCTCCGCGCGCCGTTCGGCCGGTGAAGAGCAAGTAGCCGTAGAGCAGGACGCCGGTCGTCAATCCGACCAGGACTTTGACGGCAGTCGGTGCATCCGAGGGGCTCAGGTTGCCCTCGATGATGCCGGCGACGATCAGCAAGGGGGCGATGCCGGCGAGGATGATCACGGCTTTGCGCGCGGCCAGAACGAGCGCGTCGCGGCGACGGTGGGCGCCGGGGAGGAGGATCGCCCAGCCCATCATCAGGCCGCAGGCCCCGGCTGCCACCACGACGGACAGCTCGAGAACACCGTGGCCGACGACGAAATCGAGGAGGCCGGGCGCGATGCCGTAGGCGTTGGTCAGTCCGAGCAGCCCGCCGAGCTGGATGCCGTTGGTCATCAGGAGATAGATGGTCGGCAGCCCGAGTAGCACGCCGAACGCGAAGGCGAGGATCGAGACGTTGATGTTGTTCGTCATGATCACGCCGGACATCAGCGGGCGTTTGTCCGCCGGGATCTGGGTCCAGAGCTGGTGGTTGTGCACGAGTTGCACCAGCTCGGCCGGCACCAGGGCGTAGGCCAACTGCGGATCGAG
>Ga0209805_1000882_pt1 | contig 18551 bp, 13 predicted proteins | sample GraSoiAngelo_148_FD_185905 | JGI IMG/M metagenome (GOLD analysis project Ga0209805, IMG submission 185905) | Grasslands soil microbial communities from the Angelo Coastal Reserve, California, USA - 14_1009_09_20cm (SPAdes) (version 2) | ecosystem: Environmental > Terrestrial > Soil > Grasslands ... | reverse complement strand
ATCATGGCGTTTTTGCGTAACGGCTGCCAGCAGATGGGATGGCCGAACTACATCCAGGAAATCATCATCGGCGCGATCATCGTGCTGGCGGTGGCGGTGGATCGGGTGCGCGCAGGGTGGGCGGTGCCATGATTGCGGATTGCGGATTGCGGATTGCGGAATGGAAGGGCGGATGTCGAATCCGCAATCCGAAATCCGCAATCCGCAATCGGGTGGGGGCGTCGCGGTGGCGGGCATAGTCGACTCCCACGTCCACTTCTGGGACCCGGGGGTCCTGCATTATCCGTGGCTCATGGGGGTGCCTTGGCTCGAGCGGGCGTTTCTTCCGGTGGACTACGCAGCGGCGACGGGGCGGATCCCGATCGATCGCATCGTGTTCGTGGAAGCCAATTGCCGGCCCCGCGAGGCCCGGCGCGAGGTGGAGTTCGTGGAACGCCTGGCGCAGGCGGAGCCACGCGTCGCCGGCATCGTGGCGTTCGTCGATCTCACGCAAGGGCTCGGGGGTCAGGGGTCAGGGGTGGGCCACACACTGGATGCGTTGGCGAGCTCACCGAGGATCAAAGGCATCCGCCAGAACATTCAGGGGCAGCCCGCCGGATTCTGCCGGCAGCGCGCCTTTGTTGAAGGCGTGCAGGAGGTGGGCCGGCGGGGGCTGGTCTTCGATGTGTGCGCGACGCACGACCAGCTGCGCGACGTCGTCGATCTCGTGGATGCCTGTCCCGACACCCGCTTCGTGCTCGATCATTGCGGCAAACCGGCCATCCGGCAACGGTCGTTCGAGCCGTGGAGCGAGAGTATCGCACGGCTCGCGGTCCACGAGAACCTGTGGTGCAAGCTGTCGGGACTCCTCACCGAGGCGGCGGAGGCGTGGTGCCCGGAGGATCTCCTCCCCTACGTCGCGCGAGTGGTCGCGTGCTTCGGTCAGGAGCGCGTGCTGTACGGCAGCGACTGGCCGGTGCTCACGGTGGCGGGAGACTACGGCACGTGGTACAGGTTCACGGAGGGGTTCACCCGAGGATGGAGCGCAGCGGACCAAAGCCGATTTTACGCCGACAACGCGGCGCGCGTGTACGGCCTATGAAAGAGATCGAGCGCAAGGTCGCGATCGTGACCGGGGGAGGGTCCGGCATCGGAAGGGCGATCGCGGTGCGTTTCGCCCGCGCAGCCGGTCGCGTCGCCGTGCTGGACGTCGCCGAGCCTGCGGCGCGCGAGGTGGCGCGCGAGATCGAGGCCTGCGGCGGCGCGTGCCTGCCCGTTCCCTGCGACGTGAGCCGGCAGGCCGACGTCGAACGCGCCTTTCAGGCGATCGCGCAGCGGTTCGGAGCCCCGGACATTCTCGTGAACAGCGCCGGCATCGCGCACGTCGGCACCGTGGAGCAGACGTCTGAGGACGACCTCGACCGGCTCTACGCCGTCAACGTCAAGGGCGTCTACAACTGCATGCGGGCGGCCGTCCCCGAAATGAAAGGGCGCGGCGGGGTGATCCTCAACATCGCGTCGGTGGCGTCGACCGTGGGTATCCCCGACCGCTTCGCGTACTCGATGACCAAAGGGGCCGTGCTGACGATGACGTATTCGGTGGCGCGCGACTACGTGGCGCACGGGATTCGCTGCAATGCGATCGCCCCCGGACGGGTCCACACGCCGTTCGTGGACGGCTTTCTGGCCAAGAACTATCCCGGCCGGGAGCAGGAGATGTTCGAGCAGCTGTCGCGCACGCAGCCGATCGGCCGCATGGGGCGTCCGGAGGAAATGGCCGAGCTGGCGTTGTTTCTCTGCTCGGACGCCGCGGCGTTCATCACCGGAAGCAACTACGCGATCGATGGCGGCTTTGTCACCCTGAAAATGTGAGCTATGAAACTCATCCGATTCGGGCGTCCCGGCGAGGAGCGGCCCGGCCTGATCCTGCCCGACGGCCGGCGCATCGATGCGTCGGGCGTCGGGTCCGACTACGACGAGGCGTTCTTCGGGTCGGGCGGCCTCGAGCGGCTGGCACGCTGGCTGGCGCGCGACGGCGGCGCGGCCCCGGCCGTGCCGGATGGCGCGCGACTCGGGCCTCCGCTGTGCCGGCCCAGCAAGATCGTGTGCATCGGGCTCAACTATCGCGACCACGCGCGCGAGACCGGCGTGGCGGTTCCGGACGAGCCCGTGGTCTTCTTCAAGGCGACCAGCGCGCTCACCGGTCCGAACGACGACGTGATCATTCCCAAAGGCGCCACCAAGGTCGATTGGGAGGTGGAGCTGGCCGTCGTCCTGGGCCGCCGGACCGCGTATGTCGACCGGGAGGAGGCACTGGGCTACGTCGCGGGCTACGTGCTGCACAACGATTACTCGGAGCGGGCGTTCCAGCTGGAGCGCGGCGGGCAGTGGGTGAAGGGCAAGAGCTGCGATACGTTCGCGCCGCTGGGCCCGTTCCTCGCCACGCCGGACGAGATCCGCGACGTGCACGATCTCCCGATCTGGCTCAAGGTGAACGGCGAGACCAAACAGTGCAGCTCGACGCGCGAGCTCGTCTTCAACGTGCCGACACTCGTCAGCTACGTCAGCCAGTTCATGACGCTCCTCCCGGGCGACATCATCTCCACGGGCACCCCGGCCGGCGTGGGATTGGGCCAGCGCCCGCCGCGCTACCTCGTGGCCGGAGACGAGGTCGAGCTCGGCATCGAAGGGCTCGGCTCCGCGCGGCAACGCCTGCGTGCCCATGATGAGGGGCTCAAGGTTCGGGACTCGGGGCTCGGGATTCCGTGAGTCGTCCTCGCCCCGAATCCCGAGCCCCGACCCCCGAGACGAACATGCGTCTGACGGGGAAAGCAGCCGTAATCACCGGCGCCGCGAGTGGCATCGGGCGCGCCAGTGCGCTGCGCTTCGCGCGAGCGGGGGCGCGTCTGCTCCTGGTGGACACGCAGGGCGCCGCCGGCGAGGCGCTGGTGCAGGAGATCGAGCGGTCGGGGGGAGCCGCCCATTTCGTGTGCGGCGACGTCGGCCGGCGCGCCGACAGCGAGCGCATGATCGACATGTGCGTCGCGCGCTACGGCGGCCTCGATATCCTGTTCTGCAACGCCGGCGTCAATCTGCCCAAGGTCTTGACCCAGAGCTCCGATGACGAAATCGACCATGTCCTGGACGTGAACGTGAAGGGACCGTTGTACGCCGCACGCCACGCCATACCCATCATGGTGCGGCAGGCCGCCGGTGGAGTGATTCTCTTCACCGCGAGCAAGACGGGCCTCGTGGCGCAGACCGATTCGCCGGTGTACTGCGCGTCCAAGGGCGCGGTCGTGCTGCTCGCCAAGGCCCTGGCGCTCGACTACGCCGCGCGCGGCATCCGCGTGAACGCGCTCTGCCCCGGAATCATCGACACGCCGATGCTGCGCCAGTTCGCGGACGCGATGCCCGACCCCGCCGCCGCGTGGGCCGCGTACGGCGCCGCGCAGCCGCTGGGCCGGCTGGGCACGCCCGAGGAGTGCGCCGAGGCCGCGCTGTGGCTCGTGTCGCCCGAAGCATCGTTCGTCACGGGCGTCGCACTGCCCGTGGACGGCGGCTTCACCGCGATGTGACCATGCCGACCACGATCACCCGCGTGGACGCCCTGGACATCCGGTTCCCCACCTCGCGGGAGCGGGACGGCTCGGATGCCATGAGCCCCGACCCGGACTATTCCGCGGCGTACGCGATTCTCCACACCGATCGGCCCGACGGCCTGACAGGACACGGGCTCACGTTCACCGCCGGCCGGGGCAACGAGCTCTGCGTCGCCGCGATTCGCTCGCTCGCACCCCTGGTGCACGGTCTCACACTCGAGCACATCAAGGACGACATGGCCGGCTTCTGGCGCCGGCTCACGAGCGACTCGCAGATGCGCTGGGTGGGACCGGAAAAAGGGGTGCTGCACCTCGCCACGGCGGCCGTGGTGAACGCCGTGTGGGACCTCTACGCCAAGATCGAGCGCAAGCCGCTCTGGAAGCTGCTTGCCGACTTGAGTCCCGAGGCGCTGGTGCGCTGCATCGACTTCCGCTATATCACCGACGCGCTCACGCCGGAAGAGGCTCTCGTGCTGCTGCGCCGGCACGCTCCCACGCGGGCAGCGCGAGAAGCGGACATCCGCGCCACGGGCGTCCCCGCATACACCACCTCGGCCGGCTGGCTTGGCTACCCCGACGACAAGATCCGCCGCTTGTGCCGCGAGGGCGTCGCGCGCGGCTGGTCGCACTTCAAGATCAAAGTCGGACGGGACCTGCAGGACGACATGCGCCGCGCCGCATTGGTGCGCCAGGAGATCGGGCCCGATCGCAAGCTCATGGTGGACGCCAATCAGGTCTGGGACGTGAACCAGGCCATCGCCTGGATGCACGAGCTGGCGCGGTTCGACCCCTGGTGGATCGAGGAGCCGACCAGCCCCGACGACGTGCTCGGCCACGCCGCGATCGCTCGGGCGGTGGCCCCGATCGGCGTCGCGACCGGCGAGCAATGCCACAACCGCGTGATGTTCAAGCAGCTGATGCAGGCCAAGGCGATCCAGTTTTGTCAGATCGACAGCTGCCGGCTGGGCGGCGTCAACGAAGTGCTGGCCGTCCTGCTCCTCGCCGCGAAGTTCGGCGTCCCCGTCTGCCCCCACGCCGGCGGTGTGGGCCTGTGCGAGTACGTGCAGCACCTCGCGATCTTCGACTATATCGCGGTCAGCGGCTCGCTCGACGGCCGCGTGGTGGAGTACGTGGATCATCTCCACGAGCACTTTGTGGACCCCGTGATAGTGCGCGACGGGCACTACATGGCGCCCACGGCACCCGGTTACAGCATCACGATGAAGCCCGAGAGCCTGGAGACATACAGTTATCCCGACGGAGCAGCCTGGAGATGATCCGCAAACAGGGGTCCCCCCCCCGGCGTTCCCACGCTGAAGCGTGGGCCCGACACCGCACTGCGCCTCAGGCGCAGTGGTTCACCGGGCCCACTCTTCTAGAGTGGGAATACATCTGAGGAGCGAGACATGTCCGTTCGCCGCATCATCGTTCTGGTACTGATTCTCTGCTGCGCCGGCCGCTCACAACCGGTGCGCGCGCAGGACCTCGCACACGAAACGCCGGCCCAACGCGACGCCCGCATGGTCTGGTGGCGCGACGCGCGCTTCGGGATGTTCATCCACTGGGGGGCCTACGCCGTGGCGGCCGGCACGTACAAGGGCGAGCGCATCCCGGGCATCGGCGAATGGATCATGAGCCGGGCGCACGTCCCCATCCCTGACTACGAGGAGTTCGTCCACCGCTTCAACCCCGTCCGGTTCGACCCCGACGAGTGGGTGCGCATCGCCAAGGACGCCGGGATGAAGTACATGGTGATCACGTCGAAGCACCACGACGGGTTCGCCATCTTCGACTCCAAGGTCTCGCGCTACGACATCGTCGACGCCACGCCGTACAAGCGGGACGCGCTCAAGGCGCTGGCCCAGGCGGCCCACCGCGCCGGCATGCGGTTCGGCGTCTATTACTCGATCATGGACTGGCACCACCCCGACGCCCAGGGGCCCAACGCGCCCGAATACAACTCCCGCACGTGGAGCAATCCCGAATTCGGCCGCTACGTCGAGACGTACATGAAGCCCCAGCTCAAGGAGCTGCTCACGCAGTATCCCGAGATCGACGTGCTGTGGTTCGACGGCGAATGGATCGCCGACTGGAACGACGAGCGCGGGCGGGATCTGTACGCCTTCGTCCGCGCCCTGCGCCCGGGCCTCATCGTCAACAACCGGGTGGGGCACACGCGCCAGGGCTTGAGCGGCCTGAACCAGGCGGGGCAGATCGGGCTGGGCGATTTCGGGACCCCCGAGCAGCAGGTGCCCCCCGAGGGCCTTCCCGGCGTCGACTGGGAAACGTGCATGACGATGAACGACACGTGGGGCTACAAGTCGTACGACGACGACTGGAAGGACACCCGCACCCTGCTGCGGACGCTGATCGACGTGGCGTCGAAGGGCGGCAACTTTCTCCTCAACGTGGGCCCGACGGCGGAAGGCGTGATCCCCACTCCGATCGTGTCGCGGCTGCACGAGATGGGCGAGTGGATGAAGGCCAACGGCGAGAGCATCTACGGGACCACGGTGAGTCCCTACGGCCGCCCCGCCTGGGGCCGCTACACCGCCAAACGGGGCAAGCTGTACGCCCAGGTGTTCGACTGGCCCAAGGACGGCCGGCTCGCGCTGACCGGCCCGCCCGACCGGCCGCTGTCCGCGTTCCTCCTGGCCGACGGGACACCGCTCACGATCGAGCGCGCGGATTCGGGCTTCGTGGTGCAGCTGCCTCGGGTCCCGCCGAGTACGATCGCGTCGGTGGTCGTGCTCGAGACGCCCACCCTCGGCGCACGGTGAGCCCGTCGTAATGCGCGCCGCGGTGCTGGTGGATGTCGGCCGGATCGAGGTACGGGACGTCCCGCGCCCGAGTCCCGGGCCCCGGGAAATCCTGGTGCGTGTCCAGGCGGTCGGGCTGTGCGGCACGGACCTGCACATCTTCGCCGGTCACGCCAACTACAACCGCGACGAGCGCGGACGGCCCATCCCCCTCGCCCGCGAGCCGCAGATCCTCGGTCACGAAATTGCGGCTGTCGTAGAAGAGACGGGCGCGACCGTTCGAGATCTCCGCCCCGGGGATCGGGTCGTGATCGATCAGGGACGGAGCTGTGTGAGCGAGGGGCGGTCGCCCGCGTGCGAGTACTGCGCCGGCGGGGACTCGCATCAGTGCGAGCGATATGGCGAACATGGCATCACCGGCCTGCCGGGCGGGCTCGCGGAGTACGTCGCGATCCCCGCGGTGAACGCGGTGCGCATCGACTCCGCGCGCGACCCCGCGGTGGCCGCAGTGACCGAGCCGTTGGGGTGCGTGGTGCACGCGTCCGACGTGCTCCTGCGGACGCCGGCGCGCTATGGCATACAGCGCGGCAGGGGCGGCAACGGGCGGCAGATCGGCCATGTGCTCATCTGCGGCGCAGGCCCCGCCGGTCTCTTGTGGGTACAGTATCTGCGCAGCGTGCTCGGCTACGACGGATTGCTGCTCGTCAGCGAGCCGAGCGCCGCGAAGCGGGCGCTCGCGGAGCGGTTCGGCGCGGAGACGATCGATCCGACGGTCGCGGACCTGGTGGACGTGGTGCTGGCGCGCACCTGTGGTCGTCGGGTCGAGCTGCTGGTCGAGGCCACGGGGTCGGGACAGATTTTCGCATCCATCGCCCCGCTGGTGCGCAAGCAAGCGACGGTGCTGTTGTACGGGCACGGCCACGCGGGCGTGGACCTGAGCGTGCTGAACCAGCTGCAGTTCCGCGAGCCCGTGCTGCTCTCGCCCGTGGGGGCATCGGGCGGCCACGAGCCCGACGGCCGGCCCTCGACCTACGTCCGCGCCCTGCGGTTGATCGAGCGTGGTAGCGTGGACGTGGCCCCGATGATCACCCATCGGTACCGGTCGCTCGATGCGGTGCCGGGCGCGTTTACCGGGGACCACGCCGCCCCGGACTACATCAAGGGAGTGGTGACGCTGTGAGACTCTCCACATGCACGGTCCTGTGCGCGGCCCTGCTGGTGGGCTGCAGCCGGTCCGGCTCCGACAAGGAACTGGCGATCGCCGTCATCCCCAAGGGAACGACGCACGAGTTCTGGAAGAGCATCCACGCCGGGGCGATCCAGGCGGCGCGCGAGCTCTCGGCCCAGGGAACGCCGGTGCGCGTCGTCTGGAAGGGACCGTTCCGCGAGGACGACCGGGAGCAGCAGGTGCAGGTGGTGGAGGGATTTCTCAGTCAGGGCATCCGCGGCATCGTGCTCGCCCCGCTCGACAACCGCGCCCTGGTGCGGCCCGTGGAGGAAGCGCAGCGGGCCGGCGTGTCCACGGTGATCATCGATTCCGGGCTCGAGTCGGACGTCCCGATCAGCTTCGTGGCGACGGACAATCGCAAGGGCGGGCGCATGGCCGCGGACCGGCTGGGCGAGGTCCTGGGCGGTCGCGGCAAGGTCCTGCTGCTGCGCTACGCCGAAGGCTCCGCCTCGACCACCGATCGAGAGGCCGGCTTTGTCGAGGAGCTGCACTCCCGCTATTCAGGCGTCGAGCTGGTGTCGAGCGATCAGTACGCCGGGCCGACGCGCGAGACCGCCAAGCAGGCTTCGGAAAACCTGCTCAACCGGTATGGCGCGGTGTTGCAGGGGATCTTCACGCCCAACGAATCGTCCACGATCGGCATGCTGCTCGCGTTGCAGGACATCGGCAAGGCGGGCAAGGTCCGATTCGTGGGGTTCGACGCGAGCGCCATCCTCATCGACGCGATCCGCAATCGCCAGCTCGACGGCGTCGTGGTACAGAATCCCATGCGCATGGGGTACCTGGGCGTGACGGCGATGGTCGACCATTTGCGCGGCAAGCCCGTCGAGCGCCGCATCGACACCGGGGTCATGCTGGTCACGCCGGCGAACCTGGACTCCGCGTCGACGCAGGAGCTCATCCATCCGCCGATCGCGCGCTATCTCGCGGAGCCATGAGCTCGGTGCTCGAGATCCACGACGTCGCCAAGCGATTCGGGGCGACCACGGCGTTGGACGGCGTGGATCTCGCGCTCCAGGCGGGCGAGGTGCACGCCTTGATCGGAGAAAACGGCGCGGGCAAGAGCACCCTGATGAACATCCTCGCCGGCGCCGTGCGGCCGGATCGCGGCACCATGCAGATCGACGGCCGGCCGTACGCTCCCGCCGCTCCCGGCGACGCCCGGCGGCGCGGCGTCGCCCTCATTCACCAGGAGCTGTGCCTCTGCCCCCACTTGAGCGCGGCGGAGAACATGCTGCTCGGCCTCGAGCCGGCGCGCGGGGGCTGGGTGGATCGGGGCGCAGCGCGGCGGCGGGCGCTCGACCTGCTGGAGCAGTTCGGGCGTGCCACGCTCCACCCCGACGCCCGTGTGGCCGACCTCCCGCTGGCGACGCAGCAGGTGGTCGAGATCTGCCGCGCCCTGGCGGCCGACGCCCGCATTCTCCTGATGGACGAGCCGACCAGCAGCCTGCAGCGCGAGGACGTCGACCGCCTGTTCGCCCTGATCCGGCAGCTGGCCGCGCGCGGCATCGCGATCATCTACATCAGCCATTTCCTGGAAGAGGTCCGTGAGATCGCCGGTCGATACTCCGTTCTGCGGGACGGCCGGAGTGTGGACAGCGGCAGTATCGCGGGAACGAGCAACGATCAGCTGATCGCGCACATGGTCGGTCGCGCAGCCCTCACCCCCTGGGCCCCTCTCCGTTCGGGAGCAGGGGAACGCCATGAGGGCAACGTGATCCTCGCGGTGCACGACATCGCCGCACCACCGGTCTTGAAACAGGCCAGCTTCGAGCTCTCGCGCGGCGAGGTGCTCGGTATCGCGGGGCTGATGGGCTCGGGACGGAGCGAGCTGGTGCGGGCGCTCTTCGGGCTCGAGCCTCGGGCCTCGGGACGGATCGCCCTGCACGGCCGGCAGCTCGCCGTGCCCGGCGCGACTCCCGCCCGGCGTGTCGCGCAAGGATTGGGTTACCTGAGTGAGGACCGCAGGCGGGAGGGTCTCGCCCTCGCGCTGTCGGTCGCGGACAACCTCACCGCGACCCGTTTTTCCGCGTGCTCGGCGGGGTGGGGATGGCTCGATCTCGATCGCCAGCGGGTGGCCGCGCGGGGGTGGATCGACGCCCTGCGCATCAGAGCGACGGCGCCGGCCCAGCCGGTGCGGGCGCTCTCCGGCGGGAATCAACAGAAGGTGGCGATCGGCCGGCTGCTGCATCAGGACGCGGAGGTGCTCCTGCTCGATGAGCCCACGCGGGGCATCGATGTCGGGAGCCGGGCGCAGATCTACGACGCGATCGCGCGCTGTGCGGCACAGGGCAAGGCGGTGCTCATGGTGAGCTCGTATCTGCCGGAGCTGTTCGGGCTGTGCGACCGGCTGGCGGTGATGAGTCGCGGGCGGCTCTCCCCCGCGCGCCCGATCGAGCAGTGGACGGCGGAGACGGTGCTGGCCACGGCGATCGGCGGGGCACGCGAGACGTTGTAGGCTCAGGGCTGTTGCACCCTCGCAACGTAAGTCCGCGTCGTCCCTCGAGGGTTTTCTCTTGAGACTCGCGGCCGCGGAGCTTGGCCGCGTCTGGTGGGACGTCAAGTGAGGATGACCGCATGGAGCACGACGACCTGATCACGCGCCGCGACGCCCTTAGCCGCGTCGCCATCCTGTTGGGTGGCGCCATCTCGGCGCCCACTCTGGCCGGCGCGCTCGACGCCGCCACGCGGCGCGCCTGGATGACGCCACCGCGTGATTGGGCGCCGCGGACGCTCGACGCCGGCCAGCTCGAGCTCGTCGCCACGATGGCAGACCACATCGTTCCACAGACGGACACGCCGGGCGCCCGCGCGGCCGGCGTCCACCGCTTCGTGGACACGCTGCTGAGCGATCACTATCCGACGCCCGAGCGCGATCGCTTCGTGGCGGGCCTGGCGGACGTCGACGCGCGGGCGCGGTCGGGGCACGGCAAGACGTTCGTCGAGTGCACGGCCGATCAACAGGTGGCCCTGCTCACCGAGCTGGACGAGGCGGCGTTTCCCGCGGTCCAGATCGATTCGCCCCGGACCTCCGACACGTGGTTCTTCCGACGCATGAAGGAGCTGACCCTGGTCGGCTACTACACGTCGCAGGTGGGTGCCACGCAGGAGCTGCACCCCAGCCCGTTCGGCGTCTACCGCGGCGACATCCCCTACAACTCCGTCGGGAGGGCCTGGTCATGATCACGTACGATGCCATCGTGGTCGGCTCCGGGATCACCGGCGGCTGGGCGGCGAAAGAGCTCACGGAGAAGGGCCTGCGCACCTTGATGATCGAGCGTGGGCGCGATGTGGTCCACCGCAAGGACTACATCACGGAGCACAAGCCGAGCTGGGAGCTGCCGCTGCGCGACGCGCGGCTCTCGGTGGGAACCAAGGGCGCCGAGGAGTACCCGATTCAGGCGCGCACCGGTCAGTTCCGCGAGTCGAACAAGCACTTCTTCATCAAGGACAAGAAGAACCCCTACATCGAGGACAAGCCCTTCACCTGGATCCAGGGCGACCAGGTCGGCGGCAAGTCGCTCATCTGGGGACGCCAGGTGTACCGCTGGAGCGATCTCGACTTCGAGGCCAACCTGCGCGACGGGCACGGCGTCGACTGGCCGATCCGCTACGCCGACATCGCGCCGTGGTACAGCTACGTCGAGCGGTTCATCGGCGTGAGCGGCGAAAAGCTGGGCCTGACGCAGCTCCCGGACGGCGAGTTCCAGCCGCCGATGGAAATGAACGCCGGCGAGAAGCTCGTCAAGGCGGGGATCGAGCGGGCGTTTCCGGACCGGCACGTGACCATCGGGCGGGTGGCGATCCTCACGCAACCTCTGAACGGCCGGTTGCCGTGCCACTACTGCGGCCCGTGCGAGCGCGGCTGCTCGACCGGCTCGTACTTCTCGACCCAGGCGTCCACGCTCCCGGCGGCGCGCGCCACCCAGCGGCTCACGGTCTTGCCGAACAGCATCGTGCACTCGGTCATCTACGACGCGAGCACGAACCGTGTGACGGGCGTCCGCGTCGTGGACACGGTCACGAAGCAAACGCAAGAATACCAGGCACGCGTCGTGTTTCTCTGCGCCTCCACCCTCGCCACGACCCGCCTGCTCCTCAACTCCACGTCGCCCCGCTTCCCGAACGGGCTCGCCAACTCGAGCGGCGTGCTGGGGCACTACCTGATGGACCATCACTTCCTGGCCGGCGCGGGCGGCAGCATCGAGGGACTGCTGGACCACTACTACCAGGGCAATCGGCCGAACGGCATTTACATCCCCCGCTTCCGCAACCTGGGCGACGACGCCTCGCGCCGTGACTACGTGCGCGGCTTCGGCTACCAGGGCGGGGCCGGCCGCCAGGGATGGGGACGCGGCGGCGGCGAGCGCGGGTTCGGCGTGGAGCTGAAGCGCAAGCTGCACGACCCCGGACACTGGTCCATGGGCATGACCGGGTTCGGGGAGTGCCTGCCGCGCGAGGACAACTACGTGGAGCTTTCCGACCAGAAGGACGAGTTCGGGATCCCGCTCTTGAAGATCCACTGCACCTGGGGCGACAACGAGCTCGCCATGCGCAGAGACATGGCCGCGTCGGCCGGAGAGATGCTCGAGGCGGCGGGGTGCAAAAACGTCCACACGTACGATGCCTACAGGGGCAGCGGGCAGCTCGGTGCCGAGCCCGGGTTCGCGATCCACGAGATGGGCACGGCGCGGATGGGACGCGACCCCAAGACCTCGGTACTGAACGCCTACAACCAGGCGCACGACGTCCCCAACCTGTTCGTGACCGACGGGGCGTGCATGGCCAGCTCGTCGTGCGTGAATCCGTCGATCACCTACATGGCGCTGACGGCGCGCGCCTGCGACCACGCGGTGGAGGAGCTGAAGCGGGGCAATCTGTAGCGGACGGATGAAGACGATCCCGGCCCTCGTCGCGCTCGGGGCGACTCTGGCGGCGGGCCAGGGTCCGAGGAACCTGCTGACCGGCGGACTGAGCGAGTCGGCCCTCGCCGCCGCTCTGCTCCCGGCGGCGCAGTGGCATCCATATCCCACGATCCGGGATCGGACCGACTGGGAGGCGGTTCCCCAGGAGATTCGCGCCGGGTTCATCCGGCAAGCCCAACAGTACCTGAGCACGACCTGGGAGCGCATCCCGGCCACGGTCACGTTGCAGTATACCCGCAACGGGAACCGGTCCAACTACGACGCGACGAATACCCGGCAGCGCGAGAAGCTGGCGACGCTGGTGCTCGCGGAAGTCTTCGAGAACCAGGGGCGCTTCCTGGACGACATCGCGAACGGGATCTGGGCGATTTCCGAGCAAACCTACTGGGGATCGACCGCCCACCTCGGCATGCAGCGAGCCGGGAACGGACTGCCCGACGTCACCGAGCCGATCGTCGACCTGTTCGCCGCAGAAACCGGCGCATTGCTCGCGTGGACCGACTACCTGCTGGGGGACCGGCTCGACAAGGTGTCGCCCCTCCTGCGAAAGCGCATCCGCACGGAGGTGAACCGTCGCGTTCTCACGCCGGCGTTCGAACGCGACGACTTCTGGTGGATGGGGTTCGGGGAACGCAAGAACGTCAACAACTGGAACCCGTGGATCAACTCCAACTGGCTCGCCGCCGTCCTGCTACTCGAGGCCGACCCGCAGCGACGCAGCGCCTCCGTGTACAAGATCATGCGCAGCCTCGACAACTTCATCAATATCTATCCGAACGACGGCGCTTCGGATGAAGGCCCGGGCTACTGGGGACGGGCCGGGGCGTCGCTGTTCGACAACCTGGAGCTGTTGCGCAGCGCGACCAACGGCACGGTCGATATCTACCGGTCGCCGCTCGTGCGGAACATGGGGCAGTACATCTACCGGGTCTACATCAAGGACGAGTACTTCGTCCCGATGGGTGACGCCTCGGCGAAAATCACGCCCGATGCAGAGCTGGTGTATCAATATGGAAAGCGCATCGGCGATCCGGTCATGCAGGGGTTCGGCGCGCTGCTCGCGCAACGCCGCGGCCCGTATCGACCCGGTTCGTCGTCCCCGGGGCGCATCCTCCCGGCCCTGCTCGTCGCTTCGGAGATCGCGTCGGCTCATGTCTCCGAGCCCCTGCTCGGCTCCGTCTGGCTCGCGGATCTCCAGCTCATGGCCGCGCGGTCCGCTGCCAATTCGGGCGTGGGCTTGTACGTCGCGGCGTGGGGCGGTCACAACGCCCAGAGCCACAACCACAACGATGTCGGCAACTTCATCGTCTATGGGGACGGCACGCCGGTACTGATCGACGTCGGGGTGGAAACCTACTCCGCCAAGACCTTCAGCGCGCAGCGCTACGAGATCTGGACGATGCAATCGGCCTATCACAATCTGCCGACCATCAACGGCATCATGCAGGGGGCGGGGCGGGAGTTCCAGGCGAAGGACGTGTCGTTCGGCGAGACCGCGAATCGGGTCACCTTCTCGGCCGACATCGCGTCCGCCTATCCGACCGAGGCGGCAGTGCGGCGCTGGCAGCGGCGCATCACCCTCGACCGCAAAGCGTCCGTGGTGGAGTTGGAGGACCGGTACGAGCTGAAGGAGTGGAAGGAGCCGGTGCGCCTGAATCTCATGACATCGCTGCGCATGGACACCTCCAGTCCTGGCGAGGTTCGCGTCGGCGATCGCTACGTCATCGCCTACGACGCACGCACGCTGTCCGCCGCGGCAGAGGAGATTCCGCTCTCCGACGAGCACCTCCGCTCCGTCTGGGGCGACCGTGTCGCGCGGCTCGTGCTCACCACGCACGGTACCGCGCTCCAAGGCGGCTACCGAGTGGTGCTGCGTGAGGTGAAGTGATCCTACCGCGGGGCGTCGCCGCGAATTGTCCGCAGCGCGAATACCGTGGCGATCTGGCTCCCGGCCTTCGCCTGGAACCGCACCGTCACGCTGGCCTTTCCTCCGATCAGCTCCCGAGGAATGCGATACTCGACGTCGAAGAAGCGGTGCGGGTCGGAGAGGCGCAGCGCCTGGTCGGCCACGCGCCGACCGTCCACGTCAATCTCGAACTCCGCCGGCGTGCCGCGCCGGTCGCCGCTGTAGTAAGTCGCGAGTAGGACCGTCGGATGCGCGGAATCCACGGGCACGTCGTACGAGAACCAGCTGGTCCCTCGCCGTCCCGGGCGACCGAGGATGTGCTGTGGGACGACGCCCTCGCCGGCCTGGTAATTGAACCGCCGCTCGAAGACGACCTCGCCGGGCTCGAGATACGCCACCGTGGCCGCTTCGAGCCGCCGCAACCGCTCGGCTTCGGCCGCGTACTCGGCTTTCTTGGCCTCCCACTCGCCCGGCGTGAACAGGTCCCAGTACGTCGCATACGTGCGGCGGTGCAGCCGGTAGAACGGCACGAACTCGACGTCCCGCCCGTGCTCAGTGGCATCGGGCTCCCGGCCGACACCGTCCGTGCGGAAGCGTACCGGGGTCTCATCCAGAGGCTTGAGCCACTCGGCGACCGGCCGGTCGGCGGCGACGAGCACAGGCACCTTGGGCGGCGGCTCGATCGCTTCCCCTTCCGCCGGTTCTCGCGGCCGCTCCGGCCCCAAGTCGCCCGCCAGCACGAGCGGACCCCACACGACGGACGCACGGCGCGGATTGTCGGGCAGAGGCTCGAGGCCGAGGGACTTGGGTAAGGTGACCTCCACGGTGTCGCCGGCCCGCCAGGTGCGCTTCAACTCGACGTACGAGCTGACCCGATACGCGTAGCCGTACTGGCGGCGGCCACGAGCCGCCTCCCGATCAACATTCTCCTTCTCGTCCCCCCCGTGCCGCAGCGGCTCGCCGTTGAGCTTGACGGCGAACCCCTCGCCCGCCCAGTAGGGACGGCGTAGAGCCAGGGTGAACTGCCTCGGGGCCGTCGGAGTGAGCACCAGCTTCGCCGTCTCCCCTTCGGGGAATCCCGTATCCATGACCAGCCGCACCCGGGCCGCGGCCCAGTCCGCCGCCGAGGGCGTATAGAAATTCACCCACAGCTTGTCGCCGTCCTCGTAGTAGATCCCGTCCCCGTGGAGAGCGTGGCTCTCCATCCCCGTACCCACGTCGCAGGTGAAGCCGTGGAACATGTCCTGGTATTCGTGTTGCACACCCCGACCGACCGGGACCATGTAGCACACCCGCCCGTCCTCCGGGTCGATCGACGCCATGATGTGATTGAAGAGCGCTCGTTCATGATAATCGGCGTAGTGCGCGTCGGGCTGGAGGGCGAAGAGCCGTCGCGTGAGCTTCAGCATATTGTAGACGTTGCACGTCTCGCAGGTGCGGCCGTCGATCAGGTCGCTCAGCGCGTCGGGCGGGCCGAAGTACTCGTCCTTGCCGTGGCCGCCGGTAGCGAAGCTGTGGTGCTGCACGACCTGGTCCCAGAAGAAGCTGGCGGCGATCAAGTCGGCCGGGTTGCCGGCATAGACGTAACGCGCTGCCGAGCCGACGAGCTTGGGGATCTGCGTGTTGGCGTGAGTGCCGCCCAAGTCGTCCTGGTGACGCTCCAGCGGCTCGATGAACGCCCGGTGCTCGAACTTGTAGGAGAGCCGGAGCCAGCGCTCGTCACCGGTGTCGGCATACAGGTCGGCCAGCACTTCGTTCATGCCGCCGAATTCGGTATTCAGCATGTGTTGGATCTGAGCATCGTCGAGGCCGGAGAGAATCCGCTCCGCCCACCCGGCGAACTTGATCTCCACCACGAGTGCGGTCCGGTCCCCCGTGTGGCGGTACGCATCGCGCAGGCCCGCGTACAGCTTGTGCAGGGTGTACCAGGGTGACCATTCCCCGTTCAGATCGAAGGCCGCGGAGCGGATCTCGCCGCGCGCGAGCGCCGCGAACGCTTTCCGCCCTCCCTCGAGCGCGCAGAGGTAGCCGTCACCGTGCGCGTCCTGCACGGCTTTGAGTTCCCGGACGATGTGAGCGGCGCGCTGTTTGAGCCGGACGTCGCCCGTGGCCGCCCACATCAGGCTCACGGCGGAGAGGTGATGACCGGCGATGTGGCCGGTGAGATTGCGCCCGCCGCCGTCCCACCCGCCATACGGTTCCGCCTTGGGCGCTAGACCGGCACGCTGGCGGTAATACGCCAGCATGCGATCGGGCTCGAGCGCGAGCAAGTATTGCCGATCGAGCTCCTGCGCATGTTTGAGCGGCCCTCCCGTCAAGCGGACGGCGGTCAAGGGAAGAGGGCGGGCGCGGATGACGCCCCGCTCCGCGGTGCGCCGCGGGGGCGTTGTCCCCTGAGCCGGGATGGGAAAGCGGCCGAACAACGGCGCCGCGCCCGCCCCGAGACCAAGTTTGAGAGCGCTGCGGCGCGAGAGCCTCATGCTGACCCTCCTTAGGCCGGTGCTGTCAGCCCCGGAAATACAGGTACGCCGCGAGAATCAGCAGCAGCACCACCCCCGAGGCAATCACGTCCCGCCGGTTCCAGCTGCTGCGGGACTGGACGCGATCCTCCACGGCGACCGTCGCATAGGTCAGTCCCGCCACCTGCTCTGGGGCCGGTGGCGCCGTCGCGTAACTCACGACGAACATCACGACGACCGAGACCACGAAGATGAACACGCTGTAGTACTGGAAGTACAGATTGTTGACGATCCACAGGAACGAGCCGGGCGCATACCCGTCGGCGAATCCCGCCAGGTGCAGGCTCACCGGCGTGTCCACGGCCAGGCGGAAGACGCCGAGCACAAAGCCGACGATCAACGCGGCAAGGCATCCCTTGGAGTTCAAGCGCCGGTTGAAGATGCCGAACACGAACACCGTGAAGATCGGAGGGGCGAGGTAGCCCTGCACGCCCTGGAGATAGTCGTACAGCCCACGCGCGCTCTGGATCACGGGAATCCACAGCAGGCTGATCACCACCATCGCGGCGGTGGCGGCGCGCCCCACCCAAACCAGACGATGCTGTGGCGCGTGCGGCCGAAACTTCTGGTACAGGTCCATCGTGAAGAGCGTGGACGACGCATTGAAGGCGCCCGCCATCGAGCTCATGAGCGCCGCCAACAAGCCGGCGACCACCACGCCGCGCACGCCCGCCGGCAACAGGTCCTTCACCATCAAGGGGAACACCGCCTGCGCCGCCTGGGGGACGGGGTGACCCTGCGGGTCCACGATGACGCCGAGCGCCGGGACCCGGCCCGTCTTCGCGAGCGCGAGGGCGATCAAGCCGGGGATGATGAAAATGAACACCGGGAACAACTTCAAGTACGCCGCGAAGATGCTGCCCCGCCGCGCGGTGCGCTCGTTTTTCGCGCTGAGGGCGCGCTGCACGATGTATTGGTCCGTGCACCAGTACCATAGACCGATGATGGGCGCGCAGAGCAGCATGCCCGGCCACGGGTAGTTGCCGTTGAAGTACCAGGCGATGCGACCGGCCTCTTTCACCGGCGCCCACGAGCCCTGCATCCCCGCCGGCACGATCGGCTTCCAGAGATTGAACAGGTCGGGGTCGACCACGCGTCGCAGCTCATGCCAGCCACCGAGCTTGGCGAGCCCGAAGACAGTGAGCAGCCCTGAGCCCACCAAGAGGATGAACGTTTGCAGCGCGTCGGTATAGGCCACGGCCCGCATCCCGCCCAACACGGTGTACAGACCGGTGAGCAACACCACCGCCACCGTGCCGATCCAGAAGCTGTTGAACGTGGCGCCGCCCACGCGCAGCGCCACATCGGGCAACAGGGTGGCGAAGACCACGCCGCCCGCGAAGATCGCCACGGCGAACTTCGTGAGCACGTGCGCCGCGAGGGTGATCACCGACAGCACCCACCGGGCCGTGGGAGAGAAGCGGCGGCCCAGGAACTCGGGCATCGTATACACCAAGGCTCGCGCATAGAACGGGACGAACACCCATCCGAGCACGAGCAGGCACCAGGCGTGCAGCTCGTAATGCGCGAGCGCCACGCCGCTCGTCGCACCCGCCCCGGCGAGCCCCACGACGTGCTCCGAGCCGATGTTGGACGCGAAGATGGTCGCGCCGACGAGGAACCAGCCCAGGTT
>Ga0209805_1000879_pt1 | contig 18574 bp, 19 predicted proteins | sample GraSoiAngelo_148_FD_185905 | JGI IMG/M metagenome (GOLD analysis project Ga0209805, IMG submission 185905) | Grasslands soil microbial communities from the Angelo Coastal Reserve, California, USA - 14_1009_09_20cm (SPAdes) (version 2) | ecosystem: Environmental > Terrestrial > Soil > Grasslands ... | reverse complement strand
TCGTCGGCTTCCCTGACGAAACGGATGCCGATTTTGCCGATACCCAGAGCGTCGTTGCGGAGGCCGGCCTGAGCGGGATGCACGTCTTTCGCTATTCACCCAGAGCCGGAACGGCCGCGCCCCGGCTCGGCCTGCCGGTGGACGACCCGGTCAGCAAAGAACGCAGCCAGCGGCTGCAGACTCAGGCCGAGGCCCAGCGCCGAGCCTACGAGGCACGTTTCGTCGAACGGGATCTGGAGGTGATCTGGGACCGCCGCTTCCCCAACCGGATGCGCGGCCTCAGCGACAACTACATCACTGTTTACGCACCCGCCCGCGGTCAAGCCCTGGGTGCGCTCGCAACCATCCGACCACTGGCCAGCTGCGGCGACGGTCTTACCTGCGGGTAAGCTGTGCCGGTGGCTGAGGACTGCCTGTTCTGCAAGATCTTCGCCCGGGAGATCCCGGCGAAAGAGGTCTTTCGCGACGAGGAAATCGTCGCCTTCGAAGACATCCGGCCCGTGGCGCCAACCCACGTCCTCGTCATTCCCAAAGAGCACATCCCTTCCGTCCACGATCTCAAGGCCGGCCACGGTCCGATGCTGGTCCGGATGATCGAGGTGGCAAACCGCATCGCCGACGAGCGGAAGGTGGATCGCGACGGCTACCGGATCGTCGTCAACAAGGGACCGCAGGCCGGTCAGAGCGTCTATCACCTGCACCTGCATCTCCTCGGTGGCCGCACCATGGCGTGGCCACCTGGCTGAGCCACGTCGCCGAATGCACGGCATAACCGGCTGCAACGACGTCGTAAACCCTCCGTGGCAAGCCTGTCACAGCGGCATGGTTGAACGGCCACGCGTGAAACAGGCGTCGTAATCGGAGGGCGATAGGGTGGGCGCAGATGCGCCTTATACCCTGGCGTGCTATGCAACCGGAGGACGCGCCTTCCAGCCCGGATAAAGAAAGGCTGGAGGAACGGCTGGCCAAGCTCGTTGGTGGTCCGGCCAAGACCAAGGTCACTCCGTCGACGGCACCTGAGGTCAATCAGGCGAAACCTACCGATGGAGCCGCTTCGAATCCGGCCCAGGCAGGGGTGGTCATCGTGCCCAATGACGGCAAACCGACAGCGGTTGACGAAAGCCGCGAACCCAATGGTGGCACCGCCGCCCTAACTGAGGTGGGCGTCGCGTTGGACGCCGTCGCCCTGCCGGTGAGATCGCAGAAGGCCGGCGATGCCGTTGAGGCCTCGACCGGCACCAGGACTCGTCGCCGGCGCCGGAAGGTCGGCTTTCTGCTGTTCCTCGGTGGGTTGATCCTGGTCTTCTTTCTGGTGCGGGCCATTCCGGCGGACTGGGAGATCGGCCCGTTCCGGATCGATGCCACGGGGAGCGCCGCGGACGCGGAGGCCAGCCTTTACTTCGCGGACGATCCACACGCCCCGTTCTGGTTGCTGGTTCCGACCTTCAACCTTCCTCCTCGGTTTTTCGCCGCGCGGCCAAACGCGTCGCGGTCGCCCATCGTCGCGCTCAGGCCCACCGTGTCCCCATCCAGCTCGCCGAGTATCAGCCCTTCCGCGAGTGGTTCAGCGTCGCCCAGCCCGAGCGGCTCTGCCTCGCCAGGTGCGAGTCCGTCACCGTCAGCCAGCCCCAGTGCCTCGACATCGCCGACTCCCAGCGCATCGCCCTCGCCGTCGCCATCTGCGACGCCAACCCCAACGCCCACTCCCACACCCACACCAACACCAACACCCACGCCCACGCCGACACCGACCCCGACGCCCACGCCCACCCCCACGCCCACCCCCGCGCCCTTCGCCTTCGCGCCGACACCGGCCGAGAACGTGAGCATCAACGTCAACAACTCAACGAAGTGCAAGCTCGGCACCGTCACGGCAACCGGGACCTTCCGGATGGTGGCCGGTGGACCCGGCGGCACGGTGCAGTACCACTGGACTCGCAAGGATGGCAACGTGACGACGGTCAGCCAGACCTACAGCATCGTCATTGCGGCCGGCAACACCGCGGCGCATAGCGTCGTCACGGACAGCTGGACGCCGGCGAACTCCGGCACGGAACAGCTGGTCTTTACGATCCCGGGCTTCGCGGTCGCGCCGCAATCCTGGACCTGCCGGACTTAAGCCGCGGCGCGCTCCTGGTACCGCAGAATCTTTGCCGGCCCGGTGCGCTTGGCCGTAAGGAGCGCCTCGTCGGCGCGTTCGAGCAAGGTCTCGGGCGTCGAGCCATCCTCGGGAAAGACCGCGATGCCGATGCTGAAGGACACGTCGACGTCCGTGCCCCGAAGGGTCTGACCCATCGATCGGTAGATGTCCTGGATGCGCTGCGCGACCACCAACGCCCCCGCGCCGTCTGCATCGGAAAGCAGCAGGACGAACTCATCGCCGCCAAATCGGAACGGTTCATCGCCGACCCGCACCGCGAAGCGAAGCAGATTCGCCAGTTCCTTCAGTAACTCGTTGCCGATGCCGTGCCCCAGCCGATCGTTGACGGCTTTGAATCCGTCGACATCCATCATCATGATGGCCATCCGCCGCCCTGTCCGGGCGGCCGGTCCCAGCCAGGTAGGGAGCTGCTCCTGTAGCGCGCGCAAGTTATGCAGCCCCGTTAGCTCGTCCACGCGGCTCATCCGCATCAGCCGGCGACGCTCCTGTTCCCAGTTGTTGGTCAGCAACGCGGCATAGCCGTACATCAGGAGATGGGTCAGTCCATTGATGGCGAGACTGGTTCCCTCGGCGCCGCTAACCCCGACGCTCACGATCGCAACCCCGGCCGCGACGGCCAGCGCCAGCAAGCGCGGCAGCAGGATGGCTCCGCACAAAACGATCAGGAAGTACAGCAGCCGAAGGTCCAGTCCGGCGCCGAGGAAGCGCTCGAGGTAGGCGACCGCCGCGACCGCCGTCATCAAGAGGGCCAGGCCTATGACCCGGCGGATGCCGAGCGTTTCTTTAGGGAACAGTGGCCGCGTCAGCTTCAAGGCTGCCTAGGTAACGCGCGATTGCGGCCTTAATTGCTTCAGCGGCCCGCCTTCGAGGCCCGCCCCACAAGCAGGCCGCGCACAACCCAGACCGCCACCAGCAGGGCGATACCCGTTCCCAGGGCGAACCCGGGTTGCGCGCAGCCGGCCAGCGCCCAGGGGACCGCCAGGGCCGACCCGCTGAGCCCTTCGCGGATCGGCACGCCCCGGCCGATCGGGGTATCGCATGCGCGGCAACGGCCGCGTTGAGCCAGGTAGCTGATGACCGGGACCAGCTCGTCCGCACTCAACCGGTGGCCACACGTACGACAGTGCGAGGGCGGCCAGAGCAACGACTCTCCCCGTGGCAGGCGGTCCAGGACGACCTCGAAGAAGCTGCCCAGGGCGGCCCCAAGCGGAAGCAAGAAGGCCGCGCCGAGCAGGTTGCACAGGATGTCAAGCAATCAATCGCGCCTCCCGGCCAGCAGGCCGACCCATCCCCTTTGATCATCGACGCTTACCTCCAGGTCTTGCTGGATCAGGCGGCGTCCGATCTCATCCTGTCGGCCGGCGCGCCGCCGACCATGCGCAAGGATGGTGCGCTTGTGCCGATCGCGCGCGACCCGCTTCGGCCTGAGCAGATCGAGGAGATGGCGCGGGAAGTCGTATCGCCTGAGCGCTGGGCCCGCTTTCAGGGACAGGGTGATCTCGACTTCTCGTTCAACTGGAGAGGCCAGGCGCGCTTTCGGATCAACGCCTTCAGGCAACGCGGATCCGTTGGCCTGGCATTGCGGCTGATCCCGTACCAGATCCCGAACTTCGACCAGCTGGGCGTGCCCATGGTGGTGCGCGGCCTGACCCGCTTGAGCCAGGGGCTGATCCTGGTCACGGGACCAACCGGCTCCGGCAAGTCCTCCACCCTGGCGGCGATGGTCAACGACATCGTGGCAACCCGGCCATGCCACGTGATCACCATCGAGGACCCCATCGAATATGTCTACCGGCACCAGCGCAGTATTGTCGAGCAACGCGAGGTCGGCGCGGACGTCGCGTCATTCGCTGACGCCTTACGCGCGGCCCTCCGCCAGACGCCCGATGTCCTGCTCATCGGCGAGATGCGGGACCTCGAGACCATCTCGGCCGCCATCACGATCGCCGAAACCGGTCACCTGGTGCTGGCCACGCTGCATACCAACGACACGGCGCAGGCCGTCGACCGCGTAGTGGACGTCTTTCCCGCGGAGCAGCAGCAACAGGTCCGGGTCCAGCTCTCCAACACGCTCACCGCCGTGATCTACCAGCAGTTGCTGCCCCGCCGTGACGGCCCGGGCCGAGTCGCGGCCTTCGAGGTGCTGCTCAATACGATCGCCGTCCAGAACCTGATCAAGGAAGGCAAGACACGCCAGCTGCGCAACGTGCTGGAGACCGGGGTCAAGGACGGCATGAACACGATGGAGCGCAGCCTGGGCGAATTGGTCAAGGCCGGGTTGGTCGACTTCGGGGCCGCGGCCGCGCGCGCCCAGCACCCGGAGGAGTTGCGTCGCCTGGCGGCCTAGACGCAGGTTTGCCTCGCTTGACGCGTTTGCTCCGGTTGGAGAGAGATGAAGCCGGCGCTGTCGACGAGCGAGGCGGCGCGCTGGCTCGGGATCAGTAAGTCGACGCTGATCCGCGCGGTCAACCGCGGTGACATTCAGCCCGCGTTCCGCACCCCCGGCCGGCATCTGCGTTTCACCCCGGAGGCGCTGCAGGAGATCCGCCGCCAGCTGGAACGGCCGATCCGGGAGGCGGTCGCGTGAGCGCCGTGGAGCGCCAGCCCGCCGGGCGGTTTGGCCTGCGCCAGGAAAAGCGGCTTGGTGAGCTGTTGCTCGAAGGCGGGCTTCTCACCGCGGAACAGTTGGAGGCGGCCCTGGCTGAGCAAAAGCGGCAGCGCCGCCCACTGGGACAGATCCTGCTCGCCCAGGGCCTTGTCGACGAAAAGGCGCTCGCCGGCGTGCTCAGCCTGCACTTCAATGTGCCGCAAGTCGACTTCAGCCGAACCCGGATCGACAACGATGCCCTTGCCCTGATCTCCGAGTCCTACGCCCGCGAACACCTGATCCTGCCTCTTCGCGTGGACAAGGATGAACTCGAACTCGCGACCGTCGACCCGGGCGACCTGGCGCTGTTCGCGGAGTTGAAGGTGCTGACTCGGAAGCGCATCAAGCCGGTGCTGGGCGTGCGATCGCAAATCGAGCAGGCGATCACGCAGGCCTACAAACTGCGAAGCGGGGTCGACCGCAACGTCCGCTCCTTCCAGGAGACACTTCGGCCTTCGCTAACGAGGAAACGGCTGGCCGAGGTCAAGCAAGACGCGCCGGTGGTGCAGATCGTCGACCTGATCATCGCCCAGGGAGCGGAGGAGCGAGCCTCGGACATCCACATCGAGCCCCAGCAGGATCATCTTCGCGTGCGCTTTCGGATCGACGGCGTCCTCCACGATGCGACCCGGCTGCCGGCGACGCTGGCGGCGCCGATCTCGTCGCGTGTGAAACTTCTCGCCAACCTCGACATCGTCGACCGGCGCCACAGCCAGGACGGACAGATTCAGACGACGGTCGATGGCCGGCCGCTCGACATCCGGGTGGGAACCATCGAGACCATCTGGGGCGAAAAGGTCGTCCTCCGCCTGCTGGAGCGGTCGCGCTCCATCCTTGGACTCGACACACTGGGCTTTTCCCGGCCGTCATTGCTGATCTTCCGCGCACTGGTCCGCTCGCCCTACGGCATGATCCTCGTCACCGGCCCGACCGGGAGCGGGAAGACGACCACGCTCTACGCGGCCCTCAACGAGCTCAACCGGATGGAACAGAACATCATGACCATCGAGGATCCGGTCGAGTACACGTTCGAAGGCGTGAACCAGATCCAGATCAACCGGCTGGCCGGGATCACGTTCGCGAATGGGCTTCGCGCCATCCTTCGACAGGACCCGGACGCGATCCTCGTCGGCGAAATCCGGGATAAAGAGACGGCCGAGATCTCGGTGCAGTCGGCGCTGACCGGGCACCTGGTCCTGTCATCGCTGCACGCGACCGATGCGGTCGGTGCGATCTACCGGTTCCTGGAAATGGGCATCGAATCGTTCATGGTGACCTCGGCCGTCACCGGCGTGCTGGCGCAGCGCCTGGTCCGGCGGATCTGTCCCGAGTGCAGCGTGCTGTACGAGCCCCCAACCGAGGAGCTGGAGTTCTACCGAGCGATGGGCGGCGCGGGCCAGATCTTCCACCGCGGCAACGGCTGCGCCTTCTGCGCCCACACCGGCTTCCACGGTCGCATCGGCGTGTTCGAGGTCCTCCGGATGAGCGACGCGATCAAACGGGAGCTCGTGCGCGATGCGCCCCCCGAGGCGTTGCGCGAGCGCGCCATCGCGGAAGGCATGACCACGCTTCGTTCCTCGGGCCTGGCAAAGATCGAGGAGGGCCTGACCACTATCGCCGAGGTGATGCGCTCCGTGCACCTGAGCGAGGGCGATGATGCCTAGCTACGCCTATCGCGCCTACACGGAGAAGGGCCAGCGACGCGAGGGTCGGATCGATGCGGAGGGCACATCAGCCGCCGAGCAAGCGCTCTGGCTGGAAGGCCTCAAGATCGTCGCACTCCACCCGGCGCCCGCCAAGAAGACGATGGCGGACTACTTCCCCTCCCTGTACCGGATCTCCAGGGCGGACATCATTCTCTTCACCCGGCAGCTGGCGACATTCGTCGGAGCAGGGGTGCCAATGACCCGGGCGCTGGGCACCATGGCCCAGGAGGCCTCACCCTTGTTCAAGCGCGTCATCCTGTCGGTCCTCGACGATCTCGAGCGCGGCCAGAACCTCTCGGAGGCACTGCTCAAACATCCCAAGGTTTTCCCCACGCTCTACATCGACCTGATTCGCGTCGCGGAGCTCACCGGTAACCTGGAGGCCACGCTGACGGAGCTGGCGGGATACTTGCGGCGGGACCTGAATACGGCGCGCCGGGTTCAAGCCGCGATGATTTATCCAGCCGTCATCCTGGTGGTCGCGACCGGGGTCGTCATCATCCTAGTCTTCTTCGCGCTGCCCGCCTTTGTCCGGATTTTCGCGGAGTTCCGGGTAGAGCTGCCATTGTCGACCCGAATCCTGATCGGCATCGTCAATTTCACGCGGCAATGGGCGCTGGTCATCGGTGCCGTGATCCTCGCGGGTGCGGGCGGCATCGTCGTGGCGCTCAGAACGTCTCGCGGGGCGTATGCGAAAGACCAGATTTCTATCAAAGCGCCGATCCTGGGACCGATCGTCTTGTCGGCAGTGCTGAATCGTTTTGCCCGGACCCTGGCCATGGTATTGAAGGCCGGTGTGCCGTTAGGGCAGACCTTCGAGGCCGTCATCGCCAGCACCGGGAACAAGGTCTTCCAGCGGGGCCTGACCACGGTGAAGGAGCAGATGACAAGCGGTGAAGGGTTTGCCGGACCGCTGATCCGGACGCACCTGTTTCCGCCAATGCTGACCCAGATGGTTCGCGTCGGGGAGGAGACGGGAACGCTCGATACCTACCTGGAGCAAGCTGCCGAGTTCTACGAAGAGGAACTGGAGTATCGAATCCGGGCGATGACGTCGCTGATCGAGCCGGTGATGACCGTGGCGGTCGGCGTCATCGTCGGCTTCATCGCCATCTCACTGATCTCGGCGATGTACGGCCTGGTGGGAGCCCTGAAATGACCGTTAAGCGCGGCTTCAGCTTGATCGAAACCACGGTTGCCCTAGCGCTCCTTGCCGTTATTGTCGTCACCGTACTCAGCGGGTTCTCGGCAACCACACTGGCCGCGACCCGCCATCAGCAAGAGACCACGCTCGACCGCATGACCCGCTCCGATGCCGAGTACATCAAGAGCCAGCCCTACCTGGCGGCCGCCAACTATGCGCATCTCTCGCTGGGCGGCTATTCATTCAGCACGCAGGTCCTCCACTACAACAAGAACTCGAACCCGACTTTCGCCGCCGGCAATGCCGATACGGGCTTGCAGGAAATCATCCTGACGGTCACCGGGCCAAACAGTATCCGGGAGCAACTCGATTTCCTCAAGGAGCTGCCATGACGCGCCGCCAGCATGGTTTCACACTGGTCGAGGCCATGGTGGGCGTGGCCATCTTTACCGTGCTCAGCCTGGCGATGGCCGGCACGTTTCTTGTGGGCTACCGGGCGATCAGCAACGAGGCGCGAGTGATCGCCGCCGATACCGCCGTTAGCAACGCCAGCCTGTGGTTGACGCGAGATCTCAATAGCGCGACGACGACCACCGGCTGCCCCTGCACCATTCAGGCGGGTAGCCCGCTGACGCTGACCTACGGAGTCCCTCCTGTGGCGGTCGTCTACAGCGTCGACGGCAGCCGGAACTTGATCCGCACAGTCGGTGCAAGTGCCCAGGCTTCCGCGCGCGGCATCACAAGCGTGTCGATCAGCTGGGCCGGCTGCTACGGCACCGTCACTATCCAGCCATCCGCCACAGGAGCGTCGGCCGTGGTGCTCAACGTGAGCAACCGCCCTGGCGGCTGCATCTGATGTTCGGGCATCGCCGTCGCCAGCGCGGACAGGCGCTTCTTATCGTGTTGGCGTTTGTCGCCGTCTTCCTGCTCATCCTCTGGGCCGGTCTCACGCTGGCCAGCAGCGCCTTCCTCGGGCTGGGGACGATCCGCGCCGACACGCGGTCGACGTATGCCCTCGATGCCGGACTGGCCTATGCCATGCAGGTCATCGACGACAAGAATGGCAACGGCTGCAACGCCCCGAAAACCAGCAACCTGACGCTGAACTACCCGACCGGGCCGATCACGGTCAACGTCGGGATCAACAAAGGCAACCCGTGCCATGGCAACGGGGCCACCTGGAACGTGACCATTACCGCGACAGGTACCAGCCGCACGTTGACGGCACTGGTCACCCAGATTGGTCCGTCATCTGTCGTCACTTGGGAAGGCATCCAGTGACTCGCCTCTGCGCGATCGATCTGGGCGCACGGGAGCTTAAGCTGCTGCAGGCCGACGGCCGTCAGCTGACGCATCATGCCGAAGTGCTGCTTCCGGACGGTGCCCTGGTTGACGGCGTGCCCACTCCCCTACTGACCGCCGCGGTGCGGGGCGCCCTGGAGGCCGGGGGATTCACGTCCACGCGTGCGCGGGTCGCGATCGCAGAAACCGGTACCGCCTTCCGCGATTTCCGATTGCCCGCCCTTCGGCAGAGCGAGCTCCGTCGTGCCGTCGTGTTCGAAGGCCGAAGACAGGTGCCGATGGCCGCCGCCGATGTGTACTTCGCCTGGCACGCGGCCCGGGATAAGGATGGCTATGCGGTCCACCTGGTGGCAGCGCGGCGAGAGATGGTTGATGCGCTGGTGGCGGCCGTCAGCGCGGCCGGCCTGCAGGTCGAGCACATGGACCTGAAGCCGCTCGCGCTCGCGCGCGGGATGGGCGTATCGGACGGCCTCTTGCTCGAGTGGGGGGCGGCGGAGGCCACGCTGGTGCTCGTGGTTGCGGGGCGGCCGCGCTTCTTTCGCAGCTTCCTCCTCGACGCCCCGGCCGACGATGTTGACGGTCAACTCGACGAGCTAGCCCTCTCGCTGAATGCGCTGGTCAAATTCATGCGCGGGACCGCATCGGATGTTCCAATCACGCCGGCCACGCCGCTCTTCCTCGGCGGCCGTTTCGGCTTCCTCCCCGATGGGGTCCAGCGCGCCGAGCAGCGCTTCGACTTCAAGGTGGCCTCACCCCCACCGCGGTTCAGGTTCACCTCCGGCTTTCCCTGGCAGGCCCATTTTGCCGGGCTTGGAATGGTCCGGCAGAAACACTGGCAGAACCGGCTCAGTCCGTCACAGGGAGGTGACATCCGTGTCGCGGCCTGATCACGCTCCTGAGGTCGCCGTCGACTTCGCGCCGCCACCCAGGCCGAATCGCACTCGGCCGCTGATCGCGCTCGTGGTCGTTGTGCTCATCGTCGGGGCCATGACGGTCGCCGCGACACAGTTGCTACTCCGCTGAGCGAACTTTCACGAACCTCGCAAGAAAGCGGCCGTACTCTCGACAGAGACTAAGGAGGTCATACGACAATCATGCTTCTCTCCATACTCAAAGATGCGCGCCGCCGCTCAAACCGTGGCCAGGAAGGCTTCACCCTTGTCGAGCTGCTCGTGGTCATCGCGATCCTCGGCATCCTGGCAGCGATCGTTCTCTTCAACATCTCGGGTGTCAACGCCAACGCGGCGTGCAACGGGATGAAGACCGACGGCGCGACGATCCAGGGCGCCGCCGACCTGTACTGGAATACCTACGGCGTCTACCCGGTTGGTAACGCCGGCGTCGTCCCGCCCGCAACCCTCCCAGGCGCCGCCGACGCACAAACCCCGGCGGCCGGTACGACCGTCAACCAGGCCGAGTTGCTGCAGGCCAACCTGCTGCACAGCTCGACCAACGGCTGGAATGCCCCCGCTCCAATCCCCGCGATGACCGAACAGTTCACCTACAAGGCGTCGCCGCCCCAGGGCACCGTGCACGGAGCATTCTCCAGCGGTAGCGCCTGCACGTACAACTAGTCGACCGCTGAGTCATTGAATCGTTCGGCCGGCCCTCGGGCCGGCCGAATTGTTTTAGGCGATCTTGGCTTCTTCGCCCTGGGTGCCAGCGATGCGCTGCGGCAACGACGACGTGGCGAAGGCGGCTGTGAGTCGTGGATCCCACTGGGCACCGGAACCGGCAGCCAGGATCTCCAGGGCCTTGGCAACGGTGTGTCGCGGTCGGTAGGGGCGGTCGGTGATCATGGCGTGGAAGGCATCGGCCACGGCGACGATGCGAGCCATCATCGGGATCGCGGGGCCCTGCAACTTGTCGGGATACCCGGCGCCGTCCCAGCGTTCGTGGTGATGGCGGATGGCCGGGGCCAGTACCGAAGCCGGACGGAACGGGCCGGCGATTTCTGCGCCCAGGATGGTGTGCTGCTTGATTTGCGCGAACTCCTCGGGTGTCAGGCCGCCCTGCTTGTTCAGGAGGGCCTCGGGCAGTCCGATCTGGCCGATGTCGTGAAGCAGTCCAGCGTGGTAGGCGACCTCCTGGTCTTCGGCGTCGAGGCCGATCAGGCGCGCCAGCGCCTGGGCCGTCAGCGCCACGCTATCGTCGAAGGGGGCCTTGGATTCGGTCGGGTCTTCCCGCTTCACCAGTTCCCGAAGGCTCTCCTGCGTGCTCCGCAGATCGCGGCGCAGTTCCTTGAGCCGCAGCAGCGCCCGGACGCGCACCTGTAAGTCGCGCATCGGGATCGGCTTCACGATCAGGTCGTCGCCGCCGGCTTCCACCATCTTCGAGCGCTCGGGTCGAGGATCGAATCCCGTCATCATCAAGACCGGGATCTCAGCCGTGGCCGGGTCGGCCTTGAGCTGCTTGCAGGCTTCGTGCCCGTTCATGACGGGCATCTCGACGTCCATCAGGATCAAGTCCGGCTTCAGCCGCCTGGCCGCGCGCACCGCCTCCTCGCCGTTGGTGGCGGCTTCTGTCCAGAAGCCGAGCGTCGACAGCTGGCCACAGAGCAGGTCGCGGTTCGGACCGCTGTCGTCCGTGACCAGGATGGTCCGGCGTTCCGGCATCGGTCCGGAGGGCAGGTCGTCCACGGCTGTAAGACGTAGGAAGCAAGACCTTCCTTCGTTGCAGGGAGCAGTGAAACGTCGCGTCACACAACCGTCCGTGCCACTCGCCATGAAACTGCCCAAGCTCCTTTCGGTGGAGGAGGTGGCGGCTGGCATCCGGCGGCACCCGGAAGTCGTCCGGCGGCAGGCCCGCGACGGCCGGCTCCCGGCCGAGAAGATCGGCCGCGTGTGGTTCTTTCGCCCCGAGCGCCTGGCCGAAGCGGGCTACACCCAGTTTCTGCCCACCATGGCGTCCAGCGAGACTCCCCCGATCCCAGCCAGCGACCGACCCACCGACGGAAAGCCTGGTCCGCGTCCTGGGGGAGGCCGGGCTCGAGGCGCTGCGGCGCCCCGAGCAGGACGCCATCTTCGATGCCGTCGGACGGCGTCTGGCCGAGGCGGGGTTCTCGATGTTCGTCTTTCTTGTCGCGGACGGTACGGGACTGCGCTGTGCGTTTCGCCGGGTGGCGGAGCCCGACAGCGATTTTGAAAAGGTGGCGGGGCAGCCCGCCGTCGGAACGGTCATCCCATTCGACCGGGCTCCCATCCTCCACGGCGTCTGCACTACGCTCCGGCCGCATTACATCGCCGATGCTGACGAACTGGTCGGCCGGATGGCCGTGGCCATCCCCGCCGTCGCGGGGAACGCCCGCCGCGTCAGCGAACTGCTCCACATGAGCACGATGATTGCCGCCCCGTTGGCTGTCGCCGACAAGGCGGCGGGCGTCATCGTCGTCGTCGGCCCTCGATTGCGCCAGGCTGATCTACCGGCCGTCATGGCATTTGCCAACCAGACAGCAGCGGCGCTGGAAACCGCGCGGCTGCTGGACGAGGCGCGCCAGACGGAGGAGGCCGCCGTGTTGGCACTCGCCGCCACCATCGAGCTCCGGGACGCCCTGCACAGCCGGGCGAGCGAACACGCCGATCTGGCCGAGCGGTTTGCCGAGCACCTCGGCTTTGACCAGGCGCGCCAGCGACGGGTTCGCTACACAGCCCTGCTGCAGGACCTGGGCAAGTTGAGCTTGCCGGACAGCATCTTGAAGAAACGTGGCCGGTTGGATCCCGAGGAGCGGGCACTGATGATGGCCCACCCGGGCGTCGCTGCGGACCTGCTGGGGCGGTTCGCCTCACTCGCCGATTTGGCACCGCTGGTCCGTGCGCACCACGAGTGGTTCAACGGCGAAGGGTATCCGGATGGGCTGCGGGGCGACGCGATCGCGGCAGAGACGCGGATCATCTCGATCGTCAATGCCTTCTTCAACGTCACCTTCGATCTCCCGTTCAAGACGGAGGCCACGGTGGACGAAGGCTTGCAGGAGCTAACCCGATTTGCTGGCATCAATCTCGACCCGGCGCTCACCGAGTCCTTTGCGGCGATGTGTCGCGAGGCGGCGTCGCATAAGGCGTCCTGGTATCAGCAGATGCTCGATGCCCTTTTGAGATCCACACCCAGCGTGCCAGCCGGGCCAAAAGACATCCTCAGCGTCGCCGATTCTCGCGAGCTCCGCATCATCTATCGCATCGCGCAAGAAACCAACGCCGTGCTCGACCTCGGTACGTTGCTCAGCCGGATCGTGAACATCATCCGCGACGTGATGGGCTATTACATGGTGTCGATCCTCTTACCGGGTGACCGGGCCGATGAGCTGCGCGTCGGAGCCCACAGCGGGTATGCGATCGATATCACCGGGCTCACGATTCCCACGGCCCAGGGCATCACCGGCTGGGTCTTTACGCATGGCACGCCCCAGGTCATCCCGGACGTGAAGACCGAGCCGCGCTACATCGGGCTCGACGAGAAGGTCCGCTCAGAGCTCGCCTTTCCGCTGATCAGCCGCGGCCGGGTGGTTGGCGTGCTCAACGCGGAAAGCCAGCACGCCGATGCCTTCTCCGAGGCGGATGTCGCCCTGATGTCGGCGGTTGGTTCGCAGCTCGCCTCGTACCTCGAGGTGGCGCAGTCGCACGACACCCTGAAGCGCGAAGCCGGGCACGATCCACTGACGAGGCTCAACAATCGACGTCTGTTCCTGGAGCGGATCCAGCAGGAGGTGATCCGCGCAGCCGCGGCCGCTGAGAGCTTCTCGATCGTCTTCCTCGACGTGGATGAGCTCAAGCGGATCAATGACACGTATGGTCACCTCGCCGGCGACGCCCTCCTTCGCGAAGTATCCAATGCCCTGATGGATGCGGTGCGCGGCGAGGATGTCGTCGCCCGCTACGGCGGCGATGAGTTCGTGGTCCTCCTGCCCGCCACACCCGCCCCCGCGGCCACCATCGTCGCGCAGCGCATCTCGGATGGTATTGCGCGACACCGCTTCATGGCCGGGCGTGAGCTGCTCCAGATCCCGGGCGTCAGCTTGGGGGTCGCCACTTTTCCCCGGGACGGGGCCACCGCTGAGGAACTGCTGGCGACAGCGGACGCCACCCTCTACCGGCAGAAGCGAAAGGCGAGCTAGCCGAAGACCTGCTGCAGCTCGTAAAGCTCCCGCGGGACTCGTCGCGTTTCAGCGATGACGTCGCGCAGCGGAACAACATCGATCTGCCCATCCTGTCGAATCGGGATCATGCCGGCCTTGCCCGCGGCCAAGAGGTCGGTGGCAGCCACGCCCAGACGCGTGGCCCAGATCCGGTCGACCGGTGACGGCGACCCGCCGCGCTGCAGGTGCCCGAGCACCGTCACCCTGGTCTCGAAGCCGGTCGCCTCCTCGATCCTATTGCTGAGCGCATCGCCCACCCCCTGTTTCGCAAGCCGAACATGTCCGAAGGCGTCGCGCTTCTCCGCGGCGGCCGCCACCGCCATGGCCGGCTCGAGCGCCAGCATCCGCACGCCTTCGGCGACGACGATGATGCTGAAGTCTTTGCCCTCGGCGCGCCGCCGGTGCAAGTGATCCACCACACCCTCGAGCTTCGCCTCGAACTCCGGGATGATGATCATGTCGGCGCCGCCGGCCAGGCCACCGACCATGGCCACCCAGCCGGTGTCACGGCCCATCACCTCAACCACCATGACGCGGTGATGGGCCGAGGCGGTGGTGTGCAACCGGTCGAGAGCCTCGACTACGACGCCAACCGCGGTATCGAAGCCGATGCAGAACTGGGTGACGGATAGGTCGTTGTCGATTGTCTTGGGCACGCCGACCACCGGATAGCTCGCGTCGCTCATGGCCGCCGCGACCGACAGTGTGTCGTCCCCGCCAATGGCCACCAGGCCATCGACCTGGTTGGCCCGCAGCAGCGCGATCGCCGGCTCCACGCCCCCGGGGTTCTTGAGGGGATTGGTGCGAGAGGTGCCCAAGATCGTTCCCCCCAGGGGGAGGATTCCCCGAACCGAGGCCGGCGTCAGCTCCTCGAGGTCACCGGCGCCCAGCACGCCGGCCCATCCGTTCTTGATGCCGGTGACCTGGAACCCCCGTTGAAAAGCCCGACGGGCGACGCCGCGAATGGCGGCGTTGAGGCCGGGCGCGTCTCCACCGCCAGTCAGAACGCCGATGCGCACGACGCCTAGTTTAAGGCCCGCTCAGCGCGAATCCCGGCGGCCGGAGGTGAGATTCAAAATCAGCATGACGGCACCCAGCACGATGATCAGGGCTCCGACGGCCACGCCGGCGGTGTGATCAAACTGATAGCCGCCGATGCCGATCACGCCTTCGAAGAAGGCGGCGCCCAGCAGGAACAGGACAACCGCGATCCCTAACAGGCGGGTGCCGGCCCGGACGTTGCCGGGCCGCCCGGCGGTCAGGCCGTAGAGGATCATGCCCACACCGATCGCCCCTGGGAACACCAGCGCCCAGGCGTAGGCCCAGCTTTCGAAGTGGTCTGTCGAGTTCTGGTAGAGAAGGATCAAGCCAGATACGGCGATGATGGTGCCGGCAATCGCCAGCCCCTCGCTCACCGCGCCGCGGGCCGTCAGCGCCACCACGATCAGCAGCACGCCCGGCCCGATCACGAAGAAGGGCCAGCCATAATGGCCAATGTCCAACCGAACAAACTGGCCGAATAGCAGGATCGCCCCGATCAGGACAAGCAACCCACCAAGTACCGTCGACTGCCGCCGAGGCCGGTACGGCGTCTGACTAGTGGCGGGCTCTTGCGCGACGGGGGCGCGCGGCGGAACTCCCTCGCCCATGTCCCAACTTTACGCCGGCTACCGGCGCCGTCAACGGCCGCGACCGCTTCGCCCGGACCGTCGACGATGGACAGAAGTCGTTCATCACGCATTCCGGGCAGCGGGGGGCCCGGGCGACACAGACCCGGCGGCCGTGGAGGATCAGCCGCAAGCTGAGGCCGGTCCACTCGGAAGCCGGGACCAGCTTCGTCACGTCCGCTTCGATCTTGACGGGGTCCGCGCTCTTGGTCAGGCGCAGTCGCCGCGTGAGCCGGGTGACGTGGGTGTCGACGGCAAATCCCGGGATGCCGAAGGCCACGCCGAGCACCACGTTGGCAGTCTTCCTGCCGACGCCGGGCAGGGTAACCAGGTCCTCGATCCGAGGTGGCACCTCGCCCGCAAATCGCTCAACCAGGGCGGCACTGCAGGCGATGATCGTTTTCGCCTTGACGTGAAAAAACCCGGTGGGCTTGATGAGGGCCTCGACGGCTTGGGGATCGGCGTGGGCCAGCGCGGCGGGATCGGGATACCTGGCGAATAACGCCGGCGTCACGGAATTGACCGATCGATCGGTTGTTTGCGCCGAGAGGATGGTCGCGATCAGCATCTGGAACGCGTTGCGGTGTTCGAGCTCGGAGGCGGCCGGGTAGATCGCTTTCAGCCGCTCCACGGCAAGGCGGGCGCGATCTTTGGCCCTTAGCCCTGGCATAAGGCTCAAGCGTAACGTCGGGGCGTCGCCCCACGCGAGCCGCGCTTCAGTGCGATGCGAGCGTTTGAGACGTTTGTGTAACGAGGGGCGGCGCAAAGTTGGACTGATCGAGCCGTTACTGCGATGTGGGCTCGCCTTCGACCGATGGCAGCCGCGCCTCGATCCACAGCCTTCGCTGGTATATCAGTGTCGGTTTCCTCATGGTCGGGGTCGGCCCCCTGATCTTCTTTGGCGCCCAGCGCATCTCCGCCCTCTTCGCGACCCAGAACGAGAGCATCCAGCAGAAACATGAGCCAATGGCGGAAAGCCTCTCCCAGGCAATCTACGGCTACCTTCTGGATCAGACCTCGGCCTTGCAGAGCACCGCCTCACAAATCGAGTCGGATAACGACTCGAGCATCGCGCGCCTGAACGACCCGGGCTTCAACGCCGCCCACTTGAACCAGGAGCTGGCCGCGGCACACTCCGCTCAGCCGGCGCTGCTCCAGCTTTACGTCGGGAACCTGGCCGGGCGGGCCATCGCCGCGGCGCCGCCGGCCGGCATCGGCGTCGACTACAGCGTCTGGAACTACGTCAAGGACGTGTTGAACCCACGCCGGATCGGGCCCAAGTACTCGGACGTGGTTCGTTCTCAAGGCGATGCCAGCGTCGCCGCGGTCGTGATCGCCGTTCCGATCCTGGATGCGCGGCGTAACCTGATCGGCTTTCTCGCCGGGACGGTGGACCTTTCTGAAGTCCAGCGCTTATCCAACTACAGCCGGATCGGCCCAACCGGCCAGGCGGTGGTGGTCGACCGCCGCGGCCGCGTGATCGCCCATCCCCGTGACGACTGGAGGGTCGAGGCAAAAGATCTGTCCTCCTCTGGGATCTTTCAGCAGTCGCTCGGGGAGGAAACCGGCGTGAGCTGGTACACAGACCTCGACGGGAACGTTCCGCGGGCGGCCGGATTTGCCACGGTCCCGGTGGTTGGATGGAAGGTCTGGGTGTCGCAGCCGGTTGCCGAGCTGCGAACGGAATTGACGCCGCTCATCGTGAGCACGGTCGAGTGGCTGCTGGTCGCGATCGTGCTGGCCCTGCTGCTGGGCTTCCTGGCGGCCGCATGGATCAGCCGGCCGGTGGATGAGCTGATCCGAGCCGCGGGCCGTATTGCCCAGGGCGACTTCGTCACGCCGGTCACGGTCCGGGAGCGCTTTGCGGCCAAGGAACTCAGGGAGTTGGCCCATACGTTCAATCAAATGGCCCGCCAGCTCAGCGGCGCCTACCTGACGCTCGAGGAAAAGGTCTCTCAACGAACCTCCGAACTGCAGGCCGCCAACCAGGAGCTGGCGCGAGCCAACAAGCTGAAGTCGGAGTTCCTGGCCAACGTCTCGCACGAGCTCCGCACGCCGCTGTCGGCGATCATCGGTTTTTCGCAGATTCTGCTGGATGGCATCGATGGGCCGATGACCGATGAACAGCAGCAGGACATCTTGCAGGTGAACAAGAGCGGCCAATCGCTTCTCGCGCTGATCAACCAGATCCTCGATCTGAGCAAGATCGAGGCGGGCAAGATGGAGCTCTCGGTGGAGCGTGTCGACCTGCCGGCGCTGATCATCTCGATCCTGGAAAGCATCAGCCCGCTCGCGCAAGAGAAGGGGCTTCGCATCGAAACTCGATTCGCGCCCGGCTTGCCGGCGGTCGAGGGTGACGCCGCCCGCCTCAAGCAGGTCCTGATCAACCTGCTGTCCAATGCTGTCAAGTTCACCGAGCGCGGCCACATCGAAGTCATCGCCCAGCCATCGGGACGTATGGTCCGGATCGCCGTCAAGGACACCGGTATCGGCATCTCGGCTGATTCGCAGCGGGTGATCTTCGAAGAGTTCGTGCAGGGGGACGGCAGCAGCACCCGGCGCCACGGCGGCACCGGCCTGGGTCTGAGCATCGTGCGCAAGCTGGTCGAGATGCATGGTGGCGCGATCACCGTCAGCAGCGAACCAGGCCGGGGCAGCACCTTCACCTTTACCGTCCCCGCCTGGGCCACCGGCCAGGGCGCCGTGACTTCGCTTCAGCGGCGGCCGCTCCGCCGGCCCAACCAGGGCCTGCCGGGCACGGCCATCCTGGTAGTGGACGACGATCCGAGCGTCCGGCAGCTGATTTCCCGGCACCC
>Ga0209805_1000878_pt1 | contig 18585 bp, 17 predicted proteins | sample GraSoiAngelo_148_FD_185905 | JGI IMG/M metagenome (GOLD analysis project Ga0209805, IMG submission 185905) | Grasslands soil microbial communities from the Angelo Coastal Reserve, California, USA - 14_1009_09_20cm (SPAdes) (version 2) | ecosystem: Environmental > Terrestrial > Soil > Grasslands ... | reverse complement strand
CCTATTCTTAATCTTGAAAAATATTCCGACGGAAAAACCGGCCGCAGTCAATGGGACATCGTCCACATGATTTCCTATTGCGTCGATGTTTTGCGTGGCGAAATCCCGGAAGATAATCCGCGCAAAATCACTAGGCCGGTCGCGGTTATTCTGCTCGCGCACTATGTTGGCGATGTTCATCAACCGCTCCACGTCGGCGCAGAATATTTCAATCAAGCAGGGCAAGCAGTCGATCCGGATAGAAATCAGCCCGGCATCGAAGACGAGGGCGGCAACACATTCATGCTTCGTTTGACTCGCGGGACGCCGGAAGGAATGGCACATCGCGGATTAAAATTGCACGGCTTTTGGGACTACGACGCAGTCATGGCCAACCTGCAGCCGCTATCACCCACTCTGTCGAAAGAAGAGCACTACCAAAAAACCGAACAAGCGAAGCGAAAATTGATTGATCGGCTGACGAAAGAACAGCCCACCAACTGGCGGGCGCCGGCAAACATAGCTCTAAAAAACTATGGAGAATTCTGGGCCGACGAAATTTTGCCGGTTGCGCGCGAGGCGCATGAACGCCTCCAGTTCATCCATGTCCATGAGACTATCGATCAGGACCGCAACGTCATGGCTGGCGACGCGCGAGAAAAGAATGCACCCGACCACGTCGGGTATGCCGATTGGTCGGCCAAAATTGTTCGCGAAGAATTACACAAGGCCGGCTGGCGTCTCGCTGATCTGCTTCAGCAAGCGCTAACCTCGACATCTATCAGCGCGCCATCGGCGTCTCATTAACAACGCCGGCTTCTAAGAAAATCGCGTTCGCCGTGAAGCGAACGCGATTTTCAACAAACAAACTCTGCTGGACGATTAGGTCTCTGTCTTAGCTTTGTCGCCCTTGCAGCATTCCGCTTTGAACTTGGCATATTGCTCCTTCGTCAGGATTCCTTCCGCCTCTTTCAAGTACTTGGCCTCGGTCGCCTCCGAACAACCCGCTTTCATGTGTTCAGCCATCGCCGCGTCCATCTTCGTCTTTTGATCAGGTGTTAGGTTGAGACTTGCCAACGAAACCGTGCAGGCCGGCTTCGCTGCGTTTCCGACTTTCTTGGTGCAGTCGCCATGTTCTCCCGCGAACATGGTGCCCGCTGCAAACATTCCCGCCACTACTAACGCAATGAATTTGGTCATAAGTGCAATGTGAGACACTCGCTTACGCAGTGTCGTTCAAAGATTTAGCGACGCGATTCACTGAACCAACCCTCACCTGTCGCTGCGCTGCTTCCTCTCCCTACCAGCGAGAGGATTGAGGTGAGGGTAATGCCAGTCCGGCTCGGACTTAGGCTTCGGTTTTCGTGGCCGATTTATTGCACTCGGCTTTCAACTTCGCGTATTGATCAGCCGAAAGAATGCCTTGGGCTTTCTTAAGAAACGCCTGCCTGCTCCCTTTCGTGCAACCCGCTTTCACGCACTCCGATTGCCACGCTTCGATCTTGCTCTTCTGATCCGCAGTCAGATTGAGGCGCGCGAGATTGGCGCACGATTGCTGATTCGACGCGTTCTTGGCACAACACGCCATGTCCCCACCTTTGTCTTTCGCAAACGCGGACGACGCCATCAACATCGCGGCCGCTGCAACTACTGTTCCAATAATTTTAACCATGGTGACTGATCAGACAGGTGCCGTCTTGGAATTGTTCAATCGTTATCACCCGAAATCCGACACTGATTGGGATAATAAATGGGCACGTCAATCGCCGCGGACGCTGCGCTCGGCCGAATAATCGATCGGACTTTGATTAAAATAACGTTGTAGCTCCGCGTAAAATTTTGGATGACGGGAGCGCAGCGCGGATGGTCGCTCAAAAAACGCTTCGACTGACACCGCGAAAAACTCAGCCGGATTTGTCGCTCCGTAAGTGTCGAGCAGAGTCGGAATTCCAGTGTCGTCAGCCGCGCGAAGGGATGCAAACTCGGTCCTCATCACTTCGCGCCACGACATCTGCTGTTCGCGTGTCGCCAGTGCCGGCGCGCCATCGGCGGCGAAATTCTCGTAGTCAAGTTGATGAGCAAATTCGTGCAAGACAACGTTTTTGCCGTCCGAAGGGTCGGCTGCGCCGGATTTCACCGCGTCCCATGCGAGCACCATCGATCCCATCGTGCGGCCAGTCTCGCCGAGTCGAGACATTTTTCCTTCTTCCCAAACAGGACCTTCGACATGGCGTTGTTCGTCTACCAAATACGTCGATGGATAAACGAGAATCGTGAGCAGCAGCGGAAAGTAATCAGTCCGGCGATGCAATAGAAGAAGGCAGGCCTGCGCCGCGATCGTCACCCGAATCTCGTCGTTGATTTCCAGCCCGGCACAACCTTCGAAACCTTTTTCGGCGAGAAACACTTGAATATGATCGAGAAGTTCAGCCTGGTCCGTCGCCGAGAGCCGGACAAAGAACGCAACTCTGTTCTTGATGATCTTCAGCCACTCGTTCGGAAACGGCCGCGCTCTCAGCCGGTTTCGGCGTCGTTCTTTCAGGAACCCAAAGATCACAACAGTAAATCTAACGCGCGATCAGAATCGAAGCCACAGATCGACACAGATTTTCACAGATTGGGAACCAAACTCTTCTACTGTTGCAGGAAATCTGTGTTTCATCTGTGTAATCTGTGGATGAAAATGCAGTGGCGTTTTTAGGCTCGCGTCTCCGCGTCATTCACGTTAGGACTTCGTCCGGAGGTATCGCTATGAACACACTCTCAATTTCTCGTCGTAAATTTGCCCATTTGTTAGGCGTCGGCGCCGCCGCTGCGATCGTTCGGCCGCGATTCACTGCAGCAACGGAAGCACCGACGATCAAAACCGCCTCGACCGGCTCGGTTGTCGTCCGTCTGAGCGCGAACGAAAATCCGTACGGACCTTCACCGCAGGCGCACGCCGCGATGAAAAATGCGGTCGATCTCTGCTGTCGTTATCCCGATGAAGCGAACGACGTCTTGATCGACAAGATCGCGAAGATCAATGGCGTCAGCCGCGAGCAAATCGCGCTCGGCGACGGCTCGAGCGAGATTTTGAAATTGTGCGCCGAGACTTTCACCGGACCGACCCAGGGCAAACTCATCGCGGCTGAACCGACATTCGAAGCGATTCTGGAATACTCGAAGGCGAACGGCGCGGACGTTGTAAAAATTCCTCTGACCAGCAGTTTCGCGCACGATGTCGCGAAAATGGGAGGGGCAGCGAAGAAAGGTTTGATTTACATCTGTAATCCGAACAATCCGACGGCGAGCATCACTCCCAAGAACGATCTGCGCGATTTCATTGCGAAAACTTCGCCCGGGACAATGATCCTGGTGGACGAAGCGTACTTCCATTACGCCGATGGTACGGACTACGAGAGCGTGATCCCGCTGGTGAAAGATCATCCGAATCTGATCGTCGCGCGGACATTCTCAAAAATTTACGGCATGGCCGGGTTGCGCTGCGGTTATTGCATCGCGCAACCGGAAACGATTAAGCGGATGCATCCGTTTCAAATGTGGGACAGCGTCAACATCATGGCGCTGGTGGCGGCGAGCGCGAGCCTCGACGATGTCGATCAAGTAAACAACGGCCGGAAGCTAACCAGCGAGGCGAAAAGCTTTACCACATCCGAGCTCGACAAAATGGGTTACAAACTAATTCCGTCGCAAGCCAACTTCATCATGTTCGATTGCAAACGTCCGGTGGTTCCGATCATCAAAGCGATGAAGGAAAGAAATGTTCAGGTTGGCCGCCTGTTCCCCGCACTGCCGAATCACATGAGATTAACAATCGGTAAGCACTCGGAGATGGAGTCGTTTGTCAGCGCGTTTAAGCAGGTAATGGCTGCTTGAGCTTAATCGGAATGCAGTCGGCCGTTTTTCTCAGCGCCTAAATGTCTGAAAGAAATGGACCTTCGCCGCGAACACTCTCCATGAACAAACGACCTCTCAGACTGTTTGTGATAAGCGCCGCCTTCTGCATAGCCGTCAGTTCCAGCGAGGCGGACAAGTTCACCAAAGAGGAGCAGGCGCTCCTTGATAAAAACCGAATCATGCAAATGTACAAGCCCGACGAGCATAGCCGGCATTTCATTGCTCATATTGATTCGGCCACGGACCCAAAAACGGGAGAGAAGCGAAAAATTTCCAAGGATGCGCAAGCGGTCCTTTGTTTCGTTTTTGGAATGGAAGACGCGCAGCCTGCGCGCGAACAAGGCCGCAGCATGGCCGAGAGTCATTACAGTCCACAGCAGGCCCACGAATTCCTGTTTGCTCAAGGTTGGGACAAGTACCACGACCGGTTCTTCACCCGGTGTTATGTCCAAGAAGGCGAAGACGCGTACCAGAAAGAAGTAAAAGCGCAGCAAAAGCCCGTCGATCAATCGTCGAGTAGCTGATGGCAGTTATTTGGAAAACAAATCCGAAATGGAATCGTTTGTGTCAGCGTTTAAGCAAGTGATGGCCGCCTAACAAACGCCCAAATCACGGAGTATCGCTGTTCTGTCGAGCAATTCGAAACTTATACCGTGTTCCGAAAAGCAATTCTCGACATGCTGTCGATACGCATTCGGTTGCTGGAGAGATTCCTTCACACGTTCGAAATACGTATTCACTTGCTCCTCGAACTCGTTTAGCTTCCTACTCTCCCGGAGAAAGCGTGCTTCTGAATATCCCAACGCTAAAAAGACCGGGAGCATAGCCTTGTGGTCAGCTAGATTGATAATTCCTCCTCCGCGGCAGAACTGTTGTGATTCCCCGTCGTGATTAAGCCAAAATCTGGGGTAGCCGAGCGGAATCAAGTTCGCGTGTAGGAGTTCGTGCACTAGAGCATCGGCTTTTCGGTCGTCGTCGGGGATCGAAATGGAAAAACCCAATTTGCTAATTTGGGTTGGCCCCATAACACCAAGGATGCGAATCCGGCCTGAATCCGCGTTAGCATCTTGAAGCGTGCAATAAATTCGGTGCCGATAAAAATCCCACAGCGAATTAGCAAGAAGTTGCGCTCGCCAGTTGCCATTGAGAATAGCCTCCATGCGCGAGATATTTTCTAGCTCATTGGACAATGGGCTCATAACAGCGCCTCGCTTATCATTTGCCGCTGAACGATGTCACAGCTTCAGCATGGCCACGTTTCGCTTCGTCAATTGTATTATACCCACGCTCCAACAAAGGTTCAGAGCCAGGTCTTGCAACGCCATAGCGGCTGCAGCGTACAACACGTGTGACAAAGTAATCGTGTGACGCTCGTTGAGCATCGAGGCTACTTATCGCCCGCTGAATTGCCGATGAACTATCTATCCGAAACGTGGAAACGAGATAATGAACCCACGGTCGCCATTTCGCGATAATTGTGTGAGCGACACGATCGCCTCTCATCGTGCGGTCATCGTCGATCCAGCGCGGTCGCATGTCCCGAAATAGTAAGAGATTTCTCGACTACGCTCGAAATGACAATTGGCCGTTCTTAGCATCGACGCGGATGGTTTGGCCTTCGCGGACTTTGCCTTCGAGGATGTCGATCGACAACGGGTCGAGAATTTCTTTTTGGATCACGCGCCGGAGCGGGCGCGCGCCGTAAACCGGATCGTAGCCTTCACGGGCGAGCAAAGCTTTGGCTGAATCGGAGAGATCGAGTGTGATCTTTTGTTGTTCGAGTCGTTTCGTCAGGCGACGAAGCTGGATCTCGACAATCTTTTTCAAATCGTCTTCGCTCAACCGATCGAAAATGATGATCTCATCGACGCGGTTGAGAAATTCGGGACGGAAATGGGCGCGCAACGCGTCCATGACCAGACGCGACCGCGCTTCTTTCGATTCTTCTTCGGTGATGAATTGGGAACCAATGTTCGAGGTCATGATGATGACCGTGTTCTTGAAATCGACCGTTCTCCCCTGCCCGTCCGTGATCCGGCCGTCGTCGAGCACTTGCAGAAGCACGTTAAACACGTCCTGGTGCGCTTTTTCGATCTCGTCGAAGAGAATGACCGAGTACGGCCGGCGCCGGACCGCTTCGGAAAGTTGGCCGCCTTCTTCGTAACCGACGTAACCCGGCGGCGCGCCGATCAATCGTGCGACGGTGTGCTTCTCCATGTACTCGCTCATGTCGATCCGGATCATGGCGTTCTCGTCGTCGAACAAGAATTCCGCAAGCGCACGCGACAACTCCGTTTTGCCAACGCCTGTTGGTCCGAGAAAAATAAACGAGCCGAGCGGACGATTCGGATCCTGTAATCCGGCGCGGGCGCGACGGACCGCATTTGAAACCGCTTTGATCGCTTCGTCCTGACCAACCACGCGCTGATGCAGGTGCTCTTCCAGTTTAACGAGTTTTTCGCGCTCGCCCTCCTGCAACCGCGAGACCGGAATGTGCGTCCAACTTGAAACGACTTCGGCGATATCTTCCTCAGTCACTTCTTCGCGCAGCAAGGTGCGAGCCGCACCGGCCTTTCCGGCGTCACGGACGCCAGAGACAGAACGCTCGGCGAGTTTTCGCTCAAGCTCCGGAATCTTGCCGTACTGGATTTCACTAGCTTTAGCCAATTCGCCGCGGCGCTGCGCGCGTTCCAACTCAGTCCGCAATCGATCGAGTTCTTCTTTCCATTTCCGCTGCTCGTCGATCAGCGCCTTTTCCTTTTGCCACTCCGCTTTCAGTGCCGACGATTTCTCTTTCAGCTCGGCCAATTCTTTCTCGAGCTTCTTCAGTCGATCCTTGCTGGCGGGGTCTTTTTCTTTCTTCAGCGCTTGCCGCTCCATTTCATGCTGCATGATCTCGCGCTCGATCACGTCGATCTCGGTCGGCATGGAATCGAGCTCGATCTTCAAACGCGACGCCGCCTCATCGACAAGATCGATCGCTTTGTCCGGCAGAAAGCGATCGCTGATGTAACGATGCGAAAGGACCGCGGCCGCAACCAGGGCCGCGTCGGTGATGCGGACGCCGTGATGAACTTCGTAGCGCTCTTTCAATCCGCGAAGGATCGCAATCGTGTCTTCGACAGTCGGCTCATTCACCATCACGGGCTGAAACCGCCGTTCGAGTGCGGCGTCCTTCTCGATGTATTTTCGGTATTCATCGAGCGTGGTCGCGCCGATGGTGCGCAGTTCGCCGCGCGCCAGCATTGGCTTGAGCATATTCGACGCGTCGACTGATCCTTCCGCAGCGCCAGCGCCGACAATCGTGTGCAACTCGTCGATGAAGAGAATGACCTGACCCTGCGAATCAGTCACCTCTTTCAAGAACGCTTTCAGCCGGTCTTCGAATTCGCCGCGAAACTTTGCCCCGGCCACCATCGCGCCAATGTCCATCGCGATGAGGCGTTTGTTCTTTAACGATTCGGGGACGTCGCCGCTGATGATTCTGCGGGCGAGACCTTCCACGATTGCAGTCTTGCCGACCCCGGGATCGCCAATCAGCACCGGATTATTTTTGGTGCGACGCGACAGCACCTGCATGATCCGGCGGATTTCGTTGTCGCGACCGATGACTGGATCGATCTTGCCTCGTCGCGCCAGTTCGGTCAGATCGCGCCCATATTTTTCGAGGGTCTGATATTTGCCTTCCGGATTTTGATCGGTCACGCGCTGCGAACCTCGCACCTGTTGCAGCGCCTGCATCAACTTGTCGCGAGTGACGCCAAGATCTTTTAGAATCTTCGCGGCCGGAATCCCACTTTGCGGGACAGCACTGAGCGCGAGCAGATAATGCTCGGCACTGGTGAACTCATCTTTGAGCTTCGACATTTCCTTCTCCGCGCCGTCGAGCACGCTGCGAAGCTCGTTGGAAAGGCGAAGATCGACAGCCGTGCCGTGAACTTTTGGGCGCCGCTCGAGCTCAGCCGCTAACCGTTCACGCAACTGATTCGCGGGAACGCCAATTTTTTCCAGCAGCGGTTGAGTAATGCCGTCGCTTTGATCGAGCAGCGCCGACAGGAAATGTTCGTTCGCAATTTCCTGATGATTGAATTGCGAAGCGACGTCCTGCGCCGCTTGCAGCGCTTCCTGCATCTTCTGGGTGAACTTGTCGATGCGCATCCTTCAAAATAACGAACGCGCGTCTGCCGGCAATTGCGCCTATTCGTCATTCCGAACAAAGTGAGGAATCCCACAGTCGGAGCCTGGAGCCACAAGCTAAGATGAGTGATCAACGCGCTTTTGTGAGATTCCCTCGCTCTGCTCGGAATGACAGCATGAATGGCGTTCGTCCATTGCAGCGGTGCTTCTTCCCGCTTATGAGTGTTGGCCATGAGCGGCGAAATAAAATTAACAAGTCGCAACGCACTTCGTGTTTTGCGGCCGGGGCCGTTCCGCCGTTACATCATCGGCAGCGCGATTTCGGACACCGGAACGTGGATGCAAGTGATGACACAGGGTTGGGTCATGGCCACGCTCACGACTTCGGCTTTTATGCTTGGGTTAGTGAACCTTTGTGCCGGATTGCCGATGCTCGCACTGACGATGGTCGGCGGGTCAGCCGCCGATAAATTCGATAAGCGCAAGATTTTGTTGATCACGCAATATGTCCAGATTGTGCTCGCTGTTTCGATCGGGATTTTGATCTGGAGCGGAAAAATCCAGATCTGGCACATCTTTATTTTCGCCGCGCTCCTCGGCGTTTCGAATTCGTTCGAAATGCCGACGCTGTCGGCGCTGGTGCCTGAACTGGTCGAGCGCGATGAAATTCAGGGCGCCATTTCAATCGATCGCTCGGTGTTTCATGGATCGCGCGTGGTCGGTCCGGCGGTCGGTGGTTACCTAATTTCAGTCTGGGGGATGGCTTCGGCGTTTTTTGCGAACGCAATCTCATTTGTTGCGCTGATCATCGCAATACTTTCGTTGCCGGCGCGTCGCCGCGGTACTGCCGAAGAAGAGGAGAAACGCGCCACTGGGATCAAGGAGGGGTTTCGTTACGTCGCCAAGGACAAGCCAAGCCTCGCGATGGTTACGCTGATCGCGACCCAAGCGGTTTGTATCTTCCCCATCATTACTGTGATGATGCCCCTTTACGTAAGACTTGTCCTCAAATTAGGCGCGGACAAGCTCGGCACCCTGATGGGCGCTTCCGCGGTGGGCTCCGTCGTTGGTTCGCTTTTCCTGATCGGCTTGCCCCGTGAAAAACGCATTCCCCTGATGATGATCTGCGCAACCGCTGTCATGGTTGTGGTGATTGGGTTGTCGCGGGCTCCCAGTTTTTATGTCGCAATGGCGCTGTTAATCGTAAATTCGCTCGGTTTGGCGACAAACTTTGGTCTTGCCAGTACGATCGTGCAGGAACGTGCGCCAGATTATTTGCGTGGCCGCGTTTCCGCCGTGTTCATGTTGAGCTTTGTCGGGATCATGCCTCTCGCAGGACTCGGCGTAACGGGTCTGTCTGATTTGATCGGAATGCCAACGGCACTGGCAATTGCTGCCATTTCTTATGGTACCATCACGTTATTGGTCCTGGCACGCGTCCGCCGGCAATGCTGCGAACCGGCGCTGAGCGAAGCGAGACCAGTTGAAACGCCTGCGCCTCCAGTCGCTGCGACGATTTAACGTGATCGCGTTTTCCACGTGCTGGAATTCAGCTCGACACACCGACGGCGCCGAAATGTTGCGCGAGATTGTCGATCTTGGCTTCGATCGCGTTGAGCTGGGCCACGGCATTCGCATTTCACTCATGCCCGGAATTCAAAAAATGTATGAGACCGGCAAAGTGAAATTTAGCAGCCTGCACAATTTCTGTCCGTTACCGGTGGAAGTGATGGGCGCTTCACCCGATTGCTATCAATTTTCGTCGCCTTACGGGAAAGAACGCGAGCGCGCGATCAAACAAACTTTCCAGACGATCGATTTCGCGGAGCGCCTCGCCGCGCCGTTCATCGTCATGCATCTTGGAGAAGTTCCAATGAAACCGGTGACGGATTCATTCATCAAACTTGCTCGCAAAGGTAAACTCCTTTCCCGCAAATATGTTCGCGAGAAGATTCGCGCCGTGGAAAAGCGTGAAGCGGCATCGGCCGCATACCTCGAGCGAGTGAAAGGTTGTTTGCGTCGCATTGTCGAGTACGCCGCATCAAAAAAGGTAAAACTCGGGATCGAAGGCCGCCGCGGTTACGAAGAGATTCCGAGCGAACGCGAATTGCCTGCGTTACTCGACGAATTCAACTCACCGCAGGTCGGTTATTGGCACGACTTCGGGCACATTCAAACCAAAGAGAACCTCGCTTTTCTCGATCACGCCGAATGGCTCCGTCAAATCGGCCCCCGCGCGTTTGGCTGCCATGTTCAGGATTGCATTTGGCCGGCCCAAGATCATCAGCCGCCATTCACTGGAGATGTCGATCTTGTCAAACTGGTGCCGCTCTTGCCCAAAGATTGCGCCTGGGTTTGGGAAATGAGTCCGCGAAAGAGCGCCGAAGAAATCCAGCGCTCGGTTAAAATTTGGAAAGAACGCTTCGAGACATGAAGAAAATTCTCATCACCATCATTCAATTGGTGGTTACGATTGGGTTGCTCGTCTGGGTCTATCACGACCCGAAGAAACTCGTCGAGATGCGGGAAGCACTCAGACATGCGCGCCTTCAGTGGATCGGCGCCGGAATGCTCGCCTACTTTGTCGTCGAGGTCGCCGCCGCGTTTCGCTGGCACATTCTTCTGAAAGTGCAGGGAATCCGTTTAACTTTTCCGCGATTGTCCGGCCTGTTCCTGATCGGAATGTTTTACAATCAGTTTTTACCGGGAGGCACCGGCGGAGACATAATTAAGAGTTATCTGTTGTTAAAGGAGACCGACAAGAAGGCTGGCGCTCTGCTGGCTGTGGTGTTCGATCGCTTCATCGGCTTAGTCGCACTGGTTGCGATCACGGTGACGCTTGTAAGCATGCGGTTCGATTTGCTGTCGCAGACTTACGAAACGCGCCGTTATCTTTGGTTTCTCCTGATTCTCCTCAGTATTTCAATTGCGAGCTTGCTGGTCAGCTTTGTCGTCAGTGGATTCAATCTTTTTCATTTACTTCCAGACAAGTTTCCCGGCCGCGAAAAGTTGATTGAGATCGCCGCTGCCTACCATCTCTACGCTCGGCATTGGTTCGCAACCTTGAGCGCGTTTAGCGCATCTCTCGTGGCCCATCTCGCCACATTCATGACTTTCTTGTGCGCGGCTTATGCTCTGCGCGCTGACGTCATCATAACGAACTTCTTTGCGGTAATGCCTATCGAGCGCACGATCTCGGCGCTCCCAATTAGTTTTGCCGGCGTCGGACTGCGCGAAAAAGTCCTACAAACGATGCTTCATCAAGTTTGCGGAGTTAACGAAGGTGTCGCTGTGCTCATTGGCTCACTGAGCTTTCTCATCATCGTTTTGTGCTGCCTCCCAGGCGGCATTGTTTACTTCTTCTACAAACCGAGCGGCGTCGCGAAACGCGTGCGCCTGCGCGAAATGCAACGCGAAGTGGCGACGATGGAGCATGAAATCCAAGAGCCGCAGTAAGGTACGAGCCGCGCGGCCAGCGCGAACTGGATGGGCAGTATCGCCCAAACGCAGCGCCCACATTTCTCGGCCGTTCGTCAGCGCGACTTTTGCCATGACGGTTGACGGAAAAATTACCACGCGCGATTTCGCGCCGGTCGATTTCACTTCGCCCGAAGACAAACGGCACTTGTTCCGGCAACGCGCACTCGCGGATGCGGTGATGATCGGGCACAGTACCCTCAAGCGCGACAACGTTCGTCTGGGTCTGCCAGACGATTTGAAAGAGGAGCGTATCAAACGCGGGCAAACTCGAGGGCCGCTGCGCGTGATTGTTTCCAACGAAGGCAAGATCGACAATCACCTGAAAATTTTTCGGTCCGATCCGGCGAAAATGGGACCCATTCTAGTTTTCTCGACCAGACGAATGCCGAAAGAAGTGCGAGCCGCACTCGCGGATAAGGCGATTCTGCACTTGAGCGATCAGCGAGATATCGATTTGGTCGAGATACTGCGAACTTTGCGGCGCGATTACAAAGTTCGCAGGGTCGCGTGTGAAGGCGGGCCGATTCTCTTTCGTTCGCTGCTCGAGCTCGGTTTGGTCGACGAACTTAATCTCACGATTGCGCCCTATTTATTTGGCGGAGTCGACGCACCGACGCTTACCGGATTAAGCAAAGAATTTCTGCCGGCCAGCGTTCATTGCGTGATGAAAAACATGCGGGTCGTGGGCAATGAATGTTTTCTGACTTACCGGATCAGGTCTCGTCGGTAGCTGCGCGATTTACTTTGCCCGCTCGCGGACGCGGCACGAGCTCGCCCCCGCAATTCGGGCAAACCGAGTTCAGCGAAGCTGAGCATTCGCCGCAGAACGTGCATTCATAAGTACAAATGTAGGCTTTGCCATCTGCCGCCAGGGCGCGCCCGCACTTTTCGCATTCTTTTTCATTTCCAGCGCCATCGGATCAGACGACCGTAGACAAATTCTGCGCAACTGGAATGCGCAAAACGAATTCAATTATCATGAAGGCGGCGAGGATGTCGATCTCCGAGACGCCAATGCTGCGTCGAACTTTCCGTTGCACGGAACGACTGCTAGAGTGACGTACAATGCGTTCGCGCGGACTGGTTTCGTTCAGTGCGAGTTTCGCCCTACTGCCGATGTCGATCCTCGGGCAAGGCGCAGTAGAGGGAAGAGTCGGGCTGCCGGAATTGCACACTGCGGCGCCTGTTGTTGTGAAACGATATGAGATCGTTACACGCGGCGGCGTTCTTTCCACCCAGCCACCACTGGCAGTGGTTTATCTGGAGGGCTCGTTTTCAAAACCTAAGTCACAACCTGTAAAGCAGGTTGCCCAGAAAAATTTGGAATTTGTGCCACCGCTCCTGCCGGTGCAGGTGAACACCAGAGTCGAATTCCCGAACCTCGATGACACCTATCACAGTATATTTTCCTATTCACCCGCGAAACGGTTCGATCTCGGTCGTTATCGTCCGGAAGAGCGTCCGATCCCGTCCGAAATTTTTGACCGAGCAGGCTTGGTTACGCTTCGGTGTGATATTCACGAGCACATGCGCGGGCTCATTCTTGTTCTCAACACGCCGTATTTTGTTATGACGGATCCTGAAGGGCGATTTCGATTGGGCGGACTGCCTTCTGGCCACTACACGCTGAAGGCGTGGATCGACAGTAAGACAACGCGGGAGAGAACGGTGACGCTAAAGAGCGGGGAAACAGCGCGTGTTGATTTGCCATGATCGCCGCGGCCGAGCCTAGCAAGCAAGCTATAACCAGTTTCCGGACAAAACTTTCAGTGACGATGATGCTGGTCGTTTCCGGGATGACAGCTCTCGGGCTTTATCTGGCCCAGCGCACTGTCGGGACAACTGCAGAGCGCGATTTGCAGCAGAATTTTCAGGCTCAGCTCTCTTCTCTGCACGGACTGGAAGAATTGCGTCACGCTGCCTTGGCCGAACGTTGCCGCGTGCTGTCGGAGAAGCCGCGAATTCACGCGGCGCTTGAAGATAACGCTCTCGATCTCCTATACCCCAGCGCCAAAGATGAATTGCGCGACCTGATGGAAGGCGAAGAGCCATCTTCAGAGCAAGCAGCCAGCACGCTTCATGCACGATTTTACCGTTTCCTGGATGGCGCGGGCGCCGTTCTGCCACCGCCGAATTTGAAAGATGTCGGCGTGATAAACACAGCCGCAGAAGCGCAGTTGGCATTAGCTCAACTGCCCGAGAAACAGCAAAGCGGCTATCTCTCACATCCCGATGGTGGCAGCGACCGTGTAGATGAAATAATTGCCTTTCCAATTTTTTCGACGGAGACCGGCGAAATTATTTCCGCGCTCGTTGTTGGCTTCAAACCGTTAGAGATTGTTCCCAAGAGCGCCGCCGCCGGAATTAGGAGCGGGATTTGGGTGAACAGACGATTGCACCTGGCGTCGCTTTCGCAATCGGAACTCGAAGCCTTGGGTAATGAAATAACCCGGGCACTCACAAGATCGGATTCCGTGCAAAATAATTTTACTGTCCGTGTGAATGGCGCCCTGCACCTGTTGTTTTACAAGCGACTTAATCCAGGTTCGGTTTTTCCGCCCGCCTACGAAATTTGCCTGTATCCGCTGGCCAGTGCGGTAGCGCAGTTACATCGGCTGCGCTGGCAAATTGGAGGCGTGGGTGGATTGCTGTTACTGGGCGGTTTTGTGGCCAGCCACTTCGTCGCTGTCCGTTTCTCGAAGCCGGTGGAAAAACTGGCATTGGATTCGGAACAAAATCGCGCCCAACGCAGACTGGCAGAGGCCGCTCTCATTTCTACAAGTGAGAAATTAAAAAGATCGACAAGGTATTCGGCCGATGCATCGCACCAGTTAAAAACGCCGGTTACAGTTCTTCGGGCGGGACTCGAGAGCTTGCTTTCGCGCGATGATTTTGACGCAGCGGTTTACGAGGAACTCTCGGCCCTGCTTCATCAGACCCACCGGTTGACCGGAGTCATCGAAGACTTGCTGCTCCTTTCGCGGATGGACTCGGGCCATTTACAGATCAAGTCCGAGACGGTGAATCTCGGTGAGCTTATTGAGGAATGGCTCGATGATCTCGGGACGCTACTCGAGCAGGTTGATGTGAAGATTGAGAAGAAGTTGCCAGCCAAAATCTACGTTGTTGGGGAAAGGCGATACACGTCACTCATTGTCCAAAATCTTCTGGAGAACGCAGGAAAATACAACCGGTCAGGTGGCCGGATTAAAATTGAAGCGCAGGAAAAAAACGGCGATGTGATCGTGACAGTTGGCAATACCGGCGAGCCAATTGCGCCCTCAGAGCAGGAACACATTTTCGAACGGTTCCATCGCGGTTCGGAAAAAAGTGCGCCAGGACACGGGCTTGGCTTGAGCCTGGCACGCCAGCTCACGCGGCTCCACGGTGGCGATCTGAGGCTAGTCCGTTCGGGCGATGATTGGACGGAATTTGAAATTTGTTTTCCAGCGGCGCAACCCGCAGCAGACGGCGGCAGTTAAAACTGCATGAAGCCACTGCTGCGCGTGCTCAGCCTTTGGCTTTTCGTCGCCAATGCCGGAGCGCTCGAAATTGATGATTTTCTCGACCGGCTCGATAACGCACTGACGTTTTCTGCGTTCCAAGACAATATCCGAGCGCGCCTGAGCGGTACAATCGATCTTGAAGTTTACCATTTCGAGCAACCAGCGCCGGAACTGATCGACAGCAAGATCGAGAAACTCTTCAATCCGCGTCTCACGCTTTTTCTCGACACGCAACTCGGCAAACAAGTTTACTTCTTCGCACAATCGCGACTCGATCGCAGATTCGACCCGAGCAATCACGGGGCCGCAGTTCGGCTGGACGAATATGCGCTGCGACTGACGCCGTGGGAGGATGGCCGGTTCTCCTTCCAAATCGGCAAGTTCGCCACCGTTGTCGGAAATTACGTCAAGCGCCATCTGTCTTGGGAAAATCCGTTTGTAGACGCGCCGCTGGTTTATGAAAACATCACCGCTATTAGCGATAAAGCTGCGCCCACCTCAGCGACGGACTTCATCCGCAGGTTTGACCAGCGCGACAAGTACGAATTCAATCCGGTGATTTGGGGACCCGATTATGCCAGCGGTGTTTCCGTTTCCGGACGGCTCGGCCAGTTTGATTACGCCGCTGAGATGAAAAATTCCTCGCTCTCTTCGCGTCCAGAGTCATGGAGCGTCACCGAGAATGGTTTTAGTGATCCCACGTTTAATGGGCGCCTCGGGTTCCGACCAAATCAGGCGTGGAATTTTGGTTTCTCAGCGAGCGACGGCGCTTATTTTCGCCCCGAAGCGGAAAGGACATTGCCGCGCGGTCGCGACATCGACGATTATCGTGAGCTCGTTCTCGGCCAAGATGTCAGCTTCGCATTGCATCATTTGCAAGTGTGGGCGGAATTTTACGAAGCGCGCTTCGAAGTGCCGCGGGTGAGCGACGCCGACACTTTCGCGTACTACTTTGAAGCGAAATATAAGTTCACGCCGCAGATTTTCGGCGCAGTCCGCTGGAACCAACAGGTCTTCGGCAAGATCGACAATGACAAACGCTGGGGGAACGACCTCGGTAAGATCGACATCGCGGCGACATATCGTTTTACGCCGCACGCTCAGTTGAAGCTCCAGTACAGTTTTCAGCAAGAGACCGCTGGTCCGCGTGATGACAATCATTTGCTCGCCGCGCAATTTACGGTGCGATTCTAATCACAACGCTCTCCGCGGAAGGTAACTGTCGTGTTACTTTTGCCGTGCCCTTTTGATTATTACCGTCGAATAGCCGCTCGCGCAGCGTTGTCTAACCTCATAACGGAAAAATAGGAGGGAAATATGCAGAGAGTTCTATATTCAATATGCATTGGAAGTCTCGCTCTGGCGCTCACGGCGTGGGGCCAGCAAGCTGACAATACGACGACAGTCAAAGCGAAAGCTACGAAGCAGGGCGCAGTCAGCGCCCAGACGACTACGTCGGCGAAAACAGGGGCGAGAACGTCAGGAAGCATGGCTGGGACGCGCTTTCATCAACGCGCTAATGTAAGCGCCAGCACAAGGTCGTCTGCGACGGTAAACCGTAGCCGGATGCGAAATACGTCCGCGAACGCTCGCATTCGCGCGCGCAATGAGGCAACGCTCAATCGCGGGCGCGAACGAAACATCGCAATGACCGAGCGGGTGAAGACCCAGGAAAACGCCAATGTTCGTAACAAGACTAATGTTCAGACAAAAGTGAACGTGAACGATAGGACCCGGTTCACAAACGTCACAAGGATCACATCCAACGGGCGGACTTTCGATCGGGCGGTGTTTCGAGATCGAGACGATCGTCGTTTCCACTTGGGGTTTGACGACCGAATCTTCTTTATCAACAACTTCTCCGAAGTGGTATTGATAAACGGATGCTCGTTCTTCTTAGATGACGGAATTTTTTGGCCGGCGTTTATCATCGGCGAGAGTTGCGTGCATCCTAGAAACGTAGTGTTCATTGCCGTGGATTAAGGAGTTAACCGCGGGCGCGGTGATTTCCGTGCCTCGCACAACTCGAAGAACCGCATGGTGGAAACATCATGCGGTTTCTTCTTGCGACTCAATAATCTCGAGCTGGGGCTTAGCTAAGATCGACAATCGCAGTGTGACGTGGGGCTTAGGCGCCATTACTTTATGCGCAAGGGAGACGCCACAAATCTTCAGGACAAAATTCCCAACCTGAATCCAAGCTTTTTGGCAAACTGGCCGAGCAGTGCGATTTGTCGCTATTGAGGTCTGACGACCATGCGTGTCCTTGTTGTCGAAGATGAAATCCGTTTGGCGCGACACATCGCGTCGGCCCTAACCGAGGCCGGGGACAATCCGGTTGTGATTCACGATGGCAAAGAAGCACTGCGCGAAGCAGTGGACGCGCCGTTCGATTTAATTGTGCTCGATATTGGTCTGCCGCGAATGGATGGCTTCGAAGTGCTGCGACAAATGCGAGAGCAACATGTGACCAGCCGCGTCCTCATTTTGACCGCACGCGGCCAAGTGAACGATCGCGTGACCGGATTACAACTCGGGGCGGACGATTATTTGGCGAAGCCATTTGCCATGCAGGAATTGCTAGCGCGGGTACGCGCACTGGGACGGCGTTACGCGGAAGAGCCCGCGCTGAACCTGCGAGTTGACGATCTCACGCTCGATCTGGTGAATCACGTGGTCCATCGTGGCACACAGCGAATCGAGTTGTCCGCGCGTGAACTTATGCTGCTGAAGGTGCTCATGCGCGAGCCGGGTCGCGTTTTTACCCGCACTGAATTGTGCGAGCGTGTCTGGGAGCATCCGCATGAGTACGACACCAAACTGGTGGAAGTTTTCATCGGTCGATTGCGAAAAAAAATCGGCGATCCCGGCCTTGTTCATACCGTCCGCCATGTCGGTTACACGATTCGCGAACCTGCGGCAGCACACTAACTCTACACACCGTAGCGTCATCGCACATAACCCACGCGATACTTAGCGAAAACCTATCCGCTCGTTTCAGGCGAACGGGTTCGCCAATTCGGGTTGCTTGCGCGGCGGTGTGTTCGTATGGCACCTACGATGCCTTCTTCTGCAATAGACGCTCCTCACAAAATAAATCGAAGAATTTGACCAAGCGTTAGAGGCAAGGAAAGCGGGGACTTATCGTGCATTGCGATAACTCCGCAAAAGTAACAATTGCGTTACATTTCGATTCCGGCGCGCGACCCAAGCTGCCGCGATTCTACCGGTGTGAAGCAGAAGCAACATCGTCAGGCATGGCTTCGGCAGCAAACCCAAAATCAACACGGTACGGAAAGGAATCGGTATGCATAACTTCGAAAATCAAACAGCACATCAAATTACTAATGGCTCGTCACCTTCGCGCGTGCTTGGTCGGCGAGCGTTTCTCGGGCGGATGGCAGCGGGTGCGGCGCTACTCGCACCCGGCACTTCACTTCTGGCCAGAGCTTCCAGTCCCCCGGGGCCCACTCGGTTAACGCCAGGCGATGCCGCCTTGCTCAGGTTCGCAGCCGCAGCCGAGATACTCGAGACGGATTTCTGGGTTCAGTACAACGAACTCGGCGGAATCCAGGACAGTGAA
>Ga0209805_1000870_pt1 | contig 18666 bp, 19 predicted proteins | sample GraSoiAngelo_148_FD_185905 | JGI IMG/M metagenome (GOLD analysis project Ga0209805, IMG submission 185905) | Grasslands soil microbial communities from the Angelo Coastal Reserve, California, USA - 14_1009_09_20cm (SPAdes) (version 2) | ecosystem: Environmental > Terrestrial > Soil > Grasslands ... | reverse complement strand
CGCCGAACGGCGAGCGCAATAGAAAGAAGAGGGCGGCGAGGAAGATCACGGCAAAAGCGAGCGCCAGCCAGAAGGTGTAGGCCTGCCGGAAGTTCGGCTCGTACTGATTCAGCTGGATCAGCGAGATCCCAGTCCCGGCGCCCAGGTTCTGATCCAACCGGACGATGATGGAGATGACCTCAGCGATGACCCACATGCCGATCGCAAACTGGGCGGCGCGGAGCCGCAAGGCGAAGAGCGAGATCGGTACCGAGATCAGGCCCGCGAGCAGCGTCGCCAGCAGCATCGCGACGTATGGCGAAACCCCCTGGTCCGCGAAGAAAACCGTGCCGTACGCCCCGATGCCGATGAACGCCTGCTGTCCGACCGAGAGCAGGCCGCCGTACCCGGCGAGGGCGTTCCACATCACCGCCAGCAGCATCAGGATCAGCAGAGTTGTGAGCTTCTGCACCACGTCTGCGTCGAAGACGAGCGGAACGGAGGCAAGCAGGAGTGCAGCCACCACCGTTCCGCCGGTGAAGATCTTCGACATTAGCGTCCAGCGCTGGACTTTCACCGACCTGTCCTCAACACAACTCGTCCGCCTCCGAACCTCACGATCAGCACTGCGAGGAACAGGAGGTGCCCGGCCATGACGGCGAACTGCGGGTGGATCTGGGCCCCCAGCGTTTGCGCCACTCCAAGCGCGAGGCCTCCCAGGAGCGTGCCCCACAGCGACCCCATGCCGCCGATCACGACCGCCTCGAACGCGAAGATCAGCTGCGTCGGCCCGCTCAGCGGGCCGAACACCGAGCGAATGCCAAGGAACAGCCCGCCCAGCGCAGCAATCGCCACCGCGATCGCGGTGGCGCGTGCGTAAACCGCACGGCTGTCGATGCCAACCAGCTCGGCGGCGTCCGCGTCCTCCGCGGTCGCCCGCATCATCCAACCTGCTCGGGTCCGCGACAGGAACAGCTGCAGGGCGCCGAAGACGACGACCGCGACCACCAGGATCACCATGCCGAGCGCCGATACGGACAGCCCGCTCGTCACCTGCCAGCTGGAGGTCGTGATCAGGCCGGCGCTGCTGCCCAGCGAATGGACGTCCGGCGAAAACGTGAGCTGGAGCAGGTTCTGGATGACGATGGAAAGGCCAAACGTTGCGAGCAGCGGGGTCAGGATGCCCGCCTTGAGGCTTCGCTCCAGCACGGTCAGCTGGAGCACGTAGCCGAGCAGGATCATCACCGGCAGGGCCACCGCAAACGCTACGAAGGCGGAGACGCCGGTGTGCTCGACGATGAAAAAGACGACGTACGCTCCCAGCACGGCGATGTCTCCATGCGCCAGGTTGATGATCCGCATGACCCCGAACATGATCGAAAGGCCACAGGCGAGCACCGCGTAAAAGGCACCCAGAAAGATGCCCTGCAGGACTGCGTTGACGAAGGTCACGGCCGGAGCCCTCGGCGAGGCATTCGGTGACCAGGCTGCCCAGATGCCAAGCGCGGCCGAGCACCGGAGCGAGCGCATCGGTTGATGCGTGAGCGAGGAGCGGAGGCCGCAACGACGCAGATGGGCTGCATGGGCGCCGAAGGTCCGTCGAGGGTCTTCGGCCGGGACCTTCTGCTCATACGGCGCGGTTTAACCCGAAGTAGGCGCTCACAACGCGGTCGCGATCGAGCGATTTTGAATCGCCTTGGAGCACAATCCTGCCTTCGAGCATGCACAGGACCCGGCTCGCGACCTTGAGCGCGCGGGTGAGGTCCTGCTCGACCAGGAGCACCGTCGCGCCCTCGCTGATCACTCCGGCGAGTGACCTGTAGACGGCGTCCACCACGACCGGCGCAAGGCCGAGCGAGACCTCATCGAGCAAGAGCAGGCGCGGGTTGCACATGAGCGCCCTGCCGATCGCAACCGCCTGCTGCTCGCCGCCGGAGAGGCCGGCGGCCGGTACTTGCCGGCGCGGGCGCAACAGCGGAAAGACCTCGAGCACCGATTCCACGGTCCACCGGCCGCGCCGTCGCGACGCTGCGACGCGAAGGTTCTCCTCGACCGTCAATCCAGGAAAGAGCCGCCTGCCCTCGGGCACAAGCGCGACTCCGAGCGAGACGCGCCGATGCGCGGGCAGCCGCGTGATGTCAACGCCGTCGAACACCACACGCCCGGCGAGAGGCTTGTGTGCCCCCGCGATGGCTCTGAGCAGCGTCGTCTTGCCGGCTCCGTTGGCGCCGATCAAAGCGACGATCTCGCCCTGCGCGATCTCGAATGAAACGGCGCGGACCGCCTGGAGCAGGCCGTACCGGCAGTCGAGCCCTTCGACCCGGAGCAGTGTCATGCCTGGCTGCCGAGGTACGCGTCGATAACCGCCGCTTGAGAGACCACCGTCTCCGGCGGCCCTTCCGCGATGATCCGTCCCGCGTCCATGCAGACGAGGCGTCCGACGACCTGCATGAGGAGGTGGACGATGTGCTCGATCCAGAGCACGGCTATGCCCCGGTCGCGCAGGCCGGATACGGTCTCCACCAACGCGGCGGACTCGGCGTCGGTGAGACCTCCGCCGATCTCGTCGAGGAGCAGCACGGACGGATCGACCGCCAGCGCGCGGGCCAGCTCCAGGCGCTTGCGCTGAAGCAGGCCGAGTCCCTCCGCACGCCGGTTGGCGAGTGGCGTCAGCGCGGTCTGGTCCAGGACGTGAAGGCACAGGTCGTCCGCCTCCGCGCCGCGGCGGCGCCCGCCCGCCGTCGCGCCGACAAGAACATTTTCGAAAACCGTCATGCCGGCGAACGGGCGAGGAACCTGGTGCGTGCGCGCGATGCCGAGCTTGCAGCGCTCGGCGGCGCCCTTCGAAGTGACGTCTCGGTTCCGGAACACGATGCTGCCGGTGTCCGGTGCCAGGGAGCCGGACAGCAAGTTGAGCAGCGTGGTCTTGCCGGCGCCGTTCGGACCCACGATGCCCACCGCCTCACCCTGTTTCAGAGCGAGGCTGACCCCCTCGAGCACAGCCAGCGCGCCGAACCGCTTGCGAACATCGACCGCGGCGAGAACAGCCTCGGTTCTCGCCTCCATAGCCTCTGTTCTATCCGGAATAGGGCTGCAGCGTCGACGCGATGGGTACGTTCGGGTCGGCCGAGTTCTCGCAGATCACAAAGTCGACTGGCCATTTCGAGACGCCCTGCTTCCACTGGCCACCGATGATCGGGGTGCTCACAACGTTGGGGATCGTCACCCCGGCGAACTTGGCTGGTTTCGACCAGTCGAGGTTGCCGATAGGCGTCTCCACGGTCAGCGTGCTCATCGCGGAGACGATCTTTGATTTGTCCTTCGGGTTTCCGCTCGCCTTCAAAACCGCCGCCGCTACGTCGAACAGCGAGAGGCTCGCGCCGAGCTGCTGATTCCATTGCTTGCCGGTCGCCGACTCATAGCCGTCGCCAAGCTGCTTGCTCGTCACGCCGGTGAGAGAGGATTTGTACGGCCAGGTGGGCGCCCAGTACACGCCAGAGGCGAGGCCGTTGCCGATCGCACCGAGCGATGAGACCTGAGATGGGAACAGCCCGGTCTTCGCGATCTGGCCAATCTTCACGTGCTTCGTGTAGCCCTGCGACTTGGCCTGCTGCCAAAAGGTGGCGAAGTCGGGAGGGATCGGAAAGGTGTTGAAGATCTGACAGTCCTCGCTGATGAACTTCTGGATCTGCGCCGTGTAATCGTTGGTGCCGTCCTCGTAAGGACCCGGGTCGACAATGGTGTAGCCGGCGCCTTTGAGCAGCGGCGCGAGGGCTCCCCTGATGGCATTGCCGTCAGCGTCATTCGGGTACATGACTCCGACCTTCTTGTTGGTCGACACCTGCGGCCACAGGTGCGTGTACGCAAGGAAGAACTGCTCCACGCCGAAGCAGTAGTGGAAGGTGTACTTGAACGGCGAGGGCTGCCCAGGCTTGGCGCCGCGGCCGAGGTACCACGCTTCCCACGGCACCACAGTGGAGATGCATGGAACGCCCGCCGCCTCGCAAGCGTCTGACACCGGGTTCACGGTTTCAGGGGTGGACGTCGCGAGCATGAGGTCCACCTTCTGGCCCGAGATCAGGTCGTTGGCTCGCTGCGACCCCACCGAGGGTGTGGACTGGCCGTCGCGGGAGACGATCTCGACGGAATAGTTTGTGCCCCCGATCGAGAGTCCGTCCTTGAAAGCCTTCTGAGCGAGGCCGATCACGTACGGGTCCGGCTCACCAAAGCCGGCGGCCGGCCCGGTGATTGGGCTGACGTAGCCGATCTTGATCGTTCCCGACGGCGTCGACGTCGTCGATGTGAGGCAGGATTCAAGCGCTCCCGGAATCGCCAGCCCGCCAAGGACGAGGCCCGTGCTCTTGAGCATCTCGCGGCGCGTCAGGCCGCCGGATTGAAGCTTCCTCTTGGACACCTGAATCCTCCTCCCCCGTTCAGGCAGAACGCCGGGTGCGCAAATTGCTCCGTGTACCGACGATCGGAGTTTGCGCCAGTTCATAATGCCCGTCAAGGGTGGCGAGCGAGCTCGAGTTCGAACCGCCGTATCTCTATCCGGACTATCGCGCGACGGAGCTGCGTGCGCCGCGCCACCCGCTGGTGAAATTGCCACCGGAGTGGTTTCACCAAGCCCGCGGACCAGTCTTCGGGCGCATCCCGGTGCAGCCGGAGGACGCAGACCTGACCCGTCAGCATGCCGGCGAGCCGTTGGGCGAGCGGATCGTCATCACCGGTCGGGTCACCGACTCCGACGGCCGGGCGGTGCGGAACACGCTGGTCGAGATCTGGCAGGCGAACGCGGCGGGGCGATACGTCGACCCCGTCGACGACCACCCTGCCCCCCTGGATCCAAACTTCACCGGCGCCGGCCGCTGCCTCACCGATGAGGAGGGCGTCTACCGGTTCATCACGGTCAAGCCAGGCGCGTACCCCTGGCGCAACCACGCCAACGCGTGGCGACCGGCGCACGTCCACTTCTCTCTGTTCGGGCCATCGCTCGCCAGCCGGCTCGTGACGCAGATGTACTTCACCGGCGACCCGCTGATTCCGCACGATCCAATCCTCAACTCGATCCCTGACGAGCGCGGCCGCAGCCTGCTGACGGCTCGGTTCGACCTCGACACGACGATTCCTGAGTGGGCGCTCGGCTATCGCTGGAACATAGTGCTGCGCGGCCGTGACGCCACGCCGATGGAAGACGGATGACCCCCACGCCGTCGCAGACCATCGGGCCATTCTTCGGCTTCGCGCTGCCGTTCGCCGATGATGCGACTGCCGTGCCGAGCGGGTCGACCGACACGCTTCGTATCGAGGGTCAGGTGGTTGACGGCGCCGGCGACCCGATGCCGGATGCGCTGCTGGAGATTTCAGAGAACGATCAGTTCGCGCGATGCCGAACCGACGCGGAGGGCGCGTTCCATTTCATCGTGCGCACGCCCGATGAAGCCTTCTTCAACGTGACGGTCTTCGCGCGGGGCTTGCTCCGGCATCTGAACACCCGGATGTACCTTCCAGGCCGAGAAGACGCGGTGCTGTCCTCCGTCGACCCCAAGCGGCGTCATACCCTGGTGGCACAGCGTGAAGGCGAGTCGCTGCGCTTCGACGTGCGCCTGCAGGGTCCGGACGAAACCGTTTTTTTCGCCATCGATTAACCAGACGTCAGGAGGTGGGAGCCATGTCAGACGATCAGTTCGAGCGCGGCTTGAAGGTGCGCCGCGAGGTGATGGGCGACGCCTACGTCGACCGCGCGCTGGGCGGCGGCACGCCAGTCACCGCGGAATTTCAAGACCTCCTCACGCGATACGCGTGGGGTGAGGTCTGGAGCCGTCCGGGACTCGACCGGAAGACACGCAGCTGCGTGACCGTGGCGCTGCTGGTCGCGTTGGGCAAGGAGCAGGAGCTGGCGGCCCACCTGCGCGGCGCGCTCAACAACGGAGTCAGCCGCGATGAGCTGAAAGAAGTTCTGCTGCAGACCGCGATCTACTGCGGCATCCCCGCAGCCAACGCCGCCTTTCGCGTCGCCGCCGAGGTCCTAATGTAAGAACCGGCGATGCAGTCTCTTCTACCTCTGGCGTCCTCGCTGCTGAGCTTCGTCTTTGCAGCGATGGTCCTCGACCAGTGGTGGCAGCGGCGCCGCGCCTTCCAGCTGGTCTGGGGCATCGGGCTCATCTGGTACGGCATCGCCACAGGGACCGAGTTCCTGGGCTCCACGTTCGGCTGGAGCGAGCCGCTGTACCGCACGTGGTACCTGATCGGGGCCTTTCTCGTCCCGTCGTATCTAGGCGCCGGCACTCTCTACCTGCTCCAGAAGACCCGGTTCGGTTACCTCGTCGCGGCCTCGATCGCGCTGGGCGGTCTCTTCTCGCTGGCGGCGACCGCGAAGTATCCGGGCTCCGCGACAGGCGGATACGTCACCCTCGCAGTGGCGCTCCTGGCCGCTGCCTCTGTGGCGGCCTCAACCGCCTTCCGCCGCGACTTGCAGGCGCACGTGGCGATGGCCTTCCTGGTCGCCGGCACGATCGTCGTCGCGCTGCTCGTGATGACCGCGCGTCTTTCGGGAAGCGGCTACATGGATCCCGCGACGCACGTTCCAGTCGCAGCCGCCTTCCCGGGCTACCTGCGAGTCAGCAGCGTGCCGTTCAACGCCGGCGGTGGACTTGCCCTCGTCTTCGGGGCGCTCTACTCCGCGTATATCTACATGCCGAAGAAGCGAGCGCTTGCCGCTCGGCTGGGCGTGCTTGCGATCGCGGTCAACTTTTTCGCTTCGCTGCCTGGCGCAGTGAACGCGCTGTTCCGGGGCAAGCTCAACTCACGGGTGCCCGCCACGATCCTGATCGCCCTCGGGGCGCTCATTCCCGGGGTCACGAGCAGCCTCAACCGCTTCGGGGTGACGTGGTCTTTCTTCCTGGGCGAGTTCCTCGGGCTGGTCCTCATCTTTGCCGGCTTCCTGGTCAGCGAAGAGGTGTTTCGCAACGTGCGCATCGGGACCACCATCTGGTCTCGCGCGCACTCGGCGTCACTCGAAAGTGAGGTCGGTTGAGATCTCGATCGCCTTCTCGATGCTCTTCGCGACAGGGCAGCGCGAGGCGTGAAACGAGTGCGAGCGCTCGGCGGCCTCGCGCTTGTCGTCCGGGCAATCCCTGAGCGTGTAGCGGACGTGGATCTTCTTGATCACCAGGACTTTGTTTTCCAGGTAGATCTCGCCTTCGGCCTCGGAGGTGAGCCGCCCCTCACTCGCATCGATCCCGCGCGCCTCCAGCGCGCCGCCCAGGGTGCCGGTGAGTCAACCAGCGGCCGCCGCGACCACGTAGTCGAGGGTCGTCGCGTGGTCGGGGTACTGGCCGGGCGCCGTCCCGTAGTGTTCGCGCACCGGGCCGTGCGTGCCGAATACGACTGGCTGAGACTCAGCCGGGAGGTACGCCTGCCGAATGGGCCCGCGCTCGCGGACGATCCTCACCTTTGAGGTGTAGACGGCCTGGTCGCCGGCCATCTGATAAGACTAGGGTGGTGCGATCGCGACGGTGCGATCTGGAAGTTTCGCTTGACCTGGAGTGTTCGTAAGGGTCTACTAGCGGCGGCGGATGGAAGCGGCTTCAGGATCGTCGATCACCCTCGCCCAGGTGGCTCGCCTGGCGGGAGTCTCGCGAGCGACCGCCTCCCGCGTGTTCAGTGGCAATCCGGCGGTGAGCCTGGAAGCGTGTTCCGCCGTCGAACGGGCGGCGGCCGAGCTGGGCTACGTCCCCAATCGAGCAGCCAGGAGCATTGCCTCGGGTCGAAGCGAGTCGGTCGGAGTCGTCATCCCAGAACCCCGCTCGAGCCTGTTTCTCGATCCGCTGTTCCCGCGACTGCTGCGCGGCATCGGCGAAGAGCTTTCGGCGAGCGGACTGCAGATGGTGCTCTTCGCCCCTCAGTCCCCCTCTGACGTCCAGCGCCTCGAGCAGTACCTTGCCGGCGGCCACGTCGATGCCGTAATCCTCCTCACCTTTCACGAGTCGGACACGCTATCCGTCCGGCTCCAGGCGCGAGGCATTCCTGTCATCTACGGCGGCAGGCCGAGTGGCCGTTTCAACGTCAGCTTCGTCGACGTCGACAACCACGCCGGGGGACGGAGCGCCACGGAGCATCTGATCGCGCAAGGGAGGCGGCGAATCGCCCATATCGCCGGACCGCTGCGCTCGCGGTTGGCGTCTGATCGGGCGCAAGGTTTTCGGGAGGCGATGTGGAATTCCGCTCTGCGCTCGGACCTGGTCGCCCACGGGGAGATGGATCGCGACAGCGGCGAGGTCGCGATGTCGCGGCTCCTCGCCGAGTCACACGACATCGACGCGGTGTTCGCCGCATCCGACGCGATGGCGGCCGGCGCGATGTGGGCCATGCAGGTCCTCGGCCGCCGGGTGCCCGACGACGTGGCGATCATCGGCTTTGACGACTCTCCCCTGGCGGCGGCGACCCAGCCACCCCTCTCGAGCGTCAGGCAGCCGATCGAGGACATGGGTCGGGAGATGACACGCCTCGTCGTGAGCATGTCGGGGACGCGGATGCAGACTCCGCAGCAGATGATTCTGGGCTCGGAGCTTCAAGTCCGCGAATCGACGCTCGCCGCGGCAGGCTGAGCGTCCTTACGCCGGGCCCTTGCCTTCCTTGAACATCATTGCCGCGTTGTAGACCGCCCAGACGTAGCGGCGGCAGTCCGCTCGCAGGTTGGCCCATTCAGCAACTGCACTGCCTCCCGCGTAGTAGGCCGTAAGCGCCTTGGCCAGGTCGTTGTTGTAGCGATTCAGGTTGTTTTTGAGGATCGCGGTCCCCAGGTCGATGTTGTCGCCAGGGTCGTAGAGGTTGACCGTGCGGTTGAGCAGCGCGGGACCGTCCCCGGCCGCGGTGGCCGGCATGACCTGCATGATCCCGACCGCGCCCGCGGAAGAGACGACCGAGGGCTGCCATCCGCTCTCATGCCACGCCAGCCCCATGACCAGATATGGATTGACGCCGTGCTTCAGTGCCGCGGCGTAGAGCATCGACCTGGTGATCATCATCTGGAGCTGCGGCGCGTTCGGGTCGCTGTTCGGATCCGTGCTCGGCCAGTTCTCGGTCGAGGTTGCGTCGACCTGTGGCTGGAGGCCGGTCGGAGGTTTGGCCTCGGGCCCCTGAAGCGATGTCGTGTCCTGCGCGCATCCCTGCGCCATCAGGACCGCGCAGCACGCAAGCGCGAGTAGCGGCAGACCCGCTCTCATGAAGCGATAACGCTTCGAGAGGCGGCTGTATGCAAGTCAAAGTTGGGTTGATTGCCTGCAGGAAGAGCCCAAGGTCGTAGATGGCAGATGCAACTTCGCTGAGGATGAGAGGCGCTCGTACAATCCAGTTGCTACTGGCAGCTCTTGCGGAGGCAGAGAGATGAAAGCGAGCACGACCACAAAGCTGTGGGGTATGGGAGCTGCGCAACTGGCTCTCGCGATTCGCCAAAAGCGGGTCTCCAGCCGGGAAGTCATTACGGAGCACCTGGCTCGGATTGAAGCCGTGAACCGGCGGCTGAACGCCATCACCCGAGTGCTTGGTGAGGAGGCCTTGGCCGCGGCGGATTCCGCCGACAAGAAGGTGGCGGCGGGCGAGCCGACCGGTCCGCTACACGGCGTCCCGTTCACCGTCAAGGAGAACATCGACGTCGCCGGATCGGCCACCACACAGGGCGTCAGCGCGCTGGCAGAGGCCGATCCCGGCCTCGATGCGCCGCAGGTGGCCAACTTGCGCGAGGCCGGCGCGATTCCGATGGCCCGGACCAACCTGCCCGACTTCGCGCTCCGCTGGCACACCGACAACGCGCTGCGCGGCGCCACCCGAAATCCCTGGGACCCCGAGCGGACGCCCGGCGGCTCGAGCGGCGGCGAAGCGGTGGCGTTGGCGACGGGTATGACCCCGCTCGGCCTTGGCAACGATCTGGGCGGCTCCCTCCGCTGGCCATCGCAGTGCAACGGCACCGCGGCTCTACGGCCATCCCTGGGACGCGTCCCGCGAGCGACCACGATCGAGCCGGTCGATGCACCGATCAGCATTCAGCTGATGAACGTCGAAGGCCCGATGGCGCGGCACGTGGCCGATCTCCGGCTCGCACTCGAGGTGATGGCCAGGCCGAGCTGGCGCGACCCGTGGTACGCCCCTGTGCCGATCGCCGGCCCGCCGGCATCGCGCCCGATCCGCGTGGCCATGGTCGTCGACCCCGCCGGAAGTGGGACTTCACCTCAGGTCGCAGACGGAGTGCGGAAAGCCGGCAGACAGCTGGCCGCAGCCGGCTATTCAGTGAATGAGATCGAGCCGCCGGCGATCGCCGAGGCGGCGGAAGCCTGGGCTAACTTCCTCATCCCGGAAGTCCGCGCGATGTGGCCGATGATGTCGCCTCTACTCTCGGACGACGCCAACCGGTTCATGGGCGTCGTGTTGGACTTGAATCCGGTCCTTGACGTCGGCGGTCACATGCAGGCGATGATGGCGCGCCAGTCGCTGGCTCGCAAGTGGGCCGAGTTCCAGCTCGAGCACCCTCTGATCCTCGCGCCGATCTGCACCGAGCCGCCTTTCGCGGTGGGCACCGATCTGACGCCCGAGGGCGTGGCGGGCATCGTCCGCTCGATGCGGATGGTCGTGTTGGTCAACCTGCTCGGCCTGCCCGCGGCAGCAGTGCCGGTCGGTGTCGCCGAGGGCCTGCCGCAGGAAGTCCAGGTGATCGGCCCGCGCTACCGGGAAGACCTCTGCTTTGACGCGGCGGAAGTCCTGGAGGAAGCCTTCGGGACCCTGACGCCTATCGACTAGCCCCGGCTCAGGAACGGTGGCACCGTGATCCTGCCAAAAGACCGCGACCCTCGCTTCATCACCATCCGCCGCGGGGGGACGCTCACGGACTCCGACCATCGGCTCCTGGCTTTATGGGCTGCCGCGTGCGCACAGCACGTTCTGCACCTCTTCGAGTCGGTGCAGCCCTCGGACCCGCGGCCCCGTCTCGCGATCGAGCAGATTCGGGCGTGGGCGCGGGGCGAGATCAGGATGTCTCAGTCCCGCGCCGCGGGTGGCCATGCCATGGCTGCGGCAAGAGAGTTGAGCGGAGCCGCTCGGCACGCCGCACATGCTGCCGGCCAGGCGGCGGTGGTGGCGCATGTCGCCGCACACGAGCTCGGTGCTGCGGCCTACGCGATCAAGGCCGCGCGTGCGGCGGCCCCCGAATGCGATGGCGAGACCGCCGGCCGGCTCGAGTGCCGTTGGCAGCGCGAACAACTTCCGGATGCGATTCGCGACCTCGTCCTGGAGGATCAGCGGTTGCGAAACGAGATCTGCTGGTCGGTGTTTGACTGTTGACAGGCGGTGCTCGCATTGTGGACCGGACATCGGTCCCGAGTTCAAAATCGGCTTGGTGGAGCCGAGGGGATTCGAACCCCTGACCTTCAGACTGCCAGTCTGACGCGCTCCCAACTGCGCCACGGCCCCACGCCACGAGAACTGTCGAGTTAAGGATACCGTCGCCTCCGGCGACCCTCGGCCCGCCGCTACGATCTCCCATGGCCCCAATCACCTATGCAAACACGCGAGATCGAGAGGAACGAGATCAAGGGCGGCGGCTTCCTTGCTCTGCCCGACGGCGCTGGCCCGCACCCGGGCGTGGTCGTCATCCACGAGGCCTACGGCCTGAACGACCACATCAAGGGCATCGCGCAGCGCTTCGCCGGCGCGGGTTATGTGGCCCTCGGGGTCGACCTCTTCGCCGACCGCATCCGGGCCGTGTGCATGGCGCGGTACATGGCGGGTTTGCTGACCGGCTCGGTCAACCGATCAGGGATCGACGACCTGAAGAGCGCGCTGACATTCATGGCAAGGCTCGATGAGGTGGACGCGCAGCGGATGGGCGCGATTGGTTTTTGCATGGGTGGAGGTTTTGCGGTCGCATGGGCGTGCACCGACTCACGGCTCAAGGCGATCGCTCCCTTCTACGCCACCAACCCTCGCCCGCTGGAAGTCACAAAGCGCCTGTGCCCGGTGGTCGGCTCGTACCCGGAGAAGGACTTTACGGCCGGGGCGGGACGAAGACTCGAGGAGGCGCTCGCAAGAAACGGCATCGCGCATGACATCAAGGTCTATCCCAACGCCCGTCACTCATTTTTCAATGAGACGGGGCGTACGTACGACAAGGAAGCGGCGGATGATTCATGGAGTCGAGTGCTGAAGTTTTTCGGAGAGCAGCTGGGCAAGAAGAGCTAGCGCACATGAACGTGCTGGTCACAGGCGGCACAGGGACACTCGGCCGGCATGTGGTCACTCTGCTGCGCCAGGGCGGGCACAGGGCACGCATCATGAGCCGCGAACCCAGAGGTCACGTCGATGCGGTGAAGGGCGACCTCAGGACTGGGGTCGGACTTGCCAAAGCCCTGTCAGGAATGGACGCCGTTGTTCACGCGGCATCCGCGACGCGCCAGCCGCTGAGGGGCTGGTCGGTCGACGTGCGGGGGACTCGCCGCTTGCTTGGTCTTGCACGCGAGGCGCATGTCAACCACGTTGTGTATGTGTCCATCGTCGGAATCGACAGGTCCACCTACCCGTACCACAAGACCAAGCTGAAGACCGAGGCCTTCGTGCGCCAAAACATGGTGCCGTGGTCGATACTTCGGGCAACGCAGTTTCACGAGTTCGTCGAAGTGGTCCTTCGTGGTTTCTCTCGCCTGCCCGCCATCTTTGCGGTCCCGTTGGCGTGGCAGCTGCAGCCTGTCGACTCGAAGGAAGTTGCGCAAAGGGTGGTCGATGTCGTTCTCGGCAAGCCAGCCGGCATGCTGCCCGACTTCGGCGGCCCGGAGATCCGCGAGCTGCAGAGCCTGGCACAGGCCTGGATGCTCGCGCGCAAAGACAATCGGCGCCTGGTCAACCTGAACCTCCCGTTCAAATTCAGCCGCCAGTTCGCGGAGGGCCTCATCACGTCTTCTGATCACAAAGAAGGCAAGATCACGTTCGACGAGTATCTTGCTGAGCGGTACCCGATGTCATGACAGGACTTGTCGATCGTTTTGGCCGGACGGGCTTCGCCGCGCTCTCGAGCCTGATCTGGGCCGTTCCGATGGCGGCGTGGGCCGGCTCCGCCGACCTCTCGCCCATCGACCAGACGGCCTATCCGTGGATCGCGCTGGCGATTGGGCTTGCGATGCTGGTGGTCTGGATCGTGTTGTTGACCCGGCTGCGCAGGATTCCCGTGGCGCAACGCGAGCGCCGCTACGACATGCGCCAGATGTCCCGCTCTGAAAGGCGATGGACGCTTGGGGTCATCGCGTTCGGCACCGGCTTGATCGCCTGGCTCAACGGCGCGGCGACCGTCGACTGGGCTCCGCTCACCAAGGCGGTCGGAAATGGCAAAGTCGGTCCTATGCTGCTGGCCTTCGCGCTGGCGGCGTGGCTCATCGTCATGGTGGCCGGCATCTGGTTCAGCTGGCGCAGGGCTTCGGCCGCATTTCAGAAAAGGCTCCACGGAGCGGCCCGGGTCTGACTCGCGTCCTTCTATTTGTGCGCTGGCTATCTGTGCGCTGGCCTAGGTCGTCTCGGCCTTGCGAGCCAGGTTGCTGAGCAAGGTGCCGAACTCTTTCGAAACCTGAGGGCCAAGCATCCCGCCCATAACCGGTCCGAGCGGGCCACCGACCTCGACCGTCTGGCTGACGTTGGTTTTCGCGCCCGCAGGTTCGATCCGGCAGTTGAATCGAAACTTCGTGCCAGGCACGACGCTGGTCTCGAGCTTGAAGCCTTTGCCCGGCTCGACGTCGACGAGCTGCATCTTGTGATGCTGCCCGGCTTTCGTGTTCATGACGCCGGTCGAGCCGGAGATGAATCCGCCGTTCCAGTCCATCGTCGATACGTTGGGGTTCCATTCGCCCCACGTCGACATGTCCGACCAGATCCGCCAGACCTTGTCCGCCGAAGCGGTGGTTTCAACGGAGGTGCCGTACTCGCGAGCCATCGACTTCTCAGGCAGCAGATGAGCTGGTCAGGCGTTCACGTGGCACTTCGACGATCTGGCGCGTCTTGAGGAAGTTGAGAGACACGACGCCCGCCACCAACAACACGGCTCCAACCACCTCGATCGGGCGCAGGGGCGCACCCTGACCGACAGGCGCAGGTAGAGAGAAGATCAGAAACAGCGCGAGGGGATAGCCGAGCTCGGCGACGGTGGCGAGCGAGGCGGGGGTGTTGGACAGCGCCAGGTAGTAAAGGAGCATGGCCAGCAGTCCCGGGACCAGTACGATGCCAAGGAAGCTGGGCAGCTGCGAGGCAGCGTAGCCACTGAAAGCCGACCCGCCCTTGTCGATCAGCACGATCACGAGCAGCACAGGTAGAGCCAACACGAATCGCATGCTCGTGGTCACCGGAAAGCTGACGTCCTCGAGCGCGTAGCGGCCCAGGACGGTTCCGCCCGCCCACATGATCACGGCGCCCAGCACCAGCACGCCGGCGATGAGCTCCGGGTGGCGGATCTGCCATGGTGCCATCGGATTGTCCGCGAAGACGATCAAGTAGACGCCGACGAGGGCGATGCCGGCCAGTGGCCAGAAGCTGCGCTTTCGCCGCTCGCCCAGGAAGATGCGCGCGAAGGCGATCCCAAAGACGGGCTGCAAGAGGTAGAGCAGGTAGACCTCGTGGAGAACGTCGAAGTTAGGGGCCGCCGGGTTGGCGAAGGAGTAACCGATGGCTTTGGTGAAAAGCACGGTGGCGACTGCTTGAGGCCCGATCGCGATCGCGGCGAGAGCCACCCAGCGGCGGCCGCTGAGGCGGCGCAGCGCCGGGAGATTGACCAGGAGAACCGGCACGAGACACAGGCTGATCAGCAGGTCCTCCACCAGCACGATCTGGCCCGAGCTGAGCTGCTTGGTCAGCCCGGGCCGGAAGTAGGCGTCAAACGCCCAGAGGGCGGCCGCGACACTGACCAGTGCCACAGAACCCGCTTCCAGAAATCTCGAGCGAAGTTTCGTGAGAGTCACTCCCAGAGAGGTTATACGGTTCCGGGTTGCGACTATTCCATCGGGCCGGAGCGAGCCTAGGCCAGGACTGTGTCTTCGGCGACCTCGGCTTCCAGCTTGGCCTCGGCGTGCTGGACGATGTAGATCTCCTCCGGCCGGTCGTGTCCCTCGAGCCGCCTCTTGCCCACCGAGACCAGCCGGATATCGTCGCGCAGAATGTCGGCGACGATCGAGTAGGTGGTTTCCGAAACGAGAATCTGGTTGCCCACCGCGCGCCGCCGCAGCTTGGCGCATCTGTTCACGGCCGGCGATCGGTAATCCCTGTCCGCCGCGTCCGCCTCACCCGTCAGCACCGCCATCCGGACGGAGAAGGAAAGGTGGTCCGGCCACTCCTCCGACTGCACCGCCACCTGCGCCTCGACCGCTGCGATGACGGCATCGGTCGCGCGGGGAAACACGGCAAAGAACGAATCGCCCTCGCCCCGCTCCTTGAGCACGATCCCGCCGTTGGCTTCGATCGCTGAGGTCAGCAGCTGGTCGTGCCGCCGCATCGCCTGGTACATCGACGCACGGCTCTGAATCCACATCGGGGTCGACTCCACGACGTCTGTCATCAGGAAGGTAACAATGCCGTCCGGCAGCAAGGACCCCTCTTCGAGCTTGAACGCCGTCCCGGGCGACGTCGTGGTCGTGCCCTCGACGGCCGCCCGCGGGACGAGCGTGCCTTCAACGACCAGGAAGTCGTCGATGGTGTGGGCGCGGCGGAAGAAATGGACGTTGTAGGAGGGAAGGAAGCTCCATTCCGAGAGGTCAGGCGCAAAGTCCGCGTCGCGGGCCACGTCGGGCGCCATCGCGAGCAGCCGGCCCAGCTTGGTGATCGCCAGAGAATCGAGCCCCAGCGACTGCCCGATCTCAGCGCTGAGCACGCGCCTGTCTTCCTGGTCGGCGGCGACCGCCACCTGGATGAGGTGGACGAAGTTCTCCAGGTCAGGATGCGGTTCGAGGAATCGATGGAGCTCTTCGATCGAGAGCTGCATCTCGACGCTGTCAAGGCCGGACCCGTTCGCGCCGTTGGGGCCATGCGCGACGCTTTCTGCCTTCGCCTCCAGCGCAGAGACCACGCTCTCGAAGCTGTCCGCGACCGCAAACTCGCGAGACGCGCGCCGGTATGCTTCGCCGACCGACGCCCATTTGCCGGTGGTGACGAAATAGTTGGCGGCGGCGTGCTCGTAGAGCCAGGCTGAACCTCCCAGCTGGAGGTCGAGGTTCAGCGCGACCTGGAGGAAGTCAACCGCGGTGCGATACAGCTCCGTGACAAAGGCCAGCGTTCCGATCTCGGCGACACGGATCTCGCGGTCGAGGCCGGCCGCGGGATTCGGTTGGGGTTCGCCATCCACATACGAGAACAGTTCGACCGCCACCAGATCGCTGTGGTTGCGCAGCCGGATCCGCGACTGCGAGACCCGGGGACCGGGCCCGCCCAGGTCCGGCGAATCCACCACGTGGACGTGCCCGCCCGGGCCCCACGCCCGCTGAATCGGCGCCCGCAGGTCGGAGATGAGGCCGTAGAAGCTCTGCATGAAGACTAGGGCCTCGCGGCCGCGACCCATGTCGAAGCCGTCCTGGCGCACCGCCCGGAGGTCGGCCTCCCAGGCGGCGATGAGCGCACCCCTCAAACCCACGATGCCTGGCTGCATCGAACCTTCCCTCAGGCCGGCCCAAAATCCCCCTGGGGCCGCTCCTGAGCGGGAAAGGGTAGACGGTTCGAGCCGCCTAAAGCGCTGTTTACGCGCCGCAATGCATACTGCATTTGGGGATCGAGTTCGAGCCGATGTTCGATTGGGCTTTCAATTCGAGGAGGCGTGATGACTGACGAGACTTCGGGCGGCCATGCCATCGAGACCCTGCAGGTCGAGGACCGCCGCTATCCTCCGAGCCCGGAGTTCAGCCGCCAGGCCAACGCCAGGCCGGATATCTACGCGAAAGGCTTCGACGGGTTCTGGTCCGACGAGTCAAAACGCGTCACGTTCTTCGAGCCATGGCGAGATCTCTATGAGTGGAAGCCGCCGTACGCGAAGTGGTTCATCGGCGGCAAGCTGAACGTTTGCTACAACTGCGTCGACCGGCACGTCGAATCGGGCCTAAAGGACAAGGTCGCCTACTTCTGGGAAGGCGAGCCTGAGGACGACCGCCGCGAGATCACGTTCGGGCAACTTCAGAAAGAGGTCGTGCGTTTCGCCAACGCGCTGAAGAAGCTCGGCGTCAAGAAAGGCACCCACGTCGGCATTTACATGGGGATGATTCCGGAGCTTCCGGTCGCGATGCTTGCGTGCACCCGCATCGGCGCTCCCTTCACCGTCGTGTTCGGCGGCTTTAGCGGCGAATCGCTGTCGGACCGCATGAACGACATGCAGTGCGAGATGCTCATCACTCAGGACGAGGGTTGGCGCCGGGGCAACAGGGTTCCTCTCAAGGCCAACGCCGACGATGCACTGGACCAGTCATCCACGGTGAAACGCTGTCTCGTGGTGCGGCGCACCGGCGGCGACATAAACATGCAGCAGGGAAGAGATCTCTGGGCCCACGACGTTCTGAAGGACGTCGACGACGACCCCAAGAAGTGCCCGTGCGAGCCGATGGATTCAGAAGACCTGCTCTACCTTCTGTACACGAGCGGCACGACCGCCAAGCCGAAGGGCATCATCCACACGACGGCCGGTTACCTGGTAGGCGTCTCGACCACGCATCACTACATCTTCGACGTCAAGCCGAAATCGGTTTACTGGTGCGCCGCCGACATCGGGTGGGTTACCGGGCACAGCTACATCGTCTTCGGACCGCTCGCCAACGCGACGACCGGGATCATCTACGAAGGCACGCCCGACTTTCCTGACAAGGACCGCTGGTGGCAGATCGTCGAGCGATACAGGCCCGACATCCTCTACACGGCGCCGACGACGATCCGCACACACATGAAGTGGGGACCGGAGTATGCCCACAAGCACGACCTCAGCTCGCTTCGCGTGCTGGGCAGCGTGGGCGAACCCATCAACCCCGAGGCGTGGGTCTGGTACCGCGAGCACGTCGGGGGCAACAGGACGCCTGTGGTCGACACCTGGTGGCAGACCGAGACCGGCATGATTCTGATCACGCCGCTGCCCGGCATCACCACGCTCAAGCCCGGCTCGGCGACCAAACCATTTCCGACCATCGACGCCGCCGTCTACAACAACGCCGGCGAAGAAGTTCCGCCTGGCGGCGGCGGCTACCTCGTCATTCGCAAACCGTGGCCCGCGATGCTGCGGGGTATCTTCGGCGACCCCGAGCGTTACCAGCAGACCTACTGGAGCCGCTGGAAGGACACCTATTTCGTCGGCGACGGCGCCCGCGTCGACGAGGACGGCGACTTCTGGCTTCTCGGTCGGGTCGACGACGTCATGAACGTGTCCGGCCATCGCATCTCGACGATCGAGGTCGAAAGCGCACTGGTCAGCCACCCGGCGGTGGCGGAGGCGGCAGTGGCGGGTCGCAACGATGCGCAGACCGGCCAGGCGATCGTCGCGTTCGTCACCTTGAAGGGCGGCAAGGAAGGCTCGCCCCAGATGCTGAAGGAGCTGCGCGACCACGTCGGCAAGGTGATCGGCAAGTTTGCCGCGCCGGCCAACATCGTCTTCACCCCAGAGCTGCCGAAGACGCGCTCCGGCAAGATCATGCGCCGGCTGCT
>Ga0209805_1000869_pt1 | contig 18676 bp, 23 predicted proteins | sample GraSoiAngelo_148_FD_185905 | JGI IMG/M metagenome (GOLD analysis project Ga0209805, IMG submission 185905) | Grasslands soil microbial communities from the Angelo Coastal Reserve, California, USA - 14_1009_09_20cm (SPAdes) (version 2) | ecosystem: Environmental > Terrestrial > Soil > Grasslands ... | reverse complement strand
CGCTAGGGAAAGGGTTAGAGCTAGGGCTACTAGGGGGATTAGAGCGCGTGGTCTGGTTAGCATCTAGTGTCGACGGCCGCGGGTATTCTCCAGAGGGGGGTCGAAGGCGTGCCGCGGAAGGGTTGTGTTACCGTGAGACAATTAGCGTAGGAACAGACCATAAGGGAAGTCTTTGCTTCGCAAAACCGCGGGAATTCAGCTCTCGCAAACTCCGACAATCTTTATTAGAAATCTTGGAGTTGCGGCGCACTTGGCGGGTCTTCTGGGCCCGTAAGCCGGATCATCAAAAGGTCTGGCCGGGCGGCTCAGCCAGGTAGAGCAGCAGGCTCAACGGGGCTGAAGCTCTTAACCTGAAGAACGAGCCCACGAGTCTCGTTCGGGGAATGGTCGAGGGTTCAAATCCCTCCGGGCCCGCCACAATCGACTCGGAGCCTTTCACTCTAAGAAGGCTAGTTTGATAGGAAAGCGGACCACTACTAGATTTGACTCGTCCTAGCCTAATGAAACGTGTTCACAAAAATCCAAAGATCATCGAGCGTTCTTGTACGAAGCACGGCGTTTACACTGGACCGTATTGCCTCGAATGCTATGAGAAAGCGATGGGCTCAGACGAATCGCCGGTCTTGGATGAGAAATCAGAGTCCGACTGAAATAGAACAAGCCGTCGTAGTGCTGATCAGGGTCAATCAAGAATGAAGACCCAATTTGAACAGGAAGTTCTATCGCTCCGCGTGGACAAGGACTCCTTCCTCAGGAATGACCTAGATTCCCCGATTCCACCAAACGAGCGCCCCAACTTCAAAGGACTGAACTATTTTCTACCCGACCCCGGCTACCGAGTCACTTCGAAGCTGGAAAGATTCGACACCCCAAAGCCCATCATCATGGCAACTAGCACGGGAACGCGACAAGCCTACTTGAGGTATGGAGAGTTCTCTTTCGAGATTGAGGGACGAGGCCTGAAGTTGATTGTCTACAAATCTAGCGAGGACCCTTACGCTCGGTCGCTCTTCATACCTTTCTCCGACGAGACATCTGGTCGCGAGACATATGCAGCAGGAAGATATCTGGACCTAGAGGAGCAAGGCGGGGACAATTACGAATTCGACTTCAACATGGCTTACAATCCCTACTGCGCCTATAGTGAAGAGTATACTTGTCCGATACCTCCTGTCGAAAACAAGTTCCCTGTTAAGATTCTCGCCGGAGAGAAGAATTACAAATAGGATGAGTTGACGGTAGACCGAGATCTATGACGACCCGAATGACCGACTATTCTCCGGACTTTGACACTCTGGAAAAGATGGAGTGGGCTTTTTCGAAAGGCGACGTGGCTTACATCAGTAGGGTCCTGGATAGTCGACCTAGCCTAGTCCTTAGGATCCATGGAGTCTGTATGCTGGCCGATATGAAGAGGGAGGACGCGATTCCAGCATTGGCGCGAGCTCTCCGAGAAGATCCGAGCCCGCTGGTCAGGCACGAAGCAGCGTTCGCGATGGGACAATTAGAGTTCAAGTCGGGAGTACCCTCACTCTTAGAGGCTATGGCGAAAGATGAGAGTGTTCTTGTCAGACATGAGTCAGCCGTTGCATTAGGCTCGATTGGCGACGAACGGGCTAGGCCGGGGCTGATGACGGCCTTGGAAGATGTTGACGAGGATGTGAGACTGTCGGCCGAAGTCGCATTGGCTGATCTAGAGTTCCTGAAGAGACTGAGAACCAGGACGGAGATTCAACCAATTGCCGAGACCGGCTAGTTGACTCTTCGGGAGACAACACCCACTAAGCGTCAGGTTGAGAGGCCGAGTCTCCGCGTTCCTCGATCAATGGCCGAACTAGCGATACAGAGTTTGGCTAAGACTGGGATTCTTGACCGACATTTTTGTGTAAAATCAGACGGCCAAATGATTACGCTACCGTTACTACGCGACCCGACTAAGGTTGAGATTGACGAGCTACGGAAGCTTGTTCCCAGTGCGAGTTTAGGTCTCGGAGAATTCGAACCTAGGAAGAGGCACCCGCGAAGCCTCGAAGAAGCTCTAGCAGAGCACTTGTCGCCTGATGTTCTGTTCAGATTGCCCAAGTCTTTCGACGTGGTGGGCGACATTACACTTCTTGAACTAGATTCCGAATTGGCCCCGTACCAGACTATCATAGCTGAAGCGATAATGGAGGTTCATCCAAACGTGCGATCGGTCTTCGCAAAGAGCGGAGAAGTCTCAGGAGCTGAGAGAATAAGGCCTCTCCGCTACATTGCGGGAGAGAATAGAACCCATACAACTCACAAAGAGTATGGGTGTCTATTCAGAGTAGATCTGTCGAAAGCCTTCTTCTCGCCACGACTCTCCACCGAGCATCAAAGGGTTGTGCAGATGGTCGAGAAGGGTGAACGGGTGGTGGACATGTTTGCTGGAGTTGGACTCTTCTCGATCTTGATAGCGAAAAAGGTTGTCGATGTGAGGGTGGACGCGATCGACGCCAATCCACAAGCGGTAGAACTACTCCAAGAAAACGTGCGAGCAAACAAAGTCGAAGCGAAGGTCCACGCCCACCTTGGGGATGCACGAGAGGTCATCAGAAAGGAGCTGACCCAAATTGCGAGTCGGGTGATAATGAACCATCCATCGGCGTCAAAGGACTTCATTAAAGAGGCATGTGAAGCTCTCCGACCTTCGGGCGGCGTTATCCACTACTACACTTTCGCAGGAGAGAATTGGGAAGCAGACTCTCGACATGAGGTCGAGCACGAGGTCCAAGCGTCCGGCTACGTTGCGGAACGAGTCTTAGGGATTCACAGAGTTCGTGAAGTGGCTCCTGTGAGATGGCAGGTCGCCGTTGACCTCAAGGTCGTCCCCCGTCAATAGCAGAGATTTCGACGGTCACCCTACTAGTCGGGTCCTGAAGCAATCGCACCATGTCTCGAGGGATATCCATCGAAGATTTGTTCGCATGGATCATAAGAGTTCGATCGGAAGTGAACCCGCTTTTTCTGACGACCAAGTCCGTCTGGTGCGAGAAGGTTAATCGAGGGTCTCCTTTGCCCTCCACTGTGAATTCGAACGGCCCAACCTGGAGCTGGAGTCGGCCCCGCCCGGTCGAACTCGAGAGAACTCGCTTCAAATCAACTGGTAGGTTTTCAACTGCGCGGGAGGATTTCACCGCGACAACGCAGTCTCCTCGCTGGGTCAGTTCATGGCTCGTCGTTATCTCCAGTGTGGTGGGGTGTGTAGAGAGGATGGCTGGATGACCGTACGCATGAAAGATCGATTGAAAGACCCTGAATGGGAGTGAACGTTTCATGCTAAATATCCTTCAAAAACTAGAAAGTTAACGGAGGCGATAGCCAGGTCAGTCAACTTCGCCAGTGAAAGAGAGAGAATGGTTCAGAGACTAATCAGCGAAGGACTTCTCCGATTCCCCGAAGTTGTCGAAGCATTAAGGAAGGTTCCGAGGGAACTGTTTGTCTCTGACGAGCTTCGCCCTTACGCCTACAACGATACTCCTCTGCCGACCGATCGAGGTCAGACCATCAGTGCGCCACACGGCACTCAAAGCCGGGCGATACATGGTGGCTATAATGAACGAAGCACTGGAACTGAGGATCGGCGACAAAGTACTCGAGGTAGGTGCGGGGAGCGGCTATCACGCCGCTACGATCGCAGAGCAGATCGGACCCCAAGGTCGCGTCTACACCATAGAAATAGTCCCTGATCTAGTCAAGGCTGCAAGGTCCAACTTAGAGAAAGCTGGCTATTCTGACCGTGTAATCTTAGTCCAGAGTGATGGGTCGCTAGGGTACCTAGATCGAGCCCCGTACGACAGAATAGTGGTTACTGCGGCAGCGCCCAAGATTCCCCATCCTCTAGTTGGACAACTACGATCAGGAGGGATTCTAGTGATCCCTGTTGGCGGCCGCCTGTTTCCCCAAGAACTCTTAAAAGTACGGAAAGATGAGAAGGGACGGATTGAACGGATCTCTCTGGGAGGGGTCGCCTTCGTCCCATTGATCGGGAAGGAAGGATTCGACTCATAGGAGTCCGCCCATCGATTCCGCGTTTTTATTGTGCTAAGATGTCGAGGTTGCACGACGAGTACGATGCCTACCACGGCCTTGAGTCAGAGACTGATGAGGTTGAAAGAGAACCTCTCGGCCAATCCTCGATCAAGCAGCAACGAAAGAGTGGATGCCGTTGTAGCTATTCTTCTATACCAAGACTCCGCTGACGAACTTAGTACTCTCCTGATTCACCGTATGGAGAGGAGTAATGATCCGTGGTCGGGCCAGATTGGTCTCCCGGGCGGCAGGGTTGAGAAGTTCGATGGTTCTACGCATGAAGCGTTGGAGAGAGAAGTCCGTGAGGAAGTGGGACTCCAGCTAGGCAGAGAAGGAGAGCAGCTCGGCGTTTTGAGTGTAGGTCATCCCGGAAGGCGTCTCGAAATGAGAGTTCAGCCATGGGTGTACGGCCTTCAACGTCGGCCTGAGGTGACGACCGGACCAGAAGTTCAACATGCGTTCTGGGTTTCGCTGTCGAAGCTCCCTTCACTGAGGGGAAACTCCGAGGTCGAGATCAGAGGAACACGATTGGTTGTCGAATCATTTCTGGTAGAAGGACGAGTCGTCTGGGGGTTCACGTACAGAGTTCTGAATGAACTGCTGGCTGTTCCTGGGGTACTCGGGTAATCACTGAGATAGGCTTGCCATCGGGAGAAGTATTGGGTCTGCTGCCGGCGCTTTTTCTCTCCGAGAGTAACCCTTCAAGTCTAAAGTGACGGTCATGAAACCTAGCTGCTTGAGCGCTCTGTCAATTTGGTCCATAACGGCCACGTCAAAGAAAAGTTTCCTCTCCTCAGGGGCAACCTCTATTCTAGCCATAGAGCTGCTGTAGCGGACCCGTAGATTCCTTACGCCTGTTAATTCCTTGATGTACAGCTCCGCCTGACCAATCATTCCAAGTTTGTCCGTGGTGACTTCTTCTCCATGAGTAATTCGAGAGGATAAGCAGGGCATTGCCGGTTTGTCCCAGACCGAGAGACCCAGTAAACGGGCGGTCTCTCGAACGTCTGCTTTTGAGAAGGATGCTGTCAGCAATGGGCTCTTCACCCCGGCTTCTTGGGTAGCTCTGAATCCGGGACGATCATCACTCAGATCATCAACTTGGGTCCCATCGAGAATCGCTTCTAGCCCTAGACCGTCTGCGAGGCTCCGTAGTTCACGGTACAGAGTATCTTTGCAATGGTAACATCGGTCGGCGCGATTCGACGTGTACTCGGGGTTCTGAAGTTCGTCGGTCTGCACGAGTAAGTGCTTGATTCCGATTACCTTCGCCGTTTCCTTGGCAATTTCCAATTCATGTGGAGGGAGCGATTCAGACACCCCAGTTACCGCGACAGCGTGATCGCCGAGTGCCTTGTGAGCAATGAGAGCAACGAGCGAGCTGTCGACACCCGCTGATAACGCCACCACTGCTCCCTTGCTCAATCGAATCTGCGAAAGAGCTGCGTCGAATTTTCGTTGAAGATCTTGCGGCAGTGATTCTCCCAAGTTCGGAGGAACACGACTGCACATTGTAATTTAAACTGTCCATCTGAAACTTTCTCTATGGCCACTCGGGACGACCTGGCGAGATTCGACGCCGGGTTCAAAGGATTGACAAACCGAACAAGTCTGCTCGCCATCAAGAGGGTGGCCCGCATTGCCCACTTGGACGTAGGGCGAGAAATAAGGAAGGGACTGCCCGAAATAGTTCTCGCTGAAGGGAAAGCTCCCCAAGAAGTCGCGGAAATCGTCGAAGCGATGGTGAAGGGGAGCGGCAGGGCAATTGTTAGTCGAGCAACGAGCAAAAACTTGCGCCCAATCCGCGCTAAGCGAATTCCAAAATCGAGCATTCAATTCTTTGAAAGGTCAGGCATTATTCTAGCTAAGCTCAAGTCTTACCGGGTTAAGCAGACCGGAGGTAGAGTCGGCCTGCTTACGGCCGGTACCTCGGACATCCCAGTCGCGGAAGAGGCCCAAATGATAGCTAAGGAATTGGGATGTGAGACCCGGGTCTACTACGATGTTGGTGTCGCGGGATTGCACAGGCTCTTCAAACCGCTCTCGGAACTGCTCAAGTGGGACTCAGACGTAATTCTCGTTGTCGCGGGAAGGGAAGGTGCTCTCCCGACCGTGGTTGCGGGACTCGTCGACGTCCCAGTCATAGGGGTTCCAACCTCCAGGAGCTATGGGTTTGGGGACAAGGGCATAGCAGCGTTAGCCGCGATGTTGCAGTCTTGTTCTCTAGGAATAGCAGTCGTGAACATAGATGGTGGAGTTGGAGCAGGGTCTATCGCGGCTCTGATCGCCAATAGGGTAGCGAAGTACCGCATGGGACGGTCGTGAGGCCGGGTTAAGTTGGGTGTCGATCTCGGAGATGTCGTTCCACACCGAAAGATAACGCTCGATGAACTATCAGGCAAGACTTTCGCTGTGGACGCCTACAATGCACTATACCAGTTCCTGGCGATAATACGGGGCCCGACGGGCGTTCCTTTGATGGACAGGCAGGGCCGTGTGACGAGCCATCTTAGTGGTCTCCTCTACCGGACAACGAATCTTGCAGAGCGTCGAATACGTCTCGTCTATGTTTTCGACGGGGTACCTCCAGCTCTGAAGGAGACAGAGATCAAACGACGAAGAGCGGTCAAAGAAGAGGCGACCGTAAAGTATGAAGCAGCAATCTCTAGGGGTGAGGTTGAAGAGGCCAAGAAATACGCGCAGGCTACCGCTAGTCTGAAGGACATGATGGTTGAAGATGCTCATCGACTTCTCGAATATCTTGGAGTTCCATACGTGCAGGCACCTTCCGAAGGAGAGGCGCAGGCGGCGTACATGGCCGCTCGCGGTGACGTCTGGGCTGCCGTCAGTCAAGACTATGACTCGCTATTGTTTGGCGCAACTAGGCTAGTCAGGAATCTGGCGATAAGCGGAAGGAGGAAGTTGCCGATGAGAGAGGCATATGTGCAGGTCGACCCTGAGATCATTGAGCTAACGGCGACCTTGGAATCGCTCGGGCTAACACGAGAACAAGTGATAGATCTCGGAATCCTGATAGGCACCGATTTCAATCCCGACGGGTTCAAGGGAATCGGGCCGAAGACAGCCCTCAAGCTGTTACGCGAGAGTGGCAATATTGAGAATATAGCTCAAAAGAATCCGAATGTGCAGCCGCCAACAAACCTGAATCGGATCAGGCAAATCTTCGTCAAACCCGACGTCACTTCACATTACACTCTTCATTGGAGGGAGCCTCAGATAGAGGATCTTGTCAGATTCCTCTGCGGGGAGAGAGACTTCAATGAAGAAAGAGTAAGGACCGCAGTAGAGAGAGCGAAGAGTGCTATAGCGAAGGATTCGGGAAAACAAACCCTCGAATCATTCTTTCACGCATAAGTGACAGCCCAAAATTGCAGAAAGGAACTAAGTTGGCTCGAGGAAAAATCGTTCTAGCGACCGGAGCGTTCGATCTCCTGCACCTTGGCCACGTCAGGTTCCTCGAAGCCTCCAAGAGAAAGGGTGGCCCGGGTGCCAAGTTGATTGTGGTGGTTGCTAGGGATAAGACAGTTCTGAATCGGAAAGGACGAAGTCCGATCTTGCCCGAAGATCAGAGAAGGCAACTTGTCGGCTCCTTGCGAGTGGTTGACAAGGCGATCTTAGGCCACACGCATCTTGATCTGTTGGGCATATTGCGGGAAGTAAGGCCGGACATTATCTCTGTCGGCTATGATCAAAAGCAGATCAAGGCTTCGGTCGAGAAGCTTCTAAGAGTGGAGCGTCTCCCTATTCGGGTTATACAGATTCCAAAGTTCGGACCTAGTGGACTCAACAGCAGTACGGGGATCAAGCAGAGGGTCGCAAAAGGCTGGGCAACTCAGACTAAGCCCCGAAGATCACCCTGATGTTGACAGAGTCGCCGTCCTTCAAGTTGAAACGGGTCCTCAGCTTCTCGGGCGAGATGACTTCGATGACATCTTCTCCATAGTGAGCTCTAACCGGAACGATCACTGCCCCCTGAACTTCTCCGTTAATAATGGCTCGATAACCCTTCACTGCCCCATAGGTACGCGTCTTGTTCGCAAATCCTTCTATTTCGACGAAGGGATTACTCCCAAGTTCCCGTCGCGCACCCAAGTCCTCTTTTCTCACTCTGAGGTTCAGCGTTCCAGGGAATGGGTCGAATCCTAGTTTTGACCTAAACTGCTTCCTGTACCCTTCGAGGCCCATGTAGTAGGCACCTTCAGAGAGACCGGAGAAGACGACCGCATTGATCTCGACCTCAGCCCTCGGAGCCTCGAAAACCGATCTTAACACTCGGTACATCTGGGTCAGACTGTCGAGACCCTCCTGTGTTATCCTGACTGTCTGGCTTCTTCCCTCGGCCGATTTGGTGAGAAGACCTAGCCGCTCCATTTCTATGAGTCTACGAGAGGCAGTCTGCTGCGATACGCCCATGCTCTTTGCGACGAGGTTCGTGCTGTAGGGCACGTTCCGCTGATAGGCTCCCATCTCGGCAAGCTTGTAGAGGGCGAGGAGATGCGAAGGCTTCAGTCTGAACCGCCCTGTTTCGCGCGGTTCGATTCGAGGTGGGCTTGTCTCAGTGGAGAAGGATGCCCATTCACAAGGGATTTCTCAACTAGGTCGGAAGCGGTTTCAAGGGAGATTCTGTGGCCGACGCTAACGTAGAATTTTCGATTCTGAGCTGTCAGGATTCTCCCGATTACCTCCCCCTCAGGGTCCAGAATGTTGCTATCATCTGATTTTCCATATAACCGGGACTTTGCTACTCCGATTGTGGGCCTGTCCAATGCCAGTCCGACATGACAGGCCAAGCCGAATCTCCGGGGATGCGCGACTCCTTGTCCATCAATAAGGAACACGTCGGGCTTTTGTAGGATCTTTTCCGCGATCTTTACGAGCAGCGGGCCTTCTCGGAACCCGAGAAAACCAGGAACATACTTGTTCGACACACCATTCACGATCGTCACAGTCTCAGCAATCTCCTTGTTCACCGCGTCCCAGACGGAAGCAGCGACAAAGGCAGTGTCACCCTCGTATGCTGCGTCCATTCCACACAGGTATCGAGGCTCGAAGCCCGGATCGTCGATGCATTTGACATGTGTTGACAGATCTCGCTGTAATGACGCGGCGTGAGCTGTGTCTACGAACTGGAATAGTTTTTCCGAGGTCAATTCTTCGAATAGGCACTCAGCCTCTTCTCCAACCTGTCCAGCGACTGTTCGAGAGCGAAGCGTCTTACCTCGGTGACCACATCGCCTCGAGTGGATTCAATGATTCGCCGGTCAGCATCCATCTTGACCCTAAACGTGGGAATAATCGATGTGTGCTCAAGAATCTGAAGATCATCGTAAATGCCCTCCATCGCTCCCAGAAGTTTTTCCGCCTTTCTTACTTCGCCTCTTCGAAGGCAATTCAGGGCCATTCTCCGAAACTCGCCCACGGCATCTAGGAGTCCCAGAACATAGCTCCGATTGTCCGTCTTCAATTCTGAGATTGTAGGGATCCGCTCGCTCTGTGCGAAGGATCGGAGTGTCATAGCCTCCACATATTCCTGGAACGCTACGACTACCCCTGACGATGTCTTGAATTCAGAGAAGTCGTTTGCGAGGTTCTGTATCTTGTTCAGAGTCTGTTCAACTTTGCGGAGCGTGTTTGACGCGGCTTCCATATCTCCCCGATGAATCTCTAGGATCGACGATCCCGCGAGTCTTGTCGCAGTCCTCGACAAGCTCAATACTGCTTCGCGAGCCTCGTCATAATGAACAAGCTGCTTCTGAACCGAAGCGAGGTCTCTCTTACTCAACAAGCGAGTTCAGCCCAGAGCCCACTGGGGCGAATGACCCTATAACAGAATTTGCCTGCGAGTATCGTGTTTAGGCGAACTTTTGGGATTCTTCCTTTATGCCGTTATGTGTAATTATCAAGAGGTCAACTCCATCGCCGCTTGAGATGTCGCGTGCTACTGCCGACTTTATCGCTCTGAGAATCAGAGGCCTTCCTTCCTCTACAGAGAGACCATCTCTATATTCCGATTCAAGAACTCCCATGGCAATCTCTGCGCCAGTGCCTACAGCCGCAAACTTGTCGCCGAGCACCGACCCGATCGGGTCCAAGACGAACAGTTCAGGGACACCGTCGTCGATTCCTGCAATTATTGTCTGTGCGAGGTAAGGAAAGAGGCGTCTGCTCGAAAGGATTGACGCGAATAGCTTCGCGGTGTTCTTGACTGTGCCCGGTCTTCCCCGCTCGTACCGGTAGATGCTCATGTACGCGTTAGCCTCTCGGGCAAGAACCTGCATGTCCCCAATTATCCCGGCGCAGCCGACTCCAATGTTGTCTGTAATCTTGAAGACTTTCTTTGCTACCTTGCTCATGACGAAGGTGCCGTATGAATATCTCCGTTCAGACGCTAGAATAGCGCCGTCTTTGCAGACGAGCCCCACCGTTGTGGCTCCAGGCATAAAGCCTTCTTCACTCATAATTCGCGCCGAAAGCGCAAACCCTGGTTCTGTCGCTATAAAGGTAGCGTCGAGTGAAACAGTGCCCATCGCGGCGGTTCAGCCTACGAAGAAATATGGTCTCGCAGCTTTCGCTCGGGACGAGCACTGATCCCGTGAGGAATGTACGGATTGTTCCAGTCGATAGGTCCGACGGAGAATCTGTACTGGAAACGTCCAAGCACGAGGTCCCAGTTCCAGGTGGAGAACTCAAAAAACTCGTCCCACTCTTCACCTTCTAGGAAACCTGAGTGAACTAGGTCCAATTTTAGAACTCCTCCCTTCGCAACTTCCCCAAACGTGATGTCGACTCTCGTACGCAATCTTCGCACGTTTGGAAACTGGGGAGGCGCGATTAACTCGAACGCGAGATGCTTTTGGGCCTCGAGAGCCAGGATCTTGCACCCCTCAGTCCCTTGGAACCCTTTAGGCGATTTCAAACTTAAGAATAGTTCGTAGCGACCGCCGACCACTGGTTCAATGCTGGCCTTTGGGACAAGGAAACTTGTTACTCCTTCGATAGTAGTCCAGGCCTTCCAAGCATCTTGAAGAGTCGCAGTTGTGATAGTTTCTTTTCTTATGACCTTCGAAGAGTTGATCAAGCTTTCACTCCGTTCAAGCATGTGACGACGGTCGTCGATATCATTGATCTATGCTGCGACCTCAAGTCCGTCTACTGTGACGCCCACCATTTTGCAAGCCTCACAAATCTCTAGGGTAGTGGGCTCGCCACAGGATCGGCACGATCTCAGTACTGAATCAGGAACGCCTGGCTCTGCAAGGGCTCGAAGCTTTGTCATTGCACGGTAGGACGAGAACAATACTCCCGGATGCGCGAGTTCAAGCCTGTTGAGCATGGTCCGCAGTTCATTCCTCAAAGCCTCAGTCATGTAGGGGCACGACGCCGACTGGAAAGTCAGACCCTCCGCATATCCGTACAGCGCCACCTCCTTCTCAGGCACTTCGCACAACGGCTTGACCCGTGGGAGGAAACCGCCGCGAGGATCCCGCAGGACCGGGTTGAAACGAGCAAACCTCTCAACATCACCTTGAAAGAGGTTCAGCAAGTATGTCTGGACAACATCGTCCAAGTTGTGAGCCGTCGCAATCTTTGTCGCTCCGACCCTCTTGGCCCCGATGTTGATCGCCTTTCTTCTGAAGACGCCACAATACGAACACGCCGTCATTCGTTCTGGTCTTCCTCTGAGAAAATCGTCCAAGCCATCGCCGTACAATTCCTTGAATGATACGATCTCATGATCGACGTCGAGCTTGTGACAGTATTCTTTTGCCAGGTCTACCGCCTCCTCCCTGTAACCAGCGATTCCCTCATCGACAGTGACGGCGGTAATCCTAGTCTGCTTGAACTTGGCCGATAGTTTCTTGAGAATCATCAACATCGTAAGGCTGTCCTTCCCGCCAGAGACTGCGACAGCAATGTGATCCGCGGGAGAGAACATCTTCCAGTGGCTGATTGTTCTCCGAACCCTTCTCTCGACAGAGTCCTTGAAACAGCCTTTGCAGAGGTTTACGCCCTCGTTTTCACGTCTGTAGTAGGAAGTGTGCCGGTTGCAAGTACTACAAGTTATTCCCTGCAACGTCTGTCTCTATTTCGGAAATATTGTGCCGAAGAGAACAAAGGAGAGGATAAGGTTCGACCCGAGCAGTAGCAGAGAAATAATGCTTGCGATGGTTCTAACATTCTTCGTGTTCTTCATTCCTAAAATGCCCAGTATAGTGTCAAAGTACCTGTCACCGTCAAAAGGAAACATTGGCAGCATGTTGACCAATGCCACTCCGAGAAGTATTAGAGACATCCATGATAGAGTGTTGTAGAAATGGTACGGCAGAGAGACTGGCAGAAAAGACGCGACTGGTTTGTAATATGGGAAGGTGAAGATTCCTATTGTCGCTCGACTGCTATTGTCTGGGGCTGGTTGGGTGATGATCGAGTAGGTTGTCTGGGTATTTGACGCGCCATTGTTGATCGTGAGTAGAAGATGATGCCCAGGTGTCAGAGGTGATAGCACGTTTCTTAACGATTCGACAGAGTTGACCGTAGTGCCATTCACGGCGACGAGAACGGACCAGTTTGGTATATTGTTGGTCTGAGCTGCCCCGCGGTTAACTAGCCCCGTAATCAGGACCCCTGACGATTTTGAGTCATAGAGAGGACTGATGACCAGGGCAAAGTTTGTGATCAAGAGGACCACCAAGAACCAGCTGACTACATTAGTGAACGACCCTCCAGCGAAGACTCGGAGTTTCGTCCGAGCCTTCCTCTTAGAGAGATCCTCTTCGTCAATCTCAACAAACCCTCCCGGGAGGAATATTGCAAGGAAGACTCCCGAAGACTTGATTGGGACCTTGTCTAGCACGCTCGCTATGCCATGGGCGGCTTCGTGCGGGATGAGTAATACGGCGATAGAAATGAGTATGTAAGGGAAAATTTCCCAGCTTATGGTCACCCCGGGAACCGGGATAATTAGCAGCGTTGGACCGGCCTGGGATGAACGGTTGAACAGGTTCAGCGCGTTCAAGACTAGGCTGAAAATTATGAATGCTAGGAGCCCAAGGCCCATCGCGGCTCCAATGTCGAAGTAGGTCAGCCAGGCTCTACGGAACTTGCCTCCGAGTTTCTTCATCCAGCTATTGAAGACGCTCGTTCGCAGCATGAGATAGTAGGGCTTGACGATAACTCCGTATTTGTCGGCCTTCACAAGTAGGCCTATGCCGACGATCACAAACCACACTCCCAGATATTCGAGAAGCGGAATGTAAGGGTCCAACAGAGAACTCATGTTGCTTCTCTCTTAGCGCGGAGTTGTGAGCGGAGCCGGGTGGGTTTCATATTACCCTTTCAATCTCCGCGGTCGGGCCGAGTCATTCTCAATAGTCGTAAACTATAGAGTTCCTCTGAACAAGTCTTCTTCAGAGCTAACTACAAGGAATCTACTTGACGCACGATCCTGAAATCGAACTCTTGTTAGGCCCCTTATGATCGCGACTGGGGTCTTCTCTCTTCCCTGTCCCATGACAAGCTCCGCAGCAGAAGCCAGTTCATCGGCTATGGCGACGTTCTTGAATCGGAGCGTATAACCGAACAAGTCCTTCTGGCCACGATAGTCGATCAAGGGATTGAGACCCGCAACCCCAATGCTCTCTTCAACCTGACCCTTCCGGAAGGGACGACTCCGTGTGTCGCATATGACAACCGCCACCTGTTTCCCGGTCAGTTGCTGGATTCTCTTCCGCATTCTTCTGGCTGACGAGTCCGGATCTTGAGGTAGTAGAGCATACGTACTGTTACCCTTAACGTTAGATTTGTCCACGCCTGCGTTCAGGCAAGTCGCTCCTCGCTTCGTTCTCACGATAAATGCGTCCTTGTCGGCTCTGAGCACTTTCGAAGATTCTTTCAAAACAATTTCTACGAACTCGGCGGTCTTGCCCGTCTTTTCCGCGATCTTTGACGCCCTCGCTGACGGTGATATTTTACTGATATCGATGATTCTTGCTTCTGCTTTGGACACTGCTTTTTGTCCGATCACTACAAGATCCCGATTCCTGATTCCAACCCCTAGTTTCTTTGCTCTCGACACTATTATTCCGGCAAGGTCGTCGCCCTCCTTGAACAACGGAAGCTGACTTAGCGGCATTATTTGCAACATGCCTAACATTTCGGAAAAACGCGACTTCGGCGTGGTATTCAAGCTAGTCGCGCGGAGATTGTCCCGACCCATCGTCGCAGGACCATAAGGCAACTTCATAATTGCAAAGTTGGTCGTTTCACGTTTCTTTCTCTCGTGAAACGAGAGCTTCTTGGTCCTCAAATCCGCTTTCGTACGCCGGAACCGCGTAGGGGGTATCGAGGGTATCGCTCATTCGACTTTCTTCAAGATCACGAATCCGTAGCTCTTGACGAAAGCGACGTAATCACCCAACTCCAACTTGAGAAGTTTCACAACCTCGGTTGAGAGTGTTATCTGATTCTTCTCTCGGATTTTCGCTGCACCGAGAGCTTTTGGTGTAATTTCTCTCCGCGTAAACCCGCTTCATCCCTTATATGGTTAGGTCCTTCCCTTATCGGTTTTCCGAATTTTCGAACTACTTTTATCCGTTAGAAAAGTTGTAAAGGTTATTATCTGGACGCCTCGCTCTCGGTCCCGTAACTTTCACCATAACCATAACGTAGGCAACTCGACATGATAAAGGACCAAAAAAATTCCACAAGGTTTTCCTCTTCCAAGAAGTATCCCGACACCGCTGAGTCCGGCGATGTTTACGATTGCGAAGAAATATGCGCTCGTGATCAGGCGCGTGAACGCGAATGGTTCGTCGAGGATTTTATGCGACTTCATCATTTGAAGTTGTTCGTTCTCGGCAAGGGTCGCACACTCAAAGCCGCTCTTGCTGAGTGGCAAGATTATGTTCTTGTGAAACAAGAGTTGGGAATCACTGTGTCGTTGTGAAGACCACTTAATCAAAACCCATGCTGACGGCGTGTGGGTGTGCTCGTTTTGCGGGGCGAGAAGGGTTATCGCGTCAACGATAATGGTGACGTCGAGCCGAACCGTCCGGTGCGTTAATGTAGACTTCTTTCGCCGTGGGCATGTCCGAGTTCGCGCTCGGTGCGGTCTTTACGGCTGCTCTTTTTCGGGTTCTTGTGGACTCTTGTTCTCAAGCGTAAACCTAATGGTCCCACATCACCGATCACCGCGCTTCCCTCGTCCGTCAAACCCCTATGTGTGAGCAACCAAATGTCAAAAGTGAAACCAACAACATGCTTATATCGGAAAAGTTGATGGTTTCCTGTTGAAGGTTAGCTCGCCGAGGAACGTATGCTGTCCGTTACCGTAACGACCGCTGCTTTCTCCCGTAGCAACCGAAACGAGAACAGACGAAAAGCGGAGGTGGAACATGCCTATGGGTTATGAAAGGAGAGGTTATGGTGGCGGCGCAAACAGATTCGGCCCGAAGCCAGTCGAGGAAGGCAAGGAATACGACGTTGACATCAAAGAGATCAGCAGACGCGGCGAAGGTATCGCTCGCGTTGAAGGTCTAGTTGTCTTTGTGCCCAACACGAAGCCCGGGGACCATATTAAGATCAAGATAACTCGGGTTTCGAACCGCTTCGCATCCGGCGAAGTCGTCCAATAGACCTAACGAGGGATTTTTCTCCTCCCTCAGTCCCCTTTTTCTCGTGCTATAGTTACGAAGCATTCATCGCCACACGTGATTGTCGGCGCGACTAGGAAGCGCATTGTCTCACCACTGGGATAAGCTGAAAACCCTTCGAAGCGGGTTCACGTAGGTAGGACCATGTTTACCAAGACATGCCGTTGTGGGGCGAAGGCTTATGACAGCTGCACGTGCGATACCCAATTCTGATTGTGATTCTGAGTCGCTTTGAAGGTACAGAAGCCGAGCTGGATCAGAACCGTTGAGGTCCGCGATCTCATCCAGAGACGACCTTGGTCAATTCTCTCGTGGAGCGCTGGCATAATTGCTCTAGCCTTCATTGGCTACTATGGCATCCTATCTATAGGCAACCCTCCAGCGAACATCGGAGCACAGTTTGTGGACACTGAATTTCCTTCTCCTTCGATATCGCCCTGGTTCTACGGCAAACCAATCACTTGGTTCATCTATGCAGCATTCCTCTACTGGTCAGCAGGACTTGAGGCACAGAGGATACATTTCCTCAATTTTTCGGAGCGAACTCGACGGTTTCTCTTCATCGTAACTGCCTTTGTAGCTTTTGGAGCCTTCTACGAAATCTTCTACAATTTCATGATCTGGTCAGTGCTAGAAGTCCTGACCCAGAGTTGCAGCCCGTCGCCATGTAGTCCTGATATAATCGCCAGCAGGTGGCCTTCGTTGCCAAAGCCTCTCAACTTGGTCTTCGTCACAAAAGTCGTAGTACTCGTGTTCAGCCTTTCAGTGTACTCTCTCTGGTTCCTTTACAGGATAGACAAGGAGATAGAAAGACGAAATCCGACCACACCGGCCGCCTTTTCACGGCAGGACCTTTATGATGCGAACACGATCAAGACGAGTCCCATGACCCGAGCATACTCCTTTGCAGTCACAACAAACGGACAGGATCCTCCTGAATCCCCTCAGTCGAAGTAGTGTGGCCACATGGACACTTACGATGTAGCAGTTATCGGAGCCGGGCCTGCGGGAGTCATGGCTGCTTGGACCGCGGCCAAGCAAGGGGCCCATACGGTGCTCCTAGAACGAGAAACTGCAGCTGGGCGAAAGCCTTGCGCGGAGGGAGTGCTCTCAGAGGCCCTCGACGATGCAGAAGTTTCACCCACGCGCGAATTTGCAGCTCATAGAATCACTGGAGCCTTTCTCTATCCTCCAAACGAGAAGAAGAGAGTTCGCGTTGGAGGCGATGGCTACATTCTGGACAAGCCGGCTTTCCTGGCAAGTCTAGCAGAAAGAGCAGGCGCGGCTGGAGCGGAGGTGGTTTATGGAGCTAGAATCGAGAGCTATTCAAGAGACGACGGACTCGTCCATGCTGAAGGAAGGAGGGACTCTCAACCATTCTCCTTGAAAGCGAAGGTTGTCGTAGGATGCGACGGTACTGGATCAATCCTTGCACGTCAGTTCTTCCCGAGAAGAAACTACCCAGTCATAGCCGCGTTTCAGTATGACATGGTAAACTGTCAACTCGAAGATGAGGCTACGCTTGAGATCTTCATAGGTCACAAGAAGGCGCCTGCCGGCTACATCTGGATCTTCCCGAAGGGGAAAGGCACAGCGAATGTGGGAATTGGGCTGAAAGGGTCCGGGGCCAAATTGCTTCTCGACAAGTTCATTCAAGAACATTCAAGTCTCTTCGGTGATGCAAAAATCGAACGGTCACAGGCCGCGCCTGTGCCAGTGGGAGGCGAAGTCGAAGACTACGTGACGGGAAACATGATGCTCTGCGGTGACGCGGCCGGACAAGTGATTCCGCTAACCGGCGCGGGGATTCACACCAGCATGGTAGCTGGAAAGATAGCTGGCGAGGTTGCCGGGAAGGCGGCGAGAGACGGAGACATCGGGGCGAACCGACTCTCAGAATACAAGAACAGATTCGATGCGTTATGGGGGGAGAAGATCTCAACCAGTCTCAGAGCACTCGAATCTTTCGAGCGGTTCTCTGATGACGAACTCAACATAATAACAGACTTTCTTGATGGTCAGGATCTGGTCGACATGGCGCACGGATTCAGTCCATCTAAAGCAGTGGGTCTCATGCTCCGGCACCCTATTCTCGCGATGAAAGTCGCTCACCAACTGATGAGTAGCTAGGCAAGTTCACTCATGCCTGGACCTGTAGAATCTGCTCTAGTCGACGGGATACATGAGAGGGGGTGCATTCATCTTGCACTAATAGATCCCGAGAAGTTCTCCGACAACCTACCCCAGATCGTAACGGATCTCGAAGACCACGGGACATCAGCAATAATGATCGGGGGGTCCACCCTAAAGTCGTCTACTCAGCTCGACAGAACAGTCAGAACGATTCGCGACTCTTGCTCGCTTCCCACCATACTTTTCCCCAACGGACCTGTCGGAATCAGTAGATTCGCCCACGCGATATTCTTCATGTCTCTGCTAAACTCGTCGAGCACTCGATACCTGATTGAATCCCAAATGATCGGTGCCTCCGTAGTCAGACGGTTCAACCTTGAGCCCATCCCATTAGGGTACATGGTCGTCGGCCAGTCTGAAACAGCCGTAAGCGCCGTTGGAAAGGCGAAACACATACCGTTCTCAAAGGTCGATCTGGCGACAGACTATGCTCTTGCAGCCCAGTATCTGGGAATGCGGTTCGTGTACTTGGAAGCAGGGAGCGGAGCGGAGCACATGGTCGACCCTCGGATGGTGAGCAAGGTCAGTGAGAGAATCAATATTCCGCTCATAGTTGGGGGTGGAATCAGAACCCCGAGCCAGGCAGAACGACTGGCCAAGGCAGGGGCCTCGGCAATTGTCACTGGGACTGTCTTGGAGCAGGAAGGGCCCGGACGGGTCAAGCAGATATTAGCAGCCCTGAAACGTGCCTGACAAATGCCGCAAGATCGCAAAGGCGGCGTGGGCGGGACAGTCGACGCCTTCAACTTCATCAGACG
>Ga0209805_1000868_pt1 | contig 18677 bp, 17 predicted proteins | sample GraSoiAngelo_148_FD_185905 | JGI IMG/M metagenome (GOLD analysis project Ga0209805, IMG submission 185905) | Grasslands soil microbial communities from the Angelo Coastal Reserve, California, USA - 14_1009_09_20cm (SPAdes) (version 2) | ecosystem: Environmental > Terrestrial > Soil > Grasslands ... | reverse complement strand
GCTTCTCCGGAAGCGCCTGGTCGCCGCTGCACGAACGCCTCCGCCACCTGGACACCCGCGCGCCAGGACCGGTGTCCCTGCGGCACGACGGGATCGCCGCGGTGATGTCCGGCCCGGGCCTGGGCGGTCCGGCGCGCGTCACCGTGCGCAGCCGCGAAGAGACGCCGCCGTACGTCGTCGTGGTCCGGGCGGACGCGCAGCTTCCCACGCATTGATCAAGCGCGCAGCTTGTAGCCGCGCCGCAGCAGCCAGAGCGCCCAGATGACGAGGACGCCGGCGATGCCGAGGATCACGGCGAATCCCGCCCAGGGGCGCTCGACGTTGTGGCCGATGAGCGCGAAACGCATCGATTCGATCATGTAGTAGATCGGATTCAGGTGCAGCACGACCCGGAACCCGGGCGGCAGCATGGCGGCGGAGTAGAAGACGCCGCCGAGGAATGCCAGCGGGGTGATCACGAAGGTGGGGATGAAGTTCACCTGCTCGAACTTCTCCGACCAGAGCGCGACGATGAGCCCCGCCGCGGCAAACCCGAGCGCGACGATCAGACCGGCCAGGAACGCCTCGATGGGGTGGGGCACATACGGGCCGACGAACAGCGCCGCCGTCGCCCACGTCATCCCGCCGACGATCAGCGCCCGGGTCGCGCCCGCGGCGAGGAAGGCGGCGAGGATCTCCAGATAGCTGAGGGGCGTGACCAGCAGGTCCACGATGGTACCCTGCAGCTTGAGGATGAACAGCGAGGAGCTGGTGTTGAGGAACGCGTTGTTGATGACCCCGAGCATCACCAGGCCGGGAACGAGGAAGCGGATGTACGGGACGCCTTCCACTTCCCGCAACCGCCCGCCCAATGACCAGCCGAAGACCACGAAGTAGAGCGCGGTGGTGATCAGGGGCGAGAGGATCGTCTGGCCGGGAACGCGCAGGAAGCGCTTCACCTCCTTGCGGTAGAGGGTGCGCATGCCGAGCGTCTTCTCCACCGGCTGCGCAGGCGGCGGCAGCGGAGGCACCGGGCGCTCCCGCGCGGTCGCTCCATTGGTCGCCGGCGCAAGCGGCGCGGGCGAGTTCAACAGCTCGATGATCACGTTCTCGAGACGCGGCTCGCGCGTCTGCACGTCGGCCACGCGCAAGCCCGCCTCGGCCACCGCCTGCAGCGGCGCGGAGAGCGGCTCGCCGACCCGCGGCGTCAGCACCACCGCCACCCCTCCCTCGGCCAGCGCTGCGCCCGCGGCCGCGAGCGCCGCGGGCAGCTCGCGGACCGGCTTCTCCAGCGCGAGCCGCACGGTGCGCTTCGAGTGCCGCGCGATCAGCTCGCGCTTGTCCTCGACCACCAGGAGCCGGCCGTTCTTGATCACGCCGATGCGGTCGGCGAGCTCCTCGGCCTCTTCCAGGTAGTGCGTGGTGAGGACCACGGTGGTGCCCGCGGACGCGAGCCGCTTCACGTACGCCCAGAGGTCGCGCCGCAGCTCGACGTCGACGCCCGCGGTCGGCTCGTCGAGGAAGAGCACGGGCGGATCGTGCACCAGCGCCTTGGCGATCAGCAGGCGCCGCTTCATTCCTCCGGAGAGCGAGCGGGTGTTGGCAGTCCGCTTGTCGCGCAGCCCCAGGTTGCCGAGGATCTCGTCGATGCGGGCATCCGACAGGCGCATGCCGAAATATCCCGCCTGGAAGCGGAGGGTCTCCTCCACGGTGAAGAACGGGTCGAAGTTGATCTCCTGCGGCACCAGCCCCACGGCACGGCGGGTGAACCGGTAATCGCGCACCACGTCGCGTCCGAGCACTTCCACGCTGCCTTCGCTGGCGAGGGCGGTTCCAGCCACCAGGCTGATCAGCGTGGTCTTCCCGGCGCCGTTCGGGCCGAGCAGCGCGAAGACCTCGCCGCGGTGGATGTCCAGATCGACGTGGTCGAGCGCGGTAAAGGCGCCGTAGCGCTTGGTCGCGCCGCGCAGGCTCACCGCCTCAGGCATGGCGTCCAGAAGATGCCACAAGGCGGGTTCCGGTGCGCGATCCCGCGATCTGGCATAGGATCGCCGCTGATCAGGGAAAGGAACGAGGACATGGCTCGCCTGTTCGTAGGCAATCTTCCCTTCGACACCACGGAAGCGCAGATCAAGCAACTGATCGAGGGCGATACGCGGACGGTCCGCTCGGTCAAGATCATCACGGACAAGGAGACGGGGCGCTCGCGCGGATTCGCCTTCGCCGATCTGGACAGCGAGGAGGAGGCGAAGGCAGCTATCGCCGAGCTGAACGGGAAGGACTTCGGCGGCCGGCCGCTGAAAGTGAACGAGGCCGAGGAGAAGGGGCAAGGCGGCGGCAAGTTCGGCGGCGGTGGCGGGTTCCGGGGCACGCCGCACGGCAAGGACGTCCAGGGTCAGCGCGGGTTCGGCATGCGCGGGCCGGCGCAGAACATGCCCCGCGGCAGCCAGCGCGGCGGCGGACGAGGCGGCACGCGCGGGTCTTGAGCGGGCTGCGGGCGCTGCATCGCGAGATCGTCGAATGCCGCGCCTGCCCGCGGCTCGTCGCCTGGCGCGAGGAAGTCGCGCGTCTCAAGGTCAGGCGGTTCCGGGAGTGGACCTACTGGGCGCGGCCGCTGCCCGGTTTCGGCGATCCGCGCGCGCGGCTGCTCGTCGTCGGGCTGGCGCCGGCGGCCCACGGAGGCAACCGCACCGGACGGATGTTCACGGGCGACCGCAGCGGAGATTTTCTCTATGCCGCGCTGCACCGCGCAGGATTTGCCAACCAGCCCACCAGCGTCCGCAGGGACGATGGGCTCGCGCTCCGCGAAGCGTTCATCACCGCTCCCTGCCGCTGCGCACCGCCGGGGAACAAGCCGCTGCCGGACGAGCTCTCCCGCTGCAGCGTCTGGCTCGACCGCGAAGTCGCGCTGCTGCCTTCCGTGAGCGTGGTGTTGGCGCTCGGCAGCATCGGCTGGGGCGCCGCGCTATCGCACTTCGCCCGGCGGGGGCTCGCCATCCCTCGGCCGCGCCCGCAGTTCGGACATGGGGCGGAGGCGAAGATCCCGGGAGGGCCGGTGCTCCTCGGCTGCTATCACGTCAGCCAGCAGAACACGAACACGGGAAAGCTCACTGCGAAGATGATCGATGCAGTGCTCGCGCGGGCGAAGGAACTCATGCGCCGGATGAGTTGATGCGTTGCGGCGTTGACAGACCCTGCGTAATCGGACGCTTGCGCCCTCGCCTACAAATTCGTAACGTGCCGCGTCGGAGGGATCTCCCATGCGCTTGGACCCAGGAGTGCAAGACCTGGCCGGAGAAAGGCCGCAGGTGGACGGAACAGCGACACAACGGCGCCTTTCGGGCAAAGTGGCCGTAGTTACTGGGTCTTCGCGAGGAATCGGAAAGGCGATCGCCCGTGCGCTCGCCGCCGAAGGCGCCTCGATGGCGGTCCACTACTGCAAAGGCCGCGAGCCGGCCGACCAGCTGGCGGCCGAGTTCGAGCGCGGCGGAAGCCGGGTCGGCGTTTTCTTCGGGGACGTCGCGCGGCCCGAGGACTGTCACCGGCTGCTCGAGCAGGCGACGAAGCAGCTGGGACCGGTCGACATCCTGGTGAACAACGCCGGGATCAATCGCGACCGCAGCATCCGCAAGATGAGCGCCTCGGAGTGGGACGAGGTCATCCACACGAATCTCGACTCGGTGTTCCACTGCACGAAGGCCGTGCTGGAGCCGATGATCGGGCGCGGCTGGGGCCGGATCATCAACATCGCCTCCATCATCGGGCAGACCGGCGCGTTCGGGCAGGCGAACTACGCAGCGGCGAAGGCGGGGGTGATCGCGTTCACCAAGAGCGTCGCGCAGGAGGTGGCGAAGTTCGGCGTGACCGTGAACGCCATCTGTCCCGGCTTCGTGGACACCGACATGGTGGCGTCCATGCCGCAGGCGGCGAAGGAGGCGGTCAAGGGGCGCATTCCGCTCGGCCGCTTCGGCGAAGCCGACGAGGTCGCGCGCCTCGTCCGGTTCCTCTGCACCGAGGGCGACTGGATCACCGGCGCGCAGCTCAACATCAACGGCGGACAGTACATGTAGCCGCGGCTGCGTCGATGATCCGCGCGGCCCTTCTCGCCACTCTCGCTCTGCGCGTCGCCGACGCGCTCGAGCGCAACCTGCTCGGGCGCCCGCCCATCTACGACGTCGACGCAATGGGGAGGCGGCTCTTCGGGAGCGCCCGCGCGGGGCGGACGCTCCGATGGGTCTACGGTCCGGCGCTGGCGGTAACGCAGAAGACGTTGCGCCTGCCTCCGCTCTTCTTCGGCCCGGCGATAGCGCTGGCAGAGCTTCTGGCGATGCCTCGCGTCGGCGCGACGCCGCCGGTGCGGAGGTGGCGGCGGGCGGAGGTGCCGCTGCTCTTCGCACACGCGACGTTCTTCGCGCTGGCGGTCGATCTGCTCTGAGTACCGCTTCGCTACGGATGCGGGTACAACGCCCCGCGTGTGGGTCACCGCTCCTGACGGCGCGCGGTTGCACGTCATCGATCAAGGCAAGGGCGATGCCGTGCTCTGGCTGCAGGGCCTGAATGCTCCCGCCGCGGCCTGGGCCGTGCAGCTCGCGCATTTCTCGCAGACGTATCGGGAGCTCGCACCGGACAACCGGGGAGTGGGGCAGAGCGACGCGCCACCGGGTCCGTATACGGCGCGCCAACTCGCCGGCGATGCTCTCGCCGTGCTCGATGGCGCCGGCGTGGAGCGGGCGCACGTCGTCGGCCTCTCGCTGGGCGGAGCCATCGCGCAGGAACTCGCCCTGGCGCATCCGGAGCGCGTGCGGTCGCTGGCGTTGCTCTCGACCTTCGCGGCGCAGCCGCCCCGTTCCCGCGCGCTGCTCGAGGCGTGGCGGACCTTGTACCCGGTTGCGATCGTCGAGCCGCACTTGCGCAAGGCCTGGGACCTGCAAGCCTACTGCTGGCTGTTCACGGACCGCTTCTGGCGCAGCGAGGCCAACGTGCGCGCGGCCCTGCGGTTCGCCTCCTCGCAGCCGTCGCAGACGGCGGCAGGCTTCGTCGGCCAGGTCGACGCGGCGCTCTCGCACGACGCACGCGACCGGCTCGGCGCCGTGGTGGCGCCCACCCTGGTGATCCACGGCGCGGTCGACCAGCTTTCTCCGAAAGAGAACGGAGAGGAACTTTCGAGGCTGATCCGGGGTGCGGAGCTCCTCATCGTTCCCGACGCGGGGCACGCCGTGAATCTGGAAGGCCAGCGAACGGTGAACGCCGCGCTGCGCGCGCTGTGGAAGCGCGTGCCCTGAAGTTCCAGAGCTCTCCACAGTCTGGCACATCGCTTGCTCGTCTGGCCGAGGGCCGCCTCCCGGAAGGGCGCGTTCGGAAAAAAGAACCGTGTGCCGTTGACCAGCACACGGTCGAAATCGGGGAGGAAAAAATGCTGCAGCAACCCAACCAGGTCCTGGTGATCGACGATGACGAGGCGGCTCGCGAGATCCTTGTCGAGCTGCTCGGCCGGATCGGATACCACGCATTTGCTACCGGCGATGGCAAGGCGGGACTGGAGTGGCTGGCCGGGGCCGCGGCGCCGCCGCAGGCCGTGCTCCTCGACCTGCGGATGCCTATCCTGGACGGCTTCGAGGTGCTGCGGCGGTACCGCGCCGACGGCGGCATCGCGCCCGTCATCGCGCTCTCGGCGATGGACGAGAAAGAGACCGTGGTGAAGGCGATGCGCCTCGGCGCGAGCGACTACCTGGTGAAGCCGATCGAGCCGGATGAGCTGAAGGAGGCCATCGACCGCTGCGGCATCTCGCGGCCACCTCCGCTGGAAGAGCCGCAGGCCGCTCCGATCATCCCCGCCGTCCGGCCGGTGGAGCCGCCGGCGGTGATCGTCCAGGCGCGCGCCGACACCGCCCGGCGCGGCGTCCCCACGGAGTACGTCGCCTCCAGCCCGGCGATGCTGTCGATCTGGGACATGGTGGATCGCGTGGCGGAGACGGACGTGCCGGTGCTCATCCGCGGCGAAAGCGGCGTGGGCAAGGAGGGCATCGCTCGCACCGTGCACGAGCGCTCCCCCCGCCGCGGAAAACCGTTCGTGAAGATCAATTGCGCGGCGCTGCCGAGCGAGCTTCTCGAGTCCGAGCTGTTCGGCCACGAGCGCGGCGCGTTCACCGGCGCGACCAGCGAGAAGCCGGGAAAGTTCGAGCTCGCCGACAAGGGCACCATCTTCCTCGACGAGATCGGCGAGATGCACCCGGCGCTCCAGGCCAAGCTCCTCCAGGTCTTGCAGGACGAGGAGTACTACCGCGTCGGCGGCAAGCGCGCGCTGCGGGCGGATGCGCGGGTGGTGGTGGCGACGAACCGCGTGCTCGAGGACGAGATCGCGCGCGGCAACTTCCGCGAGGACCTCTATTACCGCCTGAACGTCGTCAGCATCCTCGTGCCGCCGCTGCGCGAGCGCAAGGAGGACATCCCCGGCCTGATCGAGCACTTCCGGCGCAAGTACGGCAGCAAGTACCGGGGTGGCGCGCTCCAGTTCTCCGACGAGGTGGTGCGGCGCCTTCAAGATTACGACTACCCTGGCAACGTCCGCGAGCTCGAGAACCTGGTGCGCCGCCTGGTGGTGCTGCGCGACGAGCGCTTCGTCCTCGACGAGCTCACTTCGGCGATCAGCCGCCGCCCAGCGATGCAGGTCCCGCTCAGCTCCGGACCGGCCGGAGGAGCGCTGCCGCCCGCGAACCAAGGAGTGCCTCACGCGATGCCGGTGGCCACCTCGTCCGCCGCGCACTCGTCACCCCCTCCGGCGCCGGTCGTGCCGGTGGGAGCCGAGACCGTGTCGCTCAAGGAGATCGCCCGCCAGGCGGCGCTGCGCGCGGAGCGCGAAGCGATCTCCGCCATGCTCGCCCGCACCAACTGGAACAAGCGAAAGGCCGCCGCCCGCCTGCAGATCAGCTACAAGGCGCTCCTTTACAAGATCAAGGACTGCGGCCTCACCGATCCACGCATCACCGCGAGCGCCGAATCGCTCGCGCCGATCGCCATCGTCGCCGACACGACGAGTACGGGCTGAGCCGTCGCCGGTTTTACGAAGACGTGCGGGACTGCCTCAGGCCGCGCGCCGCTCCACGAGCTGCGCCGCCGCGCGCGGCGTCTTCTTCGGCATCGGCGCCGAGAACAACTTCCCCACGATCAGGAACATGGTCCCCATGAAGAGCAGCAGGAGCGGCTCCTCGAGCGGCCCGGCGATCGTCGTCCGGTGCAGCGCGAAGGCGGCGAAGGCGAATCCGATGGCTGCTGCCGCGATCGTCCGGAACATCTCCGTGCGTCCCCTTGCTCTCTCGCGCCACTGTCCCGCGCGGACCTGCATCTAGCGAAAAATGAGCCAATGCCCGGGGAGAGCAGGCCGCAGATGCGCGGGTGAGAACGCGCGTTCCCGATCGCGGAACCCGTCTCCACTGCCTTCGCCGCGAAGGCGGAGGGGCGCCCGCCCGCCGGGCTGGTCCGGAGACTGCAAACGGAGCGGAGGGAGCACCAGACGCAAGCTGGCTTGGCGCTGGCATGGCGCGTGCTCCGGGTGCCCTTCGGTCACGTCCGCGCGGGGGCGGAGGAGGAAGCATGTCGAGGAGTGTCGGAATCTGGATGGCGATGGCGGCGGTCGCGGCGGGTTGCTCGCACGCCGCCGCAGTGCAAGACGACGAAGTCAAGCACATCACCGAGTTCCGGCTGAGCCGCGAGGACGTGGTCGAGGTCTCCGTCTGGAAGGAGCCCGATCTTTCCCGCACCGTGCCCATCCGGCCGGACGGCAAGATCACGCTTCCGTTGCTGGGCGACGTGAAGGCCGAAGGCCTGACGCCGCAAGAGCTCGAGACCAAGGTGCAGAAGCAGCTCGCGACGCTCGTCCGCGACCCCCACGTCACCGTGATCGTTCACGACGTGAACGGCCCGCGCGTGTACGTCACCGGCATGGTGGGCAAGCCGGGCGCGTTTCCGCTGCGCAACACCATGGGCGTGCTGCAGGCGCTGGCGCTCGCCGGCGGGCTTGCGGAGTTCGCCGACCGCGGCAGCATCAGCGTGCTGCGCGCGGACGGCCGCCGGCTGGAGGTCGCCTACGACGATCTGGTTACCGGCAGGAGCAAGGTGACGCTCGGGCCCGGCGACACCGTGGTGGTGCCGTAGGAGCGATGATGATGGCCGCGACCAGGCTCGCGCTGCTCGTGGCCTTCGCCGCGCTCCTCGCCGCCCGGGGGGCGGGCGCGAAGGTCTACGTCGAGTGGCGGCCCCGCATGTCGCTGATGGGGGGGTACAACGACAACGTGCTGCTGAACGGCTCGGGGGCCGACGGATTCGGCCAGGCCGTGCCGGGCCTCAAGCTCGACCTGTTCGGCGAGCACAACCTGCACCTCGCCGTCGACTGCCAGGCCGGCCTGGCCCGCCTCGCCCATCCGGAGCAGTTCGGGCTCTCCAGCGGAGCACTCGCCGCGAACGAGACCTGCAACATGGAGACGCGCGTGCATCTCTCGCCGCGCGACAAGCTGCACTTCCGCGGCGGAGCGACCTACGCGCAGGACCCGTTCTCCATCGCCGGGCTCGGACTGCTCCTGCGTCCCGGACAGAGTGACATCTTCGTCGCCCGCATCAACGGCGACGTGGAGCACGCCCTGAGCGGCCACTCGGAGATCGACTACGGCCTGGAGGGGCAGGCGCTCGCCTTCGGCTCCGGCGATCCCGGCAACGGTTACGTTCTCGCGCCGAACCTGCGCTACGCATGGAAGACGAGCGCCCGCAGCAAGTGGGACGTCGGGGTGCGCGACCAGCTCTTCTTCGGGGTGGGCGCACCGGTCGGGAGCCCGCGTGCCCCGAACGGCGCGCCCGGCGGCCTTCTCGACGAGGGCCACTCGGTCCTGCTCGGGTACACCTACGCGCTCAATCCGTGGACGAACCTCACGGTGCGCGGCGGCGGCGTCCTCGTCACCGGTCTCAACCAGGCGGCGATGCCCACCGCGCGCGTCCTGATCGAGAGCTACACCCCGGGCACGGCGTTGAGCGTCACGGTAGCGCACGACCTGGTGATCGGACCGAGCTCGGCGGGTCCCCTGATCGGGGACATCGCCGAGGTGGGCTTCACCCGCGATTGGGAGCACGTCGAGGCGCATCTGCGCCTTGGCGTGTATCGGAACGCCGCCGTCTCCCGGGCCGCGGAGATCGGCGCGCTCGGGTACGGCACCGAAATCGGCCTGGGGTGGAAGTTCACGCGCGACCTGAGGGTCGAGGTCGCCGGCTTGCGCGATGCGCGGCTCAACGACGTGACGGTCGCGCAGCAGGTGGATCGGAACGTGCTGCAGCTGCGCCTGACCTGGGAGAAGGCGCGATTCGAGTGAGGGCTTTCGCGGCCGCGGCCGCGGATGGAAGGGGAGGGCACACGATGGATCGGACGTACACGATCGAAGAGCTGTGGGCCGCGGTGCGACGCCGGTGGAAGAGCCTGGCCCTGGTGGCGGGTGGCGTGCTGGTGCTGGCTGCGCTGGTGATCGCGCGCCTGCCGAACGAATACCGCGCGCGCGCGCTGGTCATGGTGGAGCCGTTCACGCCCCATCCCGACCTGGTGGTGCCGGTGGTGAACTCCCTCAACCTCGAGTCCAAGGTGAAGTCGGTGCGCGAGGGGGTCTATGCGCGCTCGATCATGGTCACCGCCATCGAGGAGCTGAAGCTCTATCCCCGCGAGCGGGAGAAGAGCATGGACGACGCGGTGACCGCCTTCCGCGCGGATACCGAGGTCCACGCCGAGGGTGAGAGCGCGTTCTCGATCACGGTCCGCGGCCGCGATCCCGAGACGACCGCCCGGGCCGCCAACCGGTTGGCCGAGCTGTACATCGAAGGCAACCTGCAAGTGCGCGCCGGCCAGGTGGCGCGCACCCGCGACATCATCACCCAGAAGCTGGCGGAGATGCGCGCCGAGCTGGCGCAGGGCGAAAGCAAGGTGACCGCCTTCAAGCGCGCCAACTCCGAGATGCTGCCCGAGCTGGTCGACGCCCGCTTCCACCAGCGCGACGAGCTGGCCAAGCAGATCGAGCTGGAGGAGACGTTCATCAAGGAGGCCCAGCGCCGCATCGACCTGCTCGGCACCCAGCCCTTCGGCAAGGACACGGAAGTCGGCCGGCTGGAAGAGCTCTACGACGGGCTGCGCGCGCGCTTCGCCACCATCCAGGCCTCGCTGACGCCCGATCATCCGGACGTCGAGGCGATGAAGCGCGAGTTGGAGGCGACGAGCGCGCGGCTGCAGAACGCGCGCGTCCGCGCGGCCGCGAACGATCTGGAGCTGCGACGGATGAACGAGGCCATCGCGCGCGGGCGCGGCCGGATCGCCGAGCTGACCAGGCGGCAGGCGGACATCGACAAGCTGATCGCCGGCTCGCCGCTGGTGGCGGCGCAGCTGGCCGAGTTGAGCCGCGACACGGACATGCTCAAGGCGAAGGTCGCGCAGCTGATCTCGAAGAAGGCGGAAGCGGAGATCACGGCGGACCTGGAGCAGAAGAGCGCCCCCAGCGAGTTCCGCGTGCTGGAGAGCGCGCAGCCGCCCGCCGTCCCGGCCAGCCCGAACCGGCAGCAGGCGCTCCTGCTCGCGCTGCTCGGCGCGCTCGCGCTGGGGATCGCGGTGTCGATCGGACAGGAGCTTTCGGACCGCTCGCTGCGGACCGAGGGCGAGGTGGGAGGCGCGCTGGCGCTGCCGGTGCTCGCCTGCGTACCCGAGCTGGGCGGCATCGGCACCGTCGCGCTGCTTCCGGTGCAGGCAGAGGCGTAGTCGAGGGACGACCAACCGAATCCAAAGGAGAGGCGCGATGTCGAGCATTCCGAAGGCAGTGGAGAACCGGGGCCCGTTCCTCGAGCGCATCGAAGGCGGCGCGGCGGCGGAGACGACCGTCGACGAGCGGCTGGTCGCGCTGACTGCGCCGATGAGCGCGGCGGCCGAGCAGTACCGCATCCTGCTGCACCGGCTGCGGCACATCCGATCGCTGCGGGGGGAGGCCATCCAGGGCGGCGCGATCGTCGCCGTGACCAGCGCAATTCGCGGCGAGGGCGTCTCGCTCACCGCCGCCAACCTGGCGCTGACGGCGGCGCGCTCGCGCGACGCGCGGGTGGCGCTGGTGGACTGCGACCTGCGCCGGGGCGGAGTGGCCCAGCTCTTCAACATGGGCGCGCGCGCCGGCCTTTCCGAGGTGCTCACCGGCAAGACGGAAGTGGGCGAGGCGCTGGGCCGCTACCACGAGGGGCACCTGGCCGTCATCGCCGCGGGCCGGGCTCCTGGGGCGGAGTCCGCGTCGCTCCTGGCGGGTCCGCGGTTCGCGCAGACCCTGTCGCTGCTGCGCACGCTCTTCGACGAGATCTATCTCGACGTCCCTCCCGCCCTGGCGACGGCGGACGCCCAGGTGGTCGCGTACAAGGCGGATGGCATCGTGATGGTCGCGCGCGCGGGCGACACGCCCCGCGAGCAGGTGGCCGCGGCGGTGCGCCAGCTCTCGGGCGCCCCGATGTGGGGCTTGGTCCTGAACGGCGTCGAACCGTCCCGCGTCCCCGCCCCGCTGCCGGTGGTGAAGGGCCACCTCACGAGCGGCAAGTAGGGAGCCGGGCGCAATGCCGCAGTTCTCGGGGCACTGGTACAGCGGACGTGCTGCCCGGCTGGTGTTCGTCGAGGCGGCGCTGGTGGCGATTGCGCTCTCGATCAGCGGACAGGACGCGCGAGGGTGGCGCCAGCTGGCCGCCCTGATGGCGGTGGCGGCCTGCGTGCCGGCGGCGCTCTACCTCGCGGACCTCTACGATCCGCAGATCATGCGCAACGACCGCAGCCGCGGGGCGAGCGTTCTCAAGGCGCTCGGCTTCGCCGCGCTGGCGGCGGCGATCGTGGGCCTGATCGGCGGCGGTACGTTGCCGCGCGGGGCGCTCATCGAGATCATCGGCGTGGCGAGCGTCGGCGTGCTCCTGGCGCGGGCGGCGCTGGTGGCGCGGCCCGACGAGCAGGGTCACAACCGCGTCCTGGTGATCGGCGCCGGCCAGCGCGCGGCGGAGATCGAGCGGATCGTGCGCACCGAGGCCTATGGCGAGTACGAGGTGGCGGGAAAGCTGGATCCGAGCGTGGAGCTCTCGGAGCCGCAGCAGCTCGCGGCCGGCGGATGTGCCGAGGTGATCGGGGCCACGGCGCCGCTCATCGAGCAGGGCGAGAACGGCGCCGCTGAGGTCGCTCTGGCCCCGGCCGCCGAGGTGGTTCCCGCCTCCCAGCTCATCGTCGGGCCCGCGGGCGCCCCGGCGCAGATCCAGGGTCCGTTCGCCGAAGCGAAGGTAGCCTCCTCGCGCCCGCCCGAGGAGAAGCCGCTGGCGGCGGTCGTGCCGCTGCCGATGGCTCCCCACCCCAATCCCGCCATCGCAGTGACCGCGCACAGCCTGACCGGCGCGGTGCGCGAGCTGCGGGTGGACACGGTCGTGATCGCCTCCGACGAGCGGCGCGCGCGCCTGCCCATCGAGGAGTTCATCCGCCTGCGCCTCTCCGGGGTCACGGTCCTGCCCGCGCAGAGGTTCGCCGAGCGGGTGCTGCGGCGCGTGCCGATCGCGCTCTTGCGGCCCAGCGATCTCGCCATCGGGGAGGGCTTGAGCTCGCCGGTGCGCACCGCCGTCAAGCGCGTGTTCGACCTGCTGGTGAGCAGCATCCTGCTCGTCTGCGCCGCGCCGGTGCTGGCGATCGCGGCGGTGCTGATCAAGCTGGATTCCGAAGGACCCGTCTTCTACTGGCAGGAGCGCGTGGGGCGCGGTGGAAGGATCTTCCGGCTCTACAAGCTGCGGACGATGCACGACGAGGCCGAGAAGGCGTCCGGGCCCGTCTGGGCCGCGCACCGCGACCCGCGCATCACGCGCCTGGGGGCGATGCTGCGCAAGACGCGGCTGGACGAGCTTCCCCAGGCGTTCGCGGTGTTCCGCGGCCACATGTCGTTCGTCGGGCCGCGCCCGGAGCGGCCCTTCTTCGTCCAGCAGCTGAAGACGCAGATCCCATTCTACGGCATGCGCGAGGCGGTGAAGCCGGGGATCACCGGGTGGGCGCAGATCCGCTATCCGTACGGCTCCTCGGTCGATGACGCGCGCGCCAAGCTCGAGTACGACCTGTACTACGTGCAGCACCAGTCGCTCTTCCTCGATCTGGCCATCTGCTTCCACACCGTGAAGACGGTCTTGTCCGGGCGGGGCGCGCGGTGAGCGTCGCGCTCCGCCAGCAGCCTGAACCGGAGCTGCGGCTCGAGGTGGTGGAGGGCCGCGACGCCTTCCTGCAGCTCGAGCGGGAGTGGAACGCGGCGCTCGCGCGCGGGCCGCGCGACGAGCCCATGCTCCGGCACGAGTGGCTGCGGGCCTTCATCGAGAACTTCGCTCCGGGCGCGACCTTGCGGACCTTCGTGGCCCGCGCGGGCCGCGAGATCTGCGCGGCGGTGCCGCTGATCGAGACGCAGGAGCGGAGCGCCGACACCTGCTTCCTTCCGATGACCACCTGGCACACGCCGGTCAACGACCATTCCCAGCGCGGCGGCGTTCTCCTCGGCCGGCGGGGCGAAGAAGCGCTGCGGCTGATCTGGGAGGGCATTCGCGAGGCGCCCGGGTGGGATCGCCTGCGCCTGCGCGATCTGCCTGCCGGCGTGCCCGAGTGGAATCTGCGCGACTGGGCGGAAGAGGCGGGCTACCCCTGCGGACTGTGGGTCTCGCTGCGCTCTCCCTACCTGCCACTTCCGAAGAGCTACGACGAGGTGGAGAAGGCGCTCGACGGCAAGTTCCGCCAGAACCTTCGCCGCCGCAGGCGTCGGCTCGCCGAGCAGGGCGAGGTGAAGTACGCGCTCGCGGACGCGAAGGACGCGAGCGCGATCGACACGGCCCTCGCCGATCTCTACGAGATCGAGGCCGGCGGCTGGAAGGGCCAGGATGGCACCGCCATCGCGCAGCGCCCGGAACTGGTCGGCTACTACACGCAGATCGCGCGCGATGCCGCGAGGCGCGGCGCTCTCGCCCTCGGCACGCTCACGCTTCAGGGCAAGCCGATCGCCGCGCACCTCAGCCTCGTGCACCAGAAGCGCCACTACCTGATCAAGCTCGGCTACGACGAGTCGCTCCACGAATACTCGCCGGGCCAGCAGATGGTCTCGGAGGCGATCCGCGACTCCTGTTCCCGCGGCCTGGCCGAATTCGATTTCCTCGGTCCCTGCATGGACTGGAAACTCGATTGGGAGAGCCAGTTGAGGACGCACCTCTGGCTCACCATCTTCCGTCCCACGCGGGCGGGAAGGCTGGTGCACCAGGCGCGCTTCGTCGGCTGGCCTATCCTGCGCGCCCTCATGAGGAAGTGAAACATGGCGAACACGGCGCGGCGGCTGCGAGTGGCGGAGGGGAAGGGAGAGAAGGCGCCTCCGCCCAAGCGCACGGTGCCCTGCATGCAGACGACCTGGCCGCACATGCTGTTCCCGCGTATCGCGGCTACGGTCCCGCTGGTGTTCCCCTTCGACCAGCCGGGGCTGCGCTATCGCTACTTCGCTCGCAACGCCGTCTGGGATGCGGTGCAGCTGCTCGGCCTCGCCGGCAAGAAGGTGCTGATGCCGGCGTACCATCACGGCGTCGAGCTGGAGACACTTCTCGCCGCGGGGGTCAAGCCCGTCTTCTTCCGCGTGGACGGCCAGATGCGCGCGGACTTCGACGATGCCCGGGCCAAGTCCGCGGGCGCGTCCGCCCTGTACGTGATCCATTACGCCGGCTTCCCGCAGGACATGCTCGTGGCGCGGTACCTGGCGAACGAGCTGCGCGTTCCAGTGATCGAGGACTGCGCGCTCGCGCTTCTCTCCCGCGACGGCGAGAAGCCGCTCGGGTCCTTCGGCGACGTCTCCATCTTCTGCCTGTACAAGACGATCCCCGTCCCGAACGGCGGAGCGCTCCTCGCCCGCGGCGATCTTGCGAACAGGCTCGATCTGTTGTCGCCGGTCACGCCGCCGCCGCTGCCGAGCACGGCCTCGCACCTGATCGGCAGCATGCTCTCGAACCTCGAGCTGCGCACCGGCGAGGTCGGGCGGCGCGCGCGCGAGGCCCTGCGGGACGCGGGCCGATGGTTCGTCCGCCGCGCGAACGTCGAGCGCGTCTCCACCGGGACCCAGCACTTCAACATCGACGACGTGGACCTGGGAATGAGCGCGGCAAGCCACCTGGTGCTGCGCAACCAGGACACGGCATCCATCGTCGAACGCCGGAGGCGCAACTACTTCCTGCTCTACGCGATGCTGCGCGACGTCGCGCCCCCCATCACCGGCGAGCTGAAGCCGGGTGTCTGCCCGCTCTTCTACCCCATGCCGGTCGAGGACAAGGCCGGCGCCATGGCTCGCCTGCTGGCGCGCGGGGTCGAAACGGTGGACTTCTGGCGCTTGCGGCATCCGGCGGTTCCCGCCGGCCTCTTTCCGGAAGTGGATCGGCTCCGCGAGCATGTGCTCGAGCTGCCCGTGCATCAGGACCTCTCTCCTGCCGACGCCGAGCACGTCGCGGGCTGCGTCCGGGAGCTGCTCCGGTGAGCGAGGCGCGCGTGATCGAGGTGGCGCCGATCGAGACTCGAATCGGCGTGCCCGGCGCCGACGAATGGCGGGCCCTGAACGAGCGCGCGCGCACAGGCACCATGTTCCTCGGGCCAGAATGGCTCCTGCCCTGGTGGAACCAGTTCGGGGAGGGCCGCGAACAAGCCACCTTGTGCGTGCGCGAGAGCGGGCGGCTGATCGGCCTGCTCCCGCTGTTCATCGAGCGGGCGCGCCTCGGCGGGATCGAGGTGCGCCGCCTCGCCTTTCTCGGCGACGGAGACACGGGGTGCGACTACCTCGACGTCCTCGCCGAGCCCGGGCGCGAGCGCGAAGTCCTCGAGCACTGCCTCTCGAAGCTGATGGACCTGCCCTGGGACGTGTGCGATCTCGACGGCCTCTTGCGCGACAGCTTCACCGCCATGCAGCTCGCGCAGCGCTTGCCGGCGCGCCGCGCGACCAATTCCGTGGTGCGCGATGGCCGGGTCCGGTTCGTCTGCCCCTACATCCCCTTGTCCGGCACCTGGGAGCAGTATCTGGAGGGGCTTGGCCGGCGGGAGAACCTGCGCCGGCGCGAGAAGTGGCTCTACCGCCAGCCCGGCGTCTCCGTGAGCTGCGCGCGGACCGCGGCGGGGGCGGTGAAGGCGACCGAGGAGTTCCTGCAGCTGCATCGCACCCGCTGGGCGGTGGAGGGCGGCTCGGACGGTCTGACCGACGCGCGGCACGACGCGTTCCATCGCGAGGCATCCCAGCGGCTCGCGGAGGCGGGGATGCTGCGCATGTGCACGCTGTACGCGGCGCGGCGGCCGGTCGCTTCCGTCTACGGCGTCGTGCATCGCGGCAAATTCCACTACTACCAGTCCGGCTACGAGCCGAGCTGGGCAAGCAAATCGGTCGGCCTCGTGCTGCTGGCGCGCACCGTGCGGGACGCGTTCGCGGAAGGGGACCAGGAATTCGACTTCCTGCGTGGGAACGAAGGCTACAAGGCGGAATGGTCGCGCGGCGAGCGCTGGACCATCCAGGCGCGGCTCTGGCGTGGCGCGCGTGGCCGCGGCGCCCGCGCCGCGCTCGGCGCCACCCTGTTCGCACGAGAGGCACTGAAGGCGGCCCTGCCGCGGCGCGCCTTGGGGACGTTGCGGAAGGTCAGGCGAATCCTTCGCGCGCCCCTGCCGGAAGGGGAAAACCGGTTCTCCGCGGCGTTGAGAATCGTGCAGGAGCCTTGAGCGCGCCCGATGCACACATTCTGGCGAGGGTGCGGTGAGGGAGGGCGGAGATGGACCGGCTCATCCAGGGTGCGATCCAGGTGGCGCGACGCGTCGGCAAGGGAGCCGCGGCGCTGGCATTGCATTACTCGGGCGCGCGCGAGCTTCTCTCGGCTGTACAGCGCCGGGCCGTCGGCGGACGGCGGATCCTGATCCTCAGCTACCACCGGGTGGTGGCCGATTTCGCGCAGGAGGCCAAGCGCTCCCTGCAGACGCTGAACATCGAGCAGAGGACGTTCCGGCGCCACCTCGAAGTGCTCCAGGAGAGCCACGACGTGGTCTCGCTCGAGGACGCTCTCTGCGTGCTCGACGGAACGCGGCAGGCCGCCCGCGACGTGGCGGTGATCACCTTCGACGACGGCTATCGCGACGTCTACCGGCACGCGTTCCCGGTGATGCGCGACCTGCGCGTTCCGGGCATCGTGTACGTGCCTTCCGCCTTCGTCGGCACCGACCGGCGCCTCGGCCACGACCGCCTGTTCGCGGCGTTGCGCCGGATGAAGGCGCGTGGCATCGGCCCGATGGCCGTGGGCGTCGGCAATCCCGGCGAGCGCTGGCTGATCGACGTCTTCGAGGGAAACGCGCAGCCGCACGTCGCCTTGGAGCGCCTGATCGCGCGCCATCCCACGCCCGGCCTGCTCAGACTCGCCGATGCGCTGGAGGTCGGCCTCGCTTCCTGCCGGGCCCCGGAAGGCGAGCTGCCCATGAGCTGGGAGATGCTGCGGGAGATGGACGCGCACGGCATCGCCACCGGAGCGCACACTGCCGAACATACGGTGCTGACCAACCAGCGCCTCGACGAGGCGCGGCGCGAGATCGCGCAGTGCAAGGCGGCGCTGGAGAAGGGCCTGAAGAAGCCGGTCAAGCACTTCGCCTATTGCAACGGGTACTATAGCGCCGGCGTCGCGCAGGCGCTCAAGGCGGAGGGTTTCGTCAGCGCGGTGACCACCGAGGACATGCCGAATGCTCCCGGGGCGGACCCGTTCGCGCTCAAGCGCAAGGTGCTCTGGGAGGGCTCGTCCGCGGGCGTGCTCGGTCTCTATTCGAAGCCGCTGATCGCCTGCCAGTTCGAGGACACCTTCGGGATGCTCGCGGTGCAGAAGCCGGTGATGGGCGCGCGGCCGACGAACTTCGGCACCGCCGAGAGGGCGGGTGCGGAGCAAGCCATCTCCGCGCACGGATAGGGATGGCAAGGCCCGGAGGGATCCTCAAACAGGCCGGGCCGCTGATGCTCGGTCGCGGCGGCGCGACGGTGGTGGGCTTCGTGCTGCCGCTCATCCTCACGCGGCTTCTCCCGCAGGCCGAGTTCGGCACCTACAAGCAGGTCTGGCTGGTCGTCACCACCGCCTACTTCATGCTCCAGCTCGGGCTGGCGCAGAGCCTCTACTACTTCCTGCCGCGCAAGGACGGCCGCGAGCGCGCCTGGCTGGCGCACGCCTCCATCGCCCTCGTCACCCTCGGCGCGGTCTGCGCCGCCGCGCTCTACGGCAGCCGTTTTCTCATCGCGCGCCAGTTCGCCAATCCGGAGCTGGCGACGTTCGCCCTGCCGATGGCGGCGATGACCTGGCTGATGATCGCGGCCGCGCCGCTGGAGATCTCGCTGACCGCGGAAGGCCGCGTGCGCACCGCGGCATGGATCATCTTTCTCTCCGACGCCGTGCGGGTGGGCGCGAGCGTGGTTCCGCTCCTGCTCGGGCTCGGGCTGCACGGCTTCTTCTGGGCTTACGTCGTGCATGGCCTGGTCCGGTTCGGCCTGCAGTGTTGGTTCTTCTTCCGCCGCGGGCCTCCACAGATCGACTGGACCCTCATGCGCGAGCAGCTCGCCTATGCGCTGCCGTTCGGCGCCGCCGTGCTGCTCGATATCCCGCAGCGCACGTTCCACCAATGGGCC
>Ga0209805_1000867_pt1 | contig 18686 bp, 9 predicted proteins | sample GraSoiAngelo_148_FD_185905 | JGI IMG/M metagenome (GOLD analysis project Ga0209805, IMG submission 185905) | Grasslands soil microbial communities from the Angelo Coastal Reserve, California, USA - 14_1009_09_20cm (SPAdes) (version 2) | ecosystem: Environmental > Terrestrial > Soil > Grasslands ... | reverse complement strand
ATGCCCAGCCGCTCCGCGAGCGGGGCCTCCGCCACGCGCTCTCCGGGACCGAGCTCGCCGCGCAGGATCATTTCGCGGATCCGCACGATCGCTCGGGTTTGATGGCCGTTCATTTTGAGTAGCGGACCCGGAGAAGGGCGCGACAAGTTTTCGCGTTGGGATCCCAATTGTCAATGAGCGCCTTGCAGCGGCCTGTCGGCTCCGAACAGCGCGGTAGGGTAAGCCCTCGTTTTAAGAGGAATTCTGCGTCAAGTGACCCTCGGCCGATTCGCGCTGAAGCGCAATCAACTTCGGCAAACGGGATCCCGACAAGGCCGGGTGGCGTCGGACCAGGACTTAGCTCAGCTAAAGGTGTTTCGCTGATCCCTTGAGACCGCCTTACCTGTCCGTCCGAAGGGCGGCCACTGTCAAAGTGGCGGGCTCACGGGGCCACGAATGGTCCAGTAAGCGTCACGAGCTTCCCATCCGTCGTCAGAAAGGCGAGTCCATTGGCGCCCCAACGGATCAGCCGCGGAACCGCGTAGGGATCCAACGAGACTCCGCCCATGCCGGCAGTCGCAATAGGCTGGCAGGTCTGCGTTTGATAGGACAGGAGCATCACCGCTGTACCGTAGTTAGCCAGCTGGAAGACGCTCTGCAGTGTGCCGTCTACCGCCTCGGCGCGTGCCTGGAAGAGGGTATTGCTCGGAGCGCAGATAGCGACGACGGCATTGCCGCTCAGCGCCGGGTTGGCAACTGCCCCGGAATCGTCGTACACCAGTCCCCCGAGATAGTACATGCGTCCGACCCCCGCCCCACTGGCGGTGCCGCCGACTATCGAAACTCCGGCGGCTGCGACGGTCATTGAATAGATCGTTCCCTGGGCACTTACTGGACTAGTGTCGGCGCCAAGCAGGCTCGCAGCGGAACCTGCCCAGACGATGGAGTTGATGGTCTGGCCCATTCCCGGGCCGGGCGTAGTAGTGGGCCGCGGAACGGCGTCATCGAAGATCTGCACGCCGGCGCCGTTGGGCTCGCCGCTGGTGATGATGCGGGCGACGGCCAGAGTGTGCGGTGTGCCGGGCATGACCTTGATGTCACCGGCATATAGAGGCCCGAAGAACGGGTCGCTGGAGAGCGGGATGGTGATATCGGGTGTCAGCCCTGGGAGCACGAATCGCTGCACGACGTTCGTGCCCTTGAGCGCAACGTACAGGAACTGCGCATCGTCTGAGAGCGCGAGGGTGTTCGGCTCGCTGCCCGCAAACACCGTGTTGAGCACGGCCCCGGTCGCCGGGTTCACCGCCACGATCGAATTGCCGTTGGCACCAGCGCTGCTCGGAACCGAGACGTACATGACGCCGTGGATCGAGTCCCAGATCAGATCGTTGCCGGACAGCGGGTACACGTTGATCGTATAGCCTTGAGCTCCCCCGACGCTGTTGCTGATGGTGTACGTAAGCTGCACGAATTGCGGGCTGCCAATCGGGTTGACACAGGCCGAGTCGTAGCAGCCCTGAACTGTGAGGGTGTCGGTGTATGTGCCGGGCAGCAGCTGTGTCGGCGTCTCGAAAGAGACGTCGATCTGCCCCGCGATGCTCGACTGATACTGCGTTTGTGCCTGGAAAATGCTTGGCTGCTTCTGCGATACCGAGATGGTGAATTGCGCGAGCGAGTTCACGTTGCTGACTGAGACCGCGATCGACCGCATTGCCGGCGGCGACTGGTCGCCGGGGCTCGCCGTCGCCTGAAGGCTGCTGCTGCCAAGAATCAGCTGCGGAGCATTCGGGCCCGTCGGCGCACTGACGGTGTATGTGACCGGGATGGCGACCATCGTGCCCGGAATCACGTCGTTGCAGGCGCTGTCTAGGCATGCCTCGAATGTCATTGTGTCCCGGTACTGGGCCGGCGCGAGGGTGTAGGGTGGTTTGAAAGCCACTGAGACAGTTGCCTGTGCCCCACTGCTGTTGTTATAGCTGAGAGAGCTGATCCCGTTCTCGGTCGCGCCCACGCCGAGATAGACGGACTTACCCGCCGGCGGGTTGATCAGCGTCGCTGTCACATTGCCGCTGGGTGAGGCGGTATCGGCCAGGGAGGCTGAAACCGACAGCGCGGAGGTCGACAGGTTGAGTGCCGTCGCCTGGCCACCGCCCCCACCCCCACCGCCGCCCCCACAGCCGCTCAGGGCGAGAAGCAGCGTGAGCGCTGCCGGAGCCTTAAGGTCACTCAGGAAGGACCTTACGGATTTCCCCTGAGCTTGGATGGCGTTGCGGATATTCCGGTCGGCGCTTCTGATATTTGTCATTATGGCGTCTAGCCCTGGCGACCCGGGCGCCCACCTCTATAACATTTTCGCAACCAACATCGACCCTCGCAAGAGGTGCTTACCAGGGCTAGCTCGCTCGGCTTCTGGGGATCGGATCGCGCCATGCAGTACATCTCGATCGCACGACTTGGATCGCTGGTCACTGTTCTCGCGCTGGCCTTCCTGAGCGCCTGCGGCGGCGGCAGCGGCTCAAGCGGCGGTGGTGGTGGCGGCGGCGGTGGTGGTGGTGGTGGTGGCGGCGGCGGCGGTGGTGGTGGCGGCGGTGGTGGCGGTGGTGGCGGTACGACCGCTTCCTACGCGCTTTACCAGATCGGCGCCACCGACGTTTTGTGGGAGCCGAACGCCGGGACGCTGTACGTGACGCTAGGATCCACCGCGGCCGCGCACGCCAACTCCTTCGCCAGCGTCAATCCCGCCGACGGGTCATTCATTGTCGCGACGGCTACCGGCACCGACCCGAACGTCCTGCGTGCTTCCGCAGATGGCCAGTACCTATATGTCGCGGCCGATTCCGGCACAACCATCCAGCGCTTTGCCCTGCCTGCGCGCACGCTGGACCTGAGCATCCCACTGGGCACCGGCTCTTCCGGCTCCCTGGTGGTCGGCGATCTGCAGGTGGCGCCAGGTGTCTCGCATACGATTGCGGTGGCGCGCAGGCAGCCTGCCGTAGTGCCCAGTGCGCTCGATGTAGTCATCTACGACGATGCGGTCGCGCGGCCGCCCACTGATCTGCAGCATCAATCCGTTCTGCCGGATGCGCTTCAATGGGGCGCAGATGCGACGACGCTTTATTCGGTCGACACCGAATCCACGGCGTATTCGCTGGACGTTTATCGGGTCAGTTCCAGCGGCGCGACACTCACCGGCGCGGTGACCGCAGCATTCCCGGGTGGCGGTCGCATCATCTACACACAGGGGATACTCTACGACGACAATGGCACGTCGTTTGATCCTGCCACCGACAATGTGCTTGGTACCCTGGCAGCTTCAGGAGTCGCCTGTCCTGACCTTGCCAACAAGCGCATCTTCGTCATCGCTAGCCAACCGGGTACGCAAGCTGGCACGCAGCAATCGACGTTGGTCATGTTCGATGCGGTGCAATACACGCCCCTGGGCGCGCTGCCGCTACCGGCTCTGACCGCGTTTCCGCGCCACCTGGTCAGGTGGGGGAGTGCGGGGCTGGCGCTCACCGCATCCGACGGCAGCCTCACCATCATCAACAACATTTTCAATCTGCCGTCGCTGAATCTCGGGGGCTCTGGGACGGTTTTAGCCTCCGTCAACGGGGCCACTGCGTACACCGTGTACGACGTGCCGGCGAACGATCTGCTGTGGAGCTCGCAGCAAAACGCCCTCTACGTGAGCCTGTCGAGCACCGTGGCGCGACGCGGCAACACGGTCACCGCCTTCGATCCGGCGACCGGGACGTTCGGTGCGTCCGTTTTTGCCGGAAGTGAACCGGTCGGAATCGCCGCGTCCGCGGATGGTTCGTTCCTTTACGTTGGCGATGCCGGCGCTACAGCCGTAGTGCGTGCGGCCCTTCCCGCACTGGCGCTCGATGAGAGCATCGCGCTCGGCTCGGCAGCGAACTTCGGCCCGCTTTATCCGCAGGACCTGCAAGTGGCGCCCGGCAGTGATAGCACGCTCGCTGTACTGCAGACTTTCAATGGGGCGATAACGCCGTCACTGGCCGTATTCGACGGCACCACCGCGCGGCCACAGACGGCTGTCAGCGCCATTCAGGGCATACAGTGGGGTGGCGACGCGCAGACCCTCTACGGCTACGGCACTGGTGCCGATGTCCTGCAGATTTCCACCTATGCGGTTAGTGCCGCGGGGGTGACCGAGCAACCCGGTCAGCTTACCGCTCTGACCGGGTCGGTAGCCCGCGCCGCTCACTTCAACGCCGGCCTGCTCTACGGAGACGACGGCTCGGTGTTCGATCCGGCCAGCAACTCGATTCTGCAGACTTTCGCGGGCGTGCCGAATTCGGCGATGACCTTCGACACGACCCTGGGCCTCGCCTACTTCGTCAGCGCCAGTCCGCCAGCCGCGGGAGTAGCCATTAGCGCGCTCGATCTCGTGCACGGCAACCTCGTGACGACGCTGCAAGCCTCGCAAGTACAGGGCCTGCCGCTGCGGGTGGTCCGCTGGGGCGCGGACGGGCTGGCATTCAACACGACTGCCGGAGAACTCGTCGTGGTGCGCGGCGCGCTGGTGACAACGCCGCCGCCGAGCAACCCCTGCGGGGCCGCGTTAGGGACCAGCGTCACTACTTCCGGACCCGGCGGAACGACATTTTCCTCATCGCTGATCGCGGCCGGTGCCGGCGACCTGGCATACGAGCCGCATTCAGGGCTCATCTACCTGGCAGTGAGCGCGCCGGGCGTCGCCAACACCAACTGCGTGGCTGCGCTCGATCCGCAGGCCGGATCCCTGGCAATGGGAGTGTTCGCCGGATCGAAGCCCTCGACGCTAGCGGTCTCCGACGACGGCTCACTGCTGTACGTTGGGTTGAGTGGGGCAGAGACAGTCGAGCGGTTCCAGCTGCCACCGCTCACTCACGATCTCACCATTCCACTGGTGTTTGGGCCGCTGTACAACAGCCAGCCGGTTGCCGGTGACGTGCAAGCGGCGCCGGGTGTGCCGGGCACCATCGCGGTGGTGGCACGCTCGACGCAGATCGATCCTTCATCGCTCGGCGTAGCAATCTTCGACAACAGTACACCGCGCTCCACCGTATTCGGCACCAATCAGGCGGCCGATGCCAACACGCTGGCCTGGGGCGCGAGCGCCAGCGGCTTGTACGGCCTGAACGTCGAAAACGGCAATGCTGATTTCTACACGCTCGCAGTTGGCGCGGCCGGAGCCACCCTGGTGAGCGACGTCAAAGCGCTACTTACGCAAACAGGGGGCCGCATCCATTTCACCGGCGGGCTGATCTACGCCGACAACGGTCAGGTACTCAATCCCACGACGAACACGCTTGCGGGGACGTTCAACCTGGCGACGGTCGGCCCACCGCCTGCCTCGGTAGTGGCTGTCGACACAACGCTGAACCTGGCGTTCTTTGCCACTTCTGATCGGACCTCCGGCATATTGAACCTGCTGGCCTTCGATGCCACGCACTTCACCCCCCAGCGTCAGATCAGCATACCGTCACTCGCGGCGCTGCCAACCCGCATAGTGCGTTGGGGAGCCGACGGGTTGGCGGTTGTTCTGAACAACGGTACGGTCCTGCTCGTGAAGGGAACCTTCGTGACGGGATGATGAGGTAGCCCGAACGTTGACCCGGCTCAAACTAGCGTTCACTTGTCTCCCAGCGCCTTATCCTCGTTGGCACGCTTGATGACGTACTGACGGATCGACTCGATCTGCTCGGGGCTCAGGACCTTCGCGAACCCGACCATGCCCTGATCGCGCAGCGCCCCGTCATGCACCACGCTCGCCCAGGCCTTGCCGTCCGCGATGAGCGCGCTGCGCCGCAGGTCGGGCAGCACCGTGCCGGCGTAGGCCGCGTCGCCGTGGCAGCCGCCGCAAAAGCGTCCGTACTGTCGGCCGCCCTCGGCAATCTGCTCGGGTGTACCGGTTGTGGCCGGTGGGTCGAGCGGGGAGCGGGTGACGGGCGACTCGGGTGGAAGCTGTGCGCGGCCGCCCAACCTGTAGACGAGCAATCGAGACACATTGCGGACGGGTCCGGCAACCTCGGAGAGCATGCCGGGGGCCAGCGCCCATACGCCGCCCCAGCCCGCCAGCACGGCAACGTACTGCTCACCTTTGATCGAATAGGTGACGGGGGCCGCGGTGATGCCGGTCTGCACGCTGCTCGACCAGAGTTTCGCGCCGCTCACGGCATCGTAGGCCGCAAACTCCCTGGCCGCGTTGCCCTGGAACACGAGCCCGCCGCCCGTCGCCAGTACGCCACCGTTCCACGGCCCCTTGAAGGCCACGCGCCAGCGCTCCTGTTGGGCAATGGGGTCCCAGGCTATGAGTGCTCCCTTGGTTGCCGCCATCACGGCAGCACGGACCTTGGGATCGGCGGGCATCGCGGCCGCCGCAAAGTCGATACCCGTATTGAAGCCCTGCGCCGCTTCCTGCCAATGGGCTTCGGGCACATACGGAAAGCCGGCTTCCTGCGCCGGGATATAGACGAGCCCCGTCCTCGGGTCATAGGCCATGGGCTGCCAGCTGTGCGCGCCACCCGGTCCGGGTACGACCAGGAAAGGCTTGCCCGTCTTGTCGATGCGCGCCTCGGGATTCTCGATGGGCCGCCCGCTGTGGATATCGATACCCTTGGCCCAGTTGACCGCGACATAACTCGTTGCCGAGATCAGCTGTCCGGTTGCGCGGTCGAGCACATAAAAGAAACCGTTCTTCGACGCCTGCATCACCACCGCGCGCGGCCGGCCGTCGATCTCGAGGTCTGCGAGAATCAGGTGCTGAGTGGCGTCGAAGTCCCACGTGTCGCCCGGTGTGGTCTGGTAGTGCCAGACGTACTCGCCGGTCCTGGGCTTCAGCGCGATGATCGAGTCAATGAAGAGATTGTCGCCGCCGCCGGGCGAGCGATAGGCTTGGTTCCAGGGACTTCCATTGCCCACCCCGACATAGAGCAGATCGAGCTTGGGGTCATACGCCATCGAGTCCCACACGGTCCCGCCGCCGCCGAGCGTCCACCAGTCGCCCTTCCAGGTGGCCTCGGCGCGCTTGAGATGCGGCGTTGCATTGGTGCCCGGCCGGTCCGGGACGGTGTAGAAGCGCCATAGTCTCTTTCCGTCGTCGCCGTCGTACGCCGCGACATAGCCGCGTACGCCCATCTCCCCGCCGGCGTTGCCGATGATCACCCGGCCGCCGATCACGCGCGGCGCGCCGGTGATTGCATACGGCTTGGATCGGTCCACGGTGCGCTTCGACCAGACCAGCCTTCCGGTCTCTCGGTCGAGCGCGATCAGTCGGCCATCCAGGCTTCCGAAGTACAGGCGCCGGCCCCAGGCGGCGAGGCCCCGGTTGACGACGTCGCAGCAGGCCCGAATGCCCGCTTCGCCCGGCACCCTCGGATCGTATTCCCAGCGGAGCTTCCCCGAGAGCGCGTCGTAAGCCTTCACTTTGGACCAAGCGGTCGTGATGTAGACGGTGCCGTCAATGACGAGCGGGGTTGCTTCCTGTCCGCGCGCCGTGTCCAGGTCCGCGAACCAAGCGAGACCCAGATCCTTCACGTTCGCGGCGTTGATCCGGTCGAGCGGCGAGAAGCGCTGCTCCTCATAGGTACGGCCATGGGTCAGCCAGTCCTGGAGATTGTCCGCCGCCGAGATCAAAGCCGTGCCGTCCACCGGGCGTGCCGCGGCCGCATACGCATCGGGCACCGGTGCGATTGAAGTCAGAAAGGCGGCCGTGACGGCGAGAATCCCGCTCGTCAGCCAGCCATCAGATAGCCCTGCCTGATGGCGGCAGGCTTGCTGCTCATTCAGCACTGCAGCGGGCATCTGCCTTGCGCCCCGGGAGTCAGCGAGGCCTTGAGGCTCGCGCCGAGCGCCGCGTGCAGCACCGCGGCCGGCTCGGTCGCGTGATCGGGGCAACGCCAGGCGACAAATCCGTCGGGACGCACCAGCGAGGCCCCCGAGCTCGAAATCCCAAAGCCAGGCAGAAATTGGCCCCCGGGATCGGCCAGGTCCCGTCCGATGCAGTAGGCGTCGAGCGGCAATCCGCCGAGCCTGTTGGCTGCCTCCTTCGCCGCATCCACCCAGGCCGAGCCCGCCCCGCCCGCAAACAGAACGTACCGGCCGCCTGCAAGATCGATCGTGGAGACGCGCTGACCACGGCGCTCGAGCCACAGGTGGGGCGCACGCGATCCGGGAGCGCCGCAGGTACTGCGCGGGTCGGCATGCACACCGAGAGGCGAATCATACAGGTAGCCGAGCTCGATTCGCAGGTCGTCGACCAGAGGCGCGGGCTGAACGCGCGCCGCCAGCCAGGGCGCCGTGCGCGCGACGTAGCGGGAGAAGGACTGTTCGACCGTGAACACGGCGACCGGCTTGCGTTCCGTTTCGTAGCTGTCAAGAAGCCCGCTACCGGCAAGTCCTTTGATGACGAGGGCGAGTTTCCAGGCGAGATTGTGCGCATCGTGGATGCCGGTATTTCCGCCAAACCCGCCGTTGGGCGGCATCAGGTGCGCCGCGTCGCCCGCGATGAATACTCGACCGTCCCGGAGCCTGCGGGCGACGTTCGCCGTGGCCCGCCAGCGACTGTAGCCGTCGATTCTCACCGGCAGATCTCGCTTACCGACGCCGGCACGGACCAGCTCGATGAGCCGCGACTCACTCAGGTCCGTCGCTGCGTTCACGGCTGCATCAGCATCGAGCTGCGGGTCCCCCAGGACGTTGACCCCCAGGAACCCGGCCGTGGCAGCGCGATTCAGCCGAAAGAATCCCCGCAGAGTCGGATTGTTTACGTAGATCAGGCTCCAGGGGTTGTCCCCGACATACGGGGCGAGGTCCGCGGTGAAATAGATCGTCAGCGAGTTTGAAAACGCACCGCGCCCCTCGTATTCGATTCCCAACGCAGCCCGGACCCTGGAGTGACCGCCGTCTGCGGCGATCAGGTAATCGCCGCGAACATCGTGTATGCGTCCGTCACTCGCCTTGCGGACCGTCAGGTTGACCCCGGTCGAGTCCTGGTGAACATCGACGATCTCGGCCCCGGGTACGATCGTGGCGCCGCCCTGGTGCGCGCAATTGCGCAGGATGGGTTCGAGGCTCGGCTGATTCAGGAACAGCCGCCGGCAGGGGCTCAACGCGTCGACGCCTTCGTTCAGATTAGGGATGATGTCCGCAAGCTTCCTGCCCGAGAGTGTGTCCATGGCGATGATGGCGCCGTCGGGGACGAACTCCTTTTCCGATTGGCTCCGTACCGCCTCTTCGATGCCGATGCTCCGGAACATCTCGAGAGTCCGCATATGAAAGAAGGCCGCGCGTGGCAGCGGCGAGCTTGCCGTCAGGCGCTCGAAGGTCAGCGACCGGATACCGTGGCTCGCAAGGAATGCCGCGGCCGACAAGCCGACCAACCCTCCGCCCGCGATCAAGACCGGGGCTTCGTCCGTCATGTTGTCCACTGAGCTGATTCCGAAATAGTACCTTTCAGGGCGTGCCGACGGCCCGCGCGCTTTGCCTTAATGCGCCAGCGGTGTCGTCGGCGGACATGCGGCGGTCGCGAAGCAGTCAGTGCCCCCGCCACGCCGCTCGTACCATGCGGTCTTAGGGCCGCGCGCCGCCTTCTAACGCTTTAGTCGCGCAGCGCATGGAGATTTCGCCCATGACCGATACCGTCATCAGTTCCGCAACCCGCGAAGTCGTGCTCGGCCTCGAGCGTCCCTTCGTCATGATCGGCGAGCGTATCAACCCCACGGGGCGCAAGATCCTCGCCGCCGAGATGGCCGCCGGCAACTTCAGCCGCGTCGAGGCGGACGCGCTCGCACAGGTGGCCGCGGGCGCCCACATGCTGGACGTCAACGCCGGCATCCCGCTCGCCGATGAGCCGGCGATCCTCGCCAAGGCGTTGCAGCTGGTGCAGTCGATCACCGACGTGCCGCTGTCGATCGACTCCTCGATCGTTAAAGCACTGGAGGCGGGGCTGGCGGTCTACAAGGGCAAGGCGCTGGTCAACTCGGTCACCGGCGAGGAGGAGCGGCTCGAGGCGGTGCTGCCGCTGGTGAAGAAGTACGGCGCGGCGGTGGTGGCGATCTCCAACGACGAGACCGGCATCTCGGAGGACCCGGATGTGCGCTTCGAGGTAGCGAAGAGGATCGTGCACCGCGCCGCCGATCACGGCATTCCGGCGAGCGACATCGTGGTCGATCCGCTCGTCATGCCGATCGGCGCCATCAACCAGGCGGGCCGCCAGGTCATGCATCTGTTGAAGCGCCTCAAGACCGAGCTGAAGGTGAATACCACCTGCGGCGCTTCCAACGTGAGCTTTGGTCTCCCGGCGCGCGAGGGCATCAGCGCGACCTTCTTGAGCATGGCAATCGGAGCCGGTCTCACCTCCGCCATCATGAATCCGATGCACCTCGAGATCGTCAGGGCCTGCATGGCGGCGGACGTCATGATGGGCCACGACCCGGATTGCGCCCGCTGGATCCGGCGCTTCCGAGAGACGCCGCCGCTGCAGGCCTCGGGCGCCGCCGCGGCCGGCGCGCCCGAGGGTGCGGCACGGGGCCGGCGCGAGGGCGGGCACCGGAGGCGCACCCAGAGCCAGGCATGAGCGAGAAGGACCCACTCGTCGTCTTCACGCCTTCCGGGAAGCGTGGTCGCTTTCCGGTCGGCACGCAGCTGCTCGAGGCCGCCCGCACTCTCGGGGTCGATGTCGACTCGGTGTGCGGCGGGCGCGCGCTCTGCGGCCGCTGCCAGGTGCTGGTCATGGAGGGCGATTTCCCCAAGCACGGCGTGAGCTCGCACGCCGCCAACTTGACGCCGCTCAGCGCCGCCGAGGAGGGCTACGCGCAGCGGCGGCCGTTGCCTTCCGGGCACCGCCTCTCCTGCTCCACGCAGATCCAGGGCGATCTGGTCATCGACGTGCCGCCGACCAGCCAAGTGCATCGCCAGGTGGTGCGCAAGGCCGCCGATGCGCGCCCGATCACTCTGAATCCCGTGGTACACCTGCATTACGTCGAGGTGCGCCAGCCCGACATGCACGACCCCGCCGGAGATCTGCAGCGGCTGCTGGAGGCGCTGAATCGCGAGTGGAAGTTCGGTCCGCTGCGCGCCGATCTGGCCGTGCTGCAGAAGCTGCAGCAGGCGCTGCGCCAGGGCGAGTGGCGCGTGACGGTCGCCGTGCACGCCGGGACGCAGCTCATCGGCGTGTGGCCGGGATTCCACGACCGCGTCTACGGGCTCGCGGTCGATGTGGGCTCGACCACGATCGCGGCGCACCTGTGCAATCTCGAGAGCGGCGAGGTGGCGGCCTCGAGCGGCGCCATGAATCCGCAGATCCGCTTCGGCGAGGACCTGATGAGCCGCGTGTCCTACTCGATGATGCACCCCGGCGGGGCGCAGCAGATGACGGAGGCGGTGCGTGGCGCGGTGAATGCGCTCGCGGCGGACGTCGCGCGCGAGGCGAAGGTCGAGCCGTCCGACATCCTCGAGCTGACCGTGGTCGGCAACCCGATCATGCACCACCTGCTGCTCGGCATCGATCCGGTGGAGCTCGGGGGAGCGCCCTTTGCGCTCGCCACCGACTCGGCGCTCGCCCTGCACGCCAGCGAGCTCGGTCTCACGGTGCATCCGGGCGCGCGGGTCTATACGCTCCCCTGCATCGCCGGTCACGTGGGCGCGGATACCGCAGGCATGCTGCTCTCCGAGCGGCCCGACCTGTCGGAGAAGCTCACGCTGCTGGTCGACGTCGGCACCAACGCCGAGATCGTGCTCGGCAGCCGCGAGCGGCTGCTCGCCTGCTCGAGCCCCACCGGGCCCGCCTTCGAGGGTGCGCAGATCAGCTCCGGCCAGCGCGCCGCTCCCGGAGCCATCGAGCGCGTGCGCATCGATCGCGCCACGCTCGAGCCGAAATTCAAGGTGATCGGCTCGGACCTGTGGTCGAATCAGCCGGGCTTCGAGCAGGTGGTCGCCGCGACCGGCGTGACCGGCATCTGCGGCTCGGGAATCATCGAGGTGATCGCCGAGATGTACCTGGCCGGGATCATCAGCCAGGACGGCGTCATCGACGGTGAGCTCGCCCAACGGAGCGACCGTATCGTGCAGACCGGCCGCACCTACGCCTACGTCGTGCACCGAGGAACGCCCGCGCTCTCGATCACCCAGAACGACGTGCGCGCGATCCAGCTCGCCAAGGCGGCGCTGCGCGCCGGCGTCGCGCTGCTCATGGACCGCTTCGGGTGCGAGCGCGTCGACCGCATCCGCCTCGCGGGCGCCTTCGGCAGCCACATCGACGTCAAGTACGCGATGATCCTCGGCATGATCCCCGACTGCGACCTCTTCATGGTGGCCTCGGCGGGCAACGCCGCCGGCACCGGTGCGCGCATCGCGCTGCTCGACAGCGACTCGCGCAGGACTATCGAAGAGCTGGTGCGGCGCGTGGAAAAGATCGAGACCGCGATCGAGCCGAAGTTCCAGGCGCACTTCGTAGCGGCGATGGGCATTCCGCACTCGACCGAGGCGTACCCTGAGCTGCGTAAGGTAGTGCAGCTGCCCGAGCCCAAGGCGGCGGCGCCGCGCGGCGGCGCCCGCAGTCGCCGGCGCGCGGGGGCGTGAGCCACCGCCTGCGCTCGCCCCGGTCTCTCAATGCACGTGACGGGTCAGGCGCACCACGCCGGTGCCGTCGCGTGCGATGCGGATATCCAGGCGCTGGCCGCGGAACCTCAGGTTGCGCAGCGTGAGTGAGCTCCAGGGCGCAGGCAGGATGGGCGCGTAGGCCTCGACGAGCCCCGCTTCCCGGATGCGGAGTCCGCTGAAGCCGTAGAGCAGGCTCTGCAGATATCCGCCCGAGCCGGTGAGGAAGTACCCGGTATTGTTGCGGGCCGTCTCGGTGCGCACGTTGAAGGGCGGCTTCAAGGTTCCACCGGTGGCGTAGCCGGCGAACCAGGCGGCCGCCTCCGCGGCGCTGCCGATGGTGTCGGCGGCGATGGTCCGCGGCGCAATGCTCATGCTGGCCGCCACCACCCGCGCAATGGAGCTCGCACGTACGCCGTACTCGTAATCATTGCGCCGCAAGTCCGTGCTCATCGTGAGATCCAGAGAGGGCAGGAACAACAGCGCAATCGGGCCGCCTCCAAAGTCCTCGTCGCTGCGCTCCCTCACGGCGGGGTCGAAGGGCAGGTGCCGCTGTCCACCCGCGGCCAGCGGAATGTACAGAGCCCGCGCGACGCGCCTCCAGAGCGGATCCGGCTGCTCGCCGAGAACTCGCGCGGCGGCGATCGCGATCTCCAGAGCCTTGGCAGCCGACACGTTGGTAAAGGTATCGTTCGGGATGTCGGTGTTGGACTCGGCTACGGAGTTGACATGCATGATCTGGTAGCGCCGCGCCGGCGCATCATAGGTGGCGCGGCTCGCCCAGAAGCGCGCGACCTCACGGATCGTCGGCCAGCCGTGCGCCCGCAGCCAGTCGCGATCGTGGGTGGCGAGGTAGTACTGCCACTGCGCGATCGCGACATCCGCGTTCACGTGAATCTCGGACTCGCCGAGCACGTAGGCCGCGTGCGGGGTCTGCTCGGTGCCGTTCTCCGGGTCCGACTCCCAGGGGTACATGGCGCCCTCGAAGCCGCGCTGCCGCGCCCGCTGCCGCGCGGCGTCCACCGTGCGCTCGCGAAACGCCACGAGGGACTTCGCGCGCTCCGGATGCAGCAGGAGCAGCGCCGGGAATATCCACGTATCGCTGTCCCAGAAGACATGACTCGCATAGCCGGGGGTGAGCCCGCAGGCACCGACGGGCCACGCCGTATCCGGCGTCGAGCTCGCCAGCAGGTAATAGAGCTCCGAGTGCACGACCTGCTGGGCCTGCGCGTCGCCCTCGATCAGGATGTCCGCTTGCCACAGAGCATCCCACGCGGCGCGATGCTCGCTCAGCACCCGCTCGAACCCGGCCGCGCGTGCCGCCTGCGCCAGAGTCAGGTCATCCGTGGCATTGCCGCCCCACCCCGCGCGCGAGAAGGCGACGTACTTGGTGAAGACGTACGTCCGACCTCGCTCGACCTTCATGTTGACATCGAGTGCGAGCCGAAACTCATCGCGCTGAACGCTGACCGCGCCTCCGGACAGCCCCTCCGGCAGCTCCACCGCCGCCGCCATGGCCATCGCCAGACCCTGCTCCGCCTTGCCGTCGAGCCACAGGGCGCGTGAGGGAGCATCGCCGTCGCTCGCGAGCACCTGCGTGTGGCCGGGGTACCAGACCGCCTCGCGATCGGACGTGGCGGGCGGGCGCGGCTCGAGCGCCAGCCCGTTCGCGGCGACCGCCTCCTCCATCTCCCGGCCGCTCATCTCGGCGAGCGGAAATCGCGGTGCGTGATTCGCCCACGGCAGCAGCGCGAACGACAGCCGTACCGGGCCGTCGTAGTCCGGCGTGATCTTGAGATGCGTCGCCGCGAGGTGTGGCGACGCCTCGCTGACGAGTGTAATGACCTCGATCGAGGTCTCCCGCCCCTGGTCGACGTAGCGGTAGCTCGTGGTCAGAGTCGCGCCGCGCAGGTCGAGCGTCTGGCGGTAATCCTTGAAATGCGCCGCCGAGAGCGGCGCCCGGTTGAGCCATCCATGGAGCCCTCCCCGTGGACCTGCGCTGAAGTCCACCTCGGTCCAGCCCGGCACGGCGGCAGGACGCGACATGTCGCCGGGCGTGTAGTCCATCAAGGCGACCATGTAGGCATGCGTCGCCTCGGTGCCGCGCGGGGCAGTCAGGGTCGAGACGTAACCGTTGGCGAGATAGCCCGGAAAATAGTCGCGCAGGTCCTCGAGTCCGGCGGACAGCTGAAAGCTCGCCTCGCTCGCGCCCCGGGCGTCCGTGGCCACCCCGGACAGGAGCGCGAGCACCAGTGCGCGCGCGGCTATGGCAAGTCCTGCTGTCACACCGCCGCCCGCCGGTGCGCTGCGTCACACGTTCGAGTCCGGGAACGAGTCCTTGCGCCGCCTGATGTAAGCGAGCAGCGCCTCGTCCACGGCCGGATCGAGCGGCGGCGCCTCGTACTGCTCGAGCTGCCGCTTCCACAGCGCGTTGGCGCGCTCGGTCATGTCCTTCGAGCCCTCTTCATGCCACTGCTCGAACCTGTTGTTGTCGGCGAGCGGCGAGCGGTAGAAGGCCGCCTGGAAGTTCGCCTGCGTGTGGGCGCAGCCGAGGAAGTGCTTGCCCGGACCGACCTCGCGGATGGCGTCGAGCGCCTGGCCGTTCTCGGACAGATCCACTCCCGCGAGCAGCGTATGCATCATGCCCGCCTGATCGGCGTCCATCACGAACTTCTCGTAGCCCATGGCCAGACCGCCCTCGAGCCACCCGGCGGTATGCAGCACGAAGTTGACACCCGCGAGACAGGTGGGAGTCAGCGTGTTGGCCGACTCGTAGGCCGCCTGGGCATCCGAGATCTTGGACGCGCACAGTGCGCCGCCCGAGCGGAACGGAACGCCGAGACGCCGCGCGAGCGCCGCCATGACGTACAGCACCAGCGCCGGCTCGGGCGTTCCGAAAGTCGGCGCGCCCGACTGCATCGAGATCGAGGACGCGAAGCTGCCGAGTATCACCGGGACGCCGGGATTCACCAGCTGCGCGAGCGCCATGCCGGCGAGCGCCTCGGCGAGCGTCTGCGCCGCAGTTCCGGCCACGGTCACCGGCGACATCGCGCCGGCCAGGATGAAGGGCGTGACGATGGTCGCCTGGTTGGCGCGCGCGTAGGCCTTGAGCGCCCCGAGCATGGTGGCGTCCCAGGTGAGCGGCGAGTTGGCGTTGATGAGGCTCACGATGCAGGTGCGGGGCTTGCCGGTCTCGGGGTCGGTGTACTGGTCGCCGAAGAGGATCTTCGTCATCTCGATGGTGTCGAGCGCGCGGCTCGGGTGCGTGACCGAGCCCATGTACGGCTTGTCGCTGTACTTCATGTGCGCGTACACCATGTCGAAGTGCCGCTTGTTGACGGGCAGGTCGACCGGCTCGCAGACGGTGCCGCCCGAGTGATGGAGCGACGTCGCCATGTAGGCGAGCTTCACGAAGTTGCGGAAGTCCTCGATCCTCGCGTAGCGGCGCCCCTCGTCGAGGCTGCGCACGAAGGGCGATCCGTAGGCGGGAGCGAAGACCGTACGGTTGCCTCCGATCACCACGGTGCGCGCGGGATTGCGTGCGTACTGGGTGAACTCCTTCGGCGCCGAGCGGCGCACGATGCTGCGGCACATGCCGCGCGGGAAGCGCACGCGCTCGCCCTGGACGTCGGCGCCGGCGTCCTTGCAGAGCTTGAGCGATTCCGCATCGTCGCGGAAATCGATGCCGATCTCCTCGAGGATCGTGTCGGCGTTGTTCTCGAGGAGCTCGAGTCCCGCGGTGCTCAGCACCTCGTAGTACGGAATGTTGCGCGTGATGTAGGGCACGAAGGCGTGGCTGCGCGCGGTACGCGCCGCGATCTTGGCATCGCGGCCGCTCGGTCGGCGCGATCGCGCTGCCGGGCCTGACTGCTGCTCGTCCATGGGAATGTCCTAGACCGGCTGTGCGCCGCGGGCGCGGGGCTCCATTATCGTCAGGCGCCGCCGCCGGCACTGGTCGAATTGCGGCATGGACTTAGCGCTTTCCGACCACCGGCAGCTCGATGAAGCTGGCGGCGCCGGCGGTGTGGAAGACGCGCTGCGTGGCCTTGCGGTAGTCACCCGGCCGGGCGAAGAAAATGTTGGGGACGTAGGTCTGCGGGTTGCGGTCGTAGAGCGGGAACCAGCTCGACTGGATCTGCACCATGAGGCGATGCCCCGGCAGAAACACGTGGTTCACGTGCGGCAGCGCGAAGCGGTAGCGCTCGACCTTCCCGGAGGGAATGGCGCTCGGGCGGCTGAAGCTCTCGCGATAACGCCCGCGGAAGATGTCCATGGCGATGGGCAGCTGATAGCCCCCGAGCGGCGGATCCGACGGTAGCTCCTCCGGGTACACGTCGATCAGCTTCACGACCCAATCGCCGTCGGTGCCGCTCGTCGAGGTAAAGAGATTCACCATCGGCGCGCCGCCGACGTGCAGCGGCGGCGTCAGCACGTCCGACTCGTAAGTGAGGACGTCGGGACGGTCCGCCACCGTGCGCTGGTCGGTCACGAGCCAGCGCCGCCACGCGTCGGCGTCGCCGAAGTGCACGGGGCGCGGCAGGTACGGCACGGGCTTGGCCGGATCCGATACGTATTCATCGAAGGCCGCGGCACGCTTCTGCGGCGGACTGAATCCGAGCCGCAGCTGCGGCTCGAGATAGAGCCGCTGCGGCGTCGAGTCACAGCCCGCCTCGCACGACAGCGGCCAGCGCGGCAGGCGCCGCCACACGTTGGTTCCCGTCTCGAACACGAGCACCGGCGGCGTGGCCGCCTTGGGCGCACCGTCCACCAGGCGCTCATCGAGGAACGGCTGCATCACCTCGCGCCGAAACTGCAGCGCGGTGTTGCCTTCGAACTTGAGCGGACCGAGCGTCGTGCCGTCGTAGTTGACGCCGCTGTGCCGCCAGGGTCCGAGCACCAGGAAGTTGCGATCGTTGGCCGTATCCTTGGGCTCGGTCGCGAGGTACGTGTGGATGCCCCCGTACATGTCCTCCTGGTCCCAGATGGCGGTCACGTACATCGTCGGGGTCTTGAGGGGCAGCGCGGCGAGAATCCTGTCGAGCGCCTGGGCACTCCAGAACTCATCGTACGCCGGATGCTCGGCCAACTTGTCGAAGAACGGCAGCTGGTCGATGCCGAAGCGGCGCGCGAAGTCCCCGGCCGACCCGGTGCTGAGGAACAGCTGGAAGTCATCGTAGGCGCCGCGCGCGATCTGCTTGCCTTCGCCGCGCGCCGTCGTCTGACTGTACAGATAGTCGAAGTTCGTCTGGCGGAAGGCGCCGTTGTGAAACCAGTCATCGCCCTTCCAGCCATCGACCATCGGACACATGGGCACCGCGGCCTTGAGCGCGGGATGCGGGTCGACGAGGGCCATGAGCACCGTGAAGCCCTCGTAGGAGGAGCCGATCATGCCGACCTTGCCGTTCGACTCGGGCAGGTTCTTCACGAGCCAATCGATCGTGTCGTAGGCGTCGGTCGAGTGATCCACGGCCGTGTGGTTGAGCGGCCCGCGCAGCGGACGCGTCATGACATAGTCGCCTTCCGAACCGTACTTGCCGCGCACGTCCTGGAAAACACGGATGTAGCCCTCCGGAGCAAACACCTCATCCCCCATCGGCAGCGAGGCCAGGATGTGCGGGCTCACGAAGCGTTCAGCGCGTTTCTTGGCCTCGTAGGGCGTGCGCGTGAGAATGATGGGCGCGCCGTGGGCACCCTTTGGAGCGACGATGACGGTGTGCAGCTTCACCCCGTCGCGCATCGGGATCATGACCTCGCGCTTCTGGTAGTCCCACTCGGAGGTGGGCACGGTGAACGCCGCGGGGATATCGGGCGTCATGGGCGGAGTGCGCGCAGTCGGCGGCCTTGGCTGCGCTGGCGGCAGCGGCAGCGTCAAAGCAGCGGCGCTCGCCCCGGCCAGCCAACCCGGCAGCACCACGCCGACGACCCACGAGCTCACGCCACGCATCAACCCCGCTCCCGCACTGCGCAATGGTGCGCAAGCCTGCCATGGGCAAGGTAGCCGCGCTAGGATGGACCGATGCCCAAGGCCGACATCGCCGCCGCACTGCGCACCGTCCTGCCCGCGGATTGCCTGCTGTGGCGCGAGGAGGATCGCCGCCCCTACGAGT
>Ga0209805_1000859_pt1 | contig 18737 bp, 10 predicted proteins | sample GraSoiAngelo_148_FD_185905 | JGI IMG/M metagenome (GOLD analysis project Ga0209805, IMG submission 185905) | Grasslands soil microbial communities from the Angelo Coastal Reserve, California, USA - 14_1009_09_20cm (SPAdes) (version 2) | ecosystem: Environmental > Terrestrial > Soil > Grasslands ... | reverse complement strand
AACTCAGTCGCTACCAGGAAGCGGCGGAAGCGTGCGAACAAGCGTTGCATTATAATCCGGACTTCGAATTGGCGCGAAACAACCTGCAATACGCGCGCGACAAATTAAACCGTCAGGGAAAATAGGATCTCGTCGGCGGGGTACCGATGCCACTACAATTTTGGCCTTTGCTTGTGCCAGTCGGTGCTTTGCTCGTAAGCGTGCGCGATTTGAAAAACGCGCGCTTCGTCGAGCGCTTTGCCTAAAATCTGCAAGCCGATCGGCAATTGATTCCCGTTCACTTTGGCAAGGCCGCACGGCACGCTGATTCCGCAGATGCCGGCGAGGTTCCCTGTGTTGGTGAAAATGCCGGCCAGATACATCGCCAGCGGATCGGCCGTGCGCTCGCCGAGTTTGAACGCCGGCACCGGCGAAGTCGGCGAGACGATCGCGTCAACTTTTTCGAATGCTTTGACGAAATCCTGGCGGATGAGTTCGCGCACTTTTTGCGCGCGCACGTAGTAGGCGTCGTAATAGCCCGAGCTCAAAACGTAGGTGCCGAGAATGATCCGGCGTTTAACTTCCGCGCCGAATCCTTCTTCGCGAGTGCGGCCATAATGATCGAGCAAGTCCTTTGGATCTCTAGCGCGATATCCATAACGAACGCCGTCAAAACGAGCGAGGTTGGCGGACGCTTCAGCGGTTGCCAGAAAATAATAAACGGCGATGCCATAGTCGGTGTGCGGCAGGCTAACATCGACAATCTCCGCGCCGAGCGATTGCAATTGTTTGATCGCAACGTCGACGGCCGATTTCACCTGCGGATCGATTCCTTCGATCATGTATTCCTTCGGCAATCCCAAACGCATTCCCTTCAAATCGCGGCCGAGATTCTTTGTGTAATCGGGAACCGGCTCATTTAGCGATGTCGAATCGTACGGATCGTGACCCGCCATCGCGGTCATGATCATCGCTGAGTCGCGCACCGTTTTTGTCAGCGGGCCGACTTGGTCGAGCGATGACGCAAACGCGACCAGACCGAAGCGCGACACCCGGCCGTAACTTGGTTTGACACCGACGACGCCACAAAGAGATGCTGGCTGACGAATTGATCCGCCGGTGTCGGTGCCGAGCCCACCGAATGCAGCATCGGCTGCGACGGCCGCGGCCGAGCCGCCGCTGGAGCCGCCCGGCACGCGCGACATATCCCAGGGATTGCGCGTTACTTTCACGCTCGAGTTTTCGGTGGACGAGCCCATCGCGAATTCGTCCATGTTCGTTTTGCCGAACGGGATCGCCCCTGAGGCGCGCAGTTTGAGAATAATCGTCGCGTCGTAAAGCGAGCGGTAATTCGCGAGAATTTTCGATGCACAGGTGCACGGCTGCCCCTTTACATTGATGATGTCTTTGATCGCAATCGGAACACCGCCGAGTGGAAGATCGACATTTACTTTTTCGGCTTCCTTCGCCGCGGCTTCGAAATCGATCGAGAGATAGGCGTCGATCTTCGGTTCGACGTTTTCGATTCGCGCGCGAAGCGAGTCGATCACCTCACGCGGCGAAATTTCCTTTCGGCGAAGAAGCGATTGGAGATCGGCGATGGTGAGCGCCGGCAAATCAGACCGGCTCATTCGACAACTTTGGTGACGATGAAGAGCTGGTTGGCTTTGTGGGGCGCGTTGCTCAGCGCTTCTTCGGCCGTGAACCAGTCCCGCGGCTCGTCTTTGCGAAAGACATTGAAGACTGGAATTGCGTGAGCCGCAGCTTCGACATGACTAACGTCGACCTCGCGCAATTTCTCGGCGTACTTCAAGACGTCGGCGAGCTGCTTTTGAAAAAGCTGCGTTTCCTCGTCGGTTAAATTGACCCGCGCCAGTTTCGACACGTATCCGACATCGAGATCAGTTGTTTTGGCCATGATTTAGAAATGCAGACGATTGAGCAACCAAATGGCCGCACCCAAAAGCGTAATGATGAGAAGGAGGAAGACAATGCGGCCTTCGCGGCGCTCTTTCCGAAGCGAAACGCGGCGTTTTCCAGATCCAGCGTCGCCGTAGCGTTTGTCGTGCAGCGCCATCGAAACGTCAAGGCGACTGCCGCCCTGGCTCGCGCGCATGAGCAATTCTTCGCGTTGACGTCGCTCCACTTGTTCAGCGACTCGCGGCGCGTCCGCAATCATCCGCTCGAGCTTTTCCATCTGGTCGCGCAGCTCCGATTCCTGACGCGCCAATTCCTGTTTCGTTTGATCGAGCGCGGTTGTCGATCTAGGCGAACGACGAAGCATTCAGCGTCACCGATTGAATGACGCCATCCAGAAAAAGATGAACAGCGCGATAAATCCGAAAACGATTAGCGGTAAACTGAAAGCGAAGCCGATCTTGATCCATTGCATCAACGAACGACCGCTTCCGGAAAAAACAGGCTCAATTTGAGGCAGAGCCTCATCGCTATCGCCGTCGCCGGTCGCCTGCAAACGGCTGCGTTGCTGGCCGAATTCGACGCGCGCGCCTTCCACCGTGCTCAGCGCCCGGCTCAGTTCCTTGTGCAAATCCGCCGGGTTCCAGCTTTTCGGATCGATCGCCTCGATCAATTCCAAATGTTGTCCGAAACTCTCCCGCATCGCGCGCACTTGCTCGAGCCGTTTTTGGGCATCGTAGGCTTCGCGTTCCAAAATCACGAGGGAGCGCGTCAGCTTATCGGTGATCTCGGCGCGGCCGCGTTCCAATTCCTCCTGTTTCCGGCTCAGCTCCTCGAGCTCACGCTTTTGTTTCTCGATCTGGTCCTGTTGACGTTTGAGCTGGAGCAGTTGGTCCTGCGCCTTTTGGACTTGCGAATCGAGATGTTCCGGCGACAACGGCTCCTCTTCGCTTAACTCTAACATTTGTTCGATCGGTCGAATTTTTTCCGGCATGTCAAACTTCTTCAAACTTTGCTCACCTCGCGCATCCTTGCCGCCGACGGCACATTAATGAGGAGAATTCAGAATTCCACACTTTTCTCGACTGTAATGCCGAACCGCGGAGACGGATTCACCGTGGTGAACAATCAACGGCCCGGCATCATTTCCAGCAGAACGCCTTTGAAGTATTCGGTTTCGGGAATTGTCGGCACCACCGGGTGATCGAGCGCTTGTTCGAATCGGCGCAATTTTCTCGCCGAACGGCGCGCATCAACCAAGGCGTCGGCGATTGTTTGGGCAAACGCGGTTTCGCTCACGTGATGCGAGCACGAGAAAGTCGCGAGCAATCCAGTTTTTGAAAGCAACTTGAACGCGCGCAGGTGCAGCTCGCGATAACCTCGCAGTGCATCGCGCAAACCGCTTTTCGTTTTCGTAAACGACGGCGGATCGAGAATGATCAAATCGTATTCTGCTTTGGCCTTTTCGGCGCCGCGCAAAAAAGCAAACACGTCTTGTTCAATCCAACGCAGTTTAAGTCCGTTTCGTTCCTCATTTTGTTTTCCGGCAGCGATGTTCTCAGAACTTTCTTCGACTGCGGCAGCATCCATCGCGCCTGCCCTCACACACGCCAGAGCGAACGCGCCTTGATTTGCGAAACAATCGAGCACCCGGCGTTCGGGAGCAAAATGGGCGACGGCGGAATAATTTGGCGCTTGATCGAGATAAAAGCCCGTTTTCTGGGCGTGCACCAGATCGACATCAAACTTCAATCCATCGATTTCAATTTCGAGCGGCCCCGAAGGCGAGCCGCCTTCCAGAACGCCGATTTGTAGTTCAAGTCCTTCAGCTTTTCGAATCGGTGAGTCATTGCGCTCGATGATCGTCGCGCCTCCAAAAAGATCGACAATCGCCTTCACGATCAAATCTTTCCGCAGATCCATCGCCAGCGTCAGCGTCTGCAGGACGAAATAATCGCCGTAGCGGTCGAGGATCACGCCCGGCAACCCATCGCTTTCGCTCCAAACTACGCGGCGCAATTTCGGATCGATGTTTCGGCGGTCGCGGTACTCGGAAGCTTGGGCGATCCGGCGCTTAAAGAAATCCAGATCGAGGTCCTGTCGTTGCCGGGAAAATCGGCGCGCGACGATTTGCGATTTGGAATTGTAGATTGCGCTGCCAATCAAACGATCTCGCCCGTCCTTGAGTGAAATGACGTCGCCGTCAGCGGGATTTCCAAAAACCTTCAGGACTTCGCTGGAAAAGACCCAGTCGTGTCCGTGAAGAATTCGTGCTCGGGGTTTGATGACGATTCCGCCCATTTGGGAGCAAACGTTCAACGTTCAAGCTCGAACGTCCAACCTTCTCTGTCATTCCGACCAAAGCGGAGGAATCTCTCATTGTTTTCCGGTCATCACGACTTCTCGCCACAGAAATAGTGAGAGATGTCTCGACTCCGCTCGACATGACAAATTGGTGGTTTGACGACTATTCCGGCCGTGGCGAAGAATGGTAAATGCAAACCGACGCACAATCGATTGTCGATCTTCCGGGAATCAAAAAGCTGCGCAGCGGCAAAGTGCGTGAAGTTTTCGATCTCGGTGAGACTTTGCTGTTCGTCGCGACCGATCGGATCTCAGCGTTCGACGTTATTCTGCCGGATCCGATTCCAAAAAAAGGCGCAGTGTTAAATCAGCTTTCGGCGTTCTGGTTCAACCGGTTCGGCGCGGTCGACAATCACTTTGTTTCGTCCAATTTCGATTACTTTCCCAAACAATTGCGGCCATTTCGCGAGCAACTCGCCGGCCGTTCGATGATTGTGAAGAAAACGCAACCGCTGGCGGTCGAGTGCGTCGTCCGCGGTTATCTCGCCGGTTCCGGTTGGAAAGAATATCAGGAGACGCAACGCGTTTGCGGAATCAAATTGCCGGCGGGTCTGAAGCTTGGCTCGCAACTACCGGAACCAATTTTCACGCCCGCCACCAAAGCCGAAGCCGGCCATGACGAAAACATCGACATGAAGAAGTGTGCGCAGATTCTCGGTAAGGAAACGGCCGGGCGGGTCAAAGATTTGAGTCTGCAAATTTATTCGGCCGGGCGCGATCACGCCGGCAAACGCGGAATCATCGTGGCCGACACGAAGTTCGAATTTGGGACCGTCGACGACAAACTGATTTTGATCGATGAAGTTCTTACGCCAGATTCATCGCGCTTTTGGCCGGCTGATCATTACGTTGTCGGCGAAAGCCCGCCGAGTTTTGATAAGCAATTCGTGCGCGATTATCTGGAGACGCTTGATTGGAATAAAACACCGCCGGGTCCGAAACTACCGGGTGACGTGATCGCGCGCACTGCGGCGAAATATGTGGAAGCGTTTGAGAGATTGACCGGCGACAAATTAAAATGATGGAGGGCGCCGCGCTGTCGGCGCCCAAATATTTGAGACACGACGGCGCGTGTCCCTCCAGTTATTTTCCGAGCAACTCGCCAACCATCGATTTTTCTTCCTTCAGTTCCGCGACCGATTTGTCGATCTTGTCGCGGCTGAAATCGTTGATCGGAAGTTTTTGCACAATTTCCCACTTGCCAGCGCGCACGCGCACCGGAAATGACGAGATCAAATCTTTTTCGACCCCGTAACTTCCATCGGAACAAATTGCGACGCTGTGCCATTCATCGCGCGGCGTGTCGTTGTTGAGGAAGCGGACGGTATCGACAACCGCATTCGCGGCGGAACCGGCGGAAGAAAGTCCGCGCGCTTTGATGATCGCCGCGCCGCGTTGTTGAACGGCGGCGATGAAATCTTCTTTCAGCCATTTTTCATCGCCAATCACTTCGTTGGCCGGGCGACTGTCGATCTTCGCGTTATAAAAATCCGGATACTGGGTGGACGAATGATTGCCCCAGATCGTCATGTTCGTAACCCGCGCAATTTCGACACCGGCTTTATGCGCTAATTGCGCTCGGGCTCGGTTTTCGTCCAGCCGCGTCATAGCAAACCAGCGATGTCGCGGAATCTCCTTGGCGTTGTTCATCGCGATCAAACAATTCGTGTTGCATGGATTTCCAATCACGAGCACACGCAGGTCAGCCGAAGCATTTCGCTCGATAGCCTGACCCTGGCCGACAAAAATTTTGCCGTTGATCCCGAGCAAATCTTTCCGCTCCATTCCGGCCTTGCGCGGAATGCTGCCGACCAACAAAGCCCAGTTAATGTCGCGAAAGCCTTCGTCGAGATCGGCCGTCGGCACGATTGATTGCAGCAACGGAAACGCGCAATCATGCAATTCCATCACCACCCCCTCAAGCGCGCCGAGTGCCGCGGGGATTTCAATGAGATGCAACGTGACCGGTTGATCGGCTCCAAACATTTCGCCCGAAGCGATTCGGAAAAGAAGCGAGTAGCCAATCTGCCCGGCAGCGCCGGTGACAGCGACTTTAATCGGAGACTTCATACAGATTTCCTTGCCACAGTTTTACACAGATGAAACACAGATTTTGATGACCCTCACCTCAATCCTCTCCCTGGGAGGGAGAGGAAGACGCGGAGCGTCAGGTGAGGGTAGATGGCGTTCGAGACAGCAGGCAATGTTATCTGTGAAATCTGTGTTCATCGGTGGCTAGATCCTTCCGCTTTTCTCCAGAAGCGTACGAATTACTTGCATTCGTTTTCGCTCTTTTGGGCTTGATCGAAGTTGCGAAATGCTCCGTTGCATTCGTCGCACCCAATTCGAGCTTGCTGCGGTGCCGGGAATATTGAACCGATATTTTCGCGCCAGGAGATCCGTGATCATCACCACTGCGATCCACGATTCACTTTGGAGAAGCCCTTCCATCATTGCCGGGTAAAAGTCGCGTTCGAAATCGATCTGCTCGCTCGTGCGGGTGAATCCGGTGAAGGTCGCTATCTTTTCGAGTTCACCGCGCGCTTGATCGGATGTCAACGTTGGGTGCTCGAACGCTTCCTCCCACAACGCCCGCATCGGTTTGTGATCGTGCGTCGCATAAGTGGCGACGGAAAGACGTTCGTATTCCGCCCCCGGCGTGACGCGGCCATGATAAAATTCCCATTGCGGAATTTTGAACCCCGCTACGCCTAACGACCGCAAACTCGGGCGCACGTAATCAGGCACAGTGCCGAGGTCCTCACCGACGACGCGCGCCTCGCCCGATTCTTCCAGCACCGCTCGGAGGTAATTTTCGCCTTCCTTTTGATTCGCTTCGCAATTGTCCGGGGTCGAATCATCCCGCGGATGGAAATGCGGCGCTCGACCTCCGGTTCGCTGGAGCATTTGGTCCCATTCCAGCGGAAGAAATTTTTTGTTCCGACGCGGACGCCAGGGAAAGGCGTAGATGCGGTAGAAGCCGAGCACGTGATCGATGCGAAAAAGATGGAAGCTGCGTCGAATACTGCGGACGCGTTGTCGCCACCAATCGAAGTTGCGGTGACGCATTACGTCCCAGTGAAAAAGTGGGATACCCCAGTTCTGTCCCCACTTTTGGGTGAACTTGTCGTCCTTGAAATGGGACTCTGGCGGCGCGCCCCCGCACCAATCGAGCGCAAATTCGTTCCGTCGCGCAAAAACATCGGCGCTGTAATAATTGACGCCGAATGGAATGTCGCCCATCAAGGCAAGGCCACGCTCTTCGGCATACGACTTAATCCCGGACCACTGTTCGTTCGCAATCCATTGAACGTAGTGGAAGAAATTGTCGCGATCGTGAAATTGTCTTTTCTTCTCGGGAGATTGCCGTTCGAGCCAGGCCCGCGCCGATTCAATGCGTTGATGCTCTCCCGGCCATTTGTTCCACGCTTCGTTCTCACCGTTTTCTTCCATGAGCGCGCGAAAGAACGCGTAGTCATCGAGCCAGGTTGACTCTTGAGCGCAGAAATTCCGAAACTTCCGATGTCGATCTTGCGATGCGTGGGCCGAGAAGTTTGCGAACGCTTTCTCGAGCAAACGGCGCTTTAGCTTTTTGACCGGTCCGTATTTGACCGCTCCGTGGCGAAGTTTCGTAAGCTCGACATCGGCGAGCGCGGCCTCGTAATCGTTGCGCGTTAGATCCTCGGGTGAACCGGGCGCCAGATGGAGTGTTGTCGGTTCGATCGCTATCGCGCTGATCGCGTTGTATGGGCTGTTGTCGCGGCCCATCTCGTTGATTGGCAAAAGCTGCACGAGCTTGAATCCGATTTCGACCGCCCAATCGATGAACTCGCGCAAGACCGCGACATCGCCGACCCCAAGATCGTTCTCGCTCCGCAGCCCGAAAAGCGGCGCAAGAATGCCCGCAATTTTTTTCTCCGGCGATAATTCCATCAAACTCTTTCAGCCACAGATTTACACAGATAAAACGCAGATTCAGAAAATGAACCGTTTAAATTCAACCTTCGTTCGTCCAAAATTAATCAATACCCCCACTTTCAACCCAGTGGCTTTCAGTTCGTTAAGTAATTGAGCTTCATCTCGTTTGTCGTATTGCGCCGCAACTTTGATTTCCACCGCGACGCTGCCATTAACAACTAAATCGACGTCGTAGTCTTCGACCACTACGCCTTTGTATTGCACTTGAATTCGTTTTTCGATTTCAGCGTTAACACCGCGTCGACTCTACTTGCAATGCTCGTTGATAGACGCGCTCTAGAAATCCATGACCCAGTTGGTTGTACACTTCGAACGCAGACCCGATGATAGCTTCCGTGATTTCCTTATGCGGGAACGCGTTCTCGTCTTTAGGATCGAATTCACGCATTCTTATCTGTGGAAATCTGTGTGCATCTGTGGCTTCTAATTCAACCCCTTTGCACCTGCCAGTCTTCGACGAGTTTGTTCGGAATTTCTTTCAAGAATCGCGATGGCCGCTGGAAAACGTCGCCGTAGCCGCCGGTCAAACGCATATGCGGATAGGTGAGATAAAGCTCATCCTTCGCCCGCGTGATCGCGACGTAAAACAAACGCCGCTCTTCTTCCAAATCTTTCCGGTCATCCATTGAGCGACTGCTCGGAAACATTCCGTCGGTCAGCCAGATCACGAACACGGTGTGAAACTCGAGCCCTTTCGCCTGATGCACGGTCGAAAGATTGACCGCTTCCTTGTCGCCGGTCTGGTTCGGGGCCGCTTCCGCGTCGACGTTGCTGATCAGCGCGAGCTGTGACAGAAATTCATTCAGATCTTTGAACTGGCGCGCAAACGCGGCCAGCTGGTTCAAATCTTCACGTCGCAGTTCATAATTGGTGAAGTTCACTTTCGCGTAATCGTCGTAGATTGCTTCGACTACCGACGTAATCATCTCTGAGGGCGGATTCGATTGTCCGCCGGGAGCGATTTCATCGAGGGTGTGCGCGAGCTGGGTCCAATGCTTCTTCGATTTCGCGCTCACGCTCATCGCCAGTAAACGTTCGCTAAACGACGTGATCTCGCCGCGCGCATTCAACGATTTGTCCCATGCGTTCCAAAGATTTTCGGCGCTCCGGTTCCCGATGCCGGGAAGCAATTTCACCATTCGTTTGAATGCGACCTCATCGCGCGGATTGGCGACGAACCGAATGAACGAGATCACATCCTTAATGTGCGCTTGTTCGAAAAAGCGGATGCCGCTCGTGATTTGGTAGGGGATTCCGCGCCGCGAGAGCTCTAATTGCAGTTCGAGTGCGTGATAATGTGCCCGATACAGCACGGCGATCTCGTTAAGATCGACATCTTCATCGCGCAATTCGAGAATTCGTTGCGCGATAAACTGCGCCTGCTCGCTACCGTCATTTAGCGCGACCACGGCCGGCTTCGCCGCGGCCGATTCGCGTGTCGGCTGTAGATTTTTCTGAAACTGGTCAACGTTCGCGGCGATGGCCGCGTTCGCGACTTGGAGGATTTCCGGCACGCTCCGGTAATTCATCTCGATCTTAAAAACCTTCGCATCAGGATAACGTTTCGGAAATTCGAGGATGTTTTGGAAATTGGCGCCACGCCAGGAATAGATCGATTGCGCGTCGTCGCCGACGACCATGACGTTGCGATGTTCGCGCGCGAGGAGATCGATGAAATCGGCCTGGATTTTGTTCGTGTCCTGATATTCGTCGACCAGGATGAATTGAAATTGACGCCGATAAAATGAGGCGATGTTCTCGTGCTTTTGCAGCATCGACAATGTCTTCTCGAGCAGATCATCGAAATCGACCGAATTGGTCGCCTTCTTCTTTTTCTCGTAGCGCCCATGGACGTCGGTGATTTTTTCGAGGAGCGGCAGAAAGTAAGGGAACTTTTCGGCGAGTAGTTCTTCCAGCGCCGTCTCGGTATTCACGGCGAAACTGAAAATCTCCGCGAGCACGTCGCCTTTCGGGAAACGGATTTCCTTCGGATCAATCCCCGCGCTCGCGACCACGGTATTGATCAAATCTTTCTGATCTTCGCGGTCCATGATCGTGAATCCGCTGTTGTATCCGAGCGCGCTGCCGTGGCGTCGCAACATCCGGTTCCCCACAGAATGAAATGTTCCGCCCCAAAGTCCGCTCGCGTCGATTGGCAACAGGTTCGCGACCCGATCGAGCATTTGGCGCGCAGCTTTGTTCGTGAACGTCAGCAGCAAAACATTTCGCGGGTCGATCCCGTTCTCGAGCAGGTAAGCGACGCGATAAGTCAGGGTGCGCGTTTTGCCTGAACCGGCGCCGGCGATGATCAACTGCGGTCCGGGCTGCGCCGTGACGGCGGCGAGTTGCTGCGCATTTAACTCCGCCGCGTAATCGATATGGATCGAGGTCGATCTTGCGGCGTGCAGTGTGTATTGGCGTGACATAATGCCAGTCCGGCTCGGACCGATTCGCAAAGAACTGCAGCCTGTGCGTCTGCGCAACTCAGCGCACCGTCACGCTACATGATGCGGAACGGCCGTGATCGTCGAGCGCCGTTAATTGATAATCGCCCGGCGTTGATTTCCAGGTCAGCATTTCTGTCACATTGGATTTTCCGATGAACGTTTTGTCCGCGAACCAATAAATTTCGCGCACGTCCGCGTCCGTCTTCGCGCGCAGCGGAATCGCGTTCGACGATGCGAAAAAGATATCGCGTCCACCGGTAGGGGACGTAATTCGCGGCGGGTTTCCCATGCGCGACGCTAGGTCCGACTCCGTTCCGGGCAAAAACGGAGGTGGCAGCCGGCGCGCCACACCCGCGCGCTCGAAAAGTCTTAGCAGATCGCTCGGCCAGAATTCGTAAACGTCGCGCCGGAGCTGTCGCGTTCCGTCATCGATCGGGACCCGTAGACCGGTGGCAACGTCGACCAGTACTTCCTGATGCACATCGCACGTTTTGATCGGTGAAATTCCGGGAATGAACCAACCCTCGACGCGGTGCGTGCAGTGAGCCTCCGGTAGATCGCCCGACACTGCGCAAAATTCGACTCGCTTCAAATTCGCGCCCGGCGGCGGAAGATGCGGCTCGCATCGCTCCTGCCAGCTGGCCCGAAGACTGTCGATGATTTGAAATAAGAGGGGCGCGGTGGCCGAGCGCCCGATGAATGCCGGATTCGGTTTGCCATCGAAATTTCCGATCCAGACTGCGAGCACGTAATGATTGAAAACTGCGATCGACCACGCGTCGTGAAAACCGTGCGATGTCCCCGTTTTCCAGAAAACGGGCGCGACGTTACCTGAATCTGCATAATTAATCTCAGGTCGCGGGACGTTCAGCATTTCGAGCGTGAGGAACGCGGCTTCCGGAGTGACGATTTGATGGCCGTGTCCAGGCATCGGGTCGCCGGCCTTGCGCCGGAGTGAACGCAGCTCGCCGTTGTTGGAGAGCGCCGCGTAAAGTCGGGCGAGGTCTTCCATCTTGATTTCCGCGCCACCGAGCGGGAGCGCCAATCCATAAAGCGATTCAGAGCGCGGCAATGCGACTCCGGCGCCGCGCAGAAATTCGTAAAGCGTCGGATGCGAAAGCTGCGATGCCAATTCGACCGCGGGAAGATTGCGGCTGCGAGCCAGCGCATCGCGCGCGCGAATCGGCCCAAGAAATTCATGATCGAAATTTTCCGGATTGTAATCGCCGAAACTGCGCGGCGCGTCTGCCAGGATCGACAATGGATGAATCAACCCTTGGTCGAGTGCGAGCGCGTAGATGAACGGTTTGAGAGTGGAACCGGGCGAGCGTGGACTCCGCGTTCCGTCCACTTGTCCCTGAATTTGGGCGTTGAAGAAATCGGCGGAACCAACTTGCGCCAACACATCCATCGTTCGGACATCGACCAGTAGCGCGGCGGCATTTTGAATTCCGCGATTGTGATTTCCCCGGATGTAATCCGCCATTCGCCGTTCGATCAGTTCCTGCTTTTTCAGATCGAGTGTGGTGACAATTCCATCACGTCCCTTTTCCGTGGCCAAAACTTGCTGAACAAAGTGTGGCGCAAGGAACTTCCGTTCTGTTTCCGCGCGCGCGCTGAATTGTCGGGCGGACAGTTGCATATCGACCTTGGCGCGGTCGTACCAATTGTCCTGCGCAGCATTGAGCGACCGATTCTCTCGGCCGGCATACAAGGCGCGTCGCGTCGGGCTCTGCGGAATGACACTCAACGAAATTGATTCCGGTCGGGTCAAATGCGCCGCGGTCTTGCCAAAGTAGATCTCACTGGCGGCGCCGATGCCTTCGATGTTGCGCCCGTAGGGCGCGAGATTGAGATACGCTTCTAAAATTTCGGATTTTGAATAATGCCGCTCCAGCTCGAGTGCGCGCACGATCTGAATAAGCTTCCCGGTCGGCGTTCGGGTTTGGAGATGAAAACGTAATCGCGCCAGTTGCATGGTAATTGTCGATGCTCCGGTGCGCGTTTCGCCGCGCAGCAGGCCAATTCCCGAGCGAAGCAGCGCAATCGGGTTCACGCCCGGATGTCGGGCAAAATATTTGTCTTCGTATCGAAGCGTTGCATCGATCAGCTCCGGCGAAATGTCTCGTAACGGAGTCCAGATTCGAAATTTCTGGTCCGACGTGAGAGTGAGACGAAGGAGATTACCATTTCTATCGCGGACGGATTGCGAAAAGGAAATGCCGTCGAGCAACGGCGGTTTCGGCAATAAGAACCAAACGCAACCGACGACAGCGATACAACACGCAGCCGCGATCAGGGAACGTTTGAGGAGACGGCGCATGGTCACTCCGTCACACTGATTTTCCCGCCAACGCCGAGGCCCTTCACCTTGCGCTCATACATCGATTCGGCGAATACCGGCGGAACGACGAATTCACCGCGGTTGGACGATTTTATTTGATAATTGATTTCGAGCACGCTGCCGGACGCGGTCCCGAAAAACACCGCGCGATCTTCCCGGACATCGACATAATCGATTCCATTGGTTGAAGAGACGCCCGGCTGCAACGATGAACCGACAACTTCAAATCCTCCGGGCAAAAGATCCACAATCGCGACGTTGGTAAACGTTTCGTCCTTCAGACTGCGGACGCGCAGACGGACGTGAATTGGTTCGCCAAGCTTCGTGCGCGTAACCGGCTTGTCTTCTTTGTCGAGTAATTCGCGAAAGACTTCCAATCCGGCGGTAACCGGCTTGTCGGGAGCATGTCGATCGAATCCAGCCTCGACCACCTGGTAAAACGCGCCGATTCCGCCGACCGGCCCAGCGCTTTTGAAGCGAAGCGCAGTCGCATCTTTGGAGAATGCGAATCGTTGCAGCAACTTCGCGCCGCTCGTTAAGCTGACCTCGCGTTTGTCCGGGTGCACCTCAGCAATAGTCAACTGGGGAAGATTTTGCGCGATCGCGTGGGAATACGCTTTTAATGCTTGTACGGCATAAGCGGCCGAGAGGGTGTTGAATTCACCGTCTCCAATCGGCCGCAGGATTTGCTCGAACTCGGCGGCTGAAATTTTCTTGAGCCTCGCCGGAAATTGACGTGCCACGACCGAGACATACTGCGAATTGGCGCCCAGTGGCTGACAAAAATCGTCGTATTCGCGTTTCGTCTGATTGTCGATCTTGAACTTCTCGATCAAACTTTCCGCGTCCTTGTCCTTGTGCAGAAGTTTGAGCGCGCCGGCCAGATAAACGCCGGTCAAATCGTTTTGCCACTCGTCCTCGTGATTCTTGTCGAGGTAATCGCGCAAATTAAGAATGTAATTGGTGGTGATCACACCTTCGCGCGTGAGCACATAAATCGCGTAGGCAACTCTGCGCGCGTCGATGATGTCTGATGGTTGGCGTGCAACCATCTTTTGCAAATTGCGCAATCCGCTCGCGAACATGTCGGCGGGCGGCGGAAAGCCGGCGGCCTTCGCCTCGCTCAGGAAATCCATCACATAAGTGGAATTGAAACTGATGTGCTCGCTGGTTTCCGGCGCCCAATAGCCGAAAGCGCCTTGATCGTTTTGGCGGCGGCGCAAAACAGCGAAAACTTTTTCGAGCTGAGCATTCATTTCGGCGCGATTCAGTCCAAAATCGACTTCATCGGCCAGCATGAGCCGGCAAAATGCGCCGCTGGTGAGTTGCTCGCTGCACCCGTGCGGAAAATTCTTCAGGTAAGCATCGAGACCATGGGCCAGACCGAGTGGCAGCGCGGAGAGGGCTGCGTCTCGTTTGGCAAACTCCGAGTAAATCGCGCGTTTAATCGGAACTTCGGCGCTACCTTTTTTGAAATTGCCGCTTCGAACATCGGTTACATAGGGAACGGGCGGGCGAACGCTGAGTGTGGCGCGGCGATGCGTTTCGGTGCCGCTCCGACTAGCGATGAATTTGATTTCGCCGGAGCCGAGCGCGTCGTTCACGTGAAATTGGAATGTCACGCTTTGTTCGCGTCCTTCCGCGATCCGCAACGTTTGCGCTGACTGACCTTTGATCGATAGTTGCGCCGAAGTTTCCGCGCGCAGCTCGATTTCGGCACCGGCGCCCGAGCCCTCGACGTTGTTTGCAACGGTGACTCCGGCTTCAAATTCATCCCCGGGAGCGGCCAGCACTGGCACGCTCGGCGTGATTACGAATGGTCCGCGAATGAGCGCGTCGCGATCACTGGATCCAGTTGTCTCGCTTGAAACCCCGACTGCCATTATTTTCAAGGTCCCGTCAAAAAAATCGGGGACGTTGTAAGTCACTTCACGCGCATTGGTATCGGCGTCGAGAATACCCGACCAAAACGCGACCGGCTTTTCGGTGACCCGCTTGAACGGATTTAGTCTGTGCACTTCGCCGCCGTCTCCACCGAAAGCGGAAAGCGAGCGGAGCAGCGAAAATTCCGGAATGATAAGATCGACAATCTGCGCCGTCTCGACCCCGAGCGCGCATTTGCGGAAAAAGTATTGGAGCGGATTCGGCGTTTTGTAATCGGTGACTTGCAGAATTCCCTGGTCGACGGCAAAAATGACGATTTTCGACGGACGATCGGTTTTGTAGCCGATGCGCAATGCGTCTCCGGGTTTGACGGTGGCCGCGGTTTGGATGTCGATCTTGAGGCGACGCTTTTCGACGTTCGCTGTGAACGGGACGACGCCGTAACTGAGCGGGCTGACGAAAACTTCCTTGGAATCGAGCGCGCGCACGAAAGCAACGCTGACGTATCCGCTGCCTTCGAAGCCTTCGGGCAGGCGAATGTGCTGGATGCTGCTGGCGGTATTCGTTTGAAACCAGCTGTAGGTGTAGACTTTTTCACGTTCGATCGTGATGAGACCGCTCCCGGCGTACGGTGCAACAATGCTGATCGCGATGTCATCGCCCGCGTTGTATTGCTTGCGGTCGAGCTTGATCTCCAGTTCGGCATTCTTTTCCAGCGAGCGCGCAGTTGCCCCCTGACCGACGACAGAAAAATGCAGCTTGCTTAGGATGCGGTTCTGATCGTCGTGCAACTCGAGGACGTAATCGCCGGGCTCCGTGGTTGGCAGCGCGTAATGCAAACCGCCGGCCGCAACTACGATCTTTTCCGATTTCGCCGACCGCTCCCGCAGGACCGATTCGTAAACGTAATTGCCGTTCTCCTGTTTCTTGAGCACCGAGACGTATTCCTGCGCGATTACGTTGAGTGTCACATTTTCGACCGCGATCCGGTTGAGTTGCGAATCAACCGCGATCAGGTCGAGCGCGCGCGGCTTGTTCGCGTCGATGTAACGAAGATCGCCCTCGGCCTTGTACCCGATCACGTAAGGCAATGCCGAGATCAGGGCGTTGACGTAGCCAGTCACGCTGCGACCGCCTTCACCTTCGAAGCCTTCGGCGATGAAACGCATCGAGTAGGTCGAATCCGCGAATCGTTCGAGCTGCAACTCAAACTCCGTGTGTCCGTCATTGTCGGTTTTCTTTTCGCCGAGATCGACTGTTTGCTCGGTCCGAGTTTTCTTTTCGTCGATGAGTGGATCGAAAAAGGTGAAGTCCTTAAATTCGGGAAACGAAAATTCCGCCGGCGCGAGCTCGACCTTGCCGGTTACGCGCCGGTCGGTTGCCGGCGTGCCGTAAAGATTAGCCAGCGCGATCGAGGCGCGCATGTCGTTTGGGTTAACCCAGCCGCGCGGCGTCCCTTTGGAAAGATGCGTTTCAATCTTCATCCGGTCGGGCAGGAATTCTTTGACGCTCGCGGTTGTCGATCCAAGCAGCGTGCCGCGCTTATTGTTCTTAACGAGATAGACGTTGATTATGTAAACGCCGGTCGGCGATTCGTTCGCGGTTTGGTAGTTCAGTTCGACAAAGCCGCTTTCCGAGAGTGTTACCTTTTTGGTTTGCACCTTCAGGTCGCGGGCATCGACGACTTCGGTTTCGATCGGCAGGCCTTTGAGATTGCCGCGCCAGTTGCGTTGTTTGACCACGAGACCGATGTGAATTTCGTCGCCGGGCCGATAGACGCCGCGCTCGGTGAAGACAAAGGCATCGAGCCCTTCGGGTCCGATATTCTGCGCCCCGTCGGTTTCGAAACGCGAGAAATTCAGCACGCGGTCTTCTCGTGCGAACGGCATGAACGCGATGTCGTCGCCATTGCGGGCCACAAACGCGACCGGCGATTTCTCGCGCTCCGATTTTTCAACGGACGGGAAAGTGCAGTGCCCGTCCGCGGCAGTGTTCGATGTTTGGATCGGAACGCCATTCTTGCCTAGAATTTCAACCGTCGCGCCGCTGATTGGTTTGCCGGTCTTGACCGACACCAGAAACACGTCGCTGCGGCCATCGGTGTTTTTCTTGGTCAGAATTCCGACGTCGGTCACGAGCAGGAACCGGCTGTCCTTGATTGACGTGATCGGTTTGTTCTTGGCTGGGTCCCATCCGCGCGCGATCAAAAAGAAAAGTCCGCGCTCGCTCCCGCCGTCCGATGGTTTGCGCAGTTGTTCGGAAAAATCGAAGGCCGAATAATTAGCTTTCCATTTATTTTCGAGAGCGATCGGCTGGTGCTGGACTGCGATTCGCGAAATGTTTTCTTTGTTGAACAAGCTCGGTTCGTGAAACTCCGGGTCCTCGAATTTGCCTCCCGTCTGGCTGACGAGGTGATTGATCTGGGTAGTTGCAACGCGAGCGATTTCGTACTCGATTGCCGACAAGCCCCGCGAGCGAATCGACAATTTCCTTTCTCCGCTTAACGCGAGCAATCCGCCCTGGCTCTGGATCTGCACTTCGCGCGGAAGCTCAGGCACCGCCACGACTGCGTTGTAATCTTCAGCGAGCGGATAATCGCCAAATGCGCGAACGCCTTTCGTTATCCGAATGTAAAGCTCGCCGTCAGTTTCGACCCGCACTCGAAACGCGTGTTGTCGATCTTGCGCTTTTTCCGAAGGGATGGGTGTGAATTCGACAGGCTTGGCTTGCTCGAGCACATCGTCTGGCACGTCGGTCGCGCTCTGCCATTTCGAATTTTCATCCTTTGATTCTTTAGTCGTGTCCTCGGATTCATCCGAAGCGCTACTCTCCTTGCTTTCAGCGCTGGAGTCCGTTTGCTCGGCACTTTCTGTTTCGGCCGCTTCTGATTCTTCTTTCGTTTCCGGCTTTCGTTTTGGCAGAAGCCAGACCTTGACTGCTTTCGCCAGCTCACGCGTACCGATGTCCGCCGTTGTGCTTAAGATGAGGACCTGTTCGGGTTCGCCATTCTTATTTCGCGCAGTATTGCCTTCGATTGAATTGATCTGAAACGCGGTCGCGATCGACGGAATCTTCACCTTTTGCTCACTCGCGTCGTGAGTTTGTGCGCCGCCCTGTGTCGTGCGCACGCCTTTGTTCAACTCGAGCTTCATGAAATCTTCGTTTTCCGGAAGCGTGACCGGCGAACTTCGCAAATAGGCCAGCCGACGATGTAACCCGTATGTCATTGCGAAGTGCGGTGGCGGGTCTGACGGCGGGAACACCGCCGATCCGCCGACCATCAGCAATTGAATGTGTCGGTCCAGGTCGCCGGGTTCGACCGCGTGCGTCAGTTCGAGAGTCGCCGTCACCTGGCGCAGTTTTGGATTCGCGGGGTCTTGATAAAGCTCGAGTTGCGAAATCGCTATTGCGAACGGTGGCGTCCGTATTTCGTAAGTTAGCCGTTCCATCAAAATTTGCGGCGCGAAGAATTTTTTGTCGAAGACGATTCGATATTTTTGATCGGCCGGCCAATCCTCGGTGGGACGAAAGACCAGTTCCTTGTCCGAGTTCCATGACCAGGCGCCACCGATTTGCGGCTCGAGCCGTACGCCTTGGAGCGAAGGTTTCTTCAGATCTTCCAGGCGCGCTGCTGGGTCGCTGAACCGAACGATCAGTTGGGGATATTTTAGCTCCTTCTCAAGTTTCGTAACCGGGATTGCCACGATTGAAACGGAGACGCGGTGTGGTTTTGGTCGATTCTGATACCAATTCCAAGTCCACGATGCCCCACATGAAACCAGAAAGATTGCAATGAGTCCGGCCGCGGTGATTCGCGGATTGGC
>Ga0209805_1000857_pt1 | contig 18749 bp, 16 predicted proteins | sample GraSoiAngelo_148_FD_185905 | JGI IMG/M metagenome (GOLD analysis project Ga0209805, IMG submission 185905) | Grasslands soil microbial communities from the Angelo Coastal Reserve, California, USA - 14_1009_09_20cm (SPAdes) (version 2) | ecosystem: Environmental > Terrestrial > Soil > Grasslands ... | reverse complement strand
GCCGAGATAACGGCTCCACCATCACGCCCGGGGCGCCTGCCGACTCTGTCTGCAACACCGGCCCGACGGAGTGCTTCCGCGTCGACCCCGACGGGCCGGGGCCGGCGCGGCGGTTCGCCCTGTACAACCCCGACTTCCGCCAGCGCTCGCTCAGCGTCAAGGCGGTGTGGCGCTGGGAGTATCGCCCCGGCTCGACCATCTTCCTGGCCTGGACGCACAGTCGCTCGGGCTACTTCCCCTATGACGCGAGCTTCAGTGTAGCGCGCGACCTGGGCCGCGAGCTGTTCCTCGACCGGCCCACCAACGTGCTGCTCGTGAAATTCAACTACTGGCTGAGCCTATAGAGTCGCGAGCCCGCCGACGTCGTCGGGCCGCCGCAAATGCATGTGGGCGACGCGGCGCCCGCGGGCGAGCAGCGCCCGAATGTCCCCCCGTGCCTGGGCGCGCTTGAGCCGCCCGAACGTGAACTCCGTCTCGGGGATCTCCGTGTCTTCGGCGTCGTCCGTGGTGACCACCAGGAACAGTCCGGTATTCGGGCCACCCTTGTGGAGCTGGCCGGTAGAGTGGAGGTAGCGCGGCCCGAAGCCGAGTGTGGTGACGCACCCGAGCGCACGCCCCCAGGCCGCGCGCACCGCCTGGAGTTTGACCGTGACGGCGGGCGTGGGCGGCAGGTACGCCAGGATCGCAAGGTAGTCGCCCGGGCGGGCGCTCCGGCGTAGAACCTCAGGAGTCAGGGTAGGTAGGGGCGCAGCATGCTGCGCCCCTACGCCGCCGCCCTGTGCCTCCGACAGCTCGGCGCGCGCCAGCGCCTTCGCCTCCTCCACGTCCGGCTGATCGAACGCGTTCACACCCAGGCGGACGCACAGCTCCCACGTCGCGTATTCCCACGCGACGAACGCCTCGCCCAGAGCGAGCGGGTCGGCCGAGAAGTCCGTGACGATCTCGCCGTCGGCACGAGCGATAGCGACGGGCTCGTCGACCACGGGGATCACGCCGCGTCCACCCTTCCCCGTGCTCTCGGCCACGAGCTGCTCGACCCAATCGGCGAAGCGCGCGACCACCGCCGGCGGGCGCAGCACGAGCTTGTCCCGGCCGGCGAGCGCCGCCGCGGCGACACGCGCGCCCAAGGCGCGCGCCGCCGCCGGGGCCACCGCGAGCGCCCGCTCGAGCAGGACGCGACCGTCGATCCGCGAGAGCGCAGCGGGCAGCATCCCCACGACCGTCAGCGCGGCGTAACGCCCCCCCACGTCCGGCGGGTGGGGGAACACCGCGCGGAAGCGACGCGCGCGGGCCAACGTCTCGAGTGGACTCCCCGGATCCGTGATCGCGACGAATTGGCCCTGCTGTGCACGCGCCGCCAGATACCGATAGAACGAGAGCGTCTCGACCGTGCTGCCCGATTTGCTCGTGATCACGAACAGGGTGCGGTCGAAGTCCGGCGTGCGCGCCACCGCGAGCACGGCGGCCGGGTCGGTGCTGTCGAGCACGGAGAGGCGGGCCTGCCCGAAGCTCGCCGCGAGCACCTGCGGCGCGAGGCTCGAGCCGCCCATCCCGCACACGACCGTATGCGTCAACCCGTCGCCCCGCGCCGCGTCGGCGAAGCGCACGAGGTCATCCCACTGCGCCAGTGACGCGCGGGGCGCGTCTTTCCATCCCAGGAGGTCCATACGGCCGCGAAACATAACGAACCCTCCCGGCCGCCGGGGATGGCCGTTAGGTTAGCGCGGAGGTCGCCTGTGCCCCCCCTCACCCGGCTTACCCGCACGCTGGTGGCGATCGCCGCCCTCTCGTTCCTGGTGATCGTGCTGGCCTATCTGCTCGCCCCCGCCGATCGGGCGGCGCGCACGCTGGTCGCCGCCGTGCTGATCGGCGCCGCGGTGGCGAGCATCGGCGTGCGGTTCACGTACTCGTTGCGCGCGAACCGCCGCTATGCGACGCTGCTCGAGAACGAGGTTGCGAGTCAGACCCGATCGCTGATGGATTCGCTCGCGGCCACCGCGGCTGCGGAGCGCAACCTGCGGCTCGTCATGGACGCCGTGCCCGATGCCATCGTCGTGGTCGACCGCGCCGGCCGCGTCCTCGAAGCGAACGAGCCGGCGCGCGGCATGGGGGCCGTCCCGGGGACCACGCAGCGGCCGACCCTGTTCGACTTCGTGAACCCCGATGCCGTCGGCGTCGTGCAGGAGAAGCTCGACGCCGCCTTCGAGGGCGACGTCCAGCGCCTCGAAATCCCGCTGATCCGTGCCGACGCGAGCCACGGCATTGCGGCGTTGCTGTACGCGCCGGTGCGGGAGGGGAGCAAGATCACCCGCGTACTCATTCTTGCCCGGGACGTCACCGACCAGCGACGCAGCGAGTCGCAGTACCAGCAGGCGGAAAAACTGGCGGCCCTGGGCCAGCTGGTGAGCGGTGTCGCCCACGAGATCAACAACCCCGCGGCGATCATCTCGGGCTTCGCCCAGACTCTGCTGCTCGACCAGCTCAAGCCCGAGCACCGCGAAATGCTCCAGATGATGTACGACGAAGCCACGCGCATCGGGCGCATCACGGCCAGCCTCCTGGCGTTCGCCCGGGCGGGCGGCAAGCAGCGAGCCCTGGTGGACCTGAACGACATCGCCCGCCGCACGTTCGCGCTGCGCTCCTACTACCTCTCGACCCTCAATATCACGGTCGCGCTCGACCTCGATCCCAGCGAGCCGAAGATCTGGGCCGACGCGTCCGAGCTCCAGCAGATGCTGCTCAACCTCTTGATCAACGCCGAGCAGGCGCTCGTGACCGTCGAGCGGGCCCGCACCATCACCGTGCGTACGCGCGCCGACGAGAGCGACACGCGGCTCGAGATCGCCGACTCGGGCCCGGGGATCCGCGCCGATCTCCGCACCAGGATCTTCGATCCCTTCTTCACCATGAAACCGGAAGGGGTGGGCACGGGGCTGGGCCTGTCGATCTGCTACGGCATCGCACGCGACCACGGCGGCCGCATCTGGGTGGAGTCCGAGCCGGCCGGGGGCGCCCGGTTCTGCGTGTTGCTGCCGCGCGACCAGCGCGAGGAGGCGCGCGTCCCGGCGGCCACTCCGGAGCCGGCCCCCCACGCCGCCACCGGCCGGCTCGCCGTGCTCGTCGTGGACGACGAGGTGACGTTGCGCGAGGCGCTGCTGCGCTTCCTGCAGCGCCGTGACATCCACGTCGAGGGCGTCGCCGACGGCTGGGAGGCGATCCGGCTGCTCGAGCAGCGCGCCTTCGACGTCATCATTTCCGACGTGCGGATGCCGGGGATGAGCGGACGGGAGTTCCTGGAGCGGCTGCGCCGCGATCGACCCGATCTCGTGGCGCGCCTGGTGTTCAGCACCGGCGACGCCTTCACGCCGGAAACGGCCACGCTGCTGAAAGAGTCCGGCGTACCCACCGTGGCCAAGCCGTTCGATTTCGCCGTCCTCGAGCGGGTGGTCCGCGAGGTCGCGGGGCGCGCTACGGCCTCGGCTTGAGCTCCACCTCGAGACCGGAGGCCCCTACGCCGTTCGGGGTGGGCGCGAGCGTTACCCGGAGCGGCGCGGCGGTCGCCTGCAGCGCGTCCAGCACGGCGGCGTCGACGGTCAGGTCGTAGTCGCCCGGCTTCACCCCGAGCACATAGAACGCCCCGTCGCTGAACGTGGTGAAGCGCTGCCCGGCTCCCCCTCCCCTGCGCCGGTCGGTGAGCCGCAGCGTCACACCGGGCACGCCCACGCGCCGACCGCCCTCGTCCCGGCTCACACGGCCCTCGACGACGCCGGCCTGTACCACGGGAATGTTCAGGCCACGGAACCGGTTGGGGCCGGGCTCGAGCAGCGCACTCGCGAACGCCGGCACCAGCAGGGGCGAGGACAGAGACAACGAGTCGACCTGTACGCTGACGGGCTCGAACGGCACGATGTCCCACACGCGGAACTCGCCGTCCGAGTCCGAGACGGCCGTGCTGGTGCCCACCCGCACGCGCACGCCCGGGATGCCCCGCTCACCCGGGTTCTGCACGCCGTCCGCGTTCTCGTCCAGAAAGACCCGCCCGGAGACGCCCGACCGCTCGAGCGAGGGGCCGGGCGCCGTCGTGAGCCGACCCGTCGCGCGGTCCCACAGCAGCGACCCCTGCACGTACTGCGTCCCGCTGACGGTCCCGCCGGCGGGGGCACTCACCGTGGTATAGGTCCGCACGGCCGAGAGGTAAGACGTGAACGAGAGCGACAGCACCGGCCCGGCCGATCCCCGGAGCCAGCTGACCCCCGCCTCGACCCGCAGTCCCGCGCCTACGGGGCGCGCGGCGAGCAGTGAATACGACGACAGGCGGAGCGGGCCGTCCGTCTCGATTTCGCCACCGCCCCGCAACCAGATCGGCCCCAGCACCGGGCCGAGCGCGGCGCGCGGCAGGACGAAGGCATTCGCGCCCGCGAACCACCGGGTGACCCCCGGCACGCCGCGCGGGGCGTCCCGCTCGAACCGGGCGAAGGGCAACGCACGCACCGCCCGGCCTTCGGTGGAGCTCTCGACCCGCACGAACGTCGTGGTGCCGGTCAGGCTCGTCTGGCGGTCGAGGGTGCCGTCGAAGAAAAAGAAGCCCGCCCGGCGGATCGGCCGCCAAAATCCGAACAGCAGCAGCCGCGACCGCGCACCCAGCGGCGTGAGGACGGGCGCGATGGTACCACCGGCGTAGCGGGTGTATTCCGCGGTCACGCGTCGGTCGATGGACGGCTCGTAGCGCAGCCCCGCACGCGCGAACGCGGCGGTGACGCCGTCGAGGGTGACGGTCCAGGTGGTCGACGGGCTGCCCACGACCGACGCGTAGGCGTGCGTCAGGTCGGGCAGCGTGTCGCGCCAGAATCGATCGAGCCCGCCCCGCACGGTCCAGCGCTCGCTCACGCCGTAGTGCAGGTCGATGTTGGCGGTGGCACCGCACAGCGTGCCGCGGCACGACCCAGCCGAGACACCGTACTCGAACCGCCCCGCAGGCAGCAGCTCGTCCGCGACACGGAACGTCTGGTTGAACTCGCGGATCTCGCCGAGCGGCCCGTACGCCACGAAGTCCACCGGGTTCTCGCCGTACCGCACGGGCACGGGCACGCTGAATCGACCGGTGGCGTCGACCGAATCGAACCCCAGGAGCTGCCCGCCGCGGTACGCCTCGACCGACCACCCGCCGCCCGGCTCGAGCGCGCCCTCGTAGCGCTGGATCCCGATGAGGGACGGGCGCACGAACGGTGCATTCGTGATGGAGACGCCGCGCAGCGAGCGCAGCACCGGCCCCGTGGACACGCCGTCGCCCAGACGCAGCTGTTCGAGCCAGCGGTGGTCGCGCCACACGCCCGTCCACGAGCCGGCGATCTGCACCACGCCGTCCGCCGCCCGCCCGACGCTCGCGGCGCTCAGCTCGAGGGAGCCGCCGAACGCGTCCGCCCCGAGCGCCCCCGTGTACCCGCTGCCCGCGAGCGGGTCGCCGCTGGGCGCGAGCAGCGAGTAATCGAACACCAGACCGTCCCAGCGCGGGTGCTCCGCCGCGAGCAGCAGATCCGGACGCGCCATCTCCCGCGGCCGGAGCAGTGCCGTCCGGGCCGCCTCGCGACGCAGCCGGCGCGCCACCGGCAGGTCGCCCGGATCCGCCAGCGTGACCGTGAGTTCTGAGAAATCGACGACGAACGGCGAGCCCAGTAGGTCGCCCAGGCGCTCGGCGCCGACGTACAGCTCGCCGTCGCGGAAGCTCCGGTACTCGGGCTCCAACCGCACGCGCCGCGCGCCGTAGCTCATCGTGTCGCCGCCGGCGTCGATCACCAGCCGCCGATTTCCCGGGTCCACAGTCGCCTCGACCCGGCCAGCCGCGCTCAAGCGGTAGCGGATCTCCGCGAGCTGCAGGAACTGGGTGAGCGGCACGAGGACTTCGGTACCCACCCGGAATGTCGCGACGGTACGACCCGCGACATGCCCCAAGCGCAACTCGACCAGGATGGGCTCCGCCGTACCGGCCGGTGCGGGCCGCTGGCCGGCCGCTACGGGGACGCCGGCCACCGTGAACCACAGGGCGACCCACGTCGCGCGCCAAACCGGTGCCATGTATTACAGGTAGGCGATGGTGACGATGATCGTGCCCGTGTAAATGCCCGGCTTGGCCGCCGCGGCGGGGGTCACGGTGCCGCCGATCCAGATGTAGAGAAAAGGGTTCGCGGGAGGCCCGAGCTTGCCCGTGGTGCCGACGCTCGGGTTGAAGACCGTCGCGGCCGCCACGTTGTTCGTCGCCCGGTTCCAGCGGGCCGACGTGGCCCCGAACGACACCGGCATCGTGCTCCCGGGCAGCGCCTGAATGTTCGTCAACAGCGCGGGGAGTACGAACGTGACGCTCACGTCGGCGTTCTTACTGCCCTGGATCTGCCACGCACCGGCGCCAGCCGCCGTCGGCTGCACGGTGGTGGCGACGCCCTTCGGCACACTCCCGAAGTTCAGATTGCTCAACGTGGTGACGGTCAGCGCCTGCCCGATGACGTTCGCGTCGATGGCGACCGATCCGCCCACGCCCTGCGACAGGCCGGCGCGCGGCACGAGCAGCCCGAGCAAGAGCAGGCCGGCGAGACCGGGTCGCGACATCACGGAACGCGGACCTCGACCGAATCGCGCACCGGCGGGCTCGGCAGCACCAGCTCGGGAGCCAGATCGTCGCGTCCGGTGGACAGATCGAGCCGCAGCCGGTAGCGGCCGGGAGCAAGGGCCCCGATGGGCAGCGCCCAGCGCGGCTCCATGGCGTCGTAGACGCCGATGGGCGCCTTCAATTCGGCGAGCGTCTTGCCGGTCGAATCCAGCAGCGCAGCATGCGCGCTGCCGATATAGGCGGCGTTCCCCTGCTGCGTCAGGCGAGCCCAGACGGCGAGCGAATCCCCCACCACGGCGGTGCGCAGCCCGGACAGGGTGACGCCCGTGCGCACCGCGCCCTTGCGGTAGAACACGCCGATGATCGTGCGCACTTCGAGCGTGAGCCCTACCTTGACCTTGGCCGTGTCGGCCACGCCCGTGACCGGGAGCTGACCCCCCTTGGCCGAGATCACGAGACGCGCCCAGTATTCTCCGTCGGCAAGACCCGGGGGCGGACTCGCGAGCAGGCGGATGGTCTGGCGCTCGAGGGGCGGCACCGTGAGGCGGCGCGGGAACGCCTGAATCCAGCTCGCCGCGGACGGACTCGTCGAATCGGGGTGCTCGACCGTCCGCACCACGATGCGCCCCGCGGAATCCGTCGCCGGATAGCCGAAGAAGAACGAAATGGCGACCTCGGCCGGGTCCGGGTTCGGATTGTACAGGAGCACCGCGCCGCTGCGCGTCCGGGCGTCGATGAACACCGCATGGGGGGCAATCACGACGCCCTGCGCCCCGAGACGCGCGGCCCACAGCAGCAGCACCATCGAGAGACGCGTCGGCTTCATGGGAACGTGGCCACGTTGAGGGTGATGATCGCCGTGTAGGAACCGGCGCGCTGCGTCAACCCCGGGCGCGCCGTGCCGCCGAGGAACACCGACCCGCGCCCCTGCCCGCTGAAGGTGATGAGAAACGGCTGCTTCGGGTCGAAGCCGATCTGGCTGCCGATGTTCTGTGACTGCGAGTAGCCGGCGTCGCTGCCCCCGAACGTGAGGGGCAGCGTGGCGCCACCGGGCCCGGTGAGCACCGCGGGCAGCGTGAACGTCACCTGAGCTTGGGAGTCATGGGGCCCGTTGATGGTGAATTGCCCGCTCTTCGCCGCATCGGTGCGCGCCACGATCGTGGGTACGCCGGGGAGCAGCGTCCCGAAGGCGAGTGACCGCACACCCGTGACCGTAATGGGACGCTGCCCGACGAGCGGCAGAGCGACGGCCGCCGTGAGCACAAACGCGAAACGGAGAGATTTCATGGTGCGCGTCCTCGGGCGTATGGCAGCGCCGGCAGAGAACTCGAGAGCCCCCTGCCGGCGCGCCGCCATCTGACCTACGCGGAAGCTGCTGCTTAGTACGCCACCGTGAGGGTCACCGTACCGGTGTAGCTGCCTGCCGGCAAGTTGCTCGGGGGGGTCACCGTGCCACCCACGAACAAGTACAGCGCTCCGCCGGCGCTCAACGTCGCGCCCGCCGGGGTAGCCGAGGGCGTGATAGCGGAGCCACCAGACGTGGAGCTGGTCGTGTTCACGTAGCCGGTCCACGAGCCGATCGGCAAGTTGTTGCCGCTGCTCGTCAGGTTGGTCGGCAGCGAGAAGGAATAGGTGACGGGAGTGCTCGCCTGACCGGTCACGCTGAACTGGCCGGCGTTGGTGGCATCGCTGTAGGCGACCGTCTTCGCCACACCGGGGAAGACGTTGCCGAACCCCAGGTTCTGGGCCCCGGTCACCGTAATGGGCGACTGCACCGTCGCCGTCGCCGAGATGCTGCCATTCACGCCCTGTGCGCGGACCGCGGCGGTCGCGGCCAGCGCGAGGACGAACGTGGCAAGCGCGGCTTTGGAAGCAGTGTACATGCGGCGTCTCCCTCTATCTGTCGTGTGATACAGCGCTTACAGCCAAGAGGCGCGTGCGCCTCTGATCGTTGCGTCTACGCAACAGGCAAGGGGCATGCCATAGTGCTTGTTTTATTGACGATCGTCAATCTTTTATACAGCAATACCATCACTTGTTACCTCAGGGCGCCCAATAATTTAGCCCCTGCAACCGGACGCACCGTCACGATATTTGACGCCAGCACAGTGGGTGCACGCCAACACACACAGCCGTAAGTTATTGCCGTAGCTGTGCATACAGATACAGGCCTCGAGGTATGGACCGTGCCTTACGAGAAGGCAAGACCACATGGCCCCGACCCTGAGGAGCAGCGAGATGGCAAACCGACGTCGTTCCCCAGTTGCTCAGGCCCTCATGGTCGGTTTGGTGTTGGGTGCCGCCTGGGTCGGGCGGCCGGTCAATGCAGAAGCCCAAGCCCGTGGCACGCTGCAAGTAACCGCACAAGTCATTGATACGAAGGCGGGCTTCGACGGCTTGAACGCGGCCCGGGTCGCGCTGCGGCAGGCTGCAACTGGCACGCAAGGCACGAATATCGGTACTGTCTCAACACTGGCGCAAGTCAGTGTCGCCCGGCTTCCGCAGGGCCGCTCGGAATTGGTTGTCACGGTCGATTACTCGAAGAACTAAGCCCACTCGCCGCCCCCATAGCCTGAGGTAAGGCGCTCTACGCGAGCAGCGGACTCCCCTTGGCGCGGCGGTCGGGGATGAGGCGGCGGGGCGTGAGCGAGCGCCGCGGAGCCCGGCGCCGCTCGCCCTTCGAGCGTCGCTCCGACCCGGCTCGGCGCTCGTTGGGTACCGGGGAGTTCCCCTGGCGCCGCTCCGAACGCGACCGTCGGTCGACGCCGGAGCGGCGGTCGTCGAGTTGACGACGATCGTCACGCGTGCGGCGGTCGGGCAATGGCTCGTAGGTGATGGGATCCTCTCCGGCACCGCTGATCGGGGCCCAAACCTACTGGCCTCCAGGCCGCCCGGCTAGGGCCCCGGCCGCGGTGCGGGTCCCGCTGCGCTAGATTGCGCCACGCGATGACCTCCCCCACGCCTCCCGCCGAGCTGCTCCAGGGTGTCGTGCGGGCGCTCGAGCCCGCGTTCCGCATCGACCGGCTCGTCGCCGCGACGGCCGAGCGCGTGGTGTACCACGCCTGGGACCGCGTGCTCAAACGGCACGTCGCGCTGTATGCGCACCTCGCACCCGACCTACCGGGCCGCGCCTGGTTCCTGCGGGAGACCGAAACCCTCGCCGCGCTCGACCACCCCACGATCCGCCACGTGTACGCGGCGGCGATCCAGGGGAGCTTCGCCTACCGGACGACGAACTGGGTGGAAGGGGAGAGCCTCGCCGACGCGCTGCGCCGCGGCCCGCGGCCCATCCCGACCGCGCACACGCTGGTGCGCGACCTGCTCAGCGCGCTCGAGCACGCGCACGCCCGGGGCGTGATCCTGCGCCGGATCGTGCCGCTCACGCTCATGCTCGAGGTCTCGGGTCGCGCCGTGATCACCGACCTGCGCTACGCCAACTGGTGCCTTCCCAACGTGCCGCCCGAGGAGCGGGGGGCGGGAGGCGCCTTCGTTGCGCCGGAGGTGCGCGCGGGCGGTCCCGGCGAGCCGGCGAGCGACGTATACGCCGTAGCGGCCCTGGTCTATTACGTGCTCACCGGCCACGAGCCGGACGCGGACCCGGCGCGGGTGGTGCCGCCGCGGCAGCTTCGGCCCGCCGTGCCGGCGGCCCTGGAGCGGGTGCTGTTGCGCGCGCTCCAGGACGCGCCGGCCGACCGCTACTACACGGCGACGGAAATGCTCGAGGACTTCGTCAGCGACGCCGGCGTGTTTCAGGAACCGGCCGCGACGCCCTCGCTGGCAGAGGCGGGGTTCGAGCGACGGCTGCGACGCGCCCTGGGAGACGACTACGAGTTGCTCGAGGAGATCGGCATGGGTGGCTTCGGACGCGTCTACCGGGCGCGCGACCTCGGGCTCGAGCGGGACGTAGCGATCAAGGTGCTCCACCCGTCGCTCACGGCCGATGCCGCCGTGACGGAGCGGTTCCGCCGCGAGGCGCAGCTCGCGGCGCGACTGCGGCACCCCAGCATTGTCAGCATCTACGACATCATGGGCCGGGCTGGACTCGAGTGGTACACAATGGAGCTCGTGCCCGGTACGAACCTGGCGCAGCTGGTCCAGACGCAGGGGCCGCTCTCGGTGGAGCAAACCGTGCGCGTGCTCGACCAGGGGCTCTCCGCGCTCGAGCACGCGCACGCCCTCGGGCTGGTGCACCGGGACCTGAAGCCGGAGAACATGCTGATCGAACCCGACGGGCGGCTGCGCATCACCGATTTCGGGCTGGCCCTGGCGCTGCGCGGCGACGGGCGGTTCGGCGGCGCCACCTCGCGCAGCGGCACGCCGCAGTTCGCCGCGCCGGAGCAGCTGCTGGGCGAGCGCGTCGACCAGCGCGCGGACCTGTACTCGCTCGCCGCGGCGGCGTACTTCACCCTGCTCGGCCGGCCACCGTTCGAAGGACGCACCCCCGAAGCCATCCTGGCCCGCCAGACGACCGACGATCTGCCATCGCTGACGGACGCCCGGCACGACGTGCCGCGCGAGCTGGACGAGGTGCTGCGTCGGACACTCGCGAGCGACCCGGGGGCTCGGTACCAGACGGCGAGCGCGTTCCGGGAAGCGGTGCGGCGGTCGCGCGGGTTCCTGCGCCGGCTCGGGGCGGTGCTGCGGGGCGAGTGAGCTAGCGCCAGCGGAAGATCTGCAGCGCGACCACGAAGCTGGCGAAGCCCCACGCCGTCACGATCGCGAGCGGCGTTCCCAGCTGCGCGAGCGGGCTGCCGTCGATCATGACGGCGCGCAGGGCGTCGTTCAGCGCGGTGAGCGGCAGCGCTTTCACGAACGGCTGCATCGCCTCCGGGAACCGGGCATACGAGAAGAATGTGCCCGACAGCATCCACATCGGGAGCATCACGAGGTTCATGAGTCCGGAGACCGCCTCGACGGTGCGGGCACGGCTCGCGACCAGCATGCCGAGCCCGTTGAACGACAGGGCGCCGAGCACCGTGATGAACGTAAGGGCGCCGACCGAGCCCCGCACGCCCACGTCGAACATCCACCACGCAAACCCTACCAGCGCCGCGACCTCGACGAACAGAAACACCAGACGGGACAGCACGAACGACAGCAGGTAGTGGCTGCGACGCATCGGCGTCGCCATGTAGCGCTTGAGGAGCCGCTTGGTGCGGGCTTGTACCACGGAGAAGCCCACGCCCCACAGCCCGCTCCCCATCAGGTTCATGCCCAACAGGCCGGGAATCAGGAAGTCGATGTAGCGCGCGCCCGGCTCCGTGACGCGCTCGTCCTCGACGCGCACCGGGTCTGCCCGCCCGCGCGCACGTTGCACGGCGTCGTCCACCTGCAGGCGCGCCAGCCGGCTCTCCGTGCGGGTCGAGTCGTAGCGGTACACGAGGCGTTCACCCGGGACCACGAGCAGCGCGACCCGGCCGGTCCGCAGCTCGAGTCGCGCCGCGGCGCTGTCGAGCACGCCGACACGGAGGCCAGGCGCATGGGCCAGCGCCGCGGCCACGCCCGAGTCCCCCGACTGGTGCAGCACCGCCACCCGCAGCTCGCCGGGCCCACGGTTGCGGAAGGCGATGCCCAGCGCGAACGCCAGCACGATCGGGAACCCGAACACCCAGAAGATCGCCTCCGGCTCACGGTAGAACTCGCGCATGCGCGCGAGCGTGAGCTGGACCAGGGGGTGGTCACGCATCGCGCAGCTGCCTCCCCGTGAGGGTCACGAACACGTCCTCGAGCGTGGCGTGGTGTGTGGCGAGGAGCGAGAGCTCGGCGCCGCGCCGCTCGAGCAGGGCCAGCAGCGCGGGGACGGCGCGGTGCACCTCGGCAACGGTGAGTGCGGTCCGGTCCGGCGCCGGACGCACGGCCCGGACCCCGGGGAGCGCGGCCAGCTCGTCGGCTCCGGGCGCGTGCGCCGCGCCGTCCGCCAACGCGAATTCGACGACGTGCTCGGCGCCGAGCGACGCGATGAGTGAGCCCGGCGTGCCCAGGGCGATGATCTTCCCGTGGTCCATGATGGCCACCCTGTCGCACAGGCGCTCCGCTTCCTCCATGTAGTGCGTCGTCAGGAGAATCGTGCCGCCGGCCGTGCGGAACCGGCCGATCACGTCCCACAGCTGCCGGCGCGACTGCGGATCGAGCCCGGTGGTCGGCTCGTCGAGGAACAGCAGCTCGGGCCGCGAGACGAGGGCGCACGCCACGGCGAGGCGTTGTTTCTGCCCGCCGGACAGCTTGCCGACCCAAGACGCGCGCTTCTCCTCGAGCTCGACCAGGGCGAGCACCTCGTCGACCGTGTGCGACGACCGGTAGAAACTGCGGAACAGGCGCACCGTTTCCTCGACCGTCAACTTGTCGGCCAGCTGCGTGTCCTGGAGTTGGATGCCGAGTCGCTCGCGCAGGGCGCGCGTCTCGGCGCCTCCGGTCCAGTGCAGCCCGAGGATCTCCACGTCCCCCGCATCGGGAGCCGTGAGCCCCTCCAGGATCTCGATGGTGGTGGTCTTGCCGGCGCCGTTCGGCCCGAGCAGGCCGAAGCACTCGCCCGCGGTCACCGCAAGATCGAGCCCGGCGACCGCCGACACGTCCCCGTAGCGTTTGACCAAGCCGGTGCAGCGGATGGCGGACACGCTCAGGCGGGCTTCTTTGGCTCCGGCGGTGTCATCGCGCGCTTCAGCGCCGCCTCCAGCTGCATGTGCAGGTTGTTCACGGCGTCGCCGAGCGCCCGGATCTTCATGAGCACGCCGCCACCGCGCGACGCCATCACCGACATCGTGCCCGCCACGTCCGCGACCGTGCCGACGTTCGACGTGAGAGCCCGCTGACGCATCTGGGACGCCTCGATGGCGATCTTCTCGCACAGCTGCTGAATGGTGCGCGTCTGTCCAGCCCGGTTGGCCTCGAGCTCGGTGACGAGGTGTTTGAGCCGATCGGTGGTCCGCTGGAAGTCCTGAATCTCTTCCACCTGGCGGACCTGCTCGGCCGTGAGCTTCTGGCTCATGGGAGCACGTCGGTGAGCGGACGACCGTCGAGCGGCTCGGCGGGGGTGAGGCCGAGCAGCCGGGCGAGCGTCGGTGCGATGTCCACCGTGCGGACCCTCGTCCCATACACGCCGCGGCGCACGCCCGCACCCCAGAAGACCAGCGGCACATGTGCGTCGAGATCCGTCGGCTGGCCGTGCATCGCGATGGGGAGGTTCGCGACGCCCCAGATGGAGTACGGCTTGAGCGTCACGACCAGCTCCACGCCTGCGTCCGGCGGCACCTGGTGGTGCCAGCGGCGCTGGACGGGATCGGTCGTGTCGGCCGCTCCCAGATCCGCCGCGCGCTGCACCCGCCCCACGCCCGCGAGCCGGCGCAGCCGCGCGGCCACGTCGGCGATCACGCTGTCCACGTTCACCCCCTGCCCCGCGAGCCTGGCGCGGGCCGGCACGAGCAGCATGCCGCTCTCGAATACGAGCCAGTCGGCGCCGCCGGCGCGCTCGTCGAGCGCCGCGTTGACGCTCTGGATCAGGCTGTCGGGCGTCACGCGCACCGCTCCGCTCCGCCCCAGCGCGCGCGAGCGCTCCGGGAACGGCATGACGCCGTGGTCGGCGGTCAGCACGATCAGCACGTTGCCGCGTCCGAAGCGCACCAACAATTGCTCGAAGAACCAGCCCAGATACCGATCCAGCCGCAGCACCTGATCGTGGATCTCGCGGGAATCGGGCCCGTAGGCATGGCCGACGTAGTCGGTGGTGGACAGGCTCACGGCGAGCAGGTCGGTCGTGCCGCGAACGCCGAGCGGCAGGGCCCGAGTGCCTTCGAGGGCGAACGCGAGCGTGAGCGAATCCATCGTCGGCGTCGCGACAAAGACCAGCGCCGCCTGTCCGCTGTCGCTCGGGAGCCGGTGCGGAAAAACGAAATCCCGGCCTTGATTTTCATAGGGGACGCTGTCGGGCTCGGGGTAGTCCCGCTCGGGGAGGAGCAGGCTCCACTGCGTCCCCGCCGCCCGGAACGGAACGCGCTGCCCGTTGAACACCCGCACCCACATCGGCAGCGTGTCCGCGTAGTAGCGGCTGGTCGTGAACACGCCCCCGACATACCAGTAGACCTGCTCCTTGGCGCGGCCGATCGGCAGGATGGCCCCGCGGTCCTTTCCGGAGACCGAGAGCGCCCGCGCCGCCGGCTCGGCCGCCTTGAGCCAGTCGAAGAGCTCCGTGCCCCGGAATCGCGCCGGCGACGCCCCGACCCCGGACACACCCACGAGCGGCGTGCCCGAATCCTGCACCCCCGCCAGGTTGCGAATGATGCCCGTGTGCGCGGGCCAGCGCCCCGACAGGATCGTCGCGTGCCCCGGCGCCGTCTCCGTGATCGCGTGGTCGTGGTACGCCTCGGTGAACACGGCGCCCTGCTTCAAGAGCATCGCCAACCCGCCCCGCAGCTGAGCGCGGTAGCGGTCCAGGTAGTCGGGGCGCAGCTGATCCACGGTGATCACGACGACCAGGCGCGGCTTGGGAGCGGGTACGTTGGCGGGCTCGACGGCAGGCGCCGCGGCGGTCGATCGAACGAGGACAACGAGGGCGACGAGGCTCGAGATCATGGCAAGAAAATAAACGCGGCGCGGGCGTTACGCCGTCGCCGGCACCGGGACCCCGCGCGGCACCCGACTCGCGAGCAACAGGGCGCAGCCGATGATCACGGCGCAGGCGAAGAACGGGACGCTGGGTCCGAGGTGCTGGTATGCCAGGCCGGCCCAGATCGGCCCCGCGACGCTCGCCACGCCACGCAGGGCCTGCTGCACGCCCATCATCAGGCCGAACTCGTGCTGGTCGGTCCTGTGGCTGACGAGGGCGGACGTCGCCGGAAACAGCAGCGCCGTCCCGAGTGGCAGGAATATCTGGAACAGCAGGAACAGGGGGACCGAAGTCGCCAGCGGGAGCAGGGCGTAGCCCACGCCGTACAGCGCCGCGCCCACCCGCATCGTCCGCACCTCCCCGAGACGATCGTTGATCGGTCCCACGACGAACGCACGCATCAGGACGCCGACGCCCCCGAATACGGTGAAGAACCAGCCGATGTTGGTCACGTCGATGCCGAAGCGCCACGAGAGGTACAGCGTGAACACGGCCGGCGCGGAGTTGTACGCGAGCATGGCGACGGCGTAAATCCAGATCAGCTGGGCGGCGGGTCTGCCGGGGTGCCGGATCACGTCCCATATCGCGTGCAGCACCGGTCGCGGCTCGGGTGGCGGCATGTGTCGCCCGCTGGCGGATGTGGCGTGCGACGGCAGGACGCGGGACTCCGGCAGCCATTTCCAGGCGAATGCCACGTTGCACAGGCACAGAGCGGCCGCGACGAGTCCGGGCGCCGACTGACCGGCGCGCGCGGCGAAGGAGCCCACGACCGGTCCGATGACGACGCCGAGACTCGTCGCGGCCGAGAGCCAGCCCAGGGCTTTGGCGCGCTCGTGCGGCGCCATCGTGTCCGCGACGTAGGCCTGCGCCACCCCGGTGGTGCCTCCGCCCAGGCCCTGGATGAAGCGTGACACGAAAAGCAACCAGAGAGATCCGGCGAATCCGAACACGACGTACGCCAGGGCCGACGCGGTCAGCCCTACGAGCAGCGCCGGGCGGCGTCCGTAGCGGTCCGACACGCGTCCCCACACCGGGGAGGCGAGCAGCTGGGCGACGGGGAACGAGGCGGTGAGGAACCCGATCGTGGTAGCGCTCGCGTTGAGATGGAGGGCATACAGCGGCAGCAGGGGCAGGACGAGCATGAGCCCGATCATGTCCACGAACGCGACGGCCATCAGGACCGACATTCGCTTCATCGTCTCGCGCGCTCCGTCACCAGATCAAAGATGTGGACGTCTGCCCGGCCGGCGAACGAAAGCCCCACTCTCGATGCACGTCAATCTCCGTGAAGCGGACCTTTGAGCTTCCTGACGATTTCTGGCCTAGTCTCCCCGGGAGTCCTGTTCTAATGTTCTTGCCACTTCATGTCCGACACCCCGCAACCCGACCATGACTCACGGCTGTTCCGCCGCACGCTGCTCTCCGTGATGGCGATGCAGGTGGCGACGTTGCTGCTCCTCTGGCTGCTCCAAATCCGCTACACCCGATGATCTCCCGGTCGTGCGCGCGCTAGACTGGGTCATCGTCGCCGTCTATCTGGTATACGTGTTGGTGGACGGCGTGCGTCGATCCAAGGGCACGCGGGAGATCGAAGGCTACTTCCTGGCTCACCGCAGCCTCCCGTGGTGGGCGGTAGGCCTCTCGGTCATGGCGACCCAGCTCTCCGCCATCACGCTCATCGGCACCACGGGGCAGGGAGCGACCGATGGCATGCGCTTCGTGCAGTTTTACTTCGGCCTCCCGCTGGCCATGGTGATCCTGGGAGTGACGCTGGTTCCGTTCCTCCACGGGGCCAGAGTGTTCACCGCGTACGAGTACCTGGAGCGGCGCTTCGACGCGCGCACGCGATCCCTGACCAGCTTCCTCTTTCTGGTAGCGCGGGGGATGTCGTGCGGCACCATCATCGCCGCTCCGGCCGTCGTGCTCTCCGCCATCTTCGGCTGGGGTCTGCTGTGGTCGGTCGCCCTGATGGGGGTGCCGACCGTGATCTATACGATGATCGGCGGCGTGCAGGCCGTGACCTGGGTGGACGTGAAGCAGATGGCGCTCATCGTCTTCGCCCTGATCGCGGTGATGGTGACCCTGCTGGTGCAGCTCCCGGTAGCACCCGATCACGCGCTGGCCTTGGCGGGCGCGGCGGGCCGGCTGCGCGCGTTCGATTTCTCCTTCGACCTGACCAACGATTTCACGTTCTGGTCCGGCCTGGTCGGCGGCACCTTTCTCATGCTGTCGTATTTCGGCACCGACCAGAGTCAGGTGCAGCGCTACATCACCGCCAAGTCGGTGGACCAGGCCCGGAGCTCGCTCTTGATGAGCGCCTACTGGAAGATTCCGCTCCAGGCACTGGTGCTGCTCACGGGCGTTCTGGTCTTCGTCTTCTTCGTCTTCCAGGCGCCACCGCTGCTGTTCAACCCCGCGGCAGAGCACGCCGTTCGTGCGGCGGAGCCCGCGCTGTACGGCGTCCTCGACGAGCGGTACCGCACCGCGCTCCGCGATCGTGAGACCGCGGCGCACGCTCTGGCGGCCGCGCGCGTGCGGGGAGACCGCGAGGCGTCGGTCGCCTCGTTGGAAGCGTTCCGGGCCCGCGAGGCGGACGTGGGCGCGCTGCGAGGGGAGGCGCTGGGGTTGGCCCGCCGCGTGACCGGAACGAGCGCGCAGGACGTGAACTACGTGATGCCGTACTTCGTGCTGCATTTCCTTCCGGTGGGCCTCATCGGCATCTTCGTCGCCGCGGTACTGGCCGCCGCGATGTCCAGCATCGCCGCCGAGCTGAATTCGCTGGCCACGGTCACGGTGATCGACTTCTATCGGCGCTGGGTGCGGCCCCAAGCGCCTGACGCGCACTACCTCCTGGTGTCGAAGGCCGCGACCGGATTCTGGGGCCTGTTCGCGTGCGTGGTGGCCACGTTCGCCGCGACGCTCGGCTCCCTGATCGTGGTGGTGAACCGCTTCGGGTCGTTCTTCTACGGGTCCATCCTCGGCGTCTTTCTCCTGGCCATGATCCCGCGGGCGCGGGCGACCGGCGCGTTCTTCGGCCTGATCGCCGGGATGGCCGCCGTGGGCGTCGTGAACTTCGGGGCGCCGTCGGTCTCGTGGCTGTGGCACAATGTGATCGGAGCGGTTACGGTCGTGGCGGTCGGGTTGGGGCTGAGCGCTCGCAGGAGCTCAACTCGGTAATCAAATGCGGAATGGGGAATGCGGAATGCGGAATGTCAGGGCGGACGTCGTGTTGCGGCTCGACCTCCCCCTTCAATTCCGCATTCCGCATTTCACATTCCCCATTCGTTTTGTTCATTCCGCATTCTAGTTATCGCTTGCCGAGCGCGAGGAGATTCGCGAAGAGGCGGTACGCTCCGGGGACCCCCGCAGGCAGCTGTCGAAAGAAGCTCAGCCCCGTGTAGACGTACGTGCCCTTTCCTACGGTCGCCACGAGCAGGCCGCCGTCGAGGGGCGGATCGCCGGGATCGTGCATCTCGAGGACGGGGGTGTACGTCGAGTCCCATTGGTGGGCGAAGTAGAGACCGCGCTCCTGTACCCAGCCGCGCCAGT
>Ga0209805_1000852_pt1 | contig 18787 bp, 18 predicted proteins | sample GraSoiAngelo_148_FD_185905 | JGI IMG/M metagenome (GOLD analysis project Ga0209805, IMG submission 185905) | Grasslands soil microbial communities from the Angelo Coastal Reserve, California, USA - 14_1009_09_20cm (SPAdes) (version 2) | ecosystem: Environmental > Terrestrial > Soil > Grasslands ... | reverse complement strand
ATCGATGGTGAGCGTGATGTGCACCGAGTCGCCGCGTTTCAACCGCATCCCGCTGGCGTCGGTCGCGAGCCCCTGCTTGGGGATCTCGAACCGCAGAAACGAGCCGCCCAGCGACGCTCCCGCAGCCGCCTGATATCTCACCCGGACCGTCGACGCCTTGCCGACGAAGGCCCAGAACGACACGCGGTAGTCCTCGAGCGGGGGTGCGCTCGGCGACTGCTGGAGGATGCGGACCCCTGCGGCGGGCATCCGCCTGAACTGCGGGTCCGGCACGGCCCGCTCGGCGACGGGCCCGGTTGTGTCCCGGCACTCGACGAAGGCGAGCGCGACGGCGAGAGCGACAAAGCAACGGCGGACGAACATGGGGACGATCCTCACGAACCAGATGGTTGCGTCGCCTGAGCGAACCGGGGTCACCTGAGCGTCACCAGGCGACGGCATAATTGGAAAAGTGCTGGAGCTGGCCCGTGACCGTGTGGGCGTCCAAGTCGTTCGTCGACGGCACGTACTGGATGATCTGCAGCACGTCCGAGACCTGGGCGACCTTGAGCTGCGTCGCGTTGGCCAGGCTGCAGTTCGAGTAGCTGATGGTCAGCGTCGCGGGCTGATTGAACACGACCCTGTCGGGCTTGAACTGGATGTAGTTGCCCGAATAGCCGGCCGGGATCTGCGCCTGGATCGTCACCGGCGCGCCGAGCGCGCCCGGCGGGATCGTCAGCCGGGCCGGCCCGAGGGCCACGACGCCGCCCGCCGGCCCCACCGTCTGTTTGATCATTCCAACGATGACTGTCGAGCACGAGTCGATGCCGCCGTTGCCCCCACCCCCACCGCCCCCGCCGCCGCTGCCGCCGCCGCCGCCCTTCTTCGAAGTGGTCGACGCCTGGAAGAGCGGCGCACCGATCCATGTGTCGCCCGGCGTCGGGCCTGTCACGCCGTGATCGGCGCAGCTCAGAGCCGCAGCAGTCACGGCGGCGAGCAGCACGGTGCATGGGAAACGGTCGCGCTTCATGGTCGAACGCTCTCTGTTGGTGACGGGCGGGACGCTCCCAGTCGTGAGGCAGGAAGCGTTCCGCGTGCCTGCGCTCGACCATCCGTTGATCTATTGAGTACTTGCGAGCCGGCGCGGCCGCCGGCGAGGCGGCGGGGAGGGTCGTTTTGTCCCTACACCGGGCCGATACGGCCCAGCAGCCGGCGCGCTTACTCGGGTCGCAGGAGCCCGTGCGCCGCCGGCCGGGCGAACCGCCCGCGCCATCTGACGCCGGCCCGTGCCGTGTGGAGGAGCGGCTGGGCCAGATCGTCGCCTTCGAGATCGAGGCCCAGATCCTCGCCGCCGTGCAGCAGGCGCCGCAGGCGCCGGGGCGAAATACCGAGCCGGCGAGCCGACTCGCTGCGATTGCCGCCGCACAGCTGTACCGTCGCCTGCGCGGCCGCAGTCGTGATCGTGTGCAGCGGCGCGGGAAACGGTATCGGTCCGTCGTGTTGCACCCGTGTCTCCGCAGGCGGCAGCAGCTCGTCGGCCAAGAGCTCGCCCGCGGGCGAGAGGAGGAGCGCCCGCTCGAGAGCGTTCTTGAGCTCGCGGACGTTGCCGGGCCAGGGGTGGGCGCGGAGGCGCGCGTGCAGCTCGGCCGTGAGCGCCGGCGCCGCGAGATCGTGCTCTCGCGCGAGCCGGGTGAGCAGGGCCTGCGCGATCAGCCGCACGTCGTCCCCCCGCTCCCGCACGGGCGGCAGGGTGAGCATCACGGTGCTCAAGCGGAAGAAGAGGTCCTCCCGGAAGGCCCCCTCCCGCACGCGGGCCGGGAGCGCGGCGTTCGTCGCCGCCACAATGCGGATGTCCACAGTTCGCGATTTTGTGCCCCCGACGCGCCGGATCTCTTTGTCCTCCAGCGCGCGCAGCAGCTTGGCCTGCACGCCCAGAGGCAGGTCGCCGATCTCGTCGAGGAACAGCGTGCCGGTGTTCGCCACTTCGAACAGGCCCGGCTTCGCGGCATGCGCGTCGGTGAACGAGCCGCGCTCGTGACCGAACAACTCCGACTCGATGAGGTGCTCGGGGAGCGCCGAGCAGTTGATGGCGACGAACGGGGCGTCGCGGCGCGGTCCGCCGGCGTGCAGTGCTCGTGCAAGCAGCTCCTTGCCGGTGCCTGTCTCGCCGACGATCAGGACGGTCGCGTTGCGGTGCGGCAGGAGGCGGGCGGCTCGAGCCAGCACTGTCTTGATGGTGTCGCTTTCGCCCACGATCGTCGCGAACGCGTCCTCGCGCCCCGCCCCCGACGGCGGCGCCGCGCCGCGCGCCCGCGCCCCGCTCACCGCGGCGGCGACGGCGGTGCGGAAGATCTCGAGATCGTCCGGCAGCGCGAAGTAGTCGCTCGCCCCCCGGGCCACGAGCTGCATGGCCGTGCGCCGCCCCGGATCCGTGCCCACGACCAGCGCCGGCAGGCCCGGGCGGACCCGATGCGTCTCGAGCCACTGCGTGGCGTCCCGTTCGGCACCCCCGGCCGCGACGATCACGGCCACCGTCTCGGGCGACGACGTGACGACTTCGGCGGGACCGACGAGGTCGATCGTGGCCCCCACGTCCAACGCGAGGTCATTCCAGAAAGCCTGGAACGCCTGGGACAACGCGATCACGCTCAGTCGCGACACGGCAATACCTCCTCGATCACACAATTGCCCCCGCAGCCCTTCGCCACATACAACGCCCGATCGGCCGCCGCAATCAGCCGCACTTCGGAAGCGCCCGTCGCGGCGGGAGAGAGCTCCGTCAGGCCGCAACTCACCGTGACGTTGATCGAGGCGTCGGACGCCGCCGCCTTGGCGCAAATCCGCTCGGCCACGAGTCGCGCGGCCCGGGCGTCGGTATCCGGCAGAATCACGGCGAATTCGTCGCCGCCGTAGCGGGATCCGATGTCGCAACCGCGCAGGCTGTCCCTGACTGCCCCTGCCACGCGCGCGAGCACCTGGTCCCCCGTCTGGTGCCCCCACCGGTCGTTCACCGCCTTGAGCTGGTCGACGTCCAGTAGCAACAGCGAGAGCGGCGACTTGTGGCGCAGGCACCGAGCGGCTTCCCGTTTGAGCGTCGCTTCGAAGTGATACCGGTTGAAGAGCCCGGTGAGCGGATCGGTCACGGAGCGGTGCTCGAGCACCTCGAGGATCTCATGTTCGACGATCGTGGGAGCGATCAGGTCGCCGCTGATATTGAGCAGGTAATCGAGGGCCGCGACCGACAGGCCGACGTTCCGCCCCAGCCGGGCGCTGAGCTCACCCTGATGCGCGGCGATCGCCGCGGTACGCTGCGCCGCTTCGGTCTCATTGAACCGGGCATGGGGCAACAAGCGCCCGAGGGGAACCGGCTCCCGGTCGCGCGGCGCTCGCTCGGTCGCCGTCCCGAGCCACACGCCCTGGCTCCGGAGGCGACGGTCCCCGCCGCTGCGCCGCTCGCTACCGCTGCGGCGTTCCGCGCCCGCGCTCAGAGACATCCCATTTTTTCTGGCTTGACACAGGCCGGCATGCGCGACACCTTAAGGTCATTGGAGCAGTTTTTCGGGCCATCAGCGGGCCCGTGGGATCGCTAATTTGGAGTCACATTGAGATCTGTCAAGACCGTAAATAACTCCGAATCGGGCCCAATTGGAGAGCGCCTCGCCACCCTGCTGGCCGTTTTCAGCCCGTGGGAAGGTATCTCATTGACCTATCGGCAGTTCGCCGCCGAGCTCGGGAAGCCGGTGACGGCAGCCGCCGTGAAGAAATGGCCCCAGCGCAAGCACGTCCCGGCGGATGCCGCGCGTCTGATCGTCCTGAGGGCGCGGGATCGAGGCATTGGAGGCGTCACGCTGGAATGGGTGTTGTTTGGAGATGGGCCTGGGCCTGAACGGGAACGACTCGCAGGCCTCGAGGCGGCTCGCGTGGCACTCCCGCCCGCCGGGCAGGAGCCCCACGGGCGCTTCCCGGCGGCGATCGCCGGGGCCCTCCAGGCGGACCTGAGTCATAATGAGCTCGGCCAGTGGTCCTCGATCGAGGTCCAGCGGACGGTGCTGTGGGCGCTGAAGGACCTGGCCCGGCGACTGCGCACGTTACGTTTTGATATGGGGAAGACCTTCGAGCTGACTGACGAGTGGGCCGGGAAGATCGGTCTGCCGGTCCGTCCGCTGGAGCGGTCATCGGACGAGCGGGGCGAGACTCCTTCCAAGGCACGCCAGTCGCAATAGAGCACACGAATAGAGGCCCCCTCTTCTGTCGATTTCGCACCACCTCGTTCGACTACTAAATGGACTAGAGACAGGCAAGCCGACCAGAGCCAGTGTGGCCGGGAGCCTGTAGATTTGTCTGCCGTCAATCACCGGGCACGTCATGAAAGGAGTGCGTCATGAGCGGCGTACGGGTTCTGGTAGGTACGCGCAAGGGTGCGTTCATCCTGACGGGGGACGGCAAGCGCAAACAATGGAACGTGAGCGGCCCGCATTTCGCGGGGTGGGAGATCTATCACATGAAGGGATCGCCCGCCGATCCGAACCGGTTGTACGCGTCGCAGACGAGCGGATGGTTCGGACAGATCATCCAACGCTCGTGCGACGGCGGCAAGACGTGGGAGACACCCGGCGGGGGAATGACCAAGACGCCGGACGGCATGCCTGCGGGCGAGAGCAATAAGTTCGTGTACGACGCCTCGCCCCAGACCGGCAAGCCCCTCACCACGCACCAGTGGTACGACGGCACCCAGCACCCCTGGGAGTTCAAGCGGGTCTGGCATCTCGAGCCGTCCCTCACCGATCCGGACACCGTCTACGCGGGCGTGGAGGATGCGGGGTTATTCCGCACGAGCGACGGCGGCAAGACGTGGCAGGAGCTCCCCGGGCTGCGCGGCCACGGCACCGGGCCCAAGTGGCAGCCGGGGGCCGGCGGAATGTGCCTCCACACGATCCTCATCGATCCGAAAGATGCGAAGCGGATCTACGTCGCCATCTCGGCGGCCGGCGCGTTCCGCTCCGACGACGCCGGGAAGACCTGGAAGCCGATCAACCAGGGCTTGCACTCGCAGTACATCCCCGACCCGAAGGCCGAAGTCGGCCATTGCGTCCACCGCATCGCGCTGCACCGGTCGCGCCCCAACGTGCTGTTCATGCAGAAGCATTGGGACGTCATGCGGTCCGACGACGCCGGCGATTCGTGGCGCGAGGTGAGCGGCAACCTGCCCACCGACTTCGGGTTCGTGATCGACGTGCACGCGCACGAGCCGGAGACGATTTACGTCGTGCCGATCAAGAGCGATTCCGAGCATTACCCGCCCGACGGCAAGCTGCGCGTGTACCGCAGCCGCAAGGGCGGCAACGAGTGGGAGGCGTTGACCAAGGGCTTGCCGCAACAGGACTGCTACGTGAACGTGCTGCGCGATGCGATGGCTGTCGACTCGCTCGAGCCGTGCGGGGTGTACTTCGGCACGACCGGCGGGCAGGTGTACGCGTCGGCCGACGCCGGTGACAGCTGGGGGCCCATCGTCCGCGACTTGCCCGCGGTGCTGTCGGTCGAAGTCCAGACGCTCGCATGATCCGCGTGGTGCTTCCCCCGCACCTGCGGACGCTGGCGCAGGTCAAAGGCGAAGTGCAGCTCGACGTCCCGGGACGGGTCACTCGGGGCGCGGTGCTGGACGCGCTCGAGGCCCGTTATCCCATGCTGCGCGGCACGATCCGCGACCACGTCACCGAGCGGCGACGGCCGTTCCTGCGGTTCTTTGCCTGCGAGCGGGACCTGACCCACGACCCGCCCGATGCCCCGCTCCCGGAGGCGGTCGTATCGGGGGCGGAGCCGTTCCTCGTGATCGGGGCGATTGCCGGAGGGTGAGGACGTGAGATACATGCTGTTGATCTATCTGGACGAGCAGGCTCTGAGCGAGGCCGAGCGGCAGTCGTGTTACCGCGAATCCACGCAGCTGGCCCACGAGCTCGCTGTCGCGGGGCAGTATGTCGCCGCCTCCCCGCTCGAGCCCACCTCCACCGCGACCAGCGTCCGGGTCCGCCAGGGCAAGCGCGTGGTGACCGACGGACCCTTCGCGGAGACCAAGGAACAACTCGGTGGCTACTTCCTGATCGATGCCCGCGATCTCGACGAGGCGATCGCCGTCGCCGCCCGGATTCCCATGGCCCGTCGCGGCACGGTCGAAGTCCGGCCGGTCGTCCAGTTGGCGGACCTGCCGCCGGACTAGGGCCGGCACACACTCATGCCGGCGACGGCACCCGATACGCATGACGCGATCGACGCGGTGTGGCGCATCGAGTCCGCCAGGCTGATCGCCGGGCTCACTCGGATCACCGGCGACGTCGGCCTGGCCGAGGACCTGGCACAGGACGCGCTCGTCGCGGCGCTCGAGCGCTGGCCCCAGGCGGGCATCCCGGACAACCCGGGAGCCTGGCTCATGGCCACCGCGAAGCATCGCGCCATCGACCAGCTGCGCCGGAGCAAGATGCTCGACCGTAAGCACGAGCAGCTCGGCCACGAGATCGAGGTCGGTCGGGACGGGGGGTCGGATCTCGACGCCGCGATCGACGATCCCATCGGCGACGACCTGCTGCGCCTCATGTTCATCGCCTGCCATCCGGTGCTCTCGACCGAGGCGCGCGTGGCGCTCACGCTGCGCCTGCTCGGGGGGCTCACGACCGATGAGATCGCGCGGGCGTTCCTCGTGCCGGAGTCGACCGTCGCCCAGCGCATCGTCCGGGCCAAGCGGACCCTGCGCGAGGCGCGGGTCCCGTTCGAAGTCCCGCGCGGGGCCGAGCTGACCGCGCGCCTGGCGTCGGTGCTCGAGGTCATCTATCTCGTCTTCAACGAGGGCTACTCGGCGACCGCGGGCGACGATTGGGTGCGACCCGAGCTGTGCGAGGACGCGCTGCGTCTCGGTCGGATCCTGGCCGAGCTCGTTCCCGAGGAGCCCGAGGTCTACGGCCTGGTGGCGCTGCTCGAGATCCAGGCGTCGCGCCTGCGCGCCCGCGTCGGGCCGGGGGGTGAGCCCATCCTCCTGGCCGATCAGGATCGCACGCGCTGGGACCAGCTGCTCGTGCGGCGCGGGCTCACGGCGTTGGAGCGCGCCGAGCACCTCGCCGGCGCGCTCGGTCCCTACGCGCTCCAGGCCGCGATCGCCGCCTGTCACGCGCGCGCCCGCACCCCGGAGGAGACGGACTGGACCCGCATCACCGCGCTGTACGATGCGCTGGCCCAACTCACGCAATCCCCCGTCGTGGAGGTGAATCGGGCGGTGGCGTACACGATGGCCTTCGGCCCCGCGGCGGGTCTCGAGATCGCCGACTCGCTCCTGTCCGAATCCGCCCTCGCGAAGTATCATCTGCTGCCCACGGTGCGGGGCGACTTCCTCGCCAAGCTCGGCCGCTTCGAGGAGGCGCGGGCCGAGTTCGAGCGCGCGGCGGCCCTCACGCGAAACACACGCGAGCGCGACCTGCTCCGCGCCCGTGCGGCCGGGTGCACGCGAGGAGAGCCCTGATGCCCCCGAGTCCGACCAACGGTAAGATCTGCTACGTCGAGATTCCCGCGGTCGACATCCCTCGCTCCGCCGAGTTCTACGCCAAGGTGTTCGGCTGGGGCGTCCGGCGGCGCGGCGACGGAGCGACCGCCTTCGACGACGCCACGGGTGCGGTGAGCGGCGCGTGGGTGGTCGGGCGGCCGCCGTCGCCCGCACCGGGGCTGCTCGTGTACATCATGGTCGACAGCGTGGCGGCGACGATCGACGCCGTCGTGAAGCACGGCGGCACCGTGGTGCAACCGATCGGTGCGGACGCCCCCGAGATCACCGCGCGGTTCCGCGATCCCGCCGGAAACATCATCGGCCTGTACCAGGAACCGGCCCACTAGGCCGGCCGTCGGGCCATGATCGTTCATCTCATCGACGGCACGTACGAGCTGTTCCGCCAGTTCTACGGCCGCCGCCGCGCCAACCAGGGCACGGATACGCCGTTCGGCGCCGTGAGCGGCGTGCTGCATTCCGTACTGGAGATGATCGAGCAGGGGGCCACGCATCTCGGCGTAGCCAGCGACCACGTCATCGAGTCGTTTCGCAACGATCTCTGGCCCGATTACAAGACGGGAGAGGGCGTCGACCCCGCCCTGCTCGCGCAGTTCCACCCGCTCGAAGCAGCGCTCGTCGCCCTGGGCGTGGCGGTATGGCCCATGACCGACCTGGAGGCCGACGACGCGCTCGCATCCGCGGCCCGGATCGCGTCGCACGACGAGCGCGTGCAGCAAGTCTGTATCTGGACGCCCGACAAGGATCTGGCGCAATGCGTGCGTGGTGATCGGGTGGTGCAGGTCGACCGCAAGAGCCGAAAGAGCCGCGATGCCGCGGGCGTGCGCGAGAAGTTCGGCGTGGAGCCCGCTCTGATTCCCGACTTCCTGGCCCTCGTGGGCGATTCGGCCGACGGCTATCCGGGCATGCCGGGGATCGGAGCGGTCACGGCGGCCCGGCTTCTGAACCAGTACGGCCCCATCGAGGATTTCCCGGCGACGGTGTTGGGAGACGGCCGCGACCGGGCGCTGCTCTTCAAACGGCTGGCGACGCTCCGCACGGACGCGCCCCTGTTCCGGAATGTGAACGAGCTCGAGTGGCGCGGCCCCGCCGACGATTTTGCCGCCCGGGCCGAGCGTTTGGGTGACGCTCGCCTGCTGTCACGCTGTACCGCCATCCGTGAGACAAACCATCGGAGGAACGCTTCATGACCGCACCGAACCTCGTCGCGAAGTGGTCGACCTGGACCCCGCGCCTGCTCAGCGTGCTCCGCATCGTCGCCGCCTTTCTCTTCATGCAGTTCGGGACGGCCAAGCTGTTCGCGTTTCCCGCGGCCATCATGCCGGGGGGCGGCACCGCGCCGATCATGTCGCTGCCTGGCATCGCGGGAATCCTCGAGACGTTTGGCGGCCTGTTCCTCCTGGTAGGGCTGTTCACCCGCCCCGTGGCCTTCATCCTCGCGGGCGAGATGGCCATCGCATATTTCCTGGGTCACGCGCCAAACGGCTTCTGGCCGGTGCTCAATCAGGGGCATCCGGCCATCCTGTTCTGCTTCATCTGGCTCTATGTCTCGGCCGCCGGCGCGGGGCCGTGGAGCCTCGATGCCAAGCGGGGCATGTGACCCACGCGGCGAAACCGCTCGACCGCTCCATCGTCGAGGGCCCGCTCGCTCGCGCCGTGTGGATGCTCGCCTGGCCCACCATGCTGCAGAACCTGATCGGCGGGCTGCAGGGCATGGTCGATCACGCCCTGGTGGGCCATTTCGTCGGGTATGCCGGCAACGCCGCCATCGGCGTCGCGATCCAGATCTTCATCGTCGTGATCGCGTTCGTGATGTCGGTGTTCAGCGGCATGGGGGTCCTGGTGGCCCGCTTCGCCGGGGCCAACGAGCTGGACAAGGTCAACCGCACCGCGTACCAGGCCTTCCTCGCCGCGCTGGCGCTGTGGGGCCTGCTGCTGGCGCCGCTGGGGTGGATCCTCGCCCCGGCGTTGCTCGGAGTGGTGAACGCCGCACCGGCAGTGCGGGTCGAAGCGTTGCCGTTCCTGCGGATCATGTTCGTGGGCAGCATCGGGATGCTGCTCTTTTTCATGGTAGGCGGGGCGCTGCGGGCCGCGGGCGATGCGCGCACCCCGCTGCACCTCGGGATCCTGCTCACGGTGCTGAACATCGCGTGCAATATCGCATTCATCACGGGGCTCGGACCCCTGCCCCGGCTCGGGACCGCCGGCGCCGCCGTCGGCACCACGGTGGCGGGCCTCACCATGAGCGGTGCGGCCGTCTATCTGTTGTTTTCGGGACGGCTGCCGGTGGTGTGGCACCGCGGCATGGATTGGCGGCCCGACTGGAGCGTCATCCGAGCGCTGTTCCGCTTCGGCCTCCCCACGGGCTTTCAAGGGATCGCGATGAACGTCGCGGGCGTGCTGCTGCTGCGCTTCATCGGGTCATTGCCCCAGAGCGCGCAGGCGCAAGCCGCCTTTGCAGTAGGCTACAGCGAGCTGTTCTCGTTCATTACGTGGACGTCGGTGGGGCTGATGGGTGCGGCGGCGACCGTCGCGGGCCAGAACCTCGGAGCGCACCGTCCCGAGCGCGCGGTCCAGGGTGTGCACGTGGCGGCGAGCCTCGGCCTGGGTCTCGCGGCGGCGATCGGCGTGCTGTTCCTCACCATCCCGCGCTCGCTGCTCGCGCTGTTCGGCATGAGCGATCCGGTGGTGGTGGGCCTCGGCGTGCAGCTGCTCCGGTTTCTCAGCGTGTCGGGGCTGTTCGTCACCATCGCGCTGACCTACACGGGGGGGCTCCAGGGCACGGGCGATACGCGCTCCCCGCTCTACATCTCGATCGCATCGCAGATCGTCGTCCCGCTGGGGCTCTGCAGCGTGCTCCAGGCGACGCGGGGCCTACACCCCGCCGACATCTGGACGGCGATCTTGCTGGGCCACATCACCCGCAGCGCGTTGAGCGTGGCGCGGTTCCGTCAGGGAAAGTGGCGCGGCATCCGGGTGGAAATGGAGCCGGCGCGCCCCTAGAGGGGGCGGGACTTAGCTCGGCGCGACGGGAAGAGAGACCGGCTCGCTCACCGTGAACCGCACCCCCTGATGCTTGAGCTGCGCCTCGAGCGCCCGGTTGATGGCGCGTTGCCGGCTGGGGCTGTCGGTGACGATCAAGATGTGGCTGACGCTCGTCTGTAGCACGACGCGGCCCGCCCACATCCGGGCCGCGCGCCGCGCCGTGAGGTGCGCCCGGCGCAGCAGCGTCTTCACTTTGGCGAACCGCGTGTCGGGCTGGGGCGGCTCGATCTGGTACGCGTACACCCAGTGTCGTTGGGGCAACTGCTGTCGCTCTGGTTTCGCCAAGCGCGCCCCCTCGCTTCCCGGAAAAGAAAACGCGAGACACGCCAATCGGTCGGCGGATCTCGCGTGGCCTACGTCTTGTAGCTCAACCCAGGCGTTGGCTGGGTGGCCGCTGTCGCTGTGCTGCACGCGCGGTCATTTAGCCCTGCCGTCCCGCGCATGACCCAACCTAGCGGACGGGACCACCAATAGCTAGTTGCACATCGCAACACATATGGCCCGGCAGAGCCAACTCCTTAGATTGGTGTGGTCTGCGCGCCCGGAAAGCTCTATCACCCCTCGTCCGCTGGTGTGTGCGTAAGCTCCGCGTCGGCATCGTCGACCTGGTAACCCGGGGCCCCACGCGCGCCCTGTACGCGCGCATCATGCACGCCAACCTGGCGAGCATCATGCCGCAGGTGGTCGGCGTGTGGTGCGAGGCGGAAGGGCACGACGTCACCTTCGTCTGCTACACCGGCTTCGAGGACCTCGTGCGCGAGCTGCCGGCCGACGTCGACCTGGTGTTCATCGGAGCGTTCACCGAAGCCGCCCTGCTGGCGTACTCGCTCAGCAACCTGTTCCGCTCGCGCGGCGCGGTCACCGTGCTCGGAGGCCCGCACGCGCGCTGTTATCCGGAAGACGCCCGCCGGTACTTCGACTACGTCCTGGGCTTCACCGATCGGACCGTGGTGCGTGAGGTCCTGGAGGATTGCGCTCCCCACCGCCCCGAGGGCCGGCAGCTCGCCGCCGGACGGCAGCCGCTCGCGCTCCCGGGGGTGCGCGAGCGCTGGAAGTTCATCGCCCCGACCATCAAGAAGGCGCCCCTCTTCAAGATCGTGCCGATGCTCGGCAGCCTCGGCTGCCCCTACACCTGCAGCTTCTGTATCGACTCGGTCGTCCCCTACCAGCCGCTCGACCTGGAGGGGATCCAGGACGACCTGCGATTCCTGCGGCGGCAGCTGCGCCGGCCGCGCGTGGGCTGGCACGATCCCAATTTCGGGGTCCGGTTCGACGAGTTCCTGGACGCGATCGAAGCGGCGGCTCCGCCCGGGAGCATTGATTTCATCGCCGAGAGCAGCCTGTCGCTCTTGTCGGAGCCGCACGTGGTCCGCCTGAAGCGCAACGGGTTCAAGGCGCTCTTGCCAGGCGTCGAGTCGTGGTTCGATCTCGGCAACAAATCGAAGACCGGCAAAGTGGAGGGGCAGGCCAAAGTCGAGCAGGTGTCCGAGCACGTCAACATGATCCTGCGCCACATCCCCTACGTGCAGACCAACTTCGTGCTCGGGCTCGACTCGGACCGGGGACCGGAGCCGTTCGAGCTCACCCGGCGGTTCGTCGATCGCACGCCGGGCGCGTTCCCGGGGTATTCGCTGCTCTCCGCGTTCGGCCGGGCGGCGCCGCTCAATTTGCAGTATCAGCGGAGCGATCGCGTGTTGCCGTTCCCGTTCCATTTCCTCGACAACAACCACGCGATGAACGTGAAGCCGCAGAACTACTCCTGGCAGGAGTTCTACGACCACGTGATCGACCTGACGCGTTACACGTTTTCGCGGCGGGCGATCGTGCGGCGCTTCCGGGCGACGCGCGCCCCAATCCCGCGCTGGATGAACGTGGTGCGCGCCGTCTCGTCCGAAGGCTACGGCCGCATCCGGTATCACAGCGAGGTGCGCCGGCGACTCGACACCGACCCGCAAATGCAGCGCTATTTCGACCGGGCCACGACCGAGCTCCCAGCCTTCTATGAGAACCAGGTACGCCGTGACCTCGGGCCCCTATGGCACTGGCTGCCTCAGGGCGCTCTCAGCCACGACCACCACGCGTACCTCAAGGCCGAGGGCATCCCGATCAAGTTGGAACGGCACTAGGTACGACGGGCGCCGGCACAGGCGACGGGTCTATTCTGGGATTTTTGGGGTTCTCGGAAAATGCCCTGGCCCACTCCTTCGCGGCGTTGGTCGTGGCCGAATTCCTTGGGGCAGCGATTTTCGCTTTGCTGTGGCGGTTGCCGCGGAAGCGCTTTCGGGCGCGTCGGCCTCACTCGCGCGGCGTAAGACTCTCCGCCACGGACAGCGCATCATCGAGGATGCCTGGGGACGAGGCATAGACCGCGAACACTTTTCCTTGAGCAGCATAGAGCAGTTCAACGCCGTGGCCCTCACAGAACTTCGTGGGATCCGTTGCCGAGGCCAGGGCGACGTAGTACACCGTGCGCTCACCGACGCGGAGTTCCTGAAACCGACCTACTCCGGCGGAGGCATGCCCGCCCCAGAAGTCACTCCACTGACAAATCGACGAAGCCAGTTTCCGCACGCCTTGCTGAACGGTGTGGAAAAAGCCCAGAAGGTCGTTGGGAGCGGCCGCCGAAGAATCATGACTGATGAGCGGGTACGACGTAACGCTGATACAGGCATCAGCATCGCTCAACAACTTGGGGTCGACGTTGAAGGTGACAATTTGCATCCTCAGAACCCGATAGAATCGAATCTGCTCTACATGCAAGGGGGTGCGGTTTCCGCCAACGTCCGTGTAGGCGTCGACAACTCCGGCTAGGAGGTTAGAGTCATACGGGCTTTCGCACGTCCCTCGCACTCTAAAGTGTCTTACTGACAGTACTGAGTCCGTGACCCAACGACCATGCGGGGCCCGGACCGTGAACGCCGAGGTGCGGTACTCGATTTGCTGGGCGTCAGCCCGTAGGTTCGACGGAAGGGAGACGAACCGGGGTGCACATGCGTTAATCGCGATAGTGACGGCGACGAGCCGGACCTGCGTACTTAGGAATGACATGATGCGCTCCTCCCTGCAGCAACACCATCGCCCGGACGAGTCAAGGACGCATCAAGAAAGGGATGCTCGGTCGAACTAGTCCGTTCCAGGCGCGCAGCGGCTCGCGGATCGGCGGTCGTGCTTCGCAACTGCCCGTCAGTACGCTGGTAGCTCGCACCAGTCACGTCTAGGGCCAACGCGATCGCGTGGGGGGCTTGCAACAACATCATGAGAAGGTTGGGTCTTGAGCCCCATCAGGAAACTGATCGGGCCGCTTGCCCCCGGGTGGCCCGCTGCTCCGCAGGGCGCGTTCGTGGGGTCTCGAATAATAGGACAACGTCAATCTTGTCTGTGGCAACCGCAGACCGCCGCTTAAGCGCGATCCCTTAGGCACCTGCCAGGATTTGACCGCCCACGTCACTTGGCGCTTGACGCGCTGTTGAGCGTCGATGCGTAGGCTCGCGGGGTCCAATGACAAGAGGCCCCAATGCAGGTTGGTCACAGCACTCTCTATTCGCTGTCGCTGAGCACCAAAACCCGAAAAGGGCATATCCTCAGCTCAGGGAGGCGCTCAGTGAAGGCTCTCACGAAGCTGGCGATCAGCACAATCATGCTAATGCCCGGGTGCACTCCCCCTTTTACCCATTTGTTCTTGCCCAAGCCCGATCCAAAGATTGCCACTCCGTACGAGCCTCCTCCGGTTTACGCGGAGTGGTGGGCGGCAGCCGAATCTTGCGCCCATAGGCACAAAGACCTCCACCACTGGCATTGGTATGCGGTCAAATGGCCCCACCTTGAGATCGACCATCAAGGATGGGAGCCCGGGCTTTCTTATGAACGGAATGAGGTCTACGTCCGCGACGACCGCACACTTGACCGCACTGAAGTGCTCAGCCAAATGGCCTGGATGCTCACGCCAATCACGTCATGGGGCGGGGGCGGCGACGCTGAGAGAGAATTCTTCCAGAAGACTCTAACTTGCGTGGGCATCACTAATGCCAGCTGGAGTCTTCCATGGCGACCAAACCCTTCTTAGCACACCGCCCACTCCTCAGAGCGTCTGGGGTCTCGAATAAGATTCGTAGGATGATGCGCTGAGGTCTTGACGCGGATAAGAGCAGGATGTTTCGGCCCCCGGGCTTCGCACTCTGTCGCGTGTCGCGTAACCCGAGGTGCCCACAGGTGCCCAAGAACCATCCTCTCGTCGTTCGCCTCCCCTACATCTCAAGACACAAGTGAAAGGACAACGGCCAGCGCGGTGCACGCTGGCCGTCGGGGTTCCAAATCGAGCCCTCTTAACTACTATTTAACCCACGCTAACGGGATGCCCTGGCCCGGATTCGAACCGGGACGCCTTGCGGCACTGCCCCCTCAAGACAGCGTGTCTACCAGTTTCACCACCAGGGCGGGCCCAGCAACGTGAAGATAAAGTAGAAGCACGGCCTGGAGGGGGCAACTACGCCCGCTCCGTGAGCCCGATCACGCCCGCCCAGTCTGCCCCCGGGCGCGCGTCGCGCCGACCTGCACTAGATTGGTGCTCCTATGGGACTATGGGTCGCGTTCGGGTTCGGGGCGCTGGTGGGCGCGTTCATCGGCGTGTTGATCGGTCGCCTGCGTACCGCGCGCGCGACCACCGCGACTCCCGCTGTCGCGCCGCCGATCGCGCAGCGCTTCGCCCCGCCCGAGGTGCAGCATGTGGTGCTCGACGAGGGCTCGGCCAACGTCCTCAACGCTCTCAACAACCGGCTCGCGGCAATCGGCGCGCTCGCCGACCTGCTGCACGGCAGCCCGCTCGACCCCGAGCGCGCCCGCGCCCTCATGATGCTGCACGGCGAAGTGCGCCGGGCCGCGGAGATCACGCAGCATTTCCTCGAGCTGGCTCAGCATCCCATCGGCGCCGCCGAGCCCTCCGACTGCTCCATCGTGTTGAACGGAGTGCTCGCGGAGCGGGAGGGGACTCTGAAGGAGCTGGGGGTGAAACTGGCGCGCAGCATCCCCCACGACCTGCCGATGGTCGCCTGCCCCATGGCCCAGCTCACGGAGATGTTGATGAAGCTGCTCGACTTCGCGCTTCGTCGCCTGCGCGACAGTCAGCCCCCGCGCGAGCTGCGCATCGCCGTGAGCGAGAGCGGGCCGTCGCTCACGATTTCGCTGTGGGACTCAGGGACCCCGCTCTCGGTCGAGGCGGAGCAGCGACTCGTGACGCCGTTCCGTTTCACGCAGAGCGCGGGGGGCGGGGAGATCGAGTTCGCGCTGGCCCGCGCCCTGGCCCAGTCGTCGGGCGGCACGCTGCGGTTGCGCCCGCGCCCGGGCGGCGGGGCCGAGGTCGTCGTGACTCTTCCGAAGAGCGTGCTCGCGCCGCTGGCGCGCGCCACGGCCGCCACGCCCTCGCTCCCCAAGCTCCGCATTCTCGTCGTGGACGACGACGCCGTGAACCGCCAGGCGATGCGCCTGCTGCTCGAGCGCGAGGGCCACGAGGTGGTGGCGGTGGAGAACGGCCTCGAGGCGATCGAGCGGCTCGGGCCGGCGAGTGACCGCTTCGACGCCGTGGTGACCGATCTGCAGATGCCCCGGTTGGGCGGCCGCGCGCTGTACGAGCAGCTGCGCGAGCAGCGGCCCCAGCTGGCGGAGCGCTTCGTGTTCGTCACGGGCGACCGCGCGCGCGACGAAACCCGCCGCTTCTTGGACGAGTGCGGCCAGCCGTCCGTGATGAAGCCGTACGACTTCAGCGACCTGATCGGCGCGCTCGGGAAAGTCGCCGGAAAGAAGTAGCGCCGTTCACCGCACCACCTCCGGCTCGCACTCGAGCCTGATGCCGAAGCGTCCCTCCACACCGGCTTGAATCGCATCGGCGAGCGCCAGCAGCTCGGCGCTCGTCCCACCCAGATTCACCAGCGCGAGCGCATGGCGCGCCGAGACCCCCGCTCCACCCCGGCGGTAGCCTTTGGGAAAGCCCGCGTGTTCGACGAGCCACGCCGCCGGGACCTTCACCATGTCGCCCGCCGGAAAGGTCGGAATCGCGCCCGCTCCCCCTCCGCTCTGCCAGCGCCGCTCCAGCTCGGCGAACGCCGCCCGCGAGAGCATCGGATTCATGAAGAACGAGCCCGCGGAGCGGGCGTTGGGATCGGCCGGATCGAGCACCATCGACTTGGCGCGGCGCAGCGCGAGCACCGTTTGGCGCACGAGCCGCACCGCGTCCGTCGGCGTCGCCGCATCGAGCGGACCGGCCCGCGTGACCGCGTCGCGCAGCTCGGGATAGCGCACCCGGGGGGGCGTGTCCCGCCGCAGCCGCAGCGTGACCCCGAGCACCACGTAGCGGCCCCGGTCGCGCCGCTTGAACCGACTGTCGCGGTAGCCGAACTCGCATTCGGCCGCCGTGAAGGTCCGGACCTCGAGCGTGGCGCGATCGAGGCCGGTGACCCGCACCAGCGTCTCGGAGATCTCCTGCCCGTACGCCCCGACGTTCTGGATCGGCGTGCCGCCCACGGTGCCGGGGATGCCCGACAGACACTCGACGCCCGTCCAGCCGCGCTCGACGGCGCCGCGCACCAGCGCATCCCAATCGGCGCCCGCACCGGCACTGATCTCCGGCGCGCGGCCCTCGGCCTCGCGAAACGTGATGCCCTGATCGCGACCAATCGCCACGTGCAGCACCAGACCGGGAAAGCCCGCGTCGGGAAACACGAGATTGCTGCCCCCGCCCAGCACGAACACCGGCAGCCCGTGCGCGGCGGCGTGCGCGAGCGCCGCGCGCACCTCGGACTCGCTGGCGCACTCCACGAAATAGCGAGCGGGTCCGCCCAGCTCGAGCGTCGTATATGGCGCGAGGCGCACGTTTTCGCGCAGATTCACGGCCCGGCCTCCCTCACGTCGTTCGTTGTGGCGGTGGCGCGACGACCGGTAGTGGCGACCGCACTTGCACGAAATCTAGGCCACGCCGACCTTCTCCCTCATGACCACGCCCGACCGGCCGGTGGCCGCCCCGCGGGAAGTGACAGACACTTTCCGTCTCCTGGTCGAGAGCGTGCGCGACTACGCCATCTTCATGCTCGATGGCGCCGGGCGGGTGCTCACGTGGAACGCCGGAGCGGAGCGCCTGAAGGGGTACCGCGCGGAAGACATCATCGGGAAGCATTTCTCCTGCTTCTACCCGGCGGATGCGGTTGAGGGGGGCAAGCCGGCGCGCTTGCTCGCGCTGGCCGCGCGCGAGGGCCGCGTGGAGGACGAGGGGTGGCGGGTGCGCCGGGACGGATCGCGGTTCTGGGCGGACGTGGTCATCACGGCGCTGCGCGACGCCGACGGCTCCGTGATCGGGTTCGCCAAGGTGACGCGCGACACGACGGAGCGCCGACGCGCCGAGCAGGCGCTGCACGAGAGCGAGGAGCGGTTCCGGCTGCTGGTGGAGAGCGTCAAGGAGTACGCCATCTTCGTGCTCGACCCTGCGGGGCGGGTGGCGAGCTGGAACGCGGGCGCCGAGGCGATCAAGGGGTACGCCGCGGAAGAGATTCTGGGGCAGCACTTCTCCGTCTTCTACACGCCGGAAGACGTGGCGCGCGGCACGCCGCAGGCGCACCTGGACGCCGCCGAGCGCGACGGACGGCTGGAGAACGAAGGGTGGCGCGTCCGCAAGGATGGCAACCGTTTCTGGGCGGACGCGGTCATCACGGCCATCCGCGACCCGGCTGGCACGCTGATCGGCTTCGGCAAGGTGACGCGCGACCTCAGCGCCCGGCGCCGCACGGAAGAGCAGCTCGCCCAATCCCATGCCGAGCTGGAGCGGTTCAGCTACTCGGTGTCGCACGATCTGCGCGCCCCGCTGCGCGCCATCAACGGCTACGCGCAGGCGGTGCTCGAGGACTACGCCGCCGTGCTGGACGCCGAAGGCCAGCGCTTTCTCGGCATCATCCGCGACTCGGCGAAGCGCGGCGGCGAGCTGATCGACGCGCTGCTCAATTTCTCGCGGCTCGGACGGCAGACTCTGTCGGTGGAGCCGGTGGACCTGACGGAGCTGGCGCGGGCCGTCGTAGAGGAGCTGCGCAAGTCCGCCGGCACCGAGGGGATGGACATTCTGATCGATCCCCTCCCCCCCGCCCGGGGAGATCGCACGCTGCTGCGCCAGGTGCTCGCGAACCTCGTCGGCAACGCGTTCAAGTTCAGTCGCGGCCGTCCCCATCCGCAGATCGAGATCGGGGC
>Ga0209805_1000851_pt1 | contig 18792 bp, 19 predicted proteins | sample GraSoiAngelo_148_FD_185905 | JGI IMG/M metagenome (GOLD analysis project Ga0209805, IMG submission 185905) | Grasslands soil microbial communities from the Angelo Coastal Reserve, California, USA - 14_1009_09_20cm (SPAdes) (version 2) | ecosystem: Environmental > Terrestrial > Soil > Grasslands ... | reverse complement strand
TTCCGTTCGGCTGCATAATCCTGATGTTGCCCGTGTCCTTCTCGGTGTAGAAGATACGGCCATCCGGTGCAAACCTTAGGGATACTGGAAAGTTGAGGCCAACGAGAAGAGCATTCACGGGTGAGGCTGCGTGAACCTGTGAGAGTATGGCTGGGCTCAAGGAGAAGAGGACGAGAAGGATCGTTTTGACTAGCCAGAGCCGATATCGATATCCGGTCAGAGTCACGAATCACTCTCTCGCGGCTGAGTCTCGCCTCTAACTCTATCGATTAAATACCCTAGTGAAAAGAGTCGTTATAGATCCGAAATGACCCGCAAGGAATGGCAGAAGAAAAAGAAGAAGATGTCTGGCAGAGAAGGTCCGAAGAAAGGCAAGGTTCGCTAGACGCTACGGCCCTAAGAGAATTCGAAGAATGGCAAGTATCCTAGTTTGGACATCAGTATGTGTCACGATAATGCTCTGTTATGGGTAGAGTGTTAATAGCGCTTCTCGCTGATCTCCATCGCGTCCTTCGTAGTCTCGGAGAACTCTAACAGAGTATCAACCGTCCGGCTCCGGTAGCGGCCTGTATTCCGGACATAGTGCAGATAGTTCTGCATCTGATCCTGAAACACCCCCACATTATCGGCGACTACGACGCTTCCCTGATGGAGTTTCTCCTCGACGGCTTTCAGATAGTCGAGATACTGTGTCTTCTCCGCGTCCAAGAACACTAGGTCGAAGGGTCCGGGAAGCTTGGGGAGGACCTCTTTCGCGTCTCCCTGAATTATCTTGATCTGGTCTTCCAGCTGAGCACGTTCAACGTTCTGCTCAGTCATCCGGGCATGTTCAGGGTTCTTCTCGACAGTCGTGATCTCTGCGTTGGCCGGGCTGTTCTTAGCAATTAGGATAGCTGAGTATCCGTACAAGGCGCCTACTTCGAGGATCTTCCGAGGCTTGAGCTTCGCAACAACCTCGGCGATTATCCGTCCCTTAACCGGGCCGATGGACGGGATGAAGGAGCGTTTGCCCATCTCCTCAATCTCCCGCATGACAGTCTCCGCGGGGTCTAGGGTTTGCTTCGACGGCGGCATCGGTTCTAGGGGGAAGGATACTGATAATTGAGCCAATCGGTACGGTCCCGGGAACGTCCTACGCGGCAAAGGACCCGTCCCAATCTCTGTGGGATGAGAGACTTATCGTAACACAAGACCCCGCTCCAGGTAGAGTTCTTTTTGTGGAACTCCGTTGGTCAGTTATCCTTTCTTTTTTGGCTATCTTTCTTTTTTCTACTGACTATTTCTCGACCCCCCGGGGGTATGTCAAAACAAAAAAAGTCCATCACACTTTATCGAAATTCTAGTCTTGAAAATCGCCTGGAACAAGCCCTGATCCCGAATCGCGGCAGCCATTTTGAGATCGCAGGATCTTCACGCTGACCTCCACGCTTAATCCGCGATCAGAAAAACAAGTGACGGTTCCATTCTGCGCCTAGAACCGATAGACTCGCCCGTTTCAGCTTCAACTGGCGAGACCCCTCCCCGAAAAATGTCAAAAGCAGTTGCTCCCCGCGACACAAAACTCGACTCTGGGACGCAATTAACAGAGAGAAATCTCTCCTCCGTCCCGGGGCTCTTCAGAGAAAAAAGTCCGCAGACTGTACCGTTTCAAATCCGACAGGCGCACAATATGCTTGGGTCGGGAATCTGGGCAGGCGTTTTGCTGTTTGGGGATTCTGTAAGCCCTAATCCTTCGACGGCCTATTCTCGTTGTCCTTTGCGGGTAGTTGTTTGAGGAATTCTCTAGGATACTCCTTTGTGTTGAGCAAGGAGAGGAATCTTCCCTTCCTAATCGACTCTCTAGCACCCTCAAGCTCCTTCCTCTGGGCCAAGTGATCGTGCACCTTCGCCTTAGCAAGAACATCCAACACCTTACCCTCGTAGAACGGTTCTAGATCCTTCCCTTGACAGACGGCACAGTCACAGTTAGTATTGTTATTGCGAATCGCCTCGTAGTCCTTCTTCTTCATACTACCCCACCCCTTACGATCAAACACGTTGATGACCTCCTTCGTCAACGGCGTGGGCGGTGGAGGAACAATCCAACGGGAGAAGGAATCAATCCCAAACATTGGAAGAATCATGCCTTCGCTGCACGTCAATAGGCCGCGTCCGAACCTGACCTTCGGCGGAGTCTGCAACGCGTGAACCCAGACCTCCGGCTTCCGCTTCTTGAACTCCTCGATCCCTCGCAGCGCGTGGTAGTAGAATCCTCCGCGTAGATCGAAGCCGATCATTGACGGCTGATGCTTCTCGACAAGAGCCAAGAGTTTGGCAGACGTCTCCTTGTTCTCCGTCGCTTGTATGACCGGCATCATGGGCTTGTCAACGCCGCGTTCTTCCATCCATCTCTCAGCAAAACGAAGTTGAGCCTCGTAGTCTTCGAGAGAGAAGTCGAGCGAGTGCTGGACCGTGATGATGTCTAATCCCGCGAGATATTGAAGGTCGAGCAAGGTCTTCAGATCCTCAGTCTTCGTAACAGCCGCTCCGCCCTTGAAAGCAAGGTACAACATCCGAATAGCATCAGGCGCAGTCTCCTTCGACAGAAATCGCGCCATCGATTTCAGCGCGTCCTCTTGAGTCAGAATCTTCTTCACCGTCTCCGGAGGCGCCAGACGAGCAAGAACAGCAATCTCGCCCGGCAGAGGATCCTTGACACCCGCGGGCTTCAGAGCGTTACGCTCCGGACTAATCGGGAACCTGTTCGGTAACGGTATTCTGTGCTGGCCGATCCTCAGCTCGGACTGGCTCGCGCTGGTCTTCTCGTCGGTCTTGATCTGCGCAAGCTGGACTGTCGACATAACGTTCTGGAAGAGGTAGGGGTGGTAGAAGAATGTTCTACGGCAGAACCGAAAGTACTAGTTCGCAGACTCGGAGCCTGCACCCGTGTCTTGGTCTGACTGTTCCATGTTCTCGACGCCCGACGCGGCTTGGTCATCTTGAGACTCGCCAGACGCTTGATTCGCAGGTTCACTCTCTATAGGTTGAGAGCCGCTCAATTCTTCTGCCGCTGGAGAGGCTAAGTTCGCCTCTTCCGTAGTAGGTGCGGATGCCACGCCCAGCAATGCACTGCTCGGAATCTTGAGATGACTTCTGAGCAACAGCATGAGCGTCAAGGTCCCGACCGCAAACACGATACCGTTGACGATTACTGAGAGTCCGGCTCTTGTGAGGGATCCTTGAAGAATGAAGTAGAACTGGGAGACAGCGTATACAGACCCGAACGAGAAGACTAGGAAGGGAAGCACCTGACTCAACCGACGGTTGGCACGATTGACCGTTTTCCGAGCAAACGTCTGCATAGCACCTAGGATTGAGATAACCATCAGCCCGGCATCGATGATCGCGTTGGACGGCTCGTTCTGCGTTACGAGACCCATCAACAGCGTCGTTGCTCGATAGAGAAGATATCCCCACACTACCAGGAATGTTCCGCCTGCGAAGATTGCCGCTTGGGGCTTGCCGTTCTTGATATTCTTCCATCCCCACACAACCGTCAAGAAATACGTAGCCACCAGCATGAGCGTCACCACCATGGTCCATAAGAGAATGTCAGTCCCCGCTCCACTAACATTCGCGTAGTTCTGGTTGGCCCAAGACGAAATCTCCCAGACACCTATTGCCAGCGGAGCTATTGGGAGGAAGAGAACCGTCATCCCGAGGGTCCGCATCATCCTTTTGACGAAGCCGTTTCCGACAACACCCTCTTCGAACTTGAGCATCGCATGAGTAACTGGATTCGCGATGAAGTATGCTTGAGACAGTATCCACGCGTAGAATATCGCAATGAAATATGGAAAGACAGGTAAAGCCTCGACAGATCCCGCCTGGTAAATCCAGTACGAGATTCCCGCAACAACTGGACCGAAGACTAGTGCGAGGATGATGACTCGTCGCTTCATATTCGTGAAGAGAATCGAGGTTCTGAATTTTTCAGACAGCGCTAGTGGCGCTAGGACAAGATAGGTTGCGGAGGCGCTTGCTCCGATAACAAACACAACAGTCCATGTGCTAGCAAGCCCAAGGAGCCGGCCGACGTATGAAGCTGCAAACAGGAAACTCAGAACCCCCATAAAGAGCAGCGTATGCCCGCGGATCCCGGGAGCTAGAAGCAGTTGAAGAGAGCTCGGCAAGTGAAATCTAGAATGTCTCTCCGTCGGAGAAATTGCCAGCTCGTTCACCTAACCACTTCGATCGGCGCAGAGTTCAGCCTCACATTAGAGCTAATGACGTGAGCGATACCATAATCGCGCAAGCGTCGTTACTCGCAACCGACTACCACAAGTCAAATGAGCTTATAACAAAGAGGATCAACCGGAGCGTAATTCGAAGCTGATGACGATGGAGCACTATCATCCGAAAGATGAGATGAAGAGGTACGTCCGAGCCTTCATCTATTTAGCGACCAAGCTCGGCAAAGAAAAGTCGGTCGCAGAGGATCTGTGGGGAATCCCAGAGATAAAGGAGGTTCACATTATCCCAGGCAAGTATGACATCCTAGCCGTGGCCGAGGTGGAGCGGAAGCTCCTGGAGCCCGACTCGCACAACATCTACTGGTTCCTCTTGTCTCGTATCGAGGGTATTGCGGGAATAGAGGATACTTCGACGATCATTCCAGTAATCTCGATGTCCCACTGGTCCCACTAGAAAGCAGTGGACCTAGAAGTAGATTAGACGAGGCCGCTCTCGGCTCTGTTTCCCGCTCAACAAAGACGTGGCCGGCAAAAACCTACTTAATCTCCGATGGTCCGGTCACTCTCAGGAAAAGCAGCGCAACACTCCGGGCTGTTTCTCCCGGAGACACGTTCGTTAACTTAGCGGAGCCAGAGTAGCAGAATCCTGTTTCTCAGGATTGCTTCGAACATCGAGTCCCGTGCGGTCCGTAACGGCAGTGGACGAGGTCGGGAGACACGTCTCTTACGCTCTTCCATAACATATCCATACAAACCGGACATCCGACCGGATAAAAGAATAGTCAACCAGCACTACTCTATTACCTCTCATTACTCACACCGTTTCTGTGGATACTACAGGACATTCTGTTGATTACGAGACCTGGAATCATCCCGTCTTGTGGGATCAGCGGCTCAGCTGGTCGAATTGTCAGTGGAGATGCATTTCTTCATCTGGGCGAGGTGGCCCTCTGTGCAGGTCAGTCCACATCATAGGCGTTCAACCAGCCCGTAGGCTTTTGGAACGCCATCCGAAACATTTGGGATTCCATTATATTGGCTTGACCCTTCAGATCGGAGATTCGACGGCTCTCCGGACATGTCAGTTCTCAAAAAGCCTTAATGGGATACAAACAACCGCGGCGAAACTAGGTCCTCGAAACGTCGAATCCAAAATACGAAGCTCCTACTTGGGATGAGATCTATCAGATGCTTCTTGATCTGGCGCAACAGATCAAAAAGGACCGGTACAAGCCAGAAATTATCGTGGGGGTCTCGCGAGGAGGCTGGCCCCCCGCCCGAGTCATGAGCGACCTCCTACAGAACCCGAACCTAGCGAACATGAAAGTCGAATTCTACAAGGACATCGGAGTTCGAAACAAAAAGCCACGGATAACCCAGGCGGTTACAATGGAGGTCGTAGGAAAACGGGTCCTCGTTGTCGACGACGTCTCAGACACCGGCCACAGTCTACGGGTTGTGGCAGACCATCTCCGCCGAAAACCGGTCAAAGAACTCCGAGTCTGCACCATATACATGAAACCCCAGAGCATCTACCGACCCGACTATTACTCGCGAACTACTCGCAAATGGATCATCTTCCCATGGGAACGGTTGGAAGCGGTTCATCTTATCTCGAAACGTTTCAGAGACAACCGGACAAGAGTCTCATCAACAGTCCGGGCACTCAAAGACAGCGGGATAAGAGCGGGGCTCGTCAGACAACTCTTGAAGATCGATGCTCTTGATAGAAAAGATTGACAACCACTGCCTACTCCGCTTAGGCTTCTCTAACGCCATAATCTCAGACCCCGAACAGACACTCAAACAACTACGCTCTATCAACAATCAAACAGAAGTTCAACTAGTAAAAGCGGACTTAATCGCGGGACCAGAACATCTGCAATTCGCCGCCCGGAACGCATTCCACTCGTTCAAAGGAAAACGTAGGAGGTCGAAGAGCCTTGCAATGGAACTCTTACTCTACATCAGCTGCCAACGCCAGATCGCGAAAGCCATCAGATTCTTGGGAGTCGATTCAAAGGATTCCCGAATCACTATTGTCGCATTGTCCGAGTCAAGAGCGGCTCTCGAAGAACTAGCTCGGGAAGCACAATCGATCGTCGGGGGCACACCAGACGACGATCTAATCGAGATCCAATCAGAACAGAGAGTGGCAAGGCTGCAGCGCTCGTACGGTATCCCTAGTAGGGCGATGGAAGCGGCTAGGTTTGAGGGAGAGACCGATTCGTCGGTTCTGAAACGATTGATAGTCGAACGTTCAGCCTTGCTGGACATTCAAGACTAGAGACGCCTCTTCTCCTTCTCAATACCCAGAATTCCACGCGGCGAAATGACGGATACTCCAGCAACATCTCCGATCACTTCAATCAAGACTATCTTGTCAGGATTCCGCAGCTCAACCTTTCGTGGAACCTTAGACGCGACCGCGTCAATGATCTCTTTAGAAGAAACCCGGCTCCGACGCTTCTCCAACGAGACCCTGAATGTCTCATCAACACCCACCTGTCCCGCGCGGTTGACAACCGCTGCGCCAATACTAGGAATGTCACAAGGAACCACCTCTTCCACAGGTTTCACCTTGAGAATGTATCTGAACTGCCAAGGCCGATACTTGAGAACCGGCCGGAGCTTCGAGACTACCTTGACCGGATCGAGCGACGTCTTGGCGACTGTAAGTCCACTCACGAGCGCAAAGTCAGTCTTAGGAGAAGCGTCGCCAAGCTCCCCCAACAAATAACGAATCTCATGGTTCGCCTCTCTCTCATTTCCTCGGGCGCTAGATAGGAGGAGATTGAAGTCGTGGATCAAGAGTCGCGAGAGCCTAAGAGGCTCGCCTTAGGGTAGCGCCTTAAGAATATCATCTCGAGAAATCGCGACCTCCCTGAGCACCGTAAGTTCGCCTCCGAGAACTCTAAGAACGGTAGATTCTCTGGCGAGCGGAGTAGGACCCCCATCAAGGACCAGGTCTATGCGCCCTTCCAATTCTCTGAGTACATCCCACGCCGTAGTCAGTGACTGGCGTCCCGAGATGTTTGCACTAGTCCCAACGATCGCTCCACCAGACTCCTGAATCAACGTTCTAGCCGTTTCATGGTTTGGGATTCTAAGTCCAACAAGTTGAGAACCGCCGGTGACCGTTGCTGGGAGGTTGCTTCTCATCCGCACGACCAGCGTCAAGGGACCCGGCCAGAACTTACTCGCAAGCGCCGCTGCAACTTCGTTAATCTCGCCAATCCTCTCCGCTTCGGCAAGAGAGCTTACGAGAACTGGGAGCGAGCCCTTCACGCGTTCTTTGGCCTTGACAAGTCGATCGACCGCGTCGGCATCGAATGGGTTGCAGCCCAGCCCATAAACAGTGTCGGTTGGATAGGCTATGAGCCCTCCTTCATGAACGAGTCTAGCGGCTTCTCCGATATCGACTAGGCTCGTTCCGATCAGCCTTGTCATAGCACGTGCTCCCTTTTAGCGAGGGGACGCTTATATCCAATGCATCAGCGCTCCGGCGCGAACGTGCGACCTTCCGAGCTAGTAATCATAGTTCATGGAGGAGCTGGTGACTGGCCTTCGAAGCTTCACAAGCAAGGATTGAGTGGAGTAGGGATCGCGGCTGATCGCGGCTTCCGCATCTTGTCTAAAGGAGGCTCTGCCGTAGATGCGGTGGAGGCTGCGATTGTTGTGATGGAAGACAACCCAGTGTTCAATGCTGGGAGAGGCTCGACACTCAATCTGGTGGGTGAGATCGAGACTGATGCTGCGATCATGGATGGCAAGACGCTCAAAGGAGGGGGCGTCGCTCTTCTGAGAGATATCAGGAATCCTATCAAGGCAGCGAGAATTGTCATGGATAATACCGATCACGTTCTCATCGCTGGCGAAGCGGCTAGAAAACTAGCACTGGCGAATGGACTAGCGAAGTCGAATCTGCGAGTTTCTAAGAGAGTGCAGGCGTGGAAGGAAGGACTGCGCAAGCTAAAGAAGAACAGAGTTCTATACTTGTCGGGAACGAGTCCCGAGATCCTTCAGCGTTTTCTCCTCAAGTCTTCTGATACTGTCGGCGCCCTCGCTCGTGATAATAGTGGAAACTTGGCCGCAGCCTGTTCTACTGGCGGAGTCTCACTCAAGCTTCCTGGAAGAATCGGCGACAGTGCGATACTCGGTGCGGGTCTCTACGCAGACAACAAGTCCGGAGCAGCAACGGCGACGGGAATCGGAGAGCAAGCGATGAGGCTGGTCGTCTCGAAAGCGGCGTGCGATCTGATGAGACATGCAGATGCTGTCTCGGCTGCGACGAAGATCATCCGTTATTCAACCTGGGCGTTAGGCATGGGAACTGGTCTGATCGCTCTTGATCGCTCAGGTCGCTATGCTGTCGCGCATAACACTCGTAACTTGTGTTGGGCAGCTAGAACGGTTGATGGATCGACGGCGAAAATGTTCGGGACAAGAGTGAGGAGCTAGCGTCTGGGAAGGCTTTTAAGCAGCCAAGGTTTCGCGCGAACCCAGTTTTCACATGACCAATATTCACTGGCCCATTACTGCGAGCGAGGAATGGGGTGAAGACGAAGACTGGGGTGGCGAAGACGAATGGGGCGAGGATGACGACTGGGGTGGCGGGGACGACGGGGGCGGCGAAGACAACTAGCGCTTCGTGATCGTCAACCAGCCAATTAGATTTGAGAAATTTCATCACTCTTTCGGGCGGTCCTGTTTCTACTAGATGGCTTGCTAGGTAACACGAATTCTATGTCCGTCCCGTCCAAGTTGGAAGCTACTAGCAGGATTGAAAATGAAAGTTCAACTTCGGAAAGTCAGAGCGATCTCCATACTCGCACTTGGACTGATGATGGCTCTCGCCTTCGTTCCAAGAACCGCTAGCGCTGCTACGGTAACAAGTACCGATTTTCAATCACAGAGTTTCAGCAAGGTCGTCGACTGGTATGACTACGTGCGACAATACGCAGCGGCTAACGGCTTCACTCCGCCCAACTCGACAGAACACGCCTACATCTACGCCAACTACATCAACGTAGGTGGCTTCCAACTATTCTCCGCGGGTCTTGTCAATGTAACCCACAACAACGTCAACTTCGTCACTGTCCCTCTCCAGACATTTTTTGAACACTACAAGACGCCTGGCGGCAAGGATGTCATCACTGCCTCATCGTTCATCTCACTTGTCGCTTTCAAGGACAATAGCACGACCGACATCTACCCAAACTCTCCGGATAGGGGAGACGAGATCTATGCGTCTTTCAACCTGGGCGTCAACCTCACGGCCGTAACCGGCCACAAGATGCCCTCGCCAGTATCGACCGCCCAGACAATTCCTCTATACTCGGCCGACAGCAACCACTACTCGTGGGGTCTCAAATACACGAATCTCAACGCGATGTGGTGGAAGGTCAACCCAGACCCACTCTTTCCATGCTGCATACCAACAACGCCCAGAGGATTAGCACAGTACACAGAGCTAACTTTCAACTATTCTCTAGCCATAGATCCCGGATCGAAGACCGCTACACTGACGGCAAGCTACACGGTTGGCCGGATCACCGACCTGTGGATAATCACTCCCTCGCCGGGTGTGCACATGAATTCTACTGGAACCTACAACCTTGACGGTACGCTACACAACTCAACGACGGTCTACCAGTACATGGCGGCCAAACAGCTCAAACTGTCCATCGTTCTCTCTCAAAAAGCCATCATAGCAGGTGCCACTACAACCAACAAGGATGACTCCGGTGCCAGTGTCGATAATGACAGTTCAACAGACGTGACACACACCGCAGTAAACACTGCAGCGAGCGATGGCGAACGAGCTTTCCGGGCAGACTTCGGCGTCAAACCACAATACAATCTCTACAATTATACCAAAGATGCCAGTGAAGCAACCTACGCAACCTACAACGTCAACACGAGAACCGTGAACCGAGCTGGCTGGGGAGGAAACCCTGTCTTCTGGTTCCAGAAGGCTTTCATGGGCTTCCTACCACTCTTCGTCGCACACGTCGACCCGGGATTGATCCAGCAAGCGAGAACCGGTATGGTTAGCTTCACCGTCACAGATTATCTGTACATCATCAGCTATCCAACATGGAGCGGCTACCGGATAGTCAACGACCCCGCCTACACAGCATACTACCAGCCAGCAAGCAACCTCGGGTTCCTGACAGCCATATTCATCGCGGTCGCAGTCTCCGCCGGCATCGGGGGAGTCTTCGCATTCCTCTTCAGACGGAGACGCACGACAGGCATGGCCATGACCGGAACGACCGGCCCAGCCCCAAACCAGCCGCCCGGACCAGTTACAGGTCCACCCGGCCCACTAGAATGGTCCAACTACAATCCTTTTTCTTTTCCCACTTTTCGGTGAGTCTAGAGACAACAGGCTAAACTTCCGGGTTTCAACCCGGAGGGATGGGAACATGGATTCTCCCGGCCCAGCAATAGAGGCGGAACATCTTAGCAAGTTCTACGGACAAGTTCTGGGACTGAACGATCTCTCGCTAACCGTGAGTATGGGAGAAGTGCGAGGACTCCTAGGACAGAATGGGTCCGGCAAGTCAACGCTCCTGAAATCCCTTCTCGGCTTGATTCATCCATCGTCGGGATGGGTGAGGGTACTCGGTGTTGATGTACAGAAAGCTCCGATGGAGGTCCGCCGTCTCGTCGGATACGTCCCGGAATCGCCGAGGCTGTACGAGTTCCTGACCGCGACAGAATATCTAGACTTCATCGCGGACGTCAGAGGTCTAGGATATGAAGAGAAGAAAGAACGGATTACTAGACTCATCGAATCGCTCGACCTTGAAGGAAAGCAAGGCGAGACGATCACCGGCTACTCGCAAGGCATGAAACAGAAGGTCGCGATCATGGGCGCGATTCTTCACCATCCCAAGATCCTGTTGATGGATGAGCCGCTGAACGGGCTTGATCCGAAATCTGCTCGAGTGGTCAAGGAGCTCATTCACAGTCTTGCGCAAGACGGGGTCACAACAGTCTTCAGCACTCATGTGCTTGAGATTGCTGAGGCGATCTGTGATCGTCTCACAATCCTACAGAGCGGCCGGGTCCTCGCGGAAGGCACCGCTCAAGAACTGCGAGAAAAGGCGGGTCTTTCCAATTCCGGGCTCGAGGATGTCTTTCTCAAACTGACCGGAACCAAGGGAGTCGAAGATATTGTTGAGGCCTTGCGCAGATGAGAATCAGTGTACTCCTCGAGTTTGCCAAGATTCTAATGCTATCGCGGCTGCGTAATACCCGACAGAGTTTTCTCTCGAACAGCATAACAAACCGGCCGATTCTTATCGCGCTAATCGGCTCGATAATGTTCGCCGCCGGGGTTGGATTTGGAACTGCCACTGTCTCATTCCTGAGAGGTGCAGGTGCAAGTCCCGCCGACATTAGCCAGATTGTCGAGACGATATTCGGCGGAATCCCGATCTTTCTGATAGGATTCTTCTTCACGATGGGGCTCCTCTGGGAGCTGAATGCTTCCTCTGAGTCGGAGTCGGCTGATTCGATAAACTGGCTGCCGATCTCGCCCTCAGAATACGTCTTCGCTTCGACGCTCTCAACGAGCTACACCTACTCTCCTCTCGTACTAGTCACGATCGGCTACAGTCTGCCCATCGGGATTCTGACCGGCAACACGTCAGCATTCTTTGTTCTAATCGTTGCAAGCGTGGTCGCAGCTTTCATCGGTTCAGTCACGGTCGAAATTCTAAGATCTCTCCTCGCCCGTGCAAGCACATCTTTCAGCAAGGTCGGCGGACGCTCGATGATCATCCTACGAATCCTCGGGGTGATACTGATCCTGCTCTTTACTCAGACTCTGTTCAGTGGCTTCCTTATCATTCGAATCATCAATTCTGTCTCAAGTGCAAACGCCGCAACTGTTCTCGTGCCGCTGCTTTGGCCAACCCTTAGCATTACAAGCATTTTAAGGTCCAATCTGCTGAGTTCAGCTTACTTCCTACTGCTGAGCTTGGGATTTCTTGCAGTCCTCGCCTCCGCGGCGCTCGCCCTTCGCTCAAAGTTCTGGGTTGCCACTCCACCATCTTTTCACTTTTCAAACACCGGAACGATATCCCGTGTCAGTAGGCTGAGGAGGATCGGGGTCAGCGCAATTTCGCTCGCGCTTGTGAGGCGCGAGATCCGTTCTGCGACCCGGAGAAAGGAGGTGGTGCGGTTGATGGCTATTCCGATAATTCTCCCGGTGATGATCTCTTTCCCGGCAATCTTTTCTCCCGCGCCAACCACTAGTGCCGCGTCGGGTCTGATCAGTCCATTATTCCTTGCAGTCCCGCTTCTCTTCGGAGTGGGTCTCGGGACACTGTTCCTCGGAATGACTTCGATAGGTCAAGAAGGGAAGAGACTGTGGAATTTGAGTTCTCTACCTATTGAGGCGGGGACGGTCGTGACTAGCAAGATACTCTTCACGTCGCTGATCTCTACAATAGGGCTGGTTCTCGGGCTCGCGCTTACAGTGTTCTTCTTCCAGGTCTCGGTTCTAGACGCGTTGACCTTCATCGCCGTTGGCATTACGATAGTGTTAGCGGAAGCGACTCTCGGCGTAGCGATCGGCAGCCGCTATCCAGATTTTTCAGACGGACCCCGGCCACGGTTCGTGACGATAATCGGCTCGATCATAGGAGCGTTTCTGGGAGTCATAGTAATGCTGTTGATGTCTCTACCGCTCGTTTTCTTGCTTCTTGGGAGAATTTTTCTCTTGCTGCCTTTCTCTCTCCAATTGTCATTTTTCCTCGGTGGAATGCTAGGACTGATCTTTGCACGGATCAGCTACTCGCTTTCTATCCATTCTGTTGATGGTATTTTGCGAGAACTTCCGAATTAGTCGGCGGTGTCGATTTGTCGCTGTGATTGTCACAGCATTTGCCGAGTTCTTGTTCTGGGCTCTTTGAGCCGAAGGTTTCACCAAACGTTAATATTGACTCTTGAGTGGATTCTTATCGCGATCAATTGTAGGTCGGTTCTAGGCGTTCTTAGGGCCGGTGGGCAGTGGGTCGCGACTCGGAAAATGTGAGTGTGAAACAAAAAAATGGAATTGTCGGATGAACCAAAGTCGTGGGTTGAAGAGGCCCGGAATAGAGTGAAACGTATTTCCGATCTAGATCCTAGAGACAGGTTAGACATCGTGTATGGTATAGGTCTCTGCTGCTCTACTCTCGCGAAGAGCATGCAAGGATGGATGCAGTGGATCGGTAATCTCTCATTGAAGGATTTTGAGCAGCGAGAGCTAGAGGAGATCTTCGGAATAATCAAAAAGGCAACGGTGCAGCTGATGGAGCTTGATATCGACAAGACCTCGAAGTATGAAGAGTCTCATGGTCTGCGGCAGAAGCCGGGCGTTCGCGAGAACCGGCTGGTCAGCTAGTCCGTAAAGACTAAACTCTCCTCCGTTGCTTATCAGTTTTCTGTGCAGCCGAAGGCAAAAAGACGGATTGTTCTGGTCGCTGAGTTCAGCATTCATCCTATAGGAATCGGGACGAGTGTCGGCCGGTACGTCAAAGCCGCGGTACGGGCGATGTCGAGGATTCCCGGATTGACAATTGATGTAACTCCCATGTCGAGTGTTTTAGAGGCTGAGAGTATTGAGATCATACTGGAGGCGGTTGAGGTTTCACACCACGCACTGCGTTCGATAGGTGCGAAACGGATCTCGTCTAGTCTCCGAATAGATGAACGTCTGGATAAGAGGCGGACGATGAGTGATAAGGTTAGAGGATTGAAACGCTCGACAAGCCCCAAATCCTAACCGAGTTGCTTCAAGAGACCGCTTCTGCGTCGTGAGAAAAAAATTCCTACTCCTTTTTTCCCGGAGGGCTCTCGCCAGTTGAAGCTCATACGGGCGAGTCTTCCGACTAACGGCTCGGAATAGGCTGGTCGACTGTTTTTCCAGAGTGGAAATCGAGCCTATGGCTTTTCGTGAAAGTCTCGTGATCTAGAAACGCCTGCCCAGATTTCCGTTCTGAGCTCATTCTGTGATTGTCTGGTTTCGAACGGTACCGTCTGCGGACTTCTTTCTCTGAACGGCCCCCGGGACGGAGGAGAGATTAATGTTTGTTAATTCCCTCCCGGAGTCGAGTTTTGTGTCGCGGGGAGCAACTGCTTTTGACATTTTTCGGAGTGGGGTCTCGCTAGTTGAAACTGAACCGGGCGAGTCTTGCGAAACAGGGCACGGAATCATCCGGTCGTCCGTTTTCGACATGGTGTAGCTCAACGTGCAGGTCAACGCGCAAACTGCGCGATCTCAAATCGCCTGCCCGGATTCGGGATCAGGGCTTGTTCCGGGCGATTTTTCCCTCGCGAAGTGTCTTTCGCATAACAGAGAGGAACATTTTCTCAGTCAGCCTACCAGTCTGAGTATTCCGTGGACTAGGATGATAGGAGCAAATGATGGCAGGGATTCCTTCGCCAAGCCTCAACACTCTTCCGTGGCCGAATTCTGCGGACAATGCCGTGAGATTGTACTTGCTCCGAATCATTCTCATGACAGCGTTGAAGGCGAACTGTCCCAGGCAGAGAATTGCCTTCAGATCTATTAGCGATTCTATTTCACTGGCTAGATACTCGGAGCAGTTGGACGTCTCGTCAACAGATGGTTTGTTGTCGGGGGGAGCGCACTTGACCGCAGCCGTCACATAAGCGCCATTTAGCTCCAGCCCATCCTCTAGGTTCCGTGACGTGGGCTGATTTGCTAGACCCATCTTGTAGAGGGCTTTGTAGAGAAAGTCGCCGCTTCGATCTCCAGTGAAGACCCGGCCCGTCCGGTTCCCACCATGCGCCGCAGGAGCCAGACCGACAATCAATAACGAAGCGTCCGGGTCGCCGAACCCGGGAACAGGCCTACCCCAATACTCCCAGTCTAAGAATTCCTTTCTCTTGTTCCGAGCGACCTCTTCGCGATACTCAACCAAACGTGAGCAGCGTCGACAGGTGACCACTTGGGCCCGAACTTTGAGTAATAGACTCGCAGAGGACAGGCTGGGACCCGCTACTTCTTTGGTTGCTGGAATTTCCAAGCATCAAGGTTCTCGTGAACAGCCGAGACCCATGTCAGCGCTACCTGTTCTGGTATGGTCAGGAGAACCTTTCCGATATGCTTGCACAACTGACGAGTCTCAATAGCGCGTTCCCAATCGCCGCAATCGTGAACGATCGTCTTCGAAGCCATGTCCATTCTGAGCGTGTAATTTCTGATTTTAGCGTCGATGGCTTTCAGGTTCGCATCCTTGATTTTCACGTCTTCATCTGGAATCGTGAAGGATCTAGCAAGCCGCGTCTCGCCCATTACGGTCCCCAGCAGATCAACCAGTTTAGCTCGGTCTTCGCCTCCCCTAGTAAATTCCACCAGCCCCACAGGCTTCTCCTTCGCCTGCTTCAAGTGAGTTCTCGCGCGCTTGAGCGCCTCCTCCTGCGCGGGCGTGAGCTTGTCCAGCATCTTCAGGATGCTGAGCGCGTTCTCTACGGCGTATCCGTGAAAGTGGTTGTTGAAGTAGCCGTACGTGGTTTTTATCGAGCCTTCGACCTCTTTCACCTTGGGCAGCCAATCAGCCAATTCTTTCTCGGTGTAATGGTAGTCATACCAGGGTCTCTGGCCACGGCCATGCCAACGAATGTAAGCAAAGTCGGCTGTCACGTGCACCTCCGGCGGGAGAAGTGGCTCGTCAACAATTGTGTAGGCGACGTTGTATTTGGAGAGGGTTCTCCAGGTCTCGTCTCGTAGCCATGATTTGTGCCGGAATTCTATGGCGTACTTGAAGCTGTGAGGCAAGAGTGAGAGGAATCCTTCGATATGGTTAGAGTCATACTTGTATCTCGGAGGTAGCTGGATGAGCAGGCAACCAAGCTTCCCACTGTTGTTCAGTGGAAGCATCAGGCTGGCGAATTTGTCTAATTCTTCCTCTATTGGTTTTCCGAGCGCGTCGAGCAATTCATGGGTTATTGTCTGCGGAAGTTTGGCGTTGAAAACGAAGTTGCGTGGAGAGTATCGATCCCACCCTATCACCATGCCCTCTTTCGGAAACGCGTAGAAGGTGGAATCTATTTCGACGGTTGGGAATATCTTGCTGTAGAATCCGAGCTTACTCTCAGTTGAGGTAGGGTAGAATACAGCGACCCATTCAGCGTATGACCAGCCGGAGGTTCCAAGGAGGAATCGGCCCGTGTTCGCCAACCTCTATCCTTAGTAACTGGGATTGGAATGGATTCTTGAAGATATGTCTCAGCTACTAGTTGGAGCAGGAGGCTGGGCCTACTTCCAGGCCCCCGGAACCGCGAGCCTCGAAGCATATTCTCAAGCTTTCGACTTCGTCGAACTGAACAGCAGCTACTATGAACTGCCGGCCATTTCCTTAGCCTCTGACTGGCGAAAGCGAGTCCCAGACGATTTCCGTTTCTCGGTGCGATGTCCCAGGATCATTGTTGACCATTACGGCCTAAACCTTCTCCCAGGAGCTCGTTCGCTCCTAGAGAGACTCGGAGAAGTTTGCAACCAGCTTGAAGCAGTAGTCATGACAGTTCTCATGAACGCGGGATCACAGATCAAAGAAAGTGAGATCGCTGCTAGGTTGAGCGATTTTCTTGGGGCATTCAACTCGGATAAGACAGTTGTAGCGGTTGAATTCAGAGGAGTGAAACCCTCAGCGGAGGTTTTCGACATTATGAAAGAGTCTGAAGCGATTGACTCCGTCGATCTCTCGAATGGTGAGCCTCGTTATGAAGGGAAAGTGTTGTACAGTCGGTTGTTCGGAAAGGGAGAGCAGAACATTTACGAGTTTGACGACGGAGAGCTGAAAGAGATTGCCAAGAAAGCTTCTGCCCCAAAGTTCGAGAAGAGTATTCTCGCCTTCCACGGGGTCCGAATGTACCGGGACGCGGGACGGGTCAAATCATTCATCGAGAAAGGATACTTCCCCAAGATAACAAGTGGCGTCGGGACAGAGTCGATCCGAGAGGTGTTGAGCGAAGATGCGAGATTTCCAACCACAAAATCACGTCTCTTGAAGGATCAGGGATGGAAAGTCTTCCAAGATACTGACGAAGTAAGGAAGATCTCAACTGTTCTAGAGAAGCTACCAGAAGGAGAATTCAACAGCTTAAACGATCTGATGGCTGAACTGCGAAGCCATTAGGGTTCATCTCCCGAGAGTCAAGAGTCTCATTTCTCCACGGGAAGATTCTTTCGACTAGACCATTCGTGCCATGATCCAACATAGTTCCTGACCTTTCCATATCCCAGTGATCGAAGAGCATAGTATGCGGCCGCGGCTCGAGCTCCGCGATGACAGTAAGTAACCACCACCGCCGATCGATTCTTGTTCAATCCTCTCTTCTTCAGAACGCTAGCCAATTCGGATCTTGTCTTGAACCTCTTTCCACCTTCGATGAAGTTTGTCCACTCAAGCCATCGAGCACGAGGAATTCGTCCCCGGCGTTTGTCGCATTCTCGTCCCTCCTTGCCGGTGAACTCTCCTTCGCTGCGTACGTCCAGGATTTGGGCCGACCTATCTGAGCGAATCTCATCAGCAGTGGCCAGGAGTCTTGAGACGGGTCTGATTCTGAAGGTCCTCTGTTCTGGTCTCACAACCTTGTTTTCGACAGGGAGCTGCGACTTACGCCAGGCTTGGAATCCTCCTTCAAGAAGGTACACCTTGCGCGTACCTGCGTATTCGACCATCCATCCAACTCTTGAGGCTCGCATTCCGAAACCGGATTCATAGACAACTATCGTCTCCTTCCCTGTTAGTCCCATGTTTCCAAGTAGCCTAGAGAGATCGTCCTGGAATATCTGAAGGCCTTTGCGGTCAGTTCCGGGAACGAAGTAGTGGAATAGGTCCGCATGTATCGCACCTGGAATGTGCGATTTGGCGTAGGATTGTCGTGATCTAGCGTCTAGGATTGCTAGGTTTTTCGAGCGTCTGTGAATGTTTAGCCAGTTTGTGTTGACGCTGACTTTCAGTGTCTTCGCTGGTCCTCGACTATTCAGGCTTCAGGATCTGAACTTCTACTGTCGCGAGCTGTTTGAACTTCTGTGCGTCTTGTTCCGTTCCAACTATTACTCCATAGTGCATTGGTATTGCCAGTTTAGGCTCTACCATTTTCGCGGCTTGGGCTGCTTCGTCCGCAGTCATGACGTAGGTCCCGCTCACTGGGAGAAGTGCCACATCCGCCTTCAGACCTTTCATCTCCGGAATTGCATCAGTATCGCCCGCATGGTAAACTCTGACACCTTTGATTCCGATGATGTAGCCTGCTTTCCCATCCTCCTTTGGATGGAAGACCTTTCCGGGCTCTCGGAACTTGTTCAGATTGTAGGCGGGTACGACGTCAATTGAGATGTCTCCGAGTTTGAGCTTGTCCCCAGGCTTCACCCCCTTCACTTCTTTGACTTTGAGGCTGGATAGTTCTTTCTTGACTGCTGGAATGGTTACGATGGTCGTGTTCTCGTTGACGACCTTCTTGATGTCATCCATTGAGAAATGGTCAAAGTGTTCATGAGTAATTAGTAGAATATCGGCTTTTTCAGACG
>Ga0209805_1000849_pt1 | contig 18836 bp, 19 predicted proteins | sample GraSoiAngelo_148_FD_185905 | JGI IMG/M metagenome (GOLD analysis project Ga0209805, IMG submission 185905) | Grasslands soil microbial communities from the Angelo Coastal Reserve, California, USA - 14_1009_09_20cm (SPAdes) (version 2) | ecosystem: Environmental > Terrestrial > Soil > Grasslands ... | reverse complement strand
CGTCTGAAAAAGCCGATATTCTACTAATTACTCATGAACACTTTGACCATTTCTCAATGGATGACATCAAGAAGGTCGTCAACGAGAACACGACCATCGTAACCATTCCAGCAGTCAAGAAAGAACTGTCCAGCCTCAAAGTCAAAGAAGTGAAGGCGGTGAAGCCTGGGGACAAGCTCAAACTCGGAGACATCTCAATTGACGTTGTACCCGCCTACAATCTGAACAAGTTCCGAGAGCCCGGAAAGGTCTTCCATCCAAAGGAGGATGGGAAAGCGGGCTACGTCATTGGAATCAAAGGTGTCAGAGTCTACCATGCGGGCGATACTGATGCAATTCCGGAGATGAAAGGTCTTAAGGCGGATGTGGCGCTTCTCCCAGTGAGCGGGACCTACGTCATGACTGCGGACGAAGCAGCCCAAGCCGCGAAAATGGTAGAGCCTAAACTGGCAATACCAATGCACTATGGAGTAATGGTTGGATCAGAACAGGACGCACAGAGGTTCAAACAGCTCGCAACAGTCGAAATCCAAATCCTAAAGCCTGAATAGTCGAGGACCAGCGAAGACACTGAAAGTCAGCGTCACCACAAACTGGCTAAATATTCACCTACACTCGAAAAACCTAGCAATCCTAGACTCTAGATCACGACAATCCTACGTCAAATCGCACATTCCCGGAGCCATACAAGCCGACCTATTCCACTACTTTGTTCCGGGAACTGACCGGAAGGGTCTTCGGAAATTCCATGAAGATCTCGGTCAGCGATTGGGAAAGCTGGGACTAACAGGCAAGGAGACGATTGTTGTCTATGAATCTGGTTTCGGAATGCGAGCCGCGAGGGTCGGGTGGATGCTAGAATACACCGGAGCACACAAAGTCTTCCTTCTTGAAGGCGGATTCCAAGCTTGGCGCAAGTCTCATTTTCCCACTGAAAACAGGCCTCTAGAACCAGAGGCTAAGATCTTCCAAATCAGACCCATGTCAAGAGTGCTCGCCACGGCCGACGAGATTCGCTCAGATAGGTCGGCCCAAATCCTGGACGTGCGCAGCGAAGGAGAGTTCACAGGCAAGGAGGGACGAGAATGCGACAAACGCCGAGGACGAATCCCTCGTGCTCGATGGCTTGAGTGGACAAACTTCATCGATGATGGAAAGAGGTTCAAGACAAGATCCGAAATGGCTAGCGTTCTGAAGAAGAGAGGATTGAACAAAAATCGATCTGCGGTGGTGGTTACTTACTGTCATCGGGGAGCTCGAGCCGCGGCCGCATACTATGCTCTTCGATCACTGGGATATGGAAAGGTCAGGAACTATGTTGGATCTTGGCACGAATGGTCTGCTCGAAAGAATCTTCCCGTGGAGAAATGAGACTCTTGACTCTCGGCAGATGAATCCTAGTGGCTTCGAAGTTCAGCCATCAGATCGTTTAAGCTGTTGAATTCTCCCTCTGGTAGCTTCTCTAGGACAGTTGAGCTCTTCCTTACTTCGTCAGTATCTTGGAAGACTTTCCATCCCTGATCCTTCAAGAGACGTGATTTTGTGGTTGGAAATCGGGCATCTTCGCTCAACACCTCTCGGATCGACTCTGTCCCGACGCCACTTGTTATCTTGGGGAAGTATCCTTTCTCGATAAATGATTTGACTCGTCCCGCGTCCCGGTACATCCGTACCCCGTGAAAGGCAAGGATACTCTTCTCGAATTTCGGGGCTGAAGCCTTCTTCGCAATCTCCTTCAGCTCCCTGTCGTCAAATTCGTATATGTTCTCCTCTCCCTTTCCAAACAGCCGACTGTACAACACTCTCCCCTCATAACGAGGCTCACTATTCGAGAGATCGACGCAGTCAATCGCTTCAGACTCTTTCATAATGTCGAAAACCTCCGCTGAGGGTTTCACTCCTCTGAATTCAACCGCTACAACAGTCTTACCCGAGTTGAATGCCCCAAGAAAATCGCTCAACCTAGCGGCGAGCTCACTTTCTTTGATCTGTGATTCCGTGTTGATGAGAATTGTCATGGCTACTGCTTCAAGCTGGTTGCAAACTTCTCCGAGTCTCTCTAGGAGCGAACGAGCTCCTGGGAGAAGGTTTAGGCCGTAATGGTCAACAATGATCCTGGGACATCGCACCGAGAAACGGAAATCGTCTGGGACTCGCTTTCGCCAGTCAGAGGCTAAGGAAATGGCCGGCAGTTCGTAGTAGCTGCTGTTCAGTTCGACAAAGTCGAAAGCTTGAGAATATGCTTCGAGGCTCGCGGTTCCCGGGACCTGGAAGTAGGCCCAGCCTCCTGCTCCAACTAGTAGCTGAGACATATCTTCAAGAATCCATTCCAGCCCCAGTTACTAAGGATAGAGGTTGGCGAACACGAACCGTCTCCTCATCGGGACCTCCGGCTGGTCATACGCTGAATGGGTCGGAGTATTCTACCCCACGTCAACCGAGAGTAAGCTCGGATTCTACAGCAAGATATTCCCAACCGTCGAAATAGATTCCACGTTCTACGCGTTTCCGAAAGAGGGCATGGTGATAGGGTGGGATCGATACTCTCCGCGCAACTTCGTTTTCAACGCCAAACTTCCACAGACAATAACCCATGAATTGCTCGAAGCGCTCGGAAAACCAATAGAGGAAGAACTGGACAAGTTCGCCAATCTGATGCTTCCTCTCAACAATAGCGGGAAGCTCGGCTGCCTGCTCATTCAGCTTCCTCCAAAGTACAAGTATGATTCTGAACATCTCGAACAATTTATCTCTCTTCTCCCTCACGGTTTCAAGTATGCCATAGAATTCCGGCACAAATCCTGGCTACGAGACGAGACTTGGAGAATTCTTTCCAAATACAACGTTGCCTACACAGTTGTTGACGAGCCACTTCTGCCTCCTGAGGTGCATGTGACAGCTGACTTTGCTTACATTCGTTGGCATGGTCGTGGCCAGAGACCCTGGTATGACTATCATTACACCGAGAAAGAATTGGCCGATTGGCTACCCAAGGTGAAAGAGGTCGAGGGCTCGGTCAAAACCACGTACGGTTACTTCAACAACCACTTTCACGGATACGCAGTAGAGAACGGGTTGAGCATCCTGAAGATGCTGGACAAACTCACCCCGGCGCAGGAGGAAGCGCTCAAGCGCGCGAGAACAAACCTAAGGCAGGCCAAGGAAAAACCAGTAGGGCTAGGAGAATTTACTAGGGGAGGCGAAGACCGAGCAAAGCTTGTAGACCTTCTAGGAACCATAATGGGCGAGACACGACTTGCTAGATCCTTCACGATTCCAGATGCAGACGTGAAGATCAAAGAGGCCAACCTGAAAACCATCGACGCTAAGATCAGAGAGTACACACTCAAAATGGACATGGCTTCGAAGACGATCGTTCACGATTGTGGCGATTGGGAACGCGCTATTGAGACTCGTCAGTTGTGCAAGCATATCGGAAAGGTTCTACTGACCATTCCGGAACAGGTAGCGCTGACATGGGTCTCGGCTATTCACGAGAATCTTGATGCTTGGAAATTCCAGCAGCCCAAGTAGCGGGTCCCATCCTGTCCTCTGCGAGTCTATTACTCAAAGTTCGGGCCCAAGTGGTCAGCTGTCGACGCTGCCCGCGCTTGGTCGAGTATCGCGAAGCAGTCGCTCGGAACAAGAGAAAGGAATTCCTAGACTGGGAGTATTGGGGTCGACCTGTTCCCGGGTTCGGGGAACCGAGCGCTCAATTGTTGATTGTCGGTCTGGCTCCTGCGGCGCATGGTGGGAACCGGACTGGCCGGGTCTTCACTGGAGATCGAAGCGGCGACTTTCTCTACAAAGCCCTCTACAAGACGGGTCTTGCAAATCAGCCCACGTCACAGAACTCAGAGGATGGATTGAAACTAAAGGGCGCGTATGTGACAGCCGCGGTCAAGTGCGCTCCCCCCGACAACAAGCCATCTGTTGACGAGACGTCGAACTGCTCCGCGTACCTCGCCAGCGAAATAGACTCGCTAAAAGATCTGAAGGCAATTCTCTGCCTGGGACAGTTCGCCTTCAACGCTGTAATCAGAACAATTCGGAACAAGTACAATCTCCCCCAATCCTCCGCAAAATTCCGCCATGGAAAGGTGTTGGGCCTTGGTGACGGAATTCCCCTAATCATCTGCTCCTATCACCCTAGTCCACGGAACACTCAGACGGGCAAGCTGAATGAGAGAATGTTCCTCTCTGTTCTGCGAAAGACACTACGCGACGGAAAAATCGCCCGGAACAAGCCCTGATCCCGAAAAGCGGCAGGCGATTTGAGGTCGCGACTTTTTCACGCTGATCTCTACGCTTAATCTGCGATCAGAAAAACAGATGACGGTTCCATTCTGCGCCCAGAACCGATAGACTCGCCCGGTTCAGTTTCAACTGGCGAGACCCCTCCCCGAAAAATGTCAAAAGTAGTTGCTCCCCGCGACACAAAACCCGGACTCCGGGAGGGAATTAACAGAGAGAAATCTCCTCAGTGAATTCTACGGAAGAAATACGCAGACCGTTCCGTTTCAAACCCGATAGGCCCAGAATATGCTTGGATCGGGAATCTGGCCAGGCGATTCTTGACCTGCGGGACCTTCACGCTTGATGACCCGGAAAAATCCGCCGTTGGGAAATGCTTGACTTGCCCCTTCTAGGCCGCGAAAGGGAAGACTCGCCCAGATCAGCTTCAACCGGCAAGAGCCCTCTGAAAAAAAGGGGCCGGAAATATTTTCTCACGACGTGGAAGCGGTATTATGAAGATGCCCTTGCCTAGGTCTTGCGGCTTCTCAAGCGTTCCAATCCTCGAATCTTGTCACTCATCATCCGCCGCTTATCCAGACGCTCATCTATCCGGAGACTAGACGAGATCCGTTTCGCACCCATCGAACGCAGTGCGCGATGTGAAACCTCAACCGCCTCCAGTATGGTCCCGATACTCTCAGCCTCCAAGACACTCGACATGGGAGTAACATCAACCGTCATTCCGGGAATCCTCGACATAGCCCGTACCGCGGCTTTAACGTACCGGCCGACACTAGTCCCCATTCCTACAGGATGAATGCTGAACTCAGCGACCAGAACAATCCGTCTTTTTGCCTTCGGCCGCACAGAAAACCGATAAGCAACGGAGGAGAGTTTAGTCTTTACGGACTAGCTGACCAGCCGGTTCTCTCTAACGCCCGGCTTCTGGCGCAGACCATGAGACTCTTCGTACTTCGAGGTCTTGTCGATGTCAAGCTCCATCAGCTGCACCGTGGCTTTCTTGATTATGCCGAAGATCTCCTCTAGCTCCCGCTGCTCAAAATCCTTCAACGACAAGTTCCCGATCCACTGCATCCATCCTTGCATGCTCTTCGCTAGAGTAGAGCAGCAGAGACCTATACCATACACGATGTCTAACCTGTCCCTCGGATCCAGATCAGAGATCCGTTTCACTCTATTCCGGGCCTCTTCAACCCACGACTTAGGTTCATCCGACAATTCCATTTTTTGTTTCACACTCACTTTTTTTTCGAGTCGCGACCCACTGCCCACCGGCCCTAAGAACGCCTAGAACCGACTTACAATTGATCGCTTTGAGAATCCAATCAGGAGTCAATATTAACGTTTGGTGAAACCTTCGGGGCAAAGACCCCAGAACAAGAACACGTCAGTTGCTGTGGCCATCACAGAAACAAAAATCGGTCTGCGACTAGTTTGGAAGCTCTCTCAAGATCCCATCGACCGATCGGATGGATAGCGAGTAGCTAATTCGTGCAAAGATCAATCCTAGCATTCCACCGAGGAAAAATGACAATTGGAGAGAGAATGGCAGCAAGAGAAAGACTCTCGCAAGAAGCAGGATAAGAAGCGGTAGAGACATCAACAACATTACTATGACTCCCAGAAACGCTCCTATGATCGAGCCGATTATCGTCACGAACCGTGGCCGGGGTCCATCTGAAAAATCTGGATAGCGGCTGCCGATCGCAACGCCGAGACTCGCTTCCGCTAACACGAGCGTAATGCCAACCGCAACGAACGTCATCGTATCTACAATCGAGACTTGAAAGAAGAACACAGTGAGCCCGAGACCCAGAACAAGCCCGATAGTTGAGATCAGCGACGTAAAGAGAATCTTGCTCGTCACAATCGTCCCAGCTTCTATAGGCAGGGAACTCAAGCTCCACAGCCTCTTCCCTTCTTGACCTATCGAGGTCATGCCGAGGAACAGCGTCCCCAGACCCACACCAAAAAGAAGTGGAACGGCTAGGAATAATGGGCTGATCAAGCCTGACGCTGCGCTGGTGGTGGGTGCGGGGGAGAAGAGTGCCGGGAAAGAGATCATCACCGGGAGGATAATTGGAATAGCCATTAGCCGGACCACCTCCTTCCTACGCGTGGCAGAACGAATCTCACGCCTTACAAGCGCAAGCGAGATTACGCTGACTCCAATTTTTCTCAGTCTGCTGACGCTAGATATCGTCCCGGTGTTTGAGAAATGAAACGATGGAGGAGTGGCAACCCAGAACTTTGCGCGAAGGGCGAGCGCGGCGGACGCAAGGACTGCAAGAAATCCCAAACTCAGCAGTAGGAAGTAAGCTGAACTCAACAGATTGGACCTTAGAATGCTCGTAATGCTAAGAGTTGGCCAAAGCAGCGGCACGAGAACAGTTGCGGCATTTGCACTTGAGACAGAATTGATGATTCGAATGATAAGGAAGCCACTGAACAGAGTCTGAGCAAAAAGCAAGATCAGTATCATCCCGAGGATTCGTAAGATGATCATTAGGCGTCCACCGACCTTGTTAAAAGCTGTACTAGCACGGGCGAGGAGAGATCTTAGAATTTCGACCGTGACTGAACCGATGAAAGCTGCAACCACGCTTGCAACGACCAGCACCAAGAATGCTGACGTGTTGCCGGTCAGAATCCCGATGGGCAGACTGTAGCCAACCGTGACTAGTACAAGAGGAGAGTAGGTGTAGCTCGTTGAGACTGTGGAAGCGAAGATGTATTCTGAGGGCGAGATCGGCAGCCAGTTTATCGAGTCCGAAGACTCGGACTCCGAGGAGGCGTTAAGCTCCCAGAGGAGACCCATCGTGAAAAAGAATCCGATCAGAAAGATCGGGATTCCGCCGAATATCGTCTCGACAATCTGGCCAATGTCGGCGGGGCTTGCACCTGCACCTCTCAGGAAGGAGACCGTGGCGGTTCCGAAGCCAACTCCGGCGGCGAACATTATCGAGCCGATTAGCGCGATAAGAATCGGCCGGTTTGTTATGCTGTTCGAGAGAAAACTCTGTCGGGTATTGCGCAACCTTGAGAGCATTAGAATCTTGGCAAACTCGAAGAGTACACGGATTCTCATCTGCGCAAGGCCTCAACAATATCTTCGACTCCCTTGGTTCCGGTTAGTTTGAGAAAGACATCCTCAAGCCCGGAATTGGAAAGACCCGCCTTTTCTCGCAGTTCTTGTGCGGTGCCTTCGGCGAGGACGCGGCCGTTCTGTAGGATTGTGAGACGATCACAGATCGCCTCAGCAATCTCAAGCACATGAGTGCTGAAGACTGTTGTGACCCCGTCTCGCGTAAGACTATGGATAAGCTCCTTGACCACTCGGGCAGATTTCGGATCAAGCCCGTTCAGCGGCTCATCCATCAACAGGATCTTGGGATGGTGAAGAATCGCGCCCATGATCGCGACCTTCTGTTTCATGCCTTGCGAGTAGCCTGTGATCGTCTCGCCCTGCTTTCCTTCAAGGTCAAGCGATTCGATGAGCCGGGTAATCCGTTCTTTCTTCTCCTCATAGCCTAGACCTCTGACGTCCGCGATGAAGTCTAGATATTCTGTCGCGGTCAGGAACTCGTAGAGCCTCGGTGATTCCGGGACATATCCGACGAGACGCCGAACCTCCATGGGAGCCTTCTGCACGTCAACGCCGAGCACTCTCACACATCCCGATGATGGATGGATCAAGCCGAGCAGGGATTTGAGGAGCGTTGACTTGCCGGACCCGTTCTGTCCTAAGAGGCCTCGAACCTCTCCCTTTGTAACAGTTAGCGAGAGATCGTTGAGACCTAGAACTTGTCCGTAGAACTTGCTAAGATGCTCTGCCTCTATTGCTGGATTGGGAGAATCCATGTTCCCATGCTTCCGAGATGGCAGCGGGAAGTTTAGCCTGTTGTCTCTAGACTCACTGAAAAGTGGGAAAAGAAAAGGGATTGTAGTTAGGACTATTCTAGTGGGCCAGGTGGACCTGTAACTGGTCCCGGCGGCTGGTTTGGTGCTGGGCCGGTCGTTCCGGTCATGGCCATGCCTGCCGTGCGTCTCCGTCTGAAGATGAATGCAAAGACTCCCCCGATGCCGGCGGCGACTGCAACCGCGATGAATATAGCTGTCAGGAACCCGAGGTTGCTTGCTGGCTGGTAGTATGCTGTGTAGGCGGGGTCGTTGACTACCCGGTAGCCGCCCCACGTTGGATAGCTGATGATGTACAGATAATCTGTGACGGTGAAGCTAACCATACCGGTTCTTGCTTGCTGAATCAATCCCGGGTCGACGTGTGCGACGAAGAGTGGTAGGAAGCCCATGAAGGCGTTCTGGAACCAGAAGACAGGGTTTCCTCCCCATCCGGCTCGATTAGCGGTTCTCGTGTTGACGTCGTAGGTTGCGTAGGTTGCTTCACTGGGGTCTTTGGTATAATTGAATAGATTGTATTGTGGTTTGACGCCGAAGTCCGACCGGAAAGCTCGTTCGCCATCGCTCGCTGCAGTGTTTAGTGCGGTGTGGGTCACGTCAGTTGAATTGTCATTATCGACACTGGCACCGGAGTCGTCCTTGTTGATTGTAGTTGTTCCTGCTATGATGGCTTTCTGGGAGAGAACAACAGACAGTTTGAGCTGTTTGGCCGTCATGTACTGGTAGACCGTTGTTGAGTTGTGTAGCGTACCGTCAAGGTTGTAGGTTCCACTAGAATTCATGTGCACACCCGGCGAGGGAGTGATTATCCACAGGTCGGTGATCCGGCCAACCGTGTAGCTTGCCGTGAGTGTAGCCGTCTTCGATCCAGGGTCTATAGCTAGAGCATAGTTGAAAGATAGCCCCGTGTACTGTGCTAATCCTCTGGGCGTAGTTGGTATGCAGCACGGAAAAAGCGGGTCCGGGTTGACCTTCCACCACATCGCGTTGAGATTCGTGTATTTGAGACCCCACGAGTAGTGGTTGCTGTCAGCCGAGTAAAGAGGAATTGTCTGGGCGGTCGATACTGGTGAGGGCATCTTGTGGCCGGTGACGGCCGTGAGGTTGACGCCGAGGTTGAAGGACGCATAGATCTCGTCTCCCCTATCCGGAGAGTTTGGATAGATGTCGGTCGTGCTATTCTCCTTGAAAGCGACAAGTGAAATGAACGATGAGGAGGTGATGACGTCCTTGCCGCCAGGGGTCTTGTAGTGTTCGAAAAATGTCTGGAGGGGGATGGTGACATAGTTGACGTTGTTGTGGGTTACATTTACGAGACCGGCAGAGAAGAGCTGAAAGCCGCCCACGTTGATGTAGTTCGCGTAGATGTAAGCGTGCTCTGTCGAGTTGGGCGGAGTGAAGCCGTTAGCCGCTGCGTATTGTCGCACGTAGTCATACCAGTCGACGACCTTGCTGAAACTCTGTGATTGAAAATCGGTACTTGTTACCGTAGCAGCGCTAGTGGCTCCTGGGACGAAGGCGAGAGCCATCATTAGTCCGAGCGCGAGTATGGAGATTGCTCTGATTTTTCGAAGTTGAATTTTCATTTTTAATCCTGCTAGTAGCTAGCACCGTGAATGGGACGGAATTAGAATTCGTGTTACCTACCAAGCCATCTAGCAGAAACAGGACCGCTCGAAAGAGTGATGAAATTTCACAGATCTAATTGAATGGTTGACGATCGCGGAGCGCTAGTTGTCTTCGCCGCCGCCATCGTCCCCGCCACCCCAATCGTCATCCTCACCCCATTCGTCTTCGCCGCCCCAGTCCTCGTCTTCACCCCATTCCTCGCTCGCAGTAATGGGCCAGTGAATATTGGTCATGTGAAAACTGGGTTCGCGCGAAACCTTGGCTGCTTAAAAGCCTTCCCAGAAGCTAGCTCCTCACTCTAGTCCCGAACATTTTCGCCGTCGATCCATCAACCGTTCTGGCTGCCCAACACAAGTTACGAGTGTTATGCACGAAAGTATGGCGACCAAAGCGATCAAGAGCAATCAGACCAGTTCCCCGGCCAAACGTCCTGGTTGAATAATGGATGACTTTTGTTGCTGCGGAGACAGCACTTGTACGTCTCATCAGATCGCACGCCGCTTTCGAGATGACGAGCCTCATGGCTTGCTCTCCGATGCCGGTCGCTGTTGCCGCTCCGGACTCGTTATCTGCATAGAGCCCGGCACCAAGTATCGCGCTGTCGCCGATTCTTCCTGGAAGCTTGAGTGAGACTCCGCCAGTGGAACAGGCTGCGGCCAAGTTTCCATCGTTATCAAGAGCGAGGGCGCCGACAGTATCAGAAGATTTGAGGAGAAAACGCTGAAGGATCTCTGGACTTGTTCCCGACAAGTACAGAACTCTGTTCTTCTTCAGCTTGCGCAGTCCTTCCTTCCACGCATGCACTCTCTTAGAAACTCGCAGATTCGACTTCGCTAGCCCATTCGCCAGTGCTAGTTTTCTAGCCGATTCGCCAGCGATAAGAACGTGATCGGTCTTATCCATGACAATTCTCGCAGCCTTGATAGGATTCCTGATATCTCTCAGAAGAGCGACGCCCCCTCCTTTGAGCGTCTTGCCATCCATGATCGCAGCATCGGTCTCGATCTCACCCACCAGATTGAGTGTCGAACCTCTCCCAGCATTGAACACCGGGTTGTCTTCCATCACAACAATCGCAGCCTCCACCGCATCGAGGGCAGAGCCTCCTTTAGACAAGATGCGGAAGCCGCGATCAGCCGCGATCCCTACTCCACTCAATCCTTGCTTGTGAAGCTTCGAAGGCCAGTCACCAGCTCCTCCATGAACTATGATTACAAGCTTGGAAGGTCGCACGTTCGCGCCGGAGCGCTGAGGCATTGGATATAAGCGTCCCCTCCGCGAATGGTACAGGGGCTTTTGACAAGGCTGATCGGAACGAGCCTAGACGATATCAGAGAAGCCGCGAGACTCGTTCATGAAGGAGGGCTCATAGCCTACCCAACCGACACTGTTTATGGGCTGGGCTGCAACCCGTTCGACGCAGATGCGGTCGATCGACTTGTCAAGGCCAAAGAACGCGTGAAAGGCTCGCTCCCAATTCTCGTAAGCTCTCTTGCCCAAGCGGAGAGGATTGGGGAGATTAACGAAGTTGCAGCGGCGCTTGCGAGTAAGTTCTGGCCGGGTCCCTTGACGCTGGTCGTTCGGATGAGAAGCAACTTCCCGGCAAAGGTCACGGGCGGTTCTCAATTTGTTGGACTTAGAATCCCAAACCATGAAGCGGCTAGAACGTTGATTCAGGAGTCTGGTGGAGCGATCGTTGGGACTAGTGCAAACATCTCGGGACGCCAGTCACTGACTACGGCGCGGGATGTACTCAGAGAATTGGAAGGGCGCATAGATCTGGTCCTTGATGGGGGTCCTACTCCGCTCGCCAGAGAATCGACCGTTGTGAAAGTAATCGGAGACGAGATCAAGGTACTAAGGGAGGCGGGGATTTCTCGGGATGATATTCTTAAGGCGCTACCCGTAACGCGAGCTTCCTAGGCTCTCGGGACTCTTGATTCACGACTTCAATCTCCTTCTATCTAGCGCCCGAGGAAATGAGAGAGAGGCGAACCATGAGATTCGTTATTTGTTGGGGGAGCTTGGCGACGCTTCTCCTAAGACTGACTTTGCGCTCGTGAGTGGACTTACAGTCGCGAAGACCTCGCTCGATCCGGTGAAGGTAGTCTCGAAGCTCCGGCCGGTTCTCAAGTATCGGCCTTGGCAGTTCAGATACATTCTCAAGGTGAAACCTGTGGAAGAGGTGGTTCCTTGTGACATTCCAAGTATTGGCGCGGCGGTTGTCAACCGCGCGGGACAGGTGGGTGTTGATGAGACATTCAGGGTTTCGCTGGAGAAGCGTCGGAGCCGGGTTTCTTCGAAAGAGATCATTGACGCGGTCGCGTCTAAGGTTCCGCGAAAGGTTGAGCTGCGGAATCCGGACAAGATAGTCTTGATTGAAGTGATTGGAGATGTTGCTGGAGTATCCGTCATTTCGCCGGGCGGAATTCTGGGTATTGAGAAGGAGAAGAGGCGTCTCTAGTCTTGGATGTCCAGCAAGGCTGAACGTTCGACTATCAATCGTTTCAGAACCGACGAATCGGTCTCTCCCTCAAACCTAGCCGCTTCCATCGTCCTACTAGTGATGCCGTAGGAGCGCTGCAGCTTCGCCATCCTCTGTTCTGATTGGATCTCGATTAGATCGTCGTCTGGTGTGCCACCGACGATCGATTGTGCTTCGCGAGCTAGCTCTTCCAGAGCCGCTCTTGAATCGGACAATGCGACAATAGCGATTCGGGAATCCTTTGAATCGACTCCCAAGAATCTGATGGCTTTCGCGATCTGGCGTTGGCAGCTGATGTATAGCAAGAGTTCCATTGCAAGGCTCTTCGACCTTCTACGTTTTCCTTTGAATGCGTGGAGTGCGTTCCGAGCGGCGAACTGAAGGTGTTCTGGGCCGCCGATTAAGTCTGCTTTTACTAGTTGAACTTCTGTTTGATTGTTGATGGAGCGTAGTTGTTTGAGTGTCTGTTCGGGGTCTGAGATTCTGGCGTTAGAGAAGCCTAGGCGGAGTAAGTAGTGGTGGTCAATCTTTTCTATCAAGAGCATCGATCTTCAAGAGTTGTCTGACGAGTCCCGCTCTTATCCCGCTATCTTTGAGTGCCCGGACTGTTGATGAGACTCTTGTCCGGTTGTCTTCGAAACGTTTCGAGATAAGGTGAACCGCTTCCAACCGTTCCCATGGGAAGATGATCCATTTGCGAGTAGTTTGCGAGTAATAGTCGGGTCGGTAGATGCTCTGGGGTTTCATGTATATGGTGCAGACTCGGAGTTCTTTGACCGGTTTTCGTTGTAAGTGGTCTGCTACTACTCTGAGGCTGTGGCCGGTGTCTGAGACGTCGTCGACAACGAGGACCCGTTTTCCTACGACTTCCATTGTAACCGGCTGGGTTATCCGTGGCTTTTTGTTTCGAACTCCGATGTCCTTGTAGAATTCAACTTTCATGTTCGCGAGGTTCGGGTTCTGTAGGAGGTCGCTCATGACTCTGGCTGGGGGCCACCCTCCTCGCGAGACCCCCACGATAATTTCTGGCTTGTACCAGTCCTTCTTGATCTGTTGTGCTAGATCAAGAAGCATCTGATAGATCTCATCCCAAGTAGGAGCTTCGTATTTGGGATTAGCCGTTTCGAGGACCTAGCTTCGCGGCTGTTGTTTGTATCCCATTAAGGCTTCTTGAGAACTGACATGTCTTGAGAGCCGTCGAATCGCCGGTTTGAAAGGTCAAGCCAATATAATGGAATCCCAAATGTTTTGGATGGCGTTCCAAAAGCCTCCGGGCTGGTTGAACGCCTATGATGTGGACTGACCTGCACAGAGGGCAACCTCGCCCAGATGAAGAAATGCATCTCCACTGACAATTCGACCAGCTGAGCCGCCGATCCCACAATACCGGATGATTCCAGGTCTTGTAGTCAACAGAATATCCTGTGGTATCCACAGAAACGGTGTGAGTAATGAGAGGTAATAGAGTAATGCTGGTTGACTATTCTTTTATCCGGTCTGATGTGCGGTTTGTATGGATATGTTATGGAAGGGAGTAGGAGACGTGTCTCCCGGCCTCGTCCACTGCCGTTACGGACCGCAAGGGACTCGATGTTCGAAGCAGTCCTGAAGCACAGGATTCTGCTGCTCTGGCTCCGCTAGAAGAACGAACGTTTCTCCGGCCAAACGACCCGGAGTGTTGCGCTGCTTTTCCCGAGAGTGACCGGCCCATCGGAGATTAGGTAGTTTTTGCCGACCACGTCTCTGTTGAGCGGGAAACAGAGCGGAGAGCGGCTTCGTCCAACCTACTTCTAGGTCCACTGCTTTCTAGTGGGACCAGTGGGACATCGAGATTACTGGAATAATCGTCGAAGTATCCTCTATTCCCGCAATACCCTCGATACGAGACAAGAGGAACCAGTAGATGTTGTGCGAGTCGGGCTCTAGGAACTTCCGCTCCACCTCGGCCACGGCTAGGATGTCATACTTGCCTGGGATGATGTGAACCTCCTTTATCTCTGGGATTCCCCACAGATCCTCTGCGACCGACTTTTCTTTGCCGAGCTTGGTCGCTAAATAGATGAAGGCTCGGACGTACCTCTTCATCTCATCTTTCGGATGATAGTGCTCCATCATGATCAGCTTCGAATTGGAGTTCGGTTGATTCACCTTGTTATAAGCTCATTAGACTTGGAGTAGTCGATTGCGAGTAACGACGGATGCGCCATTATGGTATCGCTCTTGTCATTAGCTCTAGTGTGAGGCTGAACTCTGCGTCGATGGTCAAGTTTAGGTGAAATAGCTGGCAATTTCCCCGACAGAGAGACATTCTCGGTTTCATCTGCCGAGCTCACTCCAACTACTTCTCGCGCCTGGGATCCGCGGGCATACGCTTCTCTTTATGGGTGTTCTGAGTTTCCTGTTTGCAGCCTCATACATCGGCCGGCTCCTTGGGCTTGCTAGCACGTGGACTGTTGTGTTTGTTATCGGTGCAAGTGCCTCAGCAACCTATCTTGTCCTAGCGCCGCTAGCGCTGTCTGAAAGGTTCAGAACCTCGATTCTGTTCACGAATATGAAGCGACGAGTCATCATTCTTGCATTAGTTTTCGGTCCGGTTGTTGCGGGAATCTCGTACTGGATTTACCAGGCGGGATCGGTTGAGGCTTTACCTGTCTTTCCATATTTCATTGCGATATTCTACGCGTGGATATTATCTCAAGCCTACTTCATCGCGAATCCAGTTACTCACGCGATGCTCAAGTTCGAAGAGAGTGTTGTCGGAAAGGGCTTTGTCAAGAGGATTATGCGATCGCTGGGAATGACGGTTCTCTTCCTACCGATAGCGCCGCTGGCGGTTGGTGTCTGGGAGGTCTCGTCGTGGGCTAACCAGAACTACGCGAGCATCAGAGGCGCGGGGACTGACATTCTCCTGTGGACGATGGTCGTGACGCTAATGTTGGTGGCTACGTATTTCTTGACGGTCATGTGGGGATGGAAAAACATCAAGAACGGCAGACCCCAAGCAGCAATCTTCGCCGGTGGAACGTTTGTCGTAGTGTGGGGATATCTTCTCTACCGAGCCACGACGTTACTGATGGGTCTTGTCTCGCAGAATGAACCGTCCAACGCGATCATCGATGCTGGGTTGATGGTTGTCTCAATTCTCGGTGCCATGCAGACGTTTGCTCGGAAAACGGTCAAGCTTGCCAACCGTCGGTGGAGCCAGGTGCTTCCCTTCCTCGTCTTCTCGTTCGGGTCTGTATACGCTGTCTCCCAGTTCTACTTCATTCTTCAAGGATCCCTCACAAGAGCCGGACTCTCAGTAATCGTCAACGGTATCGTGTTTGCGGTCGGGACATTGACGCTGATGCTCCTGCTGCGAAGTCATCTCAAGATCCCGAGCAGTGCATTGCTGGGCGTGGCATCTGCACCTACTACGGAAGATGCGAACTTAGCCTCTCCAACGGCTGAAGAATTGAGCGGCTCTCAACCTATAGAGAGTGAACCTGCGAATCAAGCGTCCGGCGAGTCTCAAGATGACCAAGCCGCGTCGGGTGTCGAGAACATGGAACAGTCAGAACAAGATATGGGCGCAGACTCCGAGTCTGCGAACTAGCACTTTCGGTTCTGTCGTAGAACATTCTTCTACCACCCTTACCTCTTCCAGAACGTTATGTCGACAGTCCAGCTTGCGCAGATCAAGACCGACGAGAAGACCAGCGCGAGCCAGTCAGAGCTGAGGATCGGCCAGCACAGAATACCGTTACCGAACAGGTTCCCGATCAGTCCGGAGCGTAACGCGCTAAAGCCGGCTGGTGTGAAGGATCCTCTGCCGGGCGAGATTGCTGTTCTTGCTCGTCTGGCGCCTCCGGAGACTGTGAAGAAGATTCTGACTCAAGAGGACGCGCTGAAATCGATGGCTCGGTTTCTGTCGAAGGAGACTGCGCCTGATGCTATTCGGATGTTGTACCTTGCGTTCAAGGGCGGAGCGGCTGTCACAAAGACTGAGGATTTGAAAACCTTGCTTGATCTTCAGTATCTCGCGGGATTAGACATCATCACTGTCCAGCACTCTCTCGACTTCTCTCTCGAAGATTACGAGGCTCAACTTCGTTTTGCTGAGAGATGGATGGAAGAACGCGGCGTTGACAAGCCACTGATGCCGGTAATACAAGCGACACAGAACAAGGAGACGTCTGCCAAACTCTTGGCTCTTGTCGAGAAGCATCAGCCGTCAATGATCGGCTTCGATCTACGCGGAGGATTCTACTATCATGCGCTGCGTGGTGTTGAGGATTTCAAGAAGCGTAAGCCGGAGGTCTGGGTCCACGCGCTGCAGACTCCGCCGAAGGTCAGGTTCGGACGTGGACTATTGACCTGCAGCGAGGGTATGATTCTTCCAATGTTCGGGATTGATTCCTTCTCCCGGTGGATTGTTCCTCCCCCGCCGACGCCGTTGACGAAGGAGGTCATCAACGTGTTCGACCGTAAAGGGTGGGGCAGTATGAAGAAGAAGGACTACGAGGCGATTCGCAATAACAATACTAACTGTGACTGTGCCGTGTGTCAAGGGAAGGATCTGGAGCCGTTCTATGAGGGTAAGGTGCTTGATGTTCTTGCGAAGGCGAAGGTTCACGATCATCTGGCCCAGAGGAAGGAGCTAGAGGGTGCTAGAGAGTCGATTAGGAAGGGAAGATTCCTCTCGCTGCTCAACACGAAAGAGTATCCGAGAGAATTTCTGAAACAACTACCCGCAAGAGACAGCGAGAATAGAGCGCCGAAGGACTAGGGCTTACAGAATCCCCAAACAGCACTCCCGCGTCGCGAGAAAAAAATTCCTTCCCCCTCTTTTTTTGAGGGCTCTCGCCAGTTGAATCTGATCTAGGCGAGTCTTCTGTTTCAAGGCTTGGTATAGGCTGGTCGACGGTTTTTTCCAGAGTGGAAATCGAGCCTATCGCCCTTCGTGAAAGTCTCGTGATCGGAAAACGTCTGCCCCAGATTTCCGATCCAAGCGTATTATGCGCCTGTCGGGTTTGAAACGGTACAGTCTGCGGACTTCTTTCTCTGAAGAGCCCCCGGGACGGAGGAGAGATTACTCTCTGTTAATTGCGTCCCAGAGTCGAGTTTTGTGTCGCGGGGGGCAACTACTTTTGAGATTTTCTGGCGAGGCCCTCGCCAGTTGAAACTGAAACGGGCGAGCGTCGCGTTTCAGAGCGCAGAATAGAACCGTCACCTGTTTTTCTGATCGCAGATTAAGCGTGTGGAGGTCAGCGTGAAGATCCTGCGACCTCAGAACGGCTGCCGCGATTCGGGATCAGGGCTTGTTCCAGGCGATTTTCAAGGCTAGAATTTCGATAAAGTGTGATGGACTTTTTTTGTTCTGACATACCCCCGGGGGGGTCGAGAAATAGTTAGTAGAAAAAGAAAGTTAACAAAAAAGAAAGGATAACTGACCAACGGAGTTCCGCAAAAAGAACTCTACCTGGAGCCGGGTCTTGTGTTACGAGAAGTCTCTCATTCCACAGAGATTGGGACGGGTCCTTTGCCGCGTAGACCGTTTCGGGGCGCGTACCGATTGGCTCAATTATCAGTATCCTTCCCACTAGAACCGATGCCACCGTCGAAACAAACCCTAGACCCCGCGGAGACTGTAATGCGGGAGATCGAGGAGATGGGCAAACGATCCTTCATCCCGTCAATCGGCCCCGTCAAGGGACGGATAATCGCCGAGGTTGTTGCGAAGCTCAAGCCCCGGAAGATCCTCGAAGTAGGAGCCCTCTACGGATATTCAGCGATCCTTATCGCTAAGAACAGCCCGGCCAACGCAGAGATCACGACTGTCGAGAAGAACCCTGAACACGCCCGGATGACTGAGCAGAACGTTGAACGTGCCCAGCTGGAAGACCAGATCAAGATAATTCAGGGAGACGCGAAAGAGGTCCTTCCCAAGCTTCCCGGACCCTTCGACCTAGTGTTCTTGGACGCGGAGAAGACACAGTATCTCGACTATCTGAAAGCCGTCGAGGAGAAACTCCATCAGGGAAGCGTCGTAGTCGCCGATAATGTGGGCGTCTTCCAGGACCAGATGCAGAACTATCTGCACTACGTCCGGAATACAGGCCGATACCGGAGCAGGACGGTCGATACTCTGTTAGAGTTCTCTGATACGACGAAGGATGCGATGGAGATCAGCGAGAAGCGCTATTAACACTCTACCCATAACAGAGCATTATCGTGACACATACTGATGTCCAAACTAGGACACTTGCCATTCTTCGAATTCTCTTAGGGCAGTGGCGTCTAGCGAACCTTGCCCTTCTTCGGACCTTCTCTGCCAGACATCTTCTTCTTTTTCTTCTGCCATTCCTTGCGGGTCATTTCGGATCTATAACGACTCTTTTCACTAGGGTATTTAATCGATAGAGTTAGAGGTGAGACTCAGCCGCGAGAGAGTGATTCGTGACTCTGACCGCATATCGATATCGGCTCTGGCTGGCCAAAACGATCCTTCTCGTCCTCTTCTCCTTGAGCCCAGCCATACTCTCACAGGTTCACGCAGCCTCACCCG
>Ga0209805_1000844_pt1 | contig 18957 bp, 15 predicted proteins | sample GraSoiAngelo_148_FD_185905 | JGI IMG/M metagenome (GOLD analysis project Ga0209805, IMG submission 185905) | Grasslands soil microbial communities from the Angelo Coastal Reserve, California, USA - 14_1009_09_20cm (SPAdes) (version 2) | ecosystem: Environmental > Terrestrial > Soil > Grasslands ... | reverse complement strand
CCGTCAACGTGTAGTCGTCGAGCTTGCTGACGCCGCTCAACTGTCCCGTCTTGCCGGACGCTACGTCCGGGTAGCCGGAGATGACGCCGAACAAGCCCGAGAAGTCCCCCTGCTTCGCGGCGGCTCGATTCCAGCTGTAGATGAAGTCGTCGGCTGTGATCGGGTCTCCGTTGGAGAAGCGCCCGTTGTGGCGGATGGCGAACGTGTACGTGAGCCCGTCGGCTGACACTATGGGCTGGCCGACGGCGAGGTCGGGCACCTCGCGCAGCTGCTGGTCGAACCTGTACAGCCCCGAAAAGACGTTGCGCAGGATGTCGACGTCGGCCGGGGTGGAGATCAACGCCGGGTCGAAGTCGGCGACGTCCTGCGCGATCGGAAAGCTGAGCGTCTGATCGGCGGCCAACGGTTCCGGAGCCGGCGTGGCGCTGCTGGGCCTGCCCACGATGAGGACCAGCAGCAGCGCAATCAAGCCGATCGCCACCCCGGCGCTGGCAGGCAGATACCGACGAACCCGAAAGCGGGGAGATGGGGGTGAGACCGGGGACTCAGACACTGAGGATCACCCGCAGCGCCGGCCCGACCGGGTGTGCTTTCGTGTGCACCCGGGGAAGGCTACAGCCGCGCGGCCTCGGCTGGTAGTGGCGTTGAATCGCAAGTTGGACCCGCCACGTGCCGGGAATTGGGGACAATCGTTTCGAGCCGGCGCCGGCGTAGCTCAGCTTGGTTAGAGCAGCGGTCTTTTAAACCGAGGGTCCGGGGTTCGAATCCCCGCGCCGGCACCAACCGCGTGTCCGATTACGCGTCGTTGTATCCAACGATGCGTATGGAGCGCTCGAATTCCGCCTCGGTGTATCCAACGGCGCTCTGAGCGGGTTCTTCCCGGCCCTGCGCGCCAGCCGCCTCGATCCCGTCGCCGCCCTCCGTTACGAATAGGGCCGACCAGCGACAGAGGAAGCTGCGTTGAAGCTGTTGCAATGGGCTTCAACTCAGCGCAGGGATTTCTCTTCATGTGCGTCAGTACGGTCAAGTGAAGATCCCGTTCCGGAGAACTGTCGGTCGAGCCTCGGCGACGGCATCGCTGGTTGTGATGCTGGCGCTGTCATTTGCCGCCCCCGCGGCGGCTGCGGTAGAGCTCGACCAGTCGCAGCCGGCCGGCCTCGGAAAGCAGTCCGTCCAGCTCATGGTCCAGACGTTCATCGCCGGCAAGACGGGTCGTCTCGACCACGTCGACCTGAAGCTTTTCGCCGTCTCGGGCAGCCTGACCGTGACGGTGCGGCAGGCGAATGCAGACGGGACTCCCGCCGTCCCTGTCTCAGCTGATCCAAAGGTCGTCCTCAGCGGTTACATGTCGGGTTCGAACACCTTCGATTTCACCAAAGCCAACATCTCGATCACCAAAGGGACGGCCTACGAGATCTACGCCCAGAGGGCCGGTTCCGTCTCGTGGTACTTCACCAGCTCGCCGCCCACTATCAGCCCGACCTTCCTCGGCGGGAAGCTGTACGTCGGCTGTGTCGGATGCCCGAGCTGGTATTCGGGCGCAGGTTACGGAGCTGACTTCGTCTTCGCGACGTATGTCAACACGAGCACTGTCCAGCTCCCGACCATCGCCGCAACCACGCCGAACCCGATGAACGTCGACGAGGGCACGGCCCCAAGCGCGGCGGGCACGTTCTCCGATCCCAACGGCGACACGGTGACCCTGGCCTCAACCTCAGGCACCGTCACCCCGACCACCGGCACTGGGAGCGGAACGTGGTCATGGACCGAGTCCGTTGCCGACGAGGCCAAGGGACAGACTGTCACGGTGACTGTGACCGACAGTCACGGCCTGTCGGCCTCAGTCCAGTTGGCATTCGTGGTGAATGGGGTGAAGCCGACAGTGACGATCACCAACGATCCCCCCGCCGTCCCCGAGGGCACGCAGCTGTCGCTCGCGGGAACAGCCCACAGCCCCGATCCGGCTGACGATGCCGCCGGATTCAACTACCTCTGGAGCGTGAGCAAGGATGGCGGGACGCCGACCACCACACCGGGCGCGTCTTTCAACTTCACGGTCGCGGACGAAGGCACATACATCGTGACCCTCGACGCGACAGACGACGGCGGGATGACGGGTACCAGCTCGTTCACCGTGGTCGGGGCCGAGGTCAACCCAACGGCTCAGATCGACAGCGTCAAGCCGACCGACTCCACGGTCAATGTCATCGCCCCGCAAGAGCGGCTCAGTTTCGCCGGCCGCGCCGTCGACCCCGCCACGCAGGACACGCACACAGCCACGTGGAATTTTGGCGACGGGCACACGGCCAGCGGCTTCGCTGCCACGAACGTCTATACCTTTGCGGGCACCTACACCGTAACGCTGACCGTCAAGGACGACGACGGCGCAACAGGCCAGACCTCGATCCAGCTCGTGGTGACGCCGCAGCAGGCGTTGAGCAGCATGGACGGCTACGTCAACGCTCTGACGGGCTTGAACGGCGGGCAGAGGAACAGCCTGACCAGCAAGCTCGACAACGCGTCGGCCTCGATCACCAGGGGTGAGACAAAGGCGGCCAACAACCAGCTCGACGCATTCCTCAACGAGCTGTTGGCTGACCTGAACACGGGCAAGATCTCGAGGAGCGCCTACGACACGCTGCGCGCGGACGCGCACGCGGTCCAGGCCGCGCTCGGCACCTTCAATCGTTTCCTGGAGTGGTCGGCCTTCCTGGCTTAGCTTGAATCCGCCGGCCGAGGCTTACACTCGCACTGCCTTGGCAACGGCCAGCACTGCGCTACCAGCCGCCGACCTCCTTCCTGTCGGCCCCCGCGCCAACATTCCTTACCGGATCGTCCGCATGATCGGCATCCCGCTGCTCCGCCTGTGCTTCAGGTTTGAGGTCCGGGGGCGGGACAACATCCCGCGCTCGGGCAACTACATCGTCATCGCCAACCACCTGAACTGGCTGGACGAGTTCGCCCTTCTTCTTTTGATGCCGGTCGAGCCGCGGCTCCACTTCCTGGCCGACCCGACCATGCTCGTCACTCGGAAGCTCCAGTGGTGGCTCGTCCGGACCACCGGGGGCTACGTCCCGGTCGTCCGCGAGCGCCACGGCGACAAGGCGCTGTTCCGCCACGTCGACCGCTGCCTCGAGGTGGGTGGGGCGGTGGCGATCTTCCCGGAGGGTAACTACGGCCCAACGGAGGGCGAGCTGCTGCCTTTCCACAAGGGGTTCGCCCATTTCGCGATCAAGGCCGGCGTGCCGGTCGTCCCTGTCGCCCTCTCGGGCACCAAGGACCTGTGGTTTCGCAAGCCCATCAAGGTCGTCATCGGCAAAGCGCTACCAAAAAGCGACGATCCGGCCGCGCTTACCGAAGTGGCCTTTGCAAAGGTGCAGGAACTGCTCCCGGCCTACGTCGAGCCGCCCGGCCGCAAGCTCTTGAGGAATAAGCTGACTCACCTGTTCTGATCCCCAGTACGCGCGAATTAGGGGCTTTCGGTACCGGGGCGTACGGCTACTGCAAGTCGCCGACCGTGTGGTAAGGTGGCTCCTTTCCCGGATCCTGAGCGCGTCCTCCACACGTCCTAGCTCCTGGCTCAGGCCTGAAAGCGTCCCAGGGGTAGGGCGCAAGAAAGGAGGAGCGCGCAAGGGGTTTGCTGCCGCTATTTCGTGCGGTGCTGGTGTGGGTCGTAGTCCTGGTGAGCATCGTCTTGCCGCGCCTCGAACCGCCCCAGCAGGAGTCAGTCTCGGTCGCCGTGACCCGCCTCACCGCGTTCGACCGCACCTCGGCCGTCCAGCAGGCGAGGGCCCAGAAGGTCCAGGCCGCCCAGATGGCCCAGGTCCAGTCTTGGTCGCTCGAGCTCAAGCAGGGACTCGCCGACTACGCGGCTCAGCAGCAGGCGCTTGCCGCGGCCCAGGCACAGGCCGATGCGATCGCGGCTCGAAGCAACCACGCGGGTCCGCCCCCCGAGATCGCCAAGGACATCACCGACGCCTTCAGCCCGCTTGGGCCGGCGGCGGTGCAGTGGGCGATGAACGTGGCCTATTGCGAATCGCGCTACCACCCGAACTCGGTGAACACCGAGAGCGGCGCGTCGGGCCTGTTCCAGTTCCTGCCCAGCACCTGGTCCGGGACGCCGTACGCGAGCCAGTCGCCCTTCGACCCGCGCGCCAACGCCTTCGCGGCCGCCTGGCTGTACTCGCACTACGGACCCGGCCGCTGGGTGTGCCAGGGGTAGACGTATGAGGGAAAACCCGGATGGTTTTCTCTCATCGCCCGATCGGCTTCGCCGATGGGGCTGCTCCCATTCCGGTATACGGTTCAGATTGATCTAGACGTCTTCCACACGCAACGTCTGACAGACGCTGAAGACAAAGTTGCGGCCGGGGTGAACCCGGCCGCCAAGGCCGTGCCGGTGAGGCGACCTATTCCGCTGTTACTGAGATCGACAGCTCGAAGATCGGCTGGGGCCGGTTCGCGCCCTTGAGCAGCATCGGCGGATAGTCGGCAACCTGGAACCCGATCGGCAGGCGCTCTCTCGTCGTCTCCGAGATCAGCACCCGAGCGGGCCGGATCTTGGAGAGGAACGCGCTGTTGTTCACCGGCACGCCGATCAGCGTGAACTCCATCCGGTCGTCTGACCCGACATGGCCCGCGACCACCTCGCCGGTGTCCAGACCCATTCCAACCGAGATCGCGGGCCTGCCGGCGCTTACCTGCTCGCGGTTGAAACGGTCGATCTCCTCGACCATCGCCATCGCGGCGTGCAGCGCGCGCTCCGCGTGGTCCTCCATCGGGTTGGGTGCTCCGAAGACGACCAGCATGCCGTCGCCCTGGAACTTGTCGATGTTGCCGCCGTGGTCCAGGACGACCCTGATCATCCGCTGGAAGTAGCTGTTCAGGAATCGGACCAGCTCCTCGGCGTCCATGCTCTGGGACAGCGTGGAGAACCCTGCGATGTCGGAGTTGAGCATCGTGACGTCGCGGCGCTCGCCGGGCAGGAATCGCAACGCCCGACCTGACCGCCTGATCACGTAGTCGGTCACCTGCTTGTTGACGTGCGCCTCGAAGAGCTGGCGCAGAAACTCCGAGCGCTCGTACTGGCGCGCGTTGTCGATGGCGATCGCCGCCAGGTCCGATATCGCCTGCAGGAACTCCTTGTCCGTCTCTTCGAAGATCGAGGCGCGGAAGGGGTTGTCGACGTACACCGCTCCGATGACCTCGTCCTTGGTCACGAGGGGCACCGCGATGATCGAGCGCAGGTTCTGAAGGATCACCGACTGCTGGCCCTTGAAGCGGTCGTCCAGGCTGGCGTCGGTCGAGACCACGGCCTGGCCGGTCTTCACGACATGCTCGATCACCGTCCGCGAGCCGAGGAACTGGCGGGTCTTCTCGGGGTCGGCTTCGCCGCTCGACATCTGGACTGAGAGCGAGCCGTCGACCGGATCGACAAGCACGATGAAGCCGCGCGAGGCCTTCATGAGGGTGATCATCCGGTCCATGACCTTGGCGAGCACGACGTCGAGCTCGAGCGACGAGCTGAGGTCGCGCGCGAGCTCGTATAGCAGGTGATCACGCATGCCAATATCGACTTCGCGAGCCACGGCCACGAGGAGCATAACGGCGGGTATCGCAGTTTCCCTCCACTTAGGGAGAGGGGCCTGAGAGAGGGGCTTCCAACGGGCATGGGTAAACTCGATTCCTCTTGATTGGCGAGTCCCCCCAGGCCCAGATCGACGCCTTGCTCGGGCGCCTCAACCCTCCGCAGCAGGAAGCCGTCACGCATGGCGACGGGCCGCTGCTGATCTTCGCGGGCGCAGGCAGCGGCAAGACGCGCGTGCTGACGGCCCGAATCGCCTACCTGATCGCCTCGAAGCGGGTCTGGCCGGACCGCCTGGTGGCTGTCACCTTCACCAACAAGGCGGCGCGCGAGATGCGCGGCCGGGTCGCGACGCTGGTCGGAGAGGGGGCCGAGAAGATGTGGGTCGGGACCTTCCACTCGACCGCGGTGAAGATCCTCCGCCGCGAGTCGCAGCGGATCGGCATCGCGTCAAGCTTTGTGATCTTCGACGAGGACGACACCAGGGCGGCGCTGAAGCGCGTCCTCGACGAGCTCCGCCTCGATCCGAAGCGCTATCCAATCGGTGCGTTGAGCAATGCGATCTCGCAGGCCAAGAACGAGCTCAAGCGGCCTGAGGACTATCCCAACCGGAGCTACGCCGACGAGGTGGCGCGCCGGGTGTACGAGTCCTACCAGGAGGTACTGCGCCGCTCCGGTGGGCTGGACTTCGACGACCTGATCATGAAGCTGGTCGAGCTGTTCAGCACGGACGCGGAGGCCCTCGCCAAGTGGCGCGACCGCTTCCGCCATGTCCTGGTCGACGAGTACCAGGACACCAACCGCGCGCAGTACGTCCTCGTCAACCTGCTGGCCCAGGAGCATCGCAACGTGGCGGTGGTCGGGGATGACGATCAGTCGATTTACCGCTTTCGCGGCGCGGACGTGCGCAACATCCTCGACTTTCGCAAGGACTATCCGGACGCACATGTCGTTCACCTGGAGCAGAACTACCGCTCGAGCCAGGCGATCCTCGACGCCGCCTACAGCGTCATCCGGAGCAACCCGGAACGCGCGGAGAAGCGGCTGTGGACCGAGCGCGCGGGCGGCGAAAAAGTCATGGCGATGCAGGCGTACAACGAGGTCGAGGAGGCGGAGTTCGTCGCCGACGAGATCGAGCGCCTGCGCAAGACCGAGAAACGCGGCTACTCCGATTTCGCGATCCTCTACCGGACGAACGCCCAGTCCCGCTCGTTCGAGGACGTGCTGGCGCGGCGGCGCATCCCATACCGCCTGGTGGGCGGCATCCGTTTCTGGGAGCGGCGCGAGGTCAAAGACCTCGTCGCCTACCTGCGTTTCTGCTTCAACCCTCGTGACGCGCTGAGCTTTGCGCGGATCGTGTCGGTGCCTTCGCGCAAGATCGGCAACGTGACGGTCGATGCGGTCAACGCATTCGCCCGCGGGGGTGATTCCGACATCATGTCGATCCTCGCCGACCCGGGACACGTGCCCGGCGTGCCCAAAACAGCTGTGGGCCCGCTGCAGGGTTTTCGCGCCCAGGTCGAGTCGGTGCGAGCCACGATGGGTGTTCTGCGACCGAGCGAGCTGCTCGACCATGTGATCGAGGTCATGGACCTGCGCCGGCACTACCTCGATGGCACCCCGCAAGGCGAAGCCCGAATCGAGAACCTCAACGAGCTGCGCGGGCTGGCCGAGGACTTCGACGACCGCGACCCGACGACGGGTCTCGAGGATTTCCTTGCCGAGGTCGCGCTGGTTTCCGACGTCGACGCGTACGACGAGAACGGCGAAGGCGTGACCTTGATCACGCTGCACATGGTCAAGGGCCTCGAGTTCCCTGTCGTCTACATGGTCGGCATGGAGGAGGGCTTGCTGCCCCATCAGCGGGCGCTCGACGAGCGCGAGGAGAACCCCTCCGCCGTGGGCGCGGCGACCGAGATGGCGGAGGAGCGGAGGCTCTGCTATGTCGGGATGACGCGCGCCAAGGACCGCCTCTACCTGAGCTGCGCCTTTCGCCGCCACCTCTACGGCCGCTCTCAGCCGGCCTTCCCGAGCCGGTTCCTGACCGACATCCCGCAGTCGCTCCTCGTCGCGCCGCGCGGCAGCGCACCGGTGGCGCCTCCGCGACAGGGTTACAAGGAGCGGTACATCGAACGCCAGGTCGAGGCGGCGCCGGCGGCGCCTCCCGTTCAACGATTCGCGAGCGGCGATCGCGTCCAGCACCCGGCCTTTGGTCCCGGCACCGTCGTGAAGAGCACGCTCACGCGGACGGATGAGGAGCTTCTGATCAAGTTCGACAGGGTCGGGCTGAAAATCCTCAGCGGCATGCTCGCGCCGTTGACGAAATGAATTCAGAAAAGCCTAACCAGACCGCGCTTGCGCGCACCCAGCGACAGAAAAAGAAGGCGGTCGATCCTGCGGTGCGGGTCGAAGAGTTGCGGGAGCTGATCCGGCGCCACGAGCACGCCTACTACGTGCTGGATGAGCCGGCCGTCTCCGACGCCCAGTACGACGCGCTGTTTCTCGAGCTGCGCCGAATCGAGGAAGAGCGACCGGACCTGCTGACCACCGACTCCCCGACGCAGCGCGTGGGTGGCGAGGCCTCGGACCAGTTCGCCAAGGTGCGCCATCGCTCGCCGATGCTGAGCCTGCAGAACGCGTTCGACGAAGCCGAGATCCGCGCCTTCGACAAGCGCGTCCGCGCTGCGGTAGGCGACAAGGTCGTGTACTGCGCCGAGCTGAAGATCGACGGCCTGGCGATGAGCCTCACCTACGCCAAGGGGCGCCTGCAGCGCGCGGCGACGCGCGGCGACGGCACGGTCGGCGAGGACGTCACCGCCAACGTCCGCACGATCCGCAGCGTGCCGCTCTCCGTGACGCCGGCGAAGGGCCTGCCCGACCTGTTCGAGGTGCGAGGCGAGGTCTACTTTCCGATCGCGGGATTCGAGAAGCTGAACCGCGAGATGGAGGCGGCCGGCAAGCCCCGCTTCGTCAACCCGCGGAACACGGCGGCGGGCAGCGTGCGGCAGATCGATCCAAACGTGACCGCGAGCCGCGACCTGCAGACCTTCATGTACACGCTCGACCCGGCCGGCCCGGCCAGGTCGCAGTGGGACGTGCTCAACACGCTCGACCAGATGGGGTTCCGGGTCAATCGCAACCGGCGCCGCCTCAAGTCCATTGACGAGGTCATCGAGTACCACGCCGACTGGCAGCGACGCCGGCACGAGCTCGAGTACGAGATCGACGGCATGGTGGTCAAGGTCGATGGATTCGCGCAGCAGCTCGAGCTCGGCTTTGTCGCGCGCTCGCCGCGATGGGCGATCGCCTTCAAATACGCGCCTGAGCAAGCCGAGACAGAGGTCGAGAAGATCGAATGCTACGTCGGCCGCACCGGTGTGTTGACCCCGGTCGCACATGTGAAGCCGGTCGTCGTGGGCGGCGTGACGATCAAGAACGTGACCATGCACAACGAGGCGCAGGTCAACGAGAAGGGCGTGTACGTCGGCGCGCGCGTGATGATCCATCGCGCGGGCGACGTGATCCCAGAGATCGTCAGCGTCAAAGACCCGAAGCAGGGTTGGAAGATGCCGAAGAAGTGCCCGGTGTGTGGGGGAGAGGTCGTGCGCGAGGAGCCATACATCGCGCATCGCTGCATCAACCCCTTCTGCGGCGCACAGCGGCTGGAGCGCCTGCGTCACTTCGCCGCCGTCATGGATATCGAAGGCCTCGGTTACGCGACCCTGACCCAGGTAATCGACCGCGGCGTGGTGGAAGACCCTAGCGACCTCTACCGGATGAGCAAGGACCAGGTCATTCAGCTGGAGGGCTTCGCCGACAAATCGGCGCAGAACCTCGTCGACCGAATCGGGGCGAGCAGGCGGCCGGACCTCTGGCGCTTCCTGTTCGCGCTCGGCATCCCGCAGGTCGGGGAGGCGACCGCGCAGCTGCTCGCAGCGGACTTCGGCAGCATCGAGAACCTACGCGAGGCGACGGAAGAGGACCTGCAGCGCGTCGAGGGCGTGGGACCGAACATGGCCGGCGAGGTGCGCCGCTACTTCCAGGGCCACGGCGCCAAGCTCGTGCAGAAGCTCCTCGCCGTAGGCGTCGAGCCACAGGCGGCCGAGGCGGTGGGCGACGGACCTTTCGCGGGCAAAACGTTTGTCTTCACAGGCACGTTGGAGACGATGAGCCGGCCCGACGCGGAGGCGCTGGTCCGCAAGCTGGGCGGCAAGCCCGCAGGAAGCGTCAGCTCGAAGACCGACTACGTGGTGGCGGGACCTGGCGCGGGATCCAAGCTGGAGAAGGCGCAGAAGTTGAAGCTGACCGTCCTCGACGAAGAGCAGTTCAAAGCGCTGCTCCCTAAATGAGGAGTGCGCGCTGGATATGGTCCACGCTTGTGACCGGCGCGGCGATCCTCCTGGTGTGGGGTGTCTTCGTTCTCAGCTTCAAGTCGGAACCTTCCGCCATAGGGCGTGTATGGATCGCACTCATGCTGATCGGGGGCGGGTCGATCGGCACGGCCGTCGTCGGCTTGGTGGCCGCCGTCGGTCTGCGGCGTGATGCGCGCTGGGCGACATCAACGGCGTGGCTCGCTTCGGTGCTGATGGTGCTCACCGTCGTGAGCTCGTGGGCGGGCATCATCGGACTGATCGGGCTGATCGCCAGCCGCCAACGCTCCAGAACCTAAGCTAAGTCCCGTGCCGCTTTCGAAGGATGAAGTTCGCCATGTCGCAATGCTCGCGCGGCTTGGGCTCGAGCCGGGTGAGGAGGACTTCTACGCCGGCCAGCTGAGCGGCATCCTCGAGCACATCGACCGCCTGCAGCAGCTCGACACCGAGGACATCCCGCCGACCGCGCAGGTGGTCGAGATCGCGAGCCGGCTGCGCGAGGACGAGCCGCGGCCGTGCCTCAGCCAGGAGGAGGCGCTGGCCAACGCGCCGGCGGCGGTGGACGGATTCTTCCGCGTGCCTTCGATCCAGGAAGAGACGTGACCGACGACCTGACGAGTCTCACGATCCAGGATGCGACACGCCTGCTGCGGCTCGGATCGATCTCATCAGCGGACCTCGTGACCGCGCACGTCGAGCGCATCGAGCGTGTCGACCCTCGTGTGAAGGCTTACCTGCGCCTCACTCAGGACCTCTGGGAAAAGCAGGCCGACGAGGCGGACCGCAAGATCCGGCGCGGCGACGCGGGACCGCTTGCCGGAATACCTATCGCGATCAAGGACGTGCTTTGCGTGCGCGGGGTGGAGACGACCGCCGGATCGCAGATCCTGCGCGGCTTCAGGCCGCCCTACACCGGGACCGCCGTCTCCCGGCTCTTCGAGGCGGGAGCGGTGATGCTGGGCGTGACGAACTGCGACGAGTTCGCCATGGGCAGCTCGACTGAAAATTCGGGCTATTTCCCGACCCACAATCCGTGGGATCTGGAACGGGTGCCCGGCGGAAGCTCGGGGGGCAGTGCGGCGGCCGTGGCGGCGGGTGAAGCGATCATCGCGCTCGGCACTGACACCGGAGGCTCGATCCGCCAGCCGGCCGCGCTGTGCGGAGTCGTCGGCATGAAGCCCACCTATGGGCGAGTGAGCCGGTACGGCCTGATCGCTTTCGCCTCGAGCCTGGACCAGATCGGACCGTTCGCGCGCAGCGTCGATGACGCCGCCCTCACGCTCTCGCTGATGGCGGGTTACGACCCGCTCGACTCCACCTCATCGGACCGCGCGGCCATGGAGGTGCTCAACAACTACGGCGCCGGCGTGAAGGGCATGCGGCTCGGCGTGCCGCGCGAGTACTACGACGTAGCGGGCATCGAGCCGGGCGTGAAGGCGGCGATCGACGCGGCGCTGTTCATCCTCCAGAAGCAAGGCGCGGAGATCGTCGACGTCTCCCTGCCGCACACCGACTACGGGCTGGCCGCGTACTACATCATCGCGCCGGCCGAGTGTTCGTCGAACCTGGCGCGATTCGATGGGGTCAGGTACGGCCTCTCGGAAGTCGACGCGCCGAACATCACGGCCGAATATTCGAGGACGCGACGCAAGGGCTTCGGGACCGAAGTGCGGCGCCGCGTGATGCTCGGCACGTACGCGCTCTCGAGCGGTTATTACGACGCTTACTACCTGAAGGCGCAGAAGGTGCGCACGCTGATCAAGCGCGACTTCGATGCGGCGTTCGAGAAATGCGACGCCATCGTCAGCGCTACGTCGCCTACTGTCGCGTTCCCGATCGGGTCGAAGACGCAGGACCCGCTCTCGATGTACCTGTGCGACGTCCTGACCCTGGGCGGCAACCTTGCCGGCCTGCCTGGGATCAGCGTGCCGTGCGGCACGTCGGACGGGCTGCCGGTCGGCCTGCAGGTGCTGGGCCCGCAGTGGGGCGAGAACGTCGTCTTTCGCGTGGCGCGCGCTTACGAAGAGGCGAGCGAGATTCGGACCGAGGTCGCCACGGTTGTCTAGCCCCTGGGAGATCGTGATCGGCATGGAGGTCCATGTCCAGCCGAAGACCCGCTCAAAGATGTTCTGCGGGTGTTCGGTGGCGGATGTGAACGAGCCGCCGAACACTCACGTCTGCGAGATCTGCCTTGGTCTGCCGGGCACGCTGCCCGCGATCAACCGCGCCGCGGTCGAGGCATGCATCAAGACCGCGCTCGCGCTGAGGTGCGAGATCCCGCGCCACACCAAGTTCGACCGCAAGAACTACATGTATCCCGACCTGCCCAAGGGCTACCAGATCAGCCAGTACGACCTGCCGATGAGCGTCAACGGCTTGCTCGAGGTGGACCGACGCAAGGTGCGCATCCGGCGCGTGCACCTGGAGGAGGACACGGGCAAGCTCGTTCACGCCGGCGACAAGCTGCACAAGGCGTGGGAGTCGTACGTCGACCTGAATCGCGCGGGCGTGCCGCTGATGGAGATCGTCAGCGAGCCCGACCTGCGGAGCGCTGACGAGGCGCGCGATTACGCAATCGAGCTGCGTACGGTGCTCCGCGCGATCGGCGCGTCGGAGGCGGACATGGAGAAGGGCCACCTCCGGGCCGAGCCGAACATCTCCATCCGCCGCGCCGGCACGGATGCGCTCGGTGTGAAGACCGAGCTGAAGAACATCAACTCCTTCCGGGCCCTGCACCGGGCGATCCTCTACGAGGTCGACCGCCAGCAGAAGCTGCTCGAAACAGGTGGAACAGTAGTCCAGGAGACGCGGGGCTGGTCGGAGGACGAAGAGCGCACGTTCTCCCAGCGCAGCAAAGAGTTCGCCGAGGACTACCGCTACTTTCCCGAGCCGGACCTGCCGCCGCTCGAGCTGGATCGAGCCTGGATCGAGGAGTTGCGGGGCGCGCTGCCAGAGCTTCCCGCGATCCGGCGAGCCAGGTTGGTCTCCCAGCACGGCTTGACCCCCGGCCAGAGTGCCATCATCAGCGCCGACCGAGACCTGGCGGACCTCTACGAAACCGCGGTGATGCAAGGAGCGCCGCCGTTGCCGACCGCAAACTGGATCGTCAACGAGGTGGCGCCGACGGGCAAGCTGCTCGACCCTGCCTACCTCGCCGAGCTGATGACGATGCTGCAAGCCAAAGACATCACGCGAGACCAGGCGCGAGAGGCCTATTTCGAGTCAGTCGAGACGGGGCGGACGCCGGCGGAGATCGTCGCCGAGCACGGCTACAGGCAGGTCAGCGACGAATCAGAGCTTCGCGTCATCGCCGAGGCCGTCATCGACGCGAACCCGAAGGCGGTGGCCGATTACCGAAACGGCAAGACGCAGGCCCTCAACGCGCTGCTCAACGAGCTGCGTAAGAAAGCGCCCCAGGCCAACCCGAAGGTCGCGCGAGAGCTGCTGCTGAAGCTGCTGTCCTAGCGTTACCAAAGATTCGGAGCGTTTTGCGCAAAACGCACGTTTGGCCGGCCCGCGAATGGAGCTTTCTGCGCAATACGCACATGATCCACGTTGCCAGGGGCCGCACCCGCGACGGCTCTAGGCGGCTGGGCGGCGGGACAACCAGGTGCTGACGACATAGAGGGCCACCCCGACGACGTACGCGGCCATGGCCAGCACGACCAGGATCCCGGCCACGAGGTCGGGGGCGACGGTCGTGAAGACGATCGCCAGGATCGAGGCCCCCAGGCCGATCGCTGCCCAACCCTGGAGGTGGGAGACAGTGGGCGTCACTCGGACGAGCGGCCAGAGGAGCCGCTGCCCCCACCAGCTGGGAAAGCTGCCCCGCATGACCAGGTACAGACCGGCGCCGATCAGGACCGTGCCGCCAACGTAGGCGACGCCCTCCACCACGTACCCCACGGAGCCGATTTTATAGACAGTCTCTGCCCCCGTTCGTGGGGAACTGGCGCGCAGCGCCGATGGGGAGGTGGAACCCCGGTAGCCTTTGCGCGGTGCCTCTGCCACCCGACCTCCATGTGCATACGGAGTGGTCCTGGGACGCCCCCCACGGATCGATGGAACGCAGCTGCGAACGGGCGCTCGAGGTCGGCCTGCCGGCGATCGCGTTCACGGAACACGCCGACTGGGCGCTCGTCCACCAGGGCCAGCACTCGGTCGACCTCGACGGCTACTTCGAGTCAATAGAGCGCTGCCGCGCCAGGTTCTCCGGCCTGCGCATCCTGACCGGGGTCGAGCTCGGCGAGCCGCACTGGTTCCCGAACGAGACCGCCGGGGTCCTCGCCGCCGGCCCGCTCGATCAGGTCCTTGGCTCGATCCACTGCATCCGGTTCGACGGCGGAATGCTCGACGCCAGCCAGTTCCGGGGCCGGGCCGGCATCGACTTTCCCGCGGCGGTCAGGGAGTACTTTCGCGAGGTGCTCGCCATGGTCGAGAGCAGCCAGCCGTTTGAGACGCTGGCCCACATCGACTACCCCAAGCGCTACTGGCTCGACGGCCTGGCGCCATACCAGGAAAAGGATTACGAGGCGGAGATCCGCGCGATCCTCGCCGCCGCCGCTCGCACGGGCCGGGTCCTCGAGGTCAACACCACACGCGGCCACACCTTGAGCCCGGACATCACGGTCGTGCGCTGGTGGCGAGAGGTGGGGGGGCAGGCGGTGCAGTACGGCAGCGACGCACATCAACCGGACAAGGTCGCGGAAGGCTTCAAGGTCGCCACCCAGATGGTCGAGGCGGCCGGCTTCAGGCCGGCGCACGACCCGGTCTCGCTTTGGCGCCGCTGATCCTCCGGCCCTCGTCCCCGGCGCACGGTGGCGCGTCGGTGGCCCGGGATGACGGCAAGGTCTGGCTCGTGAGCTACGCGTTGCCCGGCGAGGTCGTCGAAGCCGAGCCGCGCGGCCGCCAGGGTGGCGTCGCCGTGGCCGCGACGACTCGTGTCATCGAAGCCTCACCCCATCGGGTCAGCGCGCCGTGCCCTTATTTCGGGAACTGTGGCGGCTGCCAGCTGCAGCACGCCGCGTACGCGCACCAGCTCGCTCTCAAGCGGCAGGTGGTCGAGGAGGCGTGGGCTCGGGCCGGCCTGCGTCTGCCTCCCGACGCCGCGGTGCTCGGCATGGACGACCCCTGGCGCTACCGGATCCGCGGCGAGTTCGAGGCGGTAGCCGGCAGCGGTGGCTGGAGTTTCGGATTCCACCGCATGCGCTCGCACTCGGTGCTGCCGGTCGACAGCTGTCTCATCCATGACGTTCGCATCGAGCAAGCGCTGCCGGCGTTCGCGCAGGCCGCCAACGAGATGCGGGTCAGCGGGCTGCAGAACATCTTGCTCACTGTCGAGCCACTGGGTCAAGGCATGTTGTGGCGGTTGCGCTTTCACGGACGCGAACCGGCGTGGCCGCGCGACGAGTTCGCGCACCGCGTCGCTGAGCTTCTGCCGGAGTCGACCCTGCTCGATGACGCGATGACGCTCGAGTTCTGGGGCCTCACGTTTCGCGCCCGGAGCGACACGTTTGTCCAGACCAACTACCGCCAGATGCTCGTCCTCTATCGCGCCGCGCTCGACATGCTCCAGGCGAGGCCCGAGGAGCACGTGATCGACCTCTTCGCGGGGATCGGCACCATCTCCGTGGCGGCGGCCCGCGACGCGGCGGGCGTGACCGCGATCGAAGAGAACCCGCACGCCGTCCAGCTCGGCCGGCTCAACGCGCGGATCAACTCAGCGCGAGTCGAGTATCTGCCTGGGAAGGTGGAGGCCGTCCTCAAAGGCATCCGGCTCGGCCGTTTCCAGGCGGTGATCCTCGACCCGCCTCGGGCCGGGTGCGAGCCGGCGGCGCTCGCCGAGCTGATCCGGCTGGGCGTGGAGCGGATCGTCTACATCTCATGCGAGCCGTCCACCCACGCGAGGGACCTGATGCGCCTGGTGCAGGGCGGCTATCGGATCAGGCGCGCGGCGATCGTGGACATGTTCCCGCAGACCTACCACATCGAGTCCGTGGCCCTTCTTGAGCGGAGCTGACCGATGGGCTCGCCACGATGGCTTCATCAGGCAGGAGCCGTCTCGTTCGTGCTTTGTGCGGTCGCCTTCGTTGTGGGTCTCATGACCCTGTACGTGGCGGAAGGGCCGAGCGCTCCCGACCTGTGGGTCTACCTGGCAAGTCCCTCCGGGCGATCCGACCTGAGTCTCTCGACGTTCGCGCTGACCGGCGCCATCGTCCTCCTCTTCGTCGGCATCGCGGTCATGTCGATGACGCTGACTGCAGCCTCGGGCGCAGCGGGGCGCCTCGCGCGGTATCTCGCCGCAATCGCGACCGCGGCGTTCATCGGGTTTCTTTCACTCCAATACGCGCTGGTGGCGGTCCTGGGCGAAGGCATCGATCCGATGTCGCAGCAGTTCAAGGTGCTCGTGCTGCAGCAGCATGCGGCGACTGATTGGGCCGGCTGGACAGGGATAGTTCTGCTCGGCGCATCCCTGATCCTTCTTGGATCGGCGCTTGTACGTGAGGCCGGCCGCGGAGTCACAGGCTGGTCCGCGATCGCAGCGGGCGCAGTGGGGCTCGGCCTGATCCCAATCGGGTTCGGCTTCCTGTTCACTCTGGTCGCGGCGATCTGGGCCATCGTGGCCGCGATCGATCTGGTTAGGGTCGGTCGAGCTTCTGCGCGAACTTGACGACTACGAGCCGCAGCCTGCCTGGGCCAAGCGATCTGGCGACCATGGTCAGGATGGGCCTCAGCAGCTGCATGTCGGGCCAAACGGAACGTGGGGTGGGACGGTTACGCCCGAGTTCAACCGGGGCAGGATAAACGAAAGGCTTCCGATTACGTGCCCCTGTGCACGAATTCCCCCAGCCGCCGAACGCCCTCCTCGAGATCTGAGTCCGAGCTGGCGAGGCTGATCCGAACCGCCTGCCCGGCGACCTGGCCGAACGCCGTCCCCGGAGCGACGCTTACCTCGCGTTCCCGAAGCAGCTTGAACGCAAGCTCCCGAGCGGGCAGGCCGGCCGGCGAAACGTCGGCCATGATGTAGAAAGCCCCGGTCGGCCTGGCGATCAGAAGCTCGGCGTCCTGGAGGATGCCCGCGACCAGGTCCCTCCGGCGCCTGTAGGCGCCGACCATCTCGCCCACGCAGTCCTGTGGCCCATCGAGTGCTGCCTCCGCCGCGACCTGGCTGATGGTCGAGACGCATGAGGAGTTGGACTCGAGCACCTTGGTGGCGGTGTCGATCAGATCCGCAGAGCCGGCCAGATAACCAAGCCGCCATCCCGTCATCGCGTAGGTCTTGGAGAATGTGAACACTGTCGCTATCCGTGCGTCGTCGGGAGCGAGACTCGCGGGGCTGGTCCATGTGCCGTCGAGGAGGATCTGGTCGTAGCACTCATCGCTCAGCAGCCACAGGTTGTTGCGCTGCGCGAGCTCGATCATCGCGGCGAGGGTCGACGTCGGATAGACGGCGCCGGTCGGATTGTTCGGGCTGTTGACGACAAGGATCTTCGTCCGCGGCCCCACCAGCGCCCCGAGCGCGTCCAGGTCTGGCTGGAAGCCTTCCTCGGATGGGCAGGGGTAGTAGACGGCGCGAGCTCCGAGCCACGGCAGCATCATGCGGTAGTTCGGCCAGCCCGGATCCGGCAGCAGGACTTCGTCACCTTGCTCCAGCACGGCCGCGAACATCGCAGCGATTGCGCCAACGCCGCCAGGACCGCACGCAATGCGGTCGGGCGTGGTCGTGATTCCGTTCACGCGGGCCAGCTTGGCGACGAGCCTCTCGCGCAGCGAGAGCAAGCCCTGCGTGTGCGTGTAGAAGGTCTTGTTCTCGTCGATCGCCCGCTTGCCCGCGTCCTTGATGTGTTGGGGAGTGGGGAAGTCAGGCTGGCCGACGTCGAGCCGGATCGCCCCCGGGGTGCGGAGCGCCTCGTTGGCGATCTCGCGGATACCTGAGTGCGCCATCTCAGCGGGTCCGTGTGCCATTGGAGGCAGCGCCAGTCGGGCCATTTGTGTCGATAGACTATCGGGCGGGGACCGCCAACCCGAGCCAAACGATGCCGCACGCCCCAGAAACCTTCGTCCACCTCCACAACCACACCGAGTACTCGCTGCTCGATGGGGCCAGCCGCATTCCCGCTATGGTCGCCCGCGCGGCCGAGCTGGGGATGCCGGCGATCGGCCTCACCGACCACGGCGTCATGTATGGGTCGATCCACTTCTACAAGGCGTGCAAGGACGTCGGGATCAAGCCGATCATCGGCTGCGAGGTCTATGTCGCCCCGCGCTCGCGCCTGCTGCGCGAGGGCCGGGTCGACAGGGACCCGAACCACCTGACCCTCCTCGCCGCCAACCACGAGGGCTACGTGAACCTGATGCGGCTTTGCACGGTCGGCCAGATGGAGGGGATGTATTACAAGCCCCGGATCGACAAGGAGATCCTGGCCGAGCACTCGAAGGGTCTGATCGCGCTGTCAGGCTGTCTGCAGGGCGAGGCTGCGAGCCGGATCGTCGAGGGCGACATCGACGGCGCGCGCGAATCGGTGGCCGCGTATCGCGACATCTTCGGCAAAGACCGCTTCCTGCTCGAGGTCCAGCGCCACGGCATCGATCGGCAGGTCGAGGTCAACACCGTGCTCGAGCGCTTCGGCAAGGAGCTCGGGCTGCGCCTGTGCGCGACCAACGACCTGCACTACGTCCACCGCCACGACTCGGAGGCCCATGACGTCCTGCTTTGCCTCCAGACCGGAGCGCGGTTCAACGACCCCAACCGGTGGCGCTTCTCGACCCAGGAGAACTACCTGAAGACGCCGGCCGAGATGATCGAGACGTTCGGGGACCTACCCGACGCCCTGGCCAGCACGCTCGAAGTGGCCGACCAGGTCGACCTGAAGCTGAATCTCGGCGCGACGCTTCTGCCCCCGTTCGACGTTCCTGACGGATTGACCCCGGACCAGTACCTGAAGCAGCTGGTTGGGAAAGGCATGGAGTGGCGGTTCGGCAATCCCTCGGCCCAGGTCATGG
>Ga0209805_1000843_pt1 | contig 18957 bp, 18 predicted proteins | sample GraSoiAngelo_148_FD_185905 | JGI IMG/M metagenome (GOLD analysis project Ga0209805, IMG submission 185905) | Grasslands soil microbial communities from the Angelo Coastal Reserve, California, USA - 14_1009_09_20cm (SPAdes) (version 2) | ecosystem: Environmental > Terrestrial > Soil > Grasslands ... | reverse complement strand
AAGCTCGTCGCCCACGCGGTGAGCACCTGCATGACCCTTCCCGCGGCGCCGTCGGACGGACGCTGAGCCGTCGAGCCCCAAAGGGTACGATCGCGCTGACCGCTTCCGTCCCACGCGTCTACTACGGCTGGATCGTCGTGGCCGGCCTCTCGATCACCGAAACGGTGTCGTGGGGCATCCTCTACTACGGCTTCCCGGTCATGCTCCGGCCGATGGAGGCCGATCTCGGCTACTCGCGCGTCGAGCTCACCGGCGCGCTCTCGATCGGGCTCCTGACATCCGCGCTCATCGCGATACCCGTCGGCCGCTGGATCGATCGTCACGGCGCGTGCGGTGTGATGACCCTCGGCTCGTGCCTGGCGACGGCACTGCTCCTGGTGTGGTCGCGCATCGAGAGTCTCGGTGCGCTCTATGCGGTCTGGGCGCTCATGGGACTCGCGATGGCGGCGACGCTCTACGAGCCGGCCTTCGCCGCGATCGTCGGGTGGTTTCCTCTGAGAGACCGCGACCGAGCCCTGCTCGTCGTCACGCTCGTCGCGGCGCTGGCGAGCACCATCTTCATGCCATTCGAGGCGTGGCTGGTCAACCGGCTCGGCTGGCGCGGGGCGTTGTCCGCCCTCGCCCTGATCCTCGCGGTGCCGACGATCCCCCTGCACGCGCTCGTCCTGCGGCGCCCCCCGCGGGCCTCCGCGCGCGACAGGGCGTCGGGCCCGGACGCCGCCGTACCCGGGCTGACGCTCGGCGCCGCCGCGAAGACGGGAGTCTTCTGGGTGCTGGCGCTCGCGTTTCTCGCCAGCAACTTCACGACGAACACCGTCACGGTCCATCTCATCCCGTACCTGAGCGACCGCGGCTACTCACCCACCTTGGCGGCGGCGATGATCGGCTGGATGGGCGCCATGCAGCTGCCGGCGCGGGTCGTCTTCGGTCCGCTCGTCGCGCGCTTCGGCCACCGGACGCTCACGGTCGGCATCTTCGTCTTCCAGGCCGTGGCGCTGGCCCAGCTCGCGCTGGTGCGACGCCTCGGCACACTCGCGCCGATGGTCGTCATGCTCGGCGCCGCGAACGGCATGGCCACTCTCGCACGGGCGACCACGATCGCCGAGATCTTCGGCCCGCGCCACTACGGCTCCATCAGCGGCGCGATCGCGCTCGGAGCGAACGGCGCGCGCGCCATCGCGCCGTTCGTCGCCGCGCTCCTGCAGGTGGCGCTCGGCGGCTACGAGCCCGTCTTCTGGCTCCTGGCTGGAGCGCTCATCCTGGCCGCGCTGGGTCTGCGCGGCTTGCGGTAGGGTAATAGGCCATGAGCACGTCTCCCCCGACCGGCCCCGAGTTCACTCGCGTCAAGGACTGCGACCTCTGCAAGGCTCTGAAGATGACGCCGTGGTTCTTCGAGGACGACATCTGCTGGATCGCCGAGTGCGAGATCTGTGAGACGCCGATGGTGGTGTGGCGCTTTCATGGCACCGCACCGCCCGAAGCGCACGTGACCCACATGCGCGAGCGACTGCGCGAGGTCGCCACGGCGCAGCTCGGCGAGTTCTGGGTGGACGGGCACATGCGCAACATCCCCGACCACTTCCACGCGCACGCGCGACCTAAAGACGGCTTTTTCGGCCGCGATCGGAAGCGCTGACCGGAGGGCGGCACACGATGATCGGGCGCGAGCTCCGGGCGATGGTCATCGTTCTCGTCGGCATCGCGGCCACCGGCTGCGCGCACGCCCTGAGCCAGCCCATGCCGGAGCTCAAGGGCCCACTGGCTCTGAAGGTGCTGAACGAGCAGCCGTCGAAGATGAACGACATGCCGCTCGGCGTCTATCAGATCCCGGACACGTCGGTCTACGCCTCGGGGCATCAAGGCGCATCGAACGTCGGCATGCTCTTCGGCATCATCGGCGTCGCCGCGGCTCATGCGGCGGCACAGAGCACCGGCGAGAAAAAGACTCAGGACGCCACGACGCATCTCAAGGTGGACCTTCGCTCGATCACGGAGCAGATGCTCGCCGACGAGCTGGCTCGTCGCGCCGACTCCGGCAGGTTCGCGCCCGTCGGCAGCGCCGGCAACGGCACGATCGAGATCATCCCTTACCTCGTCGTGAATTTCATCGGGAATGACAGGGCTCGCTTCTGGGTGGCCTTGAAGACCTCACTCAAAGACGCCGGCGGTGAGGAGAAATGGAAGACGAAGTACCACGCCGGCGTGGGGGACGCGCGGCCGCTGACCGGCGAGGGAGGCTGGGCGTCGGACGACGCAGGCCCGTTCGCGACGTGGTGGACAAAAATCTCCGCCTGGCGATCGATGCGCTTCTTCGGGATGCCTCGGGCATGCTTCCGCGCAGCACGGGACGCACGGTCGCCATCAAGACCCGGTGGGTCTGGATGAAGCCGTTTCTCGAGCGCAACGCCGCAGTGCTCGAGGAGACCGAGGACACGCTGGTCGTCGTGCCGGACGTCATGGACGGCCTCGTCTTCGCCGGCGTCAACATTCTCGACAAGAAGTCGATCACGGTGACACCGGCCGACAAGAAGTAGCCACGCGCCCCGCAGCCTGCCATCATCGAGATGTTCGCCGATGAGAACCGTCGAGATCGAGCCGACGTTCGAGAGCTGGCAGACGGCGGCGCGGGACCTCCTGCAGGCGGGGGTGGCGCCGAGCGAGGTACGCTGGCGCGAGATCGCCGCGGGCGTCCAGCCTTCCCTGCCCGCCAAGACGGCGGCGTCCTCCTCTCAGTCGGCGCGAGTGCCGCGAGAGTTCCTGGACCTGGCGCGTCAGGCGGCGTCGGCGTCCGATACCGCTCGCTGGCAAGTCCTTTACGACGTGCTGTGGCGGCTCACGCACGGGGATCGCGATCTCCTGAAGGACCCCCGCGATCCCAGCGTGCGGCGCTTGCGGGCGCTCGTCACGCAGAGGGCCGCGGAGCCAGCATCCGATGGCGACGGCGCGGCGCCGTTCGTGCCCTCCGGCGCCTCGCTCCGCGAGCTCAGCGCGGCCGCGGCGCGCTGTACCGGCTGCGATCTATATCGCCACGCCACGCAGACCGTCTTCGGCCGAGGCTCGGCCTCCGCGCGGATCGTGTTCATCGGAGAACAGCCGGGGGATCAGGAAGATCGGCAGGGCGCGCCATTCGTCGGTCCGGCCGGCGAGGTGTTTGACAAGGCGCTGGCCGAAGCGGGTCTCGAGCGCGAGAAGCTCTACGTCACCAACGCGGTCAAGCACTTCAAGTTCGAGCAGCGCGGCAAGCGCCGAATCCATCAGACGCCACGGGCGAACGAGCTCCAGGCTTGTCGTCCGTGGCTCGACGCCGAGCTGACCTTGATCAAGCCGGAGATTCTCGTCTGCCTCGGCGCCACGGCGGCCCGCGCGATCTTCGGCGACACGTTCAGGATCACGAAGGATCGCGGCCACTTCGCGCCGACGCGCTGGGCGCCCAAGACGATCGCCACCTACCATCCCTCGGCCGTGCTTCGCGGCGAGGACGACACGCAGAAGGCGGAGCTCTACGGGATGCTGCTCGAGGATCTACGGAAGGTCGCGGGCGCATAGGAGGCCAGGAAGCGAACGCTCGAGGGCGGGACCGGTGCGCCACCCTCGAGCGTCGACTGCTTTTCGCGCAGCCCAACGGCTGCGCGTCCCGGCTAGCGCCGGGACCTTGTACTTCGCAGACTGGTCAGGCGCGCCATCGGCGATCAACCACCAACGGCGCGCCACTCGAGCCCGGCGGTGTCTCCATCATGGCCTCCACTACGGTTGACACCACGACAAGGAGGCGGCGCCAAACCTCCCGTCAACTTCCAGTCAACAGCCGGGCGGCCGGTCTGTCAACGAGTCGGCCCATCGGCGCCAAGAACCTTCCCGAGCCACACCCCGATGTCGGCGATCTCCTCCACGCACACGGAGTGCGGCATCGGGTACTCGTGCCATTCCAGGCGATACCCGAGTCCGGTCAGCACCTCGCGCGCCCGCAGCGCGCGCGCCATCGGAATCATCGGGTCGTGCGTGCCATGCGCCATGAAGATCGAGACGTCGCGGTTGGCGGGCGCGGCCTCGGCGGCCAGCGTGTCGGCCAGCGGCAGCGAGCACGAGAGCGCCATGACCCCGGCCAGGCGCTCGGTGTGGCGAAGGGCGGTGTGAAGCGCCATCGCCCCGCCTTGCGAGAAACCCGCGAGCACGATCGCCGCGGCCGGGACACCCCGTTCCTTCTCGCGGGCGATCAACGCCTCGATCGCCTTCTGGGAGGCGCGCACCCCGGCTGGATCCTCGCGTCGCACGCCGCCATCGTCGCGGATGTCATACCAGGCACGCATCACGTAGCCGCCGTTGATCGTCACGGGCCGCATCGGCGCGTGGGGAAACACGAACCGCACGCCCGGACGCGCCGGCAGGCTGAGCTCGGGCACCACGTCCACGAAGTCGTGACCGTCGGCGCCGAGCCCGTGCATCCAGATAATGCTGGCTCCGGGCGAGGCGGCGGTCTCGATCTCGATCGCCTCGAGCTGATCGGCCACCGCTAAGCCCTCCCTGGCCGACGGTTCATGGAAGCCCCACCGGCGCGCGCGGCGCCTGGGTGAAGTCGAACGCTTCGAGCGGCGCCGCCGCCCGTCGATCGCGATCAGTCAGGGGCTCCAGCCCGAAGCGCCACTCGATGAGCTTCAGGACGGAGGCGTGATCGTACTCACCGTGGCCGACGAGGCCGCGCTTCGCGTAGGGTGACACGATCAAGGTCGGCACGCGCGTCCCGAGCCCGAAGCGGTCCACGACCGGTGGCCGCACATGATCGAACCAACCGCCGCCTTCGTCGTAGGTGATCACGATCGCGACGCGCGGCCAGTAGCGGCTCGTCATCACCGCACGCACCATCTCGGCGATCCAGCGATCGCCCGCGCCGACCGTCGAGGACGACGCGTGCGCATTGTCCTTCGCGTGGGGCTTCACGAACGCGACCGCGGGCAAGCCGCCCTCGCGAAGCGCCCGGGTGAACTCCGACGCGTCCCTGACGTGGGCGCGGCCCTCGGGCGTTTCCATGATGCGCTTCACGTACTGGAACGGGTTGTGATGCGGCACCAGCCCCCGCTTCACCGCGTCGGCGCCGCCGCCCCAGCCGGTGGCGTACCACGCCCAGCTGATTCCGGCGGCGTCGAGCCGGTCGGCGATAGTCGGCGCAGTTTGCGGCGTGCGGAGGATCTGCTCCACGCGTTGCGGCGGATAGGGCGGATCAAGATTGTTGACGACCCACCCCTCGGGATCGACCTCGCCATCCTTTTCGACCCGGCCGTCCTGGCCGACTCCGACCGCGCGCTCCTTGGCCGGCGCCTCCGGATACTGCGCCAGGCTGCCCGAGATCAGATAGAAGTGGTTCGCGAACGAGCCGCCGTGGATTCCCTGGAACCAGTGATCGAGCAGCACGAACTCATCGGCCAGCCGCCATTGCGCCGGGCTCGCGTAGCGGTCGAAGTACCCCATGCTGGTCCCGCCGCTGGTCCCTTCGGCCACCCACTTGCCCATCGGGACGCCGTCGGCGCCCGCGCCGTACTGCCGCTGCATGTGATAGAAGCGGTGGATCGGATTGTTGGTCAGGTCGAACGGCGCGACGTACTTCTGCAACGGGAAGGGCGCGTTGGGCAGATCCGGGGGGAAGCGCGCATCGGGTTTGCCGTCGCGCCCGACCGGAGGCGGAAGAGCCGCGTACGCGACACCACTCCTGTCAGTCTGCCGCCCGCTGTAGCCCTCGAGCCCATCGGCGCCGGGATAGGTGCCAAAGAGATGGTCGAAGGTGCGGTTCTCCAGGAACAGCACGATGATGTGATCGATCGGCGCGCGAGTGCCCTCGGGTCGCTCCGCGACACCGGCCCCACCGGCGGCGCACGCGGCCAGAGCGAACGCGAGAAGCGTCAAGCCGACGAGCCCTGGACGACGAGCGCGCATGCGGTATTCTAACTGACCATGGCGACTCCACGACTGATGGGAGCGGAAGTCAAGCGTAAGGAAGACCCCCGTCTGATCACGGGCACCTCGACCTACGTGGGCGACCTGGCGCTGCCGGGCATGCATTACGTCGCCTTCGTGCGGAGCCCGCATGCGCACGCGCGCGTCCGTAAGATCGACGTCGCGCCGGCGCTCAAGCGGCCGGGCGTCTTCAAGGTGGTCACCGGGAACGAGATCCGCAAGCTCTGTGCGCCGCTGCCGATCGCCGGTGCCGGCGAAGGCGGCAGCAGCGACGCCGCGACGAGTGGCGGGCGCAAGCACTATCCCCTGTCGGTGGACCGCGTGCGGCACGTCGGCGAGGCCGTCGCCGCGGTCATCGCCACGTCGGAAGAGGTCGCGGTGGATGCCGCCGCCGACGTCGTCGTCGACTGGGAGCCGCTGCCCGCCGTGGCCGACCCGTTCGGCGCGATGGCCAAGGGCGCGCCGCAGCTCCACGACGACGCGCCGGGCAACATCGAGCACCAGACCACGATCAAGTCCGGCGAGCCGGATGCCGTGTTCGCCAAGGCCAAGCGCGTCGTGAAGCAGCGCATGGTCAGCCAGCGACTCTGCGGGGTGCCGATGGAAGGACGCGCGACCCTGGCGGCGCCCGATCCGACCTCGGGTGGGCTCGTCATCTGGGCGACGAACCAGGCGCCTCACGGGCTGCGCAACGATCTGGCGACCGCGCTCGGGATGCCACAAAACCTGATTCGCGTGATCGCCCCGGAAGTGGGCGGCGGCTTCGGCGTGAAGTTCGGCTGCTATCCGGAGGACGCAACCCTGGCCGCGCTCGCGAAGCTCTACCGGATGCCGCTGCGCTGGACCGAGACGCGGGTCGAGCACATGATGGCGACCACCCACGGGCGCGCGCAGGTGACCGATCTCGAGGCGGCCGTCGAGGACGACGGCACCATCACGGCGCTTCGCATGCGGGTGACGGCCGACATCGGCGCTTATCCAGTCTTCACGTTCATCCCCGACCTCACCTTGAGCATGGGCGTCGGCGTCTACAAGTTCACGCACGTCGACCTGCAGTCCACTTGCGTCTTCACGAACTCGACGTCGGTCGCCGCGTACCGTGGCGCCGGGCGCCCGGAAGCCGCGTACTATCTCGAGCGCTTGATCGACGTGGTCGCGGCCGAGCTCGGCCGCCCGCCCGAGGACATACGGCGAAAGAACTTCATCCCGCCGAGCGCGTTTCCGTACCAGGCGCCAACCGGACAGCATTACGACAGCGGCGAGTACGACCGCGCGCTCACGAAGGCCCTCGAGCTCGCGGGCTACGCCAAGCTCCGGGCGGAGCAGAAGGAGCGCGTGCAGCGCCAGGACCGGAAGCTTCTCGGCATCGGCATGTCCTGCTACGTCGAGATGTGCGGCTTCGGCCCCTTCGAGAGCGCGGTGGTGCGGGTGGAGCCGGGGGGCACCGTGACGGCGTACACCGGCACCTCGGCGCACGGCCAGGGCCACGAGACGTCGTTCTCGCAGATCCTTTCGGATCATCTCGGTGTGCCGTTCGACAAGATCGTGGTGCGCCACGGCGACACCCTGAACACGCCGATGGGCAACGGTACGGGCGGCAGCCGGAGCCTGGTCGTCGGCGGCTCGGCCATCATGGGCGCGGCGCTCAAGGTTCAGGCCAAGGCACGGCGCCTCGCGGCCCACATGCTCGAAGCCGCTCCTGACGACGTCGTCTTCACCGACGGCCGCTATCAGGTCAAGGGCGTGCCGGACAAGGCGCTCACGCTCGACGCGATCGCCGCGCGCGCCTACGGCGAGGGTCTTCCCGACGGGATCGAGTCCGGGCTCGAGTCGACCGAGTTCTTCCGCCCGCCCAACCTGGTCTATCCGTTCGGCGCCCACGTGGCGGTGGTGGAAGCCGACCGCGAGACCGGCCGGATCACGGTGCGCGCCTTCATCTCGGTCGACGACTGCGGCGTGCGCATCAGCCCGATCCTGGTGGCCGGGCAGGTGCACGGCGGCCTCGCGCAGGGCATCGCCCAGGCGCTGCTCGAGGAACTGGTCTACAGCCCGGACGGGCAGCTCGTGACGGGCTCGCTCATGGACTACGCGCTACCGCACGCGGACGATCTGCCGTCGTTCCACACCGATCAGACCGTGACGCCCACGCCGCGCAACCCGATGGGCGCCAAGGGCATCGGCGAAGCGGCCACGATCGGCGCGACGCCGGCGATCGTCAACGCGGTCGTCGACGCGCTGCGACCGTTCGGGGTGCGGCATCTCGACATGCCGCTCCGGCCGGAGCGCGTGTGGCAGGCGCTGAAGGGGCGCTAGGAGACGCCGAAGGCGTTACGACGCGCCGCGGCCCGCGGCCTCGACGAGGCCGGTCGCACAGGCGACGCCGGTGCCGCCGAGACCGCAGTAGCCGCCTGGATTCTTGGCGAGATACTGCTGGTGATAGTCCTCGGCGTAGTAGAACTCGGGCGCGTCCAGAATCTCGGTCGTGATCGTGCTGTAGCCCGCCTTCGAGAGCAGGCGCTGATAGGCATCGCGTGAGGCCTCGGCCAGGCGACGCTGCTCGGGGGTGTAGACGTAGATGCCCGAGCGATACTGCGTGCCCACGTCGTTGCCCTGGCGCATCCCCTGGGTCGGGTCATGGCTCTCCCAGAAGATCTTCAGCACGCCCTCGTAGCTGATGCGCTTTCCGTCGAAGAGCACGAGCACGACTTCGTTGTGGCCGGTGAGGCCGGTGCAGACCTCTTCGTAGGTGGGGTTGGGCGTGAAGCCGGCGGCGTAGCCCACCGCCGTCGTGAACACTCCGGGCGCCTCCCAGAACTTGCGCTCGGCGCCCCAAAAGCAGCCGAGACCGAACATGGCCTTCTCGAGCCCCGCTGGAAACGGCGCCGTCAGCGGATGGCCGTTCACGAAATGCGCGGCCGGTACCTGCATGCGCTCGGTCCGACCCGGAAGCGCCTTGTCCTTCGACGGCATCGCCAGCTTCGACCGCGATCCCCACATGGCCTCGTCCTCCTGGTTTCCGATCTTACCAGCTTCCCGGGCCCGCGTTGCCGAGGGCCGGCGGGGCGTGCTACCGTCCCGGGCTGTGATCCCGAATTCGCAGTGCCGCCGCCACGGCCGTCGCGGAGAGCGCCTGATCGTCGGCATCGGGTGACGGGCGGGGCCGTTTGCGCCTCAGCGTCCGACACAAGCTCACCCTCTTCAGCACCCTGGTCATCCTCGCCGTCTCCTCGGGGTTCACCTGGGTCAGTCTCGGTCTCGCGCGCCGGGCGATCGAAGAAGATCTACAAAATCGCGCGATCATCTACGCGCGCGAGGTGGCGGCCGCGATCGGCGGCGGCCGAGAGCTCGGAAGCGGTCCGGCGCTCCACCAGCTCATCGTGCGTTTCCTCGAGATCCGTCCCACCGTGCTCCAGCTCGATGTCCTCACCTTCGACGCGGACGGGACGACGCTGGTGGCCTCGAACGAGCCCACGAGCCAGCTGTCGCTCAACTGGAGCGACGCCGAAGACGTGCAACGCGGTCGCGTCGTCTCGCGAGCCGTCAGCCGGGGGGGACAGCACCACTGGGAGGTGATGGCCCCGATCACGCTCGAGGGCGCGGTGGCCGGGGCGGTCGCCGTGAAGTTCTCCGCGCAGCGCTCCGATGAGCTGATCGGACGGATCCGGTTCTGGGCGCTCACGCTCGCCGGCGTGTCGCTGGTGCTGATGGGCGTCTTGATGACCGTCGCCATCCAGATCGTCGTGGACCGCCCGATCCGGCGCTTCATGGACGCGATCTCCGCGGTCGCGGACGACGGCGCGCCCGCTCCGGTCACGGTGACGACGACGGACGAGTTCGGCGTGCTCGCCCGGCACTTCAACGAGATGGTGGCGCGCATCGAGCGATTCAGCGAGGAGCTCAGGACGCGCATCGCCGAAGCCACCGGCGAGCTCGACCATCGGGTCCGACAGGTCGAGCAGCTGAACGTCCTGCTCTACGAGATGCAGCGGCGGCTGAGTCACGCCGAGCGACTCGCGCTCTCCGGCCGGGTCATGGCCGAAGTCGCCCACGAGGTCGGCACCCCGCTGCACTCGGTCGCGGGACATCTGGAGCTGCTCCGCAAGGACCTGCCGCCGGCGCTCCTGTCCGAGGACGTCACGCGGCGCCTCGGCATCATCGAGGCGCAAGTGGCGCGCGTCATCGACATCATCAGCCGGCTCCTCGACGCCACGCGCCGCGTGCCCGGTGAGCCGACCGCGGTCGACCTCAACGCGCTGGTTCGCGACACCGCCGAGCTGGTCCGCCCGGGACTCACCGGCGCCCGGCTCACCCTCTCCGTGCGCACCGAGCCCAGGCTGCCGGCGGTCCTGGGCCAGCGCGATCAGCTCCAGCAGGTGATCCTGAACCTCCTCACCAACGCGATCGACGCCACGCCGCCCGACGGGCGAGTCGAGATGACGACTCGTACCCGGCCGGGCCAGGATGAGGTGGAGATCGCCATCGCCGACACGGGTCGCGGGATCTCGCCGGCCGACCGCAAGCGCATCTTCGATCCGTTCTTTTCGACGAAGGAGGCCGGACACGGCACCGGGCTCGGGCTCTTCATCACGGGCGAGATCGTGCGCGAACACAAGGGGCGGATCGAGCTCGACAGCAACGAAGGGAGCGATTGCACATTCCGCGTCTGCCTGCCGGCCGCACGGAGCGAAGGGTGACCGCCGCCTCGCCGCTGCTCCTGATCGTCGACGACGATCAGGTCGCGCGCGAGCTCCTGGCCGAGACGCTCGGTCGCGAGGGCTACCGGGTGCGAGTCGCCGGCGGCGGCGCAGAGGCCCTGGGGCTCGCCGGAGCCGAGCCATTCGACATGGCGCTGGTCGACCTGCGCATGCCCGATCTCGACGGGCTCGCCGTCCTCAAGCAGCTGGCGATGATCCAGCCCGACCTGCCGGTCGTCATCCTCACGGCCTTCGCCACGATCGAGACGGCCATCGCCGCCGTGAACGCCGGCGCGTTCGACTACCTCTCCAAGCCCTTCCGGATGGAGGAGATCAAGCTCGTCGTCCGGCGCACGCTCGACGCGCGCCGGCTGGCCCGCGAGAATCTCCAGTATCGGCAGGAGCTCGGCGCGCGCTACGGCTTCGAGGGATTGATCGGCCAGTCGCACCAGATGGTGGAGATCTACAAGCTCATCGCGCGGATGGCGGCGCTCGATACGACGGTGCTGATCGAGGGCGAGACCGGCACCGGCAAGGAGCTCGTCGCCCGGGCGATCCACGGCGCCAGCGGCCGCGCCGCTCGCCCCTTCGTCGTGGTCGACTGCGCGGCGCTGCCCGAGACCCTCTTCGAGTCGGAGCTGTTCGGTCACGAGCGCGGCGCGTTCACCGGCGCGTTCGCGGCGCGACGCGGTCTTCTCGAGACCTCGGCCGGCGGCACCTGCTTCCTCGACGAGATCGGCGAGCTCACAGCGCCGCTCCAGGCCAAGCTCTTACGGACGCTCCAGGAGCGCTCCATCCGCCGCGTGGGCGGTAACGACGAGATCCCGTTCGACGTGCGGGTCGTGGTGGCGACCAATCGAGATTTGAGAAAGCTCGTGGCCGACGGAGGATTCCGCGACGACCTCTACTATCGGCTGAACGTCGTCACGATCACCATGCCGCCCCTGCGCGAGCGGGCGTCGGACATTCCGCTGCTCGCCCAGCACTTCCTCGAGGTGTTCGCCCGCCGCAGCGGCCGCGCGATCAAGCGTCTGGCGCCCGAGTCGGTCGCGCTCCTCACCGGCTATCGCTGGCCGGGCAACGTGCGCGAGCTCGAGCACGTCATCGAGCGCGCGACGGCGCTGTCGGCCTCGGAGACGCTCCTGCCCGATGACTTCCCGCCGCATCTCCGCGAGGAGCGCGACCGCGCCCCGCGTCTGCCGGCGGACGGCATGACCCTGGAGGACGTGAAACGCTGGTACGTGAACAAGGTGCTAGAGGAATCTGGAGGGAACAAGCTACGCGCCGCCGAGCTTCTGGGGATCGACCGGCGCACGCTCTATCGGATCCTCGAGCGCCAGGCGACCGAGGACGAGAGTTGAAACGCGCGCTCATGATCGCCGCGCTCGTCCTCGGGGGAGCCGGCTGCGCCCCCGCGGTCCGCACGCCGGACCGCGGCGAGCTGATCCGCGGCATCCTCGCGTCCACGGTCCAGCTCAGGTCCGAGCACGAGGCCGGTATCAGCCGGGCGGCGTCCGGGGTCGTGGTCGCAACCCATTTCGCGTCGCGGCGCATGTGGATCGCGACCGCCCGGCATTTCCTCGAGCCTTCTCGGCCTCAGCAGCTGTATGTGCGCCTGCCGGGCCAGACCACGATGGCGCCCGCGACGATCGCCTTCGTGAGCGGCGACCGCGACCTGGCCATCATCGAGACCGAGTACGCCGAGGTCACACCCGCTCGCTTGAAGATGGTCACGACGCTCGGGGACGAAATTCTGCTCGTCTCCTTTCCGTGGGGTCAGCGCTTCACGGTGGTGCGGGGTGTCGTCAGCCAGATCGAAGCACCCGCGGGCGAGTTGCCGGTGGCGGGACCGCCGCGAATGGTGAGCGCCACGGTGAGCTACGGATCGAGCGGCGGCGGCGTGTTCGATGCGGTGACCGGCGAGCTGGTCGCCATCGTCGAGAGCTACCGCACGGCGAAGGTGGCGATTCCGGAAATGAAGGACCGGGTGCTCGAGGTTCCGGTGGCCGGCGAAACGACCGTGATTCCGGCACCCCTGATCGCGCGGTTTCTGGTGGAATCGGGATTGAGTAACTACGTGCGCCGGTAAGGCGCTGTGGCGCTTCGCCACGGTGTGGCGTTCTGCCACGGTGGATCGGTCGCCGCGAACGCAGCCGCTGATCGCCAAGTACACGCGAAATCGAAGCATCGAAGAGCGCTACGTTCCGGCACGGCAATTGCCTACCCCTAGGGTGACCCACTTTTGCAAAGGAGATCACCCATGGGGAAGACGTTGGGACTGGCGCTGGCGCTGACACTCGGCCTCTCGCTCACCGCGGCGGCCGAGGAGACGAGGGGCACGATCTACTCGATGGACACCAACAAGCACACGGTCGTCCTGGAAGACGGCACGCGTCTCTGGGTCACCGAGGGCCAGGAAGCCACCGTGTCGCCGGGCAACTACGTGGAGGCGGCGTACGAGTCGAAGGACGGCAAGAAGGTCGTCACCGACCTGCAGCGCCGGATCGGCCTGGACGGCAGCACCGACCCGCTACTGTCCATCCAGTCCGGGGACTAGCTCGGACCACCGTCGATCGCGGCACCGGGGCCACGCCGTGAAGTCGGCGTGGCCCCAGTTTTTTTCCCGCTACAGCCTCTGCCAGACCGCTTCCCACTGCGACCAGCTGCCCGTCTTCGGCGGAGTTCGCGCGGTCACGGCCTCGCGCGGCCCGGCCAGCGGCTGGAACCGATCGCGAGCGAGCTCGAGCAGCTCTGGGCGCGAGTAGAAGTGGACGCAGAGCCCGCTCTTGGGCCCTTCGTCATACCGGATCGTCAGCCCGCCGAAGTCGTTCCGATCGATGATCGTGTGCCGGAGGTACATCTCGGTCGACGCCGAGTTCACGCGCAGGAAGAAGAGCCCGCCGGCTTTCAGCATCGCCGCCGTCTTCGCGAAGTACGATTCCGCGTCGGCCTGGACACCGTGCTGGAACACTTGGATCGCCACGAGGTAGTCGAACGGCGATCCGATCTCGAGATCTCTGAAATCCGCGCACGTGAGCCGGGGCTTCAAGTCCGCGCGGCGAGCGATGAGCTGGTCGAGCGCCTCTCGTGAAACGTCGAGTCCGTGGAGAGTGAGGCCGGCGGCCACCAGCGGCAGGTAGTTGCGGCCATTGCCACAGCCGACGTAGAGCCCGACGCCGCTCATCGCCGCGGGATGGGCTCGCAACGTGGAGAGGATCCGGTCGACGAACGGGAGCGGGCGCTCGGCGACATAGCGGCCCGCGCGGTACTCGGAGTTCCAGCGCGCCGCGAGGAGCTCGGCGCTCAGGCCTCGCCCTTCTCCCGCATCGTCTTCTCGTCCCACAGCCATATGTGGTAGCCGTCGGGGTCCTTCAGATCAGCGCCGTAACCCCAGAACGTCTTCTGTGGCGGATGGACGAACTGCACGCCGGCGGCCACCAGCTGGCGATGTTTGGCTTCGACGTCGCTGACCTGGAACGTCAGGACGCAGCTCGGGCGCCCCGGCCCCCCGGGCGTCTCGGCGAGGAACAGCGTGAAGCCGAACTCGTCCTGCACGGCCGAGGTACGCCGCTCTGGAATCTCGAACTCGAGCTTGAGCCCGAGCGTCTCGATATACCAGTCGCGTGACTTGTCGCTGTTGGTCACCGCGATCGTCAGGTGGTCGAGTTTGATCATGCGCCCTCCTGGCACAGGATACGACATCGGCGGGCCGCCAGTCACGGAACGCGGGAGGCTCCGTCGCGGTCGACCGCGGGGATCACGGCGTCGCCGATCAGCTGGATCGCGGCGGCGGGATCGCCGTGGGGAGCCAGCGCGATCTCGCTGAGCCCCAGCCGCTCGAACTCCTGGAGGCGGCCCACGCACGCCTCGAGCCCGCGGCGGTCGGAGGTCAAGGTGAGATGCTCGATCAGGCGATCCGCGACCGGCGGCGGCGGGGACCACGGCTCCCGGCCCTGGAAGATCGCGCGCAACATCTCGGGTTGCCTGGCCGACAGCTCGCGCGCCTCGGCCTCCCCGAGCCCGATCGAGGACGCGATTTCACGGATGTAATACAGGCGAAACCCGAGCTGGCGTCGGGCCAGCCGCTCGGCTTCCGCGCGAGTCTCCTGGACATTCCAGACGAACCAGTTGCTCACCGCGAACGTGCGCGGATCTCGATTGGCCTCGGCGAGCTCGGTGCGGATCCTCGCGATGAGCGGGCCGAGATACGCGAGCGGCATGTCGGTCACCATCACGCCGTCGGCCTTGCGCGCGCCGAGCCGCAGCATCCGCGGCCGATTCGCGCCGAGATAGAGCCGATCCATTACCACACGGCTCCATGGCGAGAAGAGCCCGGTCACTCGATAGTGGGCGCCCGCGTAGTTGATCTCGCCGCCGGCCGCCTGGGCGCGGAGGATGTCGAGACATTCCTCGACGGCCTCGACGCGGCCGCGCGCGGGCGGCTCGAGCGTCGCGGCCAGATCGCCGCCCGCGCCGAGCACCAGGCACGTGCGGCCGGGCGCGATCTCGTCGAGCGTCAAGAGCGCCAGCCCGATGTGCACGGGATGCATCTCGAACGGGCTCAGCGCGATCGGGCCCAGCCTGATCCGGTGAGTCGCGGCGGCCGCCAGCGCGAGCCGCACGAAATGGTCCTTCGTCCTGGCGCCGCCCGACAGCCATACGTGGGAGAGGCCGTACGTCTCGGCCAGCCGCGCGAGCTCGGCGATCTCGGCGGCCGACCGCCGCCCGTCCAGGACTACACCGACCCTCATTCGGCCAAAGATACGCTACAATGGCCCTCGCCCATGAAGCTGGCGAAAGCGAAACGCGTGAAACGGAAAGCCGCGCCCGCCCCCGCGACGGTGATCCGCCTCACTCCCGAGCACACTTTGCAGCGGACCGCGAAGCGCTTCCTCGCCGCGCCGCAGGCACGGTGCCCCAAGTGCGACAGCACGTACGTCGGCCGCGAGCCGGCGTTCATCCACTGTCGCCTCTGCGGCAAGCTCGCGCGGATCGCCGATGCGCCGCTCGAGCTCCAGGAGCTCTGGGAGATCCGTTCGGGCCTCCGCATCGCTTCCTGAGGAGTCTCCATGGCGCTCGACACCGGTAAGATCCGCGACTTCGTCCAGAAGACGTGGGACCAGAGCATCGTTCCGACCCTGCACGAGTACGTCAAGATTCCCGCGAAGTCGCCGATGTTCGACGCCCAGTGGCGCGAGCACGGCCATATCGATCGGGCGGTCGAGCTCTTGCGCGGCTGGGCGAGTGAACGGCCGATCGAGGGTCTGCGCATCGAGGTCGTCCGCCTCGAAGGCCGCACGCCCGTGATCTTCATGGAGGCGCCCGGTACCGGCACCGACACGGTGCTGCTCTACGGCCATCTGGACAAACAGCCCGAGATGATCGGCTGGGCCGAGGGCACCGGGCCATGGACACCGGTACGGCGGGGCGACAAGCTCTACGGCCGCGGTGTCGGCGACGACGGCTACGCCACCTTTGCCGCGCTCACCGCGATCCAGGCGCTGCAGGAGCAGCGGGCGCGACACGCGCGCTGCGTCGTGCTCATCGAGGCATGCGAGGAGAGCGGCAGCGCGGATCTCCCCTACTACGTCGACGCGCTCAAGACCAAGCTCGGCACGCCGAGCCTCGTGGTGTGCCTCGACTCGGGCTGCGGCAACTACGAGCAGCTCTGGGGCACGACCTCGCTCCGCGGCGTCGTCGGTGGCGTCCTCACCGTCGAGGTGCTCACCGAAGGCGTGCACTCCGGCGCCGCCAGCGGCATCGTGGCCTCGAGCTTCCGCATCCTGCGTCAGCTGCTCGATCGCATCGAGGATTCGCGGACGGGGCATATCCACCCGCGCGATTTTCACGTCGAGATCCCGCGCGAGCGGGCCGCCGAGGCGCGCGAGGTCGCGAAGGTGCTCGGCACCGAGATCTATGATCGCTTCCCGTTCCCGCCGGGCGGGATGCCCGTGAGCACCGATCCGTACGAGCTGATCTTGAACAACACGTGGCGGCCGGCGCTCGCGATCACCGGCGCCGCGGGGCTGCCGCTGCCGATCGACGGCGGTAACGTGCTGCGCCCCCAGACCTCGCTGAAGCTCTCGCTTCGCCTGCCGCCGACGTGCGAGGCCGGCCGCGCGGTGCGACGGCTCAAGGAGATCCTCGAGGCCGATCCGCCGTACGGCGCGCGCGTCAAGCTCGAGACCTACGGCGGCGACAGGGGCAACGGCTGGAATGCGCCGGCGACGAAGCCCGCACTCCTCGAGTCGATCAACCGCGCGTCGCTGAGCTACTTCGGCAAGCCGGCGATGTTCGCCGGGCTCGGCGGGTCGATTCCGTTCATGAGCATGCTCGGCGAGCGCTTCCCCGAGGCCCAGTTCCTCATCACCGGCGCGATGGGCCCGGGGTCGAACGCCCACGGACCGAACGAGTTCCTCCACTTGCCGACCGGCGCGAAGGTGACCTCGTGCGTCGCGCAGGTCATCGCCGACCACTCCGGGAGGGCGAAATGAGCAAAGCCGGCTTCCGCGTCCTCGACAGCGATCTACACGTGATCGAGCCCTCGGATCTCTATGACCACTACCTCGATCCCGCCTATCGCGACCGGACGCCCCGGCCCACCGCGACGCGCGGCGCCTACACGAGCCAGTGGACGGTCGGCGACTTCACCTTCCCGCGGCCGCTCGGCCGTGGACGGGTCGACGCCGAGCAGCGCGCCGCGACCGTGCTGAAGGACTACGCCGCCGCGCGCTTCGACTCGGTGTCGCAGCTACGCGCGATGGACGCCGAGGGTCTCGACATCGCCGTGCTGTTCCGCACGCTTCCGGTCGTGTGCGTGGACGCCTTCGAGCCGAGGTTCGCAGTGGCCCTCTGCCGGGCCTGGAACGACTGGGCGGCCGACTTCCGCAAACCGGATCCCGCCCGGATGCAGGCGGCGGCGCTCGTCACGCTGCACGACGCGACCCTGGCGGCCGGCGAGCTCCGGCGGGCCGTCAAGGAGCTCGGCTTCGTCGCGGCCCAGATGATGCCGAGTCCCGTGAACGGCGTGAACCTGCACGACCGGGCGATGGACCCCCTGTGGGCGGAAGCCGAGCGCCTGAACATCCCGATCTGCTTTCACCCCGCGCCGAACAACTATTCGGACACGCACTTCGTGAACCGCTTCCTCACGGCGCCGAGCACGACGATCGCCGGCGGATTGAACAATCCGGTCGAGCTGATGGCCGCCGTCGCCTCGATGACGGCGGGCGGCGTCCTCGAGCGCTTCCCGCGCCTGCGCGTCGCCTTCCTCGAGGGCAACTGCAGCTGGCTGCCGTGGCTCCTCTGGCGGCTCGACGAGTACTGGGAGATGGCGAAGAGCGGCGAGACGGCGAAGCTCGAGGCGCCGCCGAGCGAGTACTTCCGTCGCCAGTGCTTCATCAGCGTCGATCCCGACGAGGATCAGGTCGAGTGGGTCGTCCAGAAGCTCGGCGACGAGACGCTCGTCTTCTCGACCGACTATCCGCACTCGGACTCGCACTTCCCGGAAGCGACGAACCTCTTTCTCAAGCTCCCGCTCTCGGAGGCGAGCAAGCGGAAGATCCTCTGGGACAACTGCGCGCGGCTCTACAACCTGGCCGGCGCGGCCTGACGCTCCAGGCGTAGTGCTCGTCGCGGCGGTCGGGGCGCAGCTTCCGGGTGCCTCGGCCTCGGAATCCGCGGTCGGCGCCGGCGCGGAGGAGATCACGCTCCGCCTGCTGTACCAGCTCATCGTGATCCTCCTCGCGACCCGGCTCGTGACCGCTGTCGTGCGCCGGCTCGGCCAGACCGAGGTGTCCGGCGAGATCCTGGCCGGCCTCCTGCTGGGACCAAGCCTGCTCGGGGCCCTGTTCCCGGACTTGATGCACACACTGTTTCCTCCCTCCACCGGCCCGATCTTCACGGGTCTAGCTCAGATCGGCCTGATCTTCCTGATGTTCCAGATCGGCCTCGAATTCGAGTTCACGCGGCACCTGGGCGGAAGCCGCCGGCCCATCGTCGGCATCAGCCTGATCGGACTCGCGGTTCCCTTCGCGCTGGGCTATCTCACGGCGCCGTGGTTCCACGCGCGGTTGTCCGAGCCCGTGCCGCTGTCCGGCTTCCAGCTCTTCTTCGCGGTGGCCATGTCGATCACCGCGATACCGATCCTCGGTCGCATCTTCATGGAGCTCGGTCTCTCTCACACGCGGACGGCGGCGCTCACCATCGGCGCCGCCGCGATCGACGACGTCTCGGGCTGGATCATCCTCGGGGCGATCTCGTTGCTCGTGAAGGGCGCGTTCAGCTGGGCCTGGGCCATCCCTCGCGTCGCGGGTCT
>Ga0209805_1000842_pt1 | contig 18964 bp, 17 predicted proteins | sample GraSoiAngelo_148_FD_185905 | JGI IMG/M metagenome (GOLD analysis project Ga0209805, IMG submission 185905) | Grasslands soil microbial communities from the Angelo Coastal Reserve, California, USA - 14_1009_09_20cm (SPAdes) (version 2) | ecosystem: Environmental > Terrestrial > Soil > Grasslands ... | reverse complement strand
ACAGGGGGCAGCGACGGTGTTGCCGGTGTCACGACTGGGGCGGCGGTAGCGATGCCAGCGGCAGCAGGTGGCGCGTTTTCGCCGGCGGGCAACGCCGGCGCTTCAATCGTGGTTGTGCCCGTCACGGGAGCGGGCTCGGTCGAACGCCCAAGAGAATGTAAACGCAGAACGATGTCGACTCCGCGACGTCCTTCGGTCGTAGGATCGTTCGCGGCGGCCTGCTGGCGGACAAAGTCAATCGCCTCGCGAACACTGGCGTCGCGAAATTCGATTCGCGGAATAATGATGCTATCAAGCTTATTCCGAATACGCGCGGTATTTCCGGCATCGCGCTGGATCCCCGCCTCAATTGCCCCGCCCGTTTGTCCATATTGGCGCACGGGTTGTTCCCAGCCATGTTCAACCTGCCACATAGCCCTGCCCCGGGTCTCGTTGTAGCCCTGCACCCCATACTGATACTTGGTCAGATCGATCCGCTCCTGCCCCTTGCGCGCCGCGGTGTTGTAGGGATCGAGATTGAGCACCTGATCGTAGCGCTTCATCGCCAAATCGTAGCGGCCCGATTGATAAAAGCCCTCCGCTTCCGTCAGCAATCTTTTCACTTCCTCGACTTTGGCGAGAAACTTCGGCCCCATCGTTTTGTTGATATAACCGGGATCTTGCAGATGAGTCAGCAGGGTGCGCGCTTCGCGACAATTTGGATTGTACGGGTCGCTCAAAATTTCGTTCAGAACCTGTTCGGCCTCCTCGTATTTACCCTCGGCAATTCGTTGTTCGGCCAGCTTGACTCCGCTCTCACAGAAACCATCCAGGGCGGCGCCACTGGCTGTCGAGCCCGACAGGTAACGCAGCGCCGTCCGGAAATCATCGTGCGCGAGTTGGTACTGCTTGGCGCTCAGTTCCGATTGCGCGCGCGCCAGAATGTCTTCGCCGTGCGGGATGCGGGCCTGACGGCGGGCAACTTCGCGATCAGCGATCGTTTTTACGTTTTGCGCCTGCCCGAGCGCAGGCAGACAAAGGATTAAACCCAACACGACGAGCTGGGTGACGGTGGAGGAATTTTTCATGAAGCGACAGGGTTTTACTGGCTGAGCAGACCGATTTCGATCGGTGTATCGGGCTTTTCACTGCTGGCGATCACCGCTTTCGTCGGCTGAACATCTATTAGTTTGTACCTGATATCCCCCTGCGGTGGCAATGAAAATTCCTGGTCTTTTTTGACGATGAACTCTCGGCGTTCCCGCCAGGAATAGACAAATGTGGCCACGGACTCGGGGGAAATGGCCACTTTCTCTTTCACTAACGTCAATTGCTCGTGCGTTTCAGTGTTTTCCAACGTCAGCTCCGAGACATCCTCATCGGTGCCATATTTGTCTTTCTCCGACTTCTCCGTGAACTTGGCGACCCGGAAGCGCGTCCCGGCTATGGTATCCCCGATTGTCACGAACTGAGTCGGCTGTTTGAGGTCGATGGTATTAATCCCGAAGCTACCTTCTATGCGCGAGGCGAAGACAAGGCGGAACGGTTCCTGCGAAAACGATTTCAGTTTTAGTTTCGTTAGGTAGTCCGGGTGCGACTTTGCGTCGATCGGATTGGTGTGCCCCTGCCATTCATCAAAGTTATTGAAACCGTCGCCGTCTGGATCCTGTTCCAGCACATCGGCGTCGGCAATAGGCAGCCCGAACTGTTCAATCCATTCGTTTGGCACGGGCGGGTGCACTTCAGTGGTTTGCAATGTCGCAGGCTGACCATCGGCACCGATGAAATGCTTTTCCGGAACAAAAAGACCAGAACGCCCGCTGAAAGTCCATTGAGGCGGTTGGTGCAACTTTTGCAAGGCCCCTTCGACACCCTTGGCTTTGCCGGGAGGCGCGGCAGGCCGCGGCGGCGGACGAGACTGAAACTCAGCGAACTGCGATTGGAAACCGGTCGCCCGCCGGAAAATACAAAATCCGCTTACCAGCAAGATCGCGATCCCGACGATGAGTAACACTCGCTCGTAATTTTTCTGTACCCAATCCATCATTCTGTTCGGGGAGCGTACGCGCCCCCGCGTGCCCTCTTCGGCGCCCCCGCCGAAGAGATCTCATGGGTCCACAACCAAGGATAATCCTCGTTCTGCTCGGCCACATTTGAATCCCACGGATTCCGAGAGATGGACGCGAACTTCTCCTGCAAATCAGTTTCCGACCGAATCAACCGATCAAATGATTCCTTCTCCCAAACTGGACCCGTTTTTCCGCGCGCCTTGTTGACTCGATGCGCGGTTGAAGACTTAATTCCGTGCAGAATCTCGCTCAACGACCAAAAGACCGTCATGCCATCGTCGTCGCCCTTAATTTGCGGCTCGAACAACAAATGAACGTGGTCTGGCATCACACACGCGACGTAGAGCTCACATTGTCCGCGTTCCTGACTACGCAGCGCACTTCGAAGCACTATATCGCGCTCACTTGGTGTCAGTTTGTTTCGCTTATGTGTTGAGAACGCGACGGCATATTTGCTCCACGGTCGCTCAAAGTGAGGCAAGCGGCGTTTTGCGTAATGGGTTTCCGAAGATGTTTCCGACGAGGCGCCGGAAACGGCACGCGAGGCGCGTGCGCTCCCCGGAAACACAGAAATCGACGCAGGAGAAGGAGAATTCATCACAATCTGAAATTCACCAGCTCGACCCTGGCGGAGAGGTCAATATGTTCGTTGCCGACGATAAAATTCAACGGCCCAGCCGGGGTCGCAGCAGGGCCCGGGGCAACCCCGACAGGTGGGATCGATGGGGCGCCCGTAGTTGTTCCAGTCGGATTTTCTCGAGCCGGCCCTTTGTCCTTCTGGTTCTTAATATAGACTGCGCGAATAATGAAGAATTGGTCATTGGCCGTGGAGATCTGATTGATTACCTTGCGGCCAGCTGACGGTGGGGCCGAGAGACTAAACTCGACCGTTCGTTGCTCGATCAACTTCGCCGGCGGTTTTTGCGCGCCGCGCGGCGGCGTTGCGGCAGCCGCGGGACTCGCGGAGGAAGCGGCTACCGATTGCGGGACCCGACGGAACGCAGTAATGGCATCGACACGCGCTTCGATAATCGTATTCAGCAGGAGCTGAATTTGCGCGAGTTCCTGGCCGAGGGCAGGCGCGTCCTCGGGAGAGGGAAGCGCGGAAACAAATTCGTCGAAGCCGAGATTGAAATTGGCCGGCAGCTTTACCCGGTGGCTCCGGGCGTTTTCAGCGACAGCGCCGATCGCCTGACGCAACCGCGTCTGGAATTCATTCGGAGCGAGCGGCGCTTCCGGCAACATGTGCGTTTTCAACTCCGTCTTCAGTTTGTCAAGAGTGGCCTTGTACTCATCGAGATAGGTTTTCATTTTCGCAACGTTCGCCCGGCTCGGATAGGGATTGCCGCTCTCCAACCGGGTCTGTTCCGTTGCCGAGTCTTGGTAACTCGCCATCGCATCTTCAAAGCTGCTTTTTGTCCACCACACCAAACCGAGAGCGACAAGAAGAGCACCGCCGGCAATGGCAATGAACGCACCCCAAAACGGGTTTTCGCGAAACAAACTCATGGCAAAGGCAGAGACTCCTTCAGGTCGAGCTGAAGCTCATAGGGAAATGCCCACTCGGTGTTATTGGGCATTGTCGGTTTCATCACTTTCTGTTGATTCTTTGGATCAATGGCAAAAAAAGGTGAAGCCACGAGATTCTTGAAATAATCGACCACCACTTCTTGTTGCCGGGGGTTCCACAAATACAGCCCGCGAATGAGCAGCCCATCGATAGCCGGCCCGCCCCCTTTTCCCGCCGGACGCGTTGGCGTTATCGGAGTTGGAGCTGAAATGGCGGATTGCGGCGCGCCTCCAGGTGGGGCGGGGATGCCGATGACCGGCTTCCCATTCGACAACGGAACCAACTCCGTGACCCAGATATTCTCTTTCGGTAATCGCGCGTTCAGATCTTCCAACAGTTGCGCCCAGAAACTTCGCGCCTTAACGACGTTCAACAGCGGCAGGGCGACGTTATCGAGGGCGCTCGCATCCTTGCTAATCCCATCGAGTTTTCCCTGCAAACCTCGGAGCGTCTCCACTTTTGCGTCCACCTGCTGTTTCGCCGTCCGCAAAACCCCGCCGGCATGCAAATAAAACACGCTCCAGCCCAGCAACGCCGCGATCACACACGCTGCGGTTCCAATCAGAAACGGTCGCCGGCGTTCTACTTCATGTGCACGAATTACCGTCGCCGGCCGGAGATTTAATTCCATTGGACAACTGGCGACCGTGCGCAAGGCCAGGCCCACCACCTCGCCCAAAAGATGAGCAGATCGCGCGATATGCCGCGCATTGGCCTCATTCGCGATGGTAACGTTGCGGACGGGGTTAAAGAAATCGATCGGCACCTGTAATTTCTCCTGGAAAAATTCGCGCATATAGGGCATGCCCGAACTACCCCCGCAGAGATAAATTCTCGCTGGCGCCTTGCCCTGTTGCTGAGTTCGATAATGGCTGATCGAGCGCATAATCTCGGCATGCAAACGTGTCATCGTGCTTCGGATGATTTTCGACATTCGCGCAATGTCCGGGTCCGCTGGATCGGCATAGCCCCCTCCCAGACCGACGAACCCGCCTGCTTTCTTGCGACTTTCGGCGGTGGCGAAAGGTTCATTGAACTCTTTTGCCACCGCCGCTGTTACCAAACTACCTCCGATGGGGACGCTGCGTGAAAAAATTTTACCAGGTTCGATAAAGAGCAGATTAGTGGTGCGAGCGCCAATATCGATGAGAAGCGCGGGCTCGGTGACATCGCTATAGTTATAGCGAAAAGCGTTGTAGAGGCCCATCGTGGCAACACCGATGACAACCGGCCAAAGGCCGGCCTCTTCCACCGCCGCGTTCATTCCTTCAAGCAAATCGGCTTTGATCGCGACCAGCACGACCTGCAACTGCTCCTCTGCCCCGCCACCGACGAGTTGATAGTCCCATACCACTTCGTCGATCGGGAACGGTACGTTTTGTTGTGCTTCAAAGGCGATGATGCGACCGATTTTTTCCTCTTCCACCGAAGGCAGTTTGACGAAACGCGCGAAAACGGATTGAGCCGGAACGGCGTAATTCACGCTTCCGCTTTTAATCCCCATCTCATGCAGCATCTCCTTGACCGCGGCCGTAATCTGCGCAGGTCGAATCGATTCCCCCGCGCTCTCGATCGCCACATCGCGCCGTTTGTACTCGTGCAGCACCAGGCCGCCGCCGGTTCGCGGGCGGAACTCCGCCATAGAGATCGCTTGCGATCCGAGGTTGAGGCTAAGGACGCGGGTTGCCCGTGGCATCTTCTTAAAAGTCGGAACCAGAAAATCCTAGCATGTGACTAGCGGCAAAAGCACTTCTGGCGACGTCAGTTCCGCGCACCCGCGCAGACTTGTCCTTAACTTTGTTTCATTCATTCGAGGATTGAAATTTGGAGATTGGAGAACTTCTTCCGCCGCATCACCGCGCGGTTTTGATTTGGCAATACCGGTCCCAATAAAGCGGCGCAAACGGCGTTTCGTTTTTGTTCAAAACCAGCCCTCCTAACTGGGGCAGGGTCGCATACCACTGCGGCGCGGCGCGGTTCAAGCTCAACTCATCTTTCAGCGCGCCCTGTTGCATTAGCTGCACGGCGACATTTTGCAGCGCGTTGTTTGTGACTGTCCGGCCCAGCATCAGACGCTGCAAGGTTTTTGGAGTCACGTACATTACCGAACGATTATCCCGCGCGGCTGCAATGTTGACGTGCGTAACTTCGCCGGTCAGCAACTTGCCATTAACCAAAATGAAGTATTTCAGCGTCAGCTCGTCGGTGAATTCGGGCGCTGAGGAAAAGGTTACTTCCACCTCCAACCAGCGTTCGCGCTGATCAGCCTGATATTGTTCCGCTCCAGTGTAGGTAAATTGCGGCGAGGAAATGAAGTTGGTCGTGATTTTCTGCAATTGAAAATCCACCGCCGCCCGCGGTTGCGCCATTACCGCCGCGATGGCGGCCGCAATGATGGCGCAAATTAGAATCGTTCGTTTCATTTCGTTGTTCGATTCACCAGCTCTATGTGCTGCCTGAAATACTCTATGGTTTCGCGAATCCCTTCATCGAAATCTATCTGCGGTTGCCAGCCCAGAATTTTTTTTGCCCGCGTAATATCCGGTTGACGCACTTTCGGATCGTCTTCGGGTAGTGGGCGATACTCGATACCGGATTTCGTGCCCGTGATCCGAATAATCTCGTCCGCGAATTCTTTGATCGTCATCTCGCGGGGGTTACCGATATTCACCGGCTCATGAAAATCGCTCATCGCCAGTCGGAAAATGCCGTCGATTAAATCGCTGACGTAACAAAAAGAACGTGTTTGCGAGCCATCGCCGAAAATCGTCAGCGGTTTACCGGTCAGGGCCTCACTGATGAAAGCCGGTACCACTCGGCCATCGTGCAGCCGCATCCGCGGGCCATAGGTATTAAAGATACGCACGATTTTGGTATCGACGTCGTGATAGCGGTGATACGCCATCGTCATGGCTTCGGCAAAACGCTTGGCCTCATCGTAAACGCCGCGCGGGCCGATCGGGTTCACATTTCCCCAGTAATCTTCCTTCTGCGGATGCACCAATGGATCGCCATAGCACTCCGACGTTGAGGCGAGGATGAATGTCGCCTTCTTGTCCTTGGCCAAACCGAGCGTATTATGCGTGCCGAGCGCTCCCACTTTCAAAGTGGGGATCGGCAGCTCGAGATAATCAATCGGGCTGGCTGGAGAGGCGAAATGGAAGACGAAATCGATCTTTTGCTCGGGTAAGAAAATGAAGTTTGAAACGTTGTGACGAATAAAATGATAATTTTCGTTGCCCGCCAGATGACCGATGTTCGCGACATTGCCGGTCACCAGGTTATCGATGGCAATGACGCGGTGTCCTTCCGCCAACAAACGATCGGTCAAATGAGACCCAAGAAAACCGGCCCCACCGGTTACCACCGAAACGGCGTTATTAGAGACAGACATGCTGGGTCATCTTTCTAATTCAGGCTACCCTGACTGACGAGCAATTTCCGCTTGCTCAAGAAGAATAACCAACAAAGAACACGAAGGGAATATATTGAAAATTCGAAAGGGAAGATGTGCGCTAAGCACCCCTAATAGCCGTGAATAGAATTCGCTGAGTTTTTTAGTGTATTTCGCGTGTTGCTGAGTCAGTTTTAGCGTCTCTCAGGGTATTTGGCGGATGAAAACAACCATGCGCATTCTTTCCGGCATTCAACCGACCGGCATTCTGCACATCGGCAACTACTTCGGCATGATGCGACCGGCGATCGCGCTCCAAGATGAAGGCGAAGCCCTTTACTTCATCGCAGACTATCACGCGCTCACCAGCATCCGCGAACCCACCGTTTTGCGCGAGAATAGCCGGCGTGTGGCCCTCGATTTCCTCGCTTGCGGATTGAATCCAGACAAAGCCGCCCTCTTCCGGCAAAGCGATGTGCCACAGGTCACCGAGCTGGCCTGGATTCTCTCGACCATAACCCCGGTCTCGCGACTTGAGCTGGCGCATTCTTACAAGGATAAGATCGCGCGGGGCGCAGCGGCGGCGGCGGGTCTGTTCATCTACCCGGTTTTGATGGCAGCCGACATTCTAATTTACGACAGCGATATCGTCCCGGTGGGAAAGGATCAAAAGCAACATCTCGAAATCACTCGCGATATCGCCGCTCGCATCAACGAAACGTTTGGGTCCAAGCGGAAAGCGCAGTCCGAGCCGGACGGGCAGATTTTGAAATTACCGGAAACACGGATTCAACCGCAGACGGAAGTTGTTCCTGGAATCGATGGTCAAAAAATGAGCAAGAGCTACGGCAACACCATCGACATTTTTGGAGACGAAAAGGAAATGCGCAAACGGGTGATGAGCATCGTGACGGATTCGACGCCGGTGGACGCGCCCAAGGATCCGGAGACGTCGACCATTGTGCAACTTTATGGGCTAGTCGCTTCCAAAGAGGAGGTCGACGACATGCGGGAGCAGTTTAGAAAGGGCGGCCACGGCTACGGCGATTTCAAAAAACAGTTGTTCGAAAAACTATGGGATTATTTCGCGCCGATGCGGAAACGGCGGGATGAAATCCTTCGGCATGAGGATTACGTCGAAGGCGTCCTGGCACAGGGCGCCAAACGCGCAAACTCGATCGCGGATGGAGTGATGAAACGCGTGCGTCAGGCGGTGGGTCTGTAGCGGCTTCGCACGTCCGGCTCGGACTCAATGACCGCTAAAAGATTTTTTTCTGGGACCCTTATCCCAGTCCGCTTACGCTGGATCGCGGTCTAACGTTAGTTCACGCGCTGACCACAGCAGGTGCTTTGAGTTCTCCAAAAATCAGGCGGCCACCGGCCGTTTGCAGCGTACTCGAGACGACGATCTTCACGGTCTTTCCAATCAATGAACGGGCGTGATTGATCACGATCATGGTACCGTCCGGCAAATAGCCCACGGCCTGATGCGGATCGCGTCCTTCCTTGATCAGATGCAATTCCATTTCGTTACCGGCCAGGACGACCGGTCGCAGAGCGCGCGCCAAATCATTCAAGTTCAACGCCGTGACCTGTTGCAAACGCGCCACCTGACAGAGTGAATTATCGTTGGTGAGGAGCCGTGCTTGCAATACCTTGGCCGCTCGCACGAGGCGATCATCGACCGAACCCTCGCTCGATTCGCTCTCATGAATCGTTAGCTCGACTTCTTTCGAGCGCTGCAAGTGATTCAAAATATCGAGCCCACGCCGGCCGCGCTCGCGTTTGACCGGTTCGCGCGAGTCCGCCAACATTTGCAATTCCGTCAGAACAAAGCGCGGGACGATCAGCGCACGACTAAGAAAACCAGTGGAACACAGTTCCGCGATGCGTCCGTCGATGATGGCGCTGGTATCCACCACCAGCGGTTCGTGTTCCAATATTTCGCGGGTAAAGCGAACGTAGGGTATAATGAGCGAGAATTCATCTCGATTACTTCGCATCGCCAACATCATTCCGAAATAGGCGAAGATGACATAAACAACCAGCCGGACCGTCCATTGCGTCGTCTCCGGTTGGAATCGCAAAACTTGCGAACCACTAAGCAGACTCGCAAAGATCAATCCCAGTAAGAGGCCGAAAGTGGCGGAAGAGAATGCGCGCAGCGAAATTCCTTTGAGAAGTCTATCGATCAGGACAACAACGAGTCCAAGCAGCACTCCGAAAAGCAAACCTGGCACAACGTTATCAAGGAGCTCGGCGGAAACCAATGCCCCAATCGCCCCGCAAAAGGTGACAAAAAGCGACCGCAACAAATTAACGGTAGAAAGCGGCGTCATATCTCAGGGAGAACTTCGCCGCTTGGCCGGTGAAGGTGATGGTGTCGCCCTGGCCGCGGAATCACGATAAAAGAGAACGCCATGTGCGCGCAGGTTTGCTATTAAAGCACGCATATCGCGGGCCATATCGGAATCCTTTATCAGGCTGGCAAGCAAGCCATTGCCGTTGCTCGCCTCGCGGATTAACTGTGTCGCCGCCGAAAAAGTTTTGCGCGCTTCGGCGATCGGGGCCTGCAAATCATCCGCATCCTTTTTGGCCGACGCCATCGCAGCGTCGGCCTTCTCGACCACGCCATCTAGTTTCTTGGAGGATTGTGCCAACGAATCTGTGGTTTCACTTAAATGATCAATGCTCGTCCGCAAATTGCGCATCGTCTCCGGCGGCAACGCCTCGGTATTTAACCGAGTGAACGTACCGTTAATATTTTGCACCGTCCCGCGCAATTCTTCGATTAATTGGCTTCCCGCATGCGTGAGGTCATCAATTCCAGTGGCCGGCGCGCCATCCACGACGGCATTTTTCGGCAGGTATTCCGTCGCCGGGCCGGGTGGCGTCATCACACTCACAAATCGGTCGCCCAGCAATCCTGAACTTCCCACTATAAACTTGCTGCCTTTCGGAATTTTGACGTAATCGTAAATGCGCAGCGGGACCGCCACCCCTTCTCCTTCTCGCAAGAGCCGTGGCCCACCCCCCACCCGGCCAATCCTGGCACCACTGAGCAAGACATCCGAGCCTTTGAGCAAACCGCTCGCGTCTTTGAAGCGAACCGTCAGATCGTAATACGTTTTGAAGCCTTCGCCGAGGCGACCAAACTTGACCACGAATGCCGCAATCATAACGAGGCCAATGGCCACGAAAACGCCAACCTTCAGCTCCAGGGTCCTATCGCGATCCATTTATCGCAAAAGCATTCGCTAAATTCCAATCTTAGCCAGCACGATCTTGATGCGGTGCCGCTTCGGAGCGGCCGAGCAGGAAATCCTGAATGATCGGATCGTCACATTGTTGCAACTCGGCGGGAGTGCCGTCGAAATAGATCCGGCCTTCGTGCAGGTAAGCGATGCGATCGCCCACCTGCATCGCGCTTTTCATATCGTGTGTCACGACAACGCTCGTCATCTGAAATCGCTCCTGCAATCTACGGATGAGATGATTGATGCTGTCAGACACCACCGGGTCGAGCCCGGAAGTTGGTTCGTCGTAAAGGACGCATGACGGTTGACGAATAATGGCCCGCGCGAGACCGACGCGCTTACGCATTCCGCCACTCAGGCTTTCCGGCATCTTGGCGTTCTCACCTTGGAGTTCCACCACTTCCAGCACTTCATTGACACGCGCGCGCATCGCTCTGACATCATGCATACCGGCTTCGCGCAGCGGAAACGCGATATTCTCTTCCACCGTCATGGAATCGAAGAGCGCACCGCTTTGGAAGAGAATGCCGACCTTTTGCCGGATATTGGTCAACTGCCGTTCGCTCATCCCGATAATGTTCTTGCCGGAAACCCAGATCTCGCCCGCATCCGGCTGCATCAAACCGATGAGATGCTTGAGCAAAACCGACTTGCCGCCGCCGCTGCGTCCGATAATCACGAGCGTTTCACCCACCGCGACATCCAGGTCTACTCCGCGCAAAATCTGCTCATCACCGATGGCTTTGCGCAAGTCGCGCACCGCAATCATCGCGCCATTGAGCGTGACTGGTTGATCGTTGATCGGCATGATCGGCGCCAATTTACCAGGGCATCACTGATACCCTGCCGGATACACAATGTTCAGCGCCATGGTCAGGAAAAAATTCGAAATCAAAACTGCGAGCGAAGAAACCACCACCGCCTCGGTCGTGGCCCGGCCCACCCCAACCGCGCCCTCACGCGTCGTCAATCCTTTGTGACAGCAAATGAAAACGATCAATAATCCAAAGACGAACGCTTTAGACACTCCCATGATCAGATCGCGCAATAGCGTCCATCGCACCATGTTGGCAACGTAATAGGTGCCGTTGATATCAAGCAGGACGATCGCCACCAGATAGCTGGCGATAATGCCAAAGCCGATGCATTCGGCCACGAGCAATGGCATTGAGATCATCATCGCGAGAGCGCGGGGGACGACCAGATAATCGATCGGATAAACGGCGAGTGCGCGCAGGGCATCGATTTGCTCGGTCACTTTCATCGTTCCGATTTCGGCCGACATCGCCGCGCCGACACGACCGCTTACCATTAAGGCCGAAAGGACCGGCGCCAGTTCACGACAAATTGCCACCGAAACCACGGCGCCGGTAGCCGAGCCCATTCCAATCTTGTTGAATTGAAAATAGGTCTGGGCGGCGAAAACCGCACCGGTAAAGCCACCCGTTACGATCACGACCAGTTGTGACAACAATCCGATCTCGACAATTTGCTCGAGGAACAATCGCCATCGCAGCCGCCGGGTGAAAACAGAGCGAAATGTATCACCGGCCAACAGCACCACCTCTCCCAAATAGCGGACAAAAGCAACGAGTGGCGCGCCAATGGCAATGAAAAAACGCGCGATCATTTTCGCCCTCGCTCCATCGCCCGCTCCGGTAGATCACGTAGCGAGCGGCTGCGTCCTCGATTTTGAGCGCATTTCATCCGGCACCGCGCCGATGAAACGCGGTTCCAGTCCGATTTTCCGAAACATGGCACGTAAGTCCGGAAGGGTAATCGCAGTTTCGTCCATCTCCAGATAAACGAGATCGTGATTGCGATCGACCTTGTAGCGCAGCCCCGGAATTGCTTCCAGCTGGCGATCAAGCTCGAGAATCTTGTCGATGTCGCGTAAACCGGCAGCGTAAACTTCAAGCTCAATCATGCCCCGAATGTTACGATGGCCACGGCGGAAGCAAAAGCGAAAACGACGTTGCGTCGACCGGTTGCTTGGTGAACAAATCTGGCGATGAAGCGCATTTTTTGTTTGTTTGGAATGGTTCTGCCCGTATTCCTTCTGGCTGGATGCGAAACGACCCCTGCCGGCATTCAAGCCGCGAAGGTAGAAATGGCGCAAAAATATGCCGCCGAAACGCCGGGCGACTATTTTATCGGCCGTCGATATTATAAACCCGACTTCAAATTCTGGGGCTACGTCCGCCGTCCAGGGCAACCCTGGAGCGAATCACAGCTGGTTATGTTGAATGAGAAGCAGAAGCTGGCCCCCGATCGCGAACGCCTCGATTTCGGGAGCGACAATAATTACGAATACAAGCTCTACGGTTACTTTAGTGGCGACAAGGTCTACGAGCCCGCCAGCAACACCATCTACCCAGAATTCGTCCTGAAAGGCTACGAGGTCCTTTCGACCAACCCGCCCCCTATTTTCTCCAGTCAATTCTCTGGGCGCTCTCAAGCTGAGGTGAGCCGGTATCAAATCGAAAAACCGCAGCTGTAAGAATGACGAATGACGAATTAATGACGAAGTCCGAAGTTCGAAGAGGATATTTCTCATCCGCGCTTCCGTTTTATCGTTACGCCTTCGAGTCGTCATGGCCATCGGTCATCCGTCATTCGGATTTCCTTCGTCCTTCGTCATTCGTCATTCGTCATTTTTTCGCTCGGCATGCCTAAACCCGACCAAGCGGTGCCGTCGAGGGACAAGCTGGTCGACGAATTCCTGGGCTATCTCGAGGTCGAGCGCAACGCTTCACCACGCACTTTGAAAGCATACGAGAGCGCGCTTTCAAAAATTCGTAACCACCTGCAGTCGAAGCCGTGGTTGAAATGCCAGGCCGACGATTTTCGCGACTACCTCTTTCACCTCTCAAAAGAAAAAGCCGCCCGTAGTTATATACGTCTTCAGTTTTCCGGCCTGCGAACGTTCTACAAGTTTTTGCGAGCCCGGAAAAAACTGACGCATGATCCGAGCGCGGAAGTACAATTACCGAAGCTGCAAAAGCAATTGCCCATCGTGCTTACACGGCAGCAAATGGAAGAGCTTCTTTCCGCGCCGTTGCGTGTGAAAAAAGAGTCCGCTGCGCCAACCTGGATGCCGCTGCGTGATGCCGCTGTCCTGGAATTATTTTACAGCAGCGGTCTACGCTTGAACGAATTGGCCTCGCTTGATGTCGCCGATGTTGACCTTTACACCGAGTCGGTCCGCGTTTTTGGAAAAGGGAAAAAGGAACGGGTTTGTCCTGTAGGTCTGCCGGCGCTTGAAGCAATCCAGCGTTATCGCGCCGCCGCCAAAGTCCACAGTGGTCCTTTGTACATTAACAAAGCGCGCCGCCGAATTTCCGCTCGCTCCATTTGGCTGATCGTGCGCCGGTATTTGCGTTTCACCAGCATCCCGATCTCCATTAGTCCCCACAAATTGCGCCACAGCTTCGCCACCCACATGCTCGATCGCGGCGCCGATCTCCGTAGCGTCCAGGCCTTGTTAGGGCACGCCAGTCTATCGACCACACAAATTTACACCCACGTTACGGTCGAACGCCTCAAAAAAGCCTACGCTGAAGCCCATCCTCGGGCATAGCCTGGTCATCCCGAGCGATTGTTGCAGTTCAGCTCGCACCCGCCGCCGCCGCCTGCGGTTGCGCGGCCTTGAAAACAAGCTTTCCGCCCTCAGCCGAAACGTGCACCACATCGCCCGGTTTTAGATTGCCGCGCAGCAATTCCTCCGCGAACGGATCTTCCAAATAACGCTCCACTGCACGGCGCATCGGACGTGCGCCGTATTGCGGATCATATCCTTTTTCGATCAGGAATTCCTTGGCCGATTGCTCGAGCTCGATGTGCACAGCCTTGCCTTTCACCCGGTGCAAAACCTTCGCGACTTCGAGTTCGACGATTTGCATCAGGTCTGCCTTGGTCAGCTGATGGAACACGATAATGTCGTCGAGCCGGTTGATGAATTCGGGTTTGAACACTTTCTTCGCTTCTTCCAGCAACCGATCACGCATCGTTTCGAACTCGTGTTCGCCCAGTGGCTTGGTCGCGGCAAAACCCATCGTCGTTTGTCTCCGCAAAATATCCGCACCAACGTTCGATGTCATGATAATAATAGTGTTGCGGAAATCGATCTTGCGTCCGAGCGAGTCGGTAATCTTTCCGTCCTCCAGAATTTGCAGTAGCAAATGCATCACATCGGGATGCGCCTTCTCGACTTCATCAAACAGAACGACGGAATACGGCCGGCGTCGCACCGCCTCCGAAAGCTGACCACCCTCTTCGTACCCGACATAACCCGGGGGCGACCCGATCAATCGCGAAGCCGTGAACTTTTCCATGTACTCCGACATGTCGATCTGAATCAAGGCGTCGCGGTCGCCGAACATGAATTCAGCCAGTGTCTGGGCGAGGAAGGTTTTACCGACGCCCGTTGGTCCAAGGAAAATAAACGAACCGATCGGTCGCCGCGGGTCTTTCAAATCCGCCCGCGAACGCCGCAGCGCTTTGGAAATTGCGGTCACCGCTTCGTCCTGCCCGATGACTTTGCCCTTCAACTCCTCTTCCATCTTGAGGAGCTTTTCGGTCTCCTTTTGCTCCATCCGCTGCAACGGAACCCCGGTGACTTTCGAAATGATGTGCATCATGTCGTCGGCGGTCACGAGCACTTCTCTCTCTTCCCGTTCCTGCCGCCACTTCGCCAGAATGTCGTCGAGTTTTTCCTTGGTCTGCTTTTCTTTGTCCCGTAGACCTGCCGCCTTTTCAAAATCCTGGGCCTTGATCGCACCCTCTTTTTCCCCGCGAATCACTTCGATTTCTTTCTCGATCTCCTTTACGTCCGGCGGCCGCGTCATCGCGTTGATGCGCGCGCGTGCACCGGCCTCGTCCATCACGTCAATCGCTTTGTCCGGCAGAAAGCGCCCCGTAATGTACCGGTCGGAAAGTTTCACTGCGATCTCGAGCGCCTCGTCGGTCAGCTTCGCTTTGTGGTGCGCCTCGTACTTCGGCCGCAGCCCTTTCAAAATCTGAATCGCTTCCTCAATCGTCGGCGCATCCACTTTCACCGTCTGAAATCTTCGTTCCAGCGCCGCGTCTTTCTCGATATATTTGCGATATTCGTTCAGCGTAGTCGCGCCCACACACTGCAATTCGCCCCGGCTCAATGCTGGCTTGATGATGTTGCTCGCGTCCATCGCGCCCTCGGCCGATCCGGCTCCGACAATGGTGTGCAGCTCGTCGATAAATAGGATCACGTTCTTGCTGCGGCGAATTTCGTCCATCACCGCTTTGATCCGCTCCTCGAACTGACCACGATACTTCGTGCCGGCGACCATTAACGCCAGATCAAGCGTGATCACTTTCTTCTCACGCAATAACTCCGGCACGTTGCCCGCCGCAATCTCCTGCGCCAGTCCTTCGACGATCGCAGTTTTGCCGACGCCAGCTTCGCCGAGCAACACCGGATTATTTTTTGTCCGCCGGCAAAGCACCTGGATCACGCGCTCGATCTCGTTTTTCCGGCCGATAACCGGATCGAGCTCGTCCTTCTTTGCCAGATCCGTCAGATCACGCCCGAACGCGCGCAAAGCCGGCGTTTTTACGTCTTTTTTTCCGCCGGTCGCTGTGCCAGTTGCTTCCTCTGCCTCGCCTTCTGGCGGCGTGAAATTTGGATCGAGTTCCTTTAAAATCTCATTGCGAGTGCGCTCGATATCGATCTCGAGACTCTTCAATACCCGTGCGGCGACACCTTCGCCTTCGCGCAGCAATCCCAGCAGAATGTGTTCGGTGCCGACGTAAGAATGATTCAGCGCCTTCGCTTCCTTGCCCGCCAGCGCGAGCACTTTCTTCACCCGCGGCGTATAGGGAATGTTGCCAACCATCTTCGTTTCTGGACCCGACCCGACCTGTTTCTCGACCTCCATCCGCACCGTCTCGAGATCGAGCCCCATCTTCTGCAAAACATTCACAGCCACACCCTGGCCAAGCTTGATCAAACCGAGCAGGAGATGCTCGGTGCCGACGTAATTGTGATTGAAACGATCGGCTTCCTTTCGCGCAAGTTGCAGGACTTGCTGAGCGCGCGGGGTGAAATTATTCATTTTTTTCCGGCTCGGAATTACCCGTTACCTCTGGCTCCCGCGCCACTTTACTAATATCAGGCTTAGGCAACGATTTCAAACGCTCGCGGATTATTTGCGCACGGAAGTGATCGCGCTCTTCCGCGTTCAACTTCTGCTGCGTGCTCTTCTGCAAATGCGCCGGTTGCGTTTCGATGAAGAGCTGATCGATGCCGAGGCGCTTTTCCTCGGGGAATGCGCCCAGATCGATCCCGAGTTTCATCACGGAAAGCAGGTTCAACGCTTCCTTCGAGGTCATAGCATGAGCATAAGTGAGCAAGCCGTACGCCCGACCGATCTGATCCCACAGCGTGTTCGGTCTTTTCTGAATTAAAACCTGACGCGCATCCTGTTCCTTTTCGATGATCGTCTCGATCACCTTGTTCAAGCGTGCGATAATCTCGTCTTCTTTTTCCCCAAGCGTGGTTTGATTCGAAATCTGAAACAGATTTCCCATCGCTTCGGTACCTTCGCCATACAATCCGCGCACCGCTAACCCGATCTTGTTTACCGCTTGGATCACCTGGTTGATCAATTCGCTCAAGACCAGGCCAGGCAAATGCAGCATCGCCGATGCGCGCATTCCCGTTCCGACATTAGTCGGACACGCAGTCAAATATCCGAGTTTCGCGTCGTAGGCGAAATCGAGTTTGGCCTCCAGCGCGCTATCAACTTTGTCCACCAGTTTGAATGCCTGCCGCAATTGCAACCCGGAGCGAATCGACTGCATCCGCAAATGATCTTCTTCGTTAATCATCACACTCAGCGTCTGCTTCCGGTTCATGACAATGGCGCTACCCACACTCTTGGCCGCGTGTTCGCGACTAATGAGATGGCGCTCCACCAGCACCTGCTTTTCCACCGCCGACAAATCCTGGAGCAATTCCGAAAATGGCTCCTGCATTTCCGGCAGCGCTTGATCAACTCCAACATCATCGTGCGCTCGGCCTTCTTCGCCCATCCCGGAAACGCTCGGTTCCGGACATTCCGTGCCAGCCGCACCCGGCTGCTAACTACGATCTGATGGTGTGGGCCTTCTCCGCGCAACCATTCGCCCGTACTTGCCATCAAGTTCTGAAATTTCATTTCGATTCCGTCAGTTGACTTTCGAGCTGCCTGATTTCATCACGCAACGCCGCCGCCGTCTCATAATTTTCTTCCTGCACTGCTTGGCGCAGATTTTCTGTCAGCGTTTTCATCCGATCGCTCAACGCCAAAGTCTTTTGCGCGCGCGCCGGCAACTTGCCCACATGCGAAGTCCCCTTATGCATCGCCTTCAAAAGCGAATTCAATCCGTCCGCAAATGCGACATAACAGCTGCTACACCCGAGCCGGCCCGTTTTCTTGAAGTCAGCCTGAGTGAATCCGCACACCGGGCAGCGCGTGCTCGACCCGCTTTTTTCGATTTCTTCAGCCGCTCCGATGCCAAGCAGCAAGTCCGCCAACGCGAAACCCGTCGGATCCTGCACTCCCTTCTCCTTTGAACAGCCCTCGCAAAGGTTCACCTTCTGCATTTTCCCGTCCACAATCTGTGTCAGGAAAACCGCCGCATCATTCATTTTGCAAACGTCGCACAACATCTTAATAAATTAGACCTTCGCCTGGTCTAAACATTCAACCCCGTCATCTGCTTTAGCATCTCGCGCGCCGAATGGTGGTTTGAATCTCTCAGGAATAGATCGGCGTCCCGCCTTCCCGCGTGATCTCGCGGAAGCGAGCAATCGTCCGAAGACTGATCGGCCCCGGTTTTCCCGTCCCGATCACGCGCCCGTCCGCCCTGATTACCGGAATGACTTCCGCCGCGGTGCCACTGAGGAGGCACTCGTCGGCAATGAAGACATCGTGCCGGCTGATATCGACCTCGGAAATTTTGATTCCAAGCTCCGCCGCGATCTCGAACACGACCGAGCGGGTGATCCCACGCAACGCGCCCGCCGTGATCGGCGGTGTAAAAATTTCGCCGCGCTTAATCACGAAAATATTGTCAGCCGTGCATTCGGCGATGCAGCCTTGATCATTCAACATTAACGCTTCATCCGCTCCCGACAGGTTGGCTTCGATCCGCGCCATCACGTTGTTCAAATAATTGAGCGATTTCACCGCCGGATTGAGCGCACCCGGTCCGGTCCGGTGTGTCGGAACTGTTACCACCGTGAGACCATTCTGATACATTTCCGCCGAATAAAGCGCGATCGTGGTTGCAATAATGATCACACTCGGCCGCTTACATTGCGCCGGATTCAATCCGAGATTGCCCACACCGCGGGTCACGATCAAACGAATGTAACCGTCCCGCAGATCGTTCTTGCGGATTGTTTCCAGCAACGCCTCGGTCATTTCACCGTGCGACATCGGAATCTCTAGGCAAATCGACCGGGCCGAATCCCACAGCCGATCTAGGTGGTCTTTCAACCGGAAGACGCGGCCGTTGTAAAAACGGATGCCTTCGAAAATCCCATCGCCATAGAGCAAACCGTGATCGAAGACCGAAATTTTCGCGTCTTCTTCCGCGACAAATTCGCCGTCGATGAAAATTGTCAAAGGCTTAGCTGCCTTCTTCGTTACCGACTCATTCGCCGGTTTAA
>Ga0209805_1000841_pt1 | contig 18966 bp, 17 predicted proteins | sample GraSoiAngelo_148_FD_185905 | JGI IMG/M metagenome (GOLD analysis project Ga0209805, IMG submission 185905) | Grasslands soil microbial communities from the Angelo Coastal Reserve, California, USA - 14_1009_09_20cm (SPAdes) (version 2) | ecosystem: Environmental > Terrestrial > Soil > Grasslands ... | reverse complement strand
TCTCGTCGAGATCTTCGCGCCCGCGGACGCGGTCGATCATCCCTTCTACGGTGAGTACATGTCGCTCGAGTGGGCGCAGAAGTGGCCCTCCGAGGAAATGTGGCGCGCGCGGAAACGGGGTTAGATCGAGGGCTGGTTCGAGCGCCCGCGGCGCGCGGAGGTCCGGATCACGCGAGAGCCACGCGGACCGGTCGATTCCCCACCGGGCGATCCGAGGGGTGGGACCTTGGCGACGAGATAGTGACGCAGGCAGACTTCGCAGCAGAGCTCGTCGGGAATGCCGGACCATGTCTTTTCGTCGACCGCCGCACGCGGAGTGAACGGGATCCAGCAATCTGTGAAGCGGACTCCGGCCGCGGAGAGGTGTTCCGGAAGTCGGGATGCGCGATGCCAGACGGACCAGCGCTCGATGAGGCGGAAGCGAATCCACGACGAGGGACGGCCGAGACCGGGCGGCCAGTTTTCGATCCGGTGACTCAAGGCGCCTCTACGGTAAACCCGGTGTGCATCCCAAGCTGGTAGTGGCCCGCGACGTTGCACATGAAGACGTATTTGCCGGGTGTGAGCTCGACGGTCACGGCGGCGGACTTGCCGGCGGGAATGCTCGTGATCTCGCCGACCTTGCCGTCTTCTTTCGCCTTCGCCGAGGCGCCGTCAACGGGAAGCTTGTCCGGCGCGAGATCAGTCTTTATCACCTGAAAGCTGTGCTCCATGGTGCCCAGGTTGCGCACGCCGATCTTGATCGAGCCGGCCTTGACGCTCGGCACGTTCACGGTGATCTTGTAGTCGGCGAGCTCCGCGACGACCTGCGATCCGGACGGCGCCTCCGCCGCAGGGCCGGCGCAGGCCACAACGAGAAGGGCAAGCGCCGCGACAGCTGCGACGAATCGGGGAATCATCATCTAGAGGCTATACGCTCGCGGCGCCGCTGCATTTCCTCTTCCTCCGCGAGCCAGAGGAAGAACGCGACCGAAGCGGCCGCGAGGAACACGAAGTCTCCGACGACCCACATGATCGCGCCGCCCACCCGCTGATCGGTCACGCGGTCCATGCCGAAGACGGTCGTGTCGCCAAGACTCGCGTACGCGGTGTAGAGCAGACGCGAGGAGAACGAGAGGATCCCGCCGAGGACCGTGTTCTGCGCCGCACCAAGCACGAGCAGATACGGCAGCCTCGCGCCGTACGCGAGGGTCCCGCGGAACGGCTCGGGGTCGATCACCACGCTCCAGAAGAGGAGCGCCGAGAAGAAGAACCAGGCGTGCTCGACGACGTGCACGCGAGCATCGAGGAGCGCGGCGTCGTAGAGAGTCGGTAGGTGCCATGCGTAGAGCCCTCCGACGTAGAGAGCCGCGGCAACGAGTGGATGGCGCAGCAGGTGCGCGACCGCCCGGACGGCCCGCGCCCGCGCGAGGGGGCGGACGATCCTGCTGCGCACCCATGCAGGCAGGCCACGCAGGAGCGGCCGGATCGGCGCGCCGAGCATGAGCAGTGGCGCCGCGACGACGGTGAGGAGCATGTGCTGGACCATGTGCACCGCGAACGAGACCGCGGCGTAGGGGTCGATCGGAGAGGCGAGCGCGGCGAGGAGCGCCACAAGACCGAGAAAGAAGAGAGCGATGCGCCAGATTTGCCACCGGCGCCGCATCCGCGTCACGCCGACCGCGTACACGATGGCGGCGAGCGCGGACGCTACCGCGGCGACTAAAGCCGCAATGTGCTGTCCACCATGATCGCCACGAAGAGCAGCGCGAGGTAGAGAAGCGAGTACAGGTACACGGCGCGCGCCATCGCGCGACGGCCCGTCGCGCCGCTACGAAGAAGCCGGAACGCGTACGCGATGAAGAGCGCTCCGAGGATGATCGCGACGGCGAGGTAGACGTAGCCGAGGCCGCCGACGATGAAGAGCAGGAGCGTCAGCGGCAGCAGGCTCGCGGCGTACGCGAGGATGTTCCACGCGGTGGCCTCGTCGCCGCGCACGACGGGCAGCATCGGGATTCCGGCGCGCTCGTAATCGTCGCGGATCAGAAGCGCGAGCGCCCAGAAGTGCGCCGGCGTCCAGAAGAAGACGATCGCAAAGAGGAGCCACGCCGAAAGATCGAGCGAACCGGTGATGGCGGCCCAGCCGACGAGTGGCGGGATCGCACCGGCGGCGCCTCCGATCACGATGTTTTGTGCCGTCGAGCGCTTGAGCCAGATCGTGTAGACGAGGATGTAGAAGACGGTGCCCGCGAGGGCGAGCGTCGCCGCGAGGAGATTCGCGAACAGGGCGAGCACGACGAACGCGACCACGTTCAGCGCGATCCCCCACCAGATCGCGACGCTCGTGGAGACGCGGTGTGCCGGAAGGGGCCGTTTGCGAGTACGGCGCATGCGCTCGTCGATGTCGCGGTCGAAGTACTGGTTGAGGCTCGCCGCGCCGCCACTCGCCGCGGCGCCGCCGATGAGCGTTGCCGCGAGTATCCCGAACGGCGGTACGCCGCGTGCCGCGAGGAACATGCCGCCGAGCGCGGTTAGCAGAAGCAGCGACATGATCGCGGGCTTGGTGAGCGCGATCAGGTCTCGCACCAAGGCGCCCTGGCGCGAGACCGGGCGCCAGGCCACGGCAGCGAGACCAACGACGCTGCACCACAAGAGGCTCGCGACCGCGGGGTGGGCGCCGAGGGCCCACGGAGAGAATCGAGTCAGCGGATTCGCGGCGCCGATCGCGACCTGCGCGAGGAAAATCGCGGCCGTCGCGACACCAAGGGGGCCAAGCCCGGGGGCGTCGCGCCGATGGCGCCATGCTTCGACGCACGCGGCGATGACGAGCAGGCCGACGATGGCGGCGATGTAGCGGTGGAGCATCGCGATCGCAGGAGCGCCCTCCGTCGGAAAGTCGATCCTCGGTGCATACGGGATGGGCAGATTGAGCACGGCGATCGCGCCGCACAGCGGCCAGCCAGGACACGCGGCCGTCGCGTCCGCGCCCCGCACGTACGCGCCGCTGACGAGCAGGACAAAGGTCCCTACCACGGCGGCGATCGCCAGCCATGTCCAGCCAGACGCCCGCGCCGGCAACGACGCCGGCCAGCGGACGACGACGGCAAGGATCGTGAGCGCCGCGAGCAGCAGCTCGGCATTCGCGAGATGGACCGTCACCCACTCCGGCGGGAGCTCGAGGACGACGGTGATCGCACCGAGCACCGCCTGCAGCGGATAGAGCACCGCTACGGCGATCGCGAGAGCGAGCACGCGGCGATCCGCGCGATAGACCATGAGCGACCATAGGACGAGGCTCGCGACGGTGAGCCCGCCGACGATCGCGAGGAATCGATGCGTCCACTCGATCCGCGTCGCGGGATCGAGCGAAGGCAGGAACTGACCGTGGCAGAGGGGCCAATCGGGACAGCCGAGGCCCGATCCGGTGACACGCACGATGCCGCCCCACACAACAACGAGGAACGACGCGAGGAGGCTCGCATACACGAGAGCGCGATAGCGTGGAGAAAACGTCATGCCGCGCGCCGCGCTAATGCGCGACGTCTTCTTTCAGCGGACGGGCGCTATGGACGACGGGGATGCGGGCGAAGTTGTAGGGCTGCGGCGGCGACGTCGTCGCCCATTCGAGGGTGTCGGCCTCCCACGGGTCATCGCCGGCGATCCGCCCGTTCTTGAGAACGATGCTGGAGAAGAAGTTGAAGAGGAACACGGCGACCGAGATGCCGATGATGTAGGCGCCGATGGTCGAGACGAGGTTGAGGCTCGCCCATTCCGGCGACTGCGGGTAGTGGAACGTGCGGCGCGGCATCCCTTCGAGGCCAAGCTGGTGCATCGGGAAGAACGCCAGGTTCACGCCGATGAAGAACAGGAAGAAGTGGATCCGGCCGAGCTGCTCGCTCAACATCCGGCCGCTGATCTTGGGCATCCAGTAGTAGAAGGCGGCAAACGCGCAGAAGAGAGCGCCCTGCACGAGCACGTAATGAATGTGCGCGACCACGAAGTACGTGTCCGAGAGCTGCACGTCGACCGGCACCGAGCCGAGGAAGACGCCTGAGATGCCGCCGATCGTGAACACCACGATGAACGCCATCGCGAAGAGCATCGCCGTGCGGAAGCGAAGGGCGCCGCCCCAGAGCGTGCCCAGCCAGGAGAAGATCTTCACCCCCGTCGGGACGGCGATGAGCATCGTCGACGCCATGAAGAAGATCTGCAGCGCCGGGTCGATGCCCGCGACGAACATGTGGTGCACGAAGACGCCGAACGAGAGGAAGCCGATCGCGGCGGACGAGTACGCGATCATCCGGTATCCGAAGATCGGCTTGCGCGAGAAGACCGGAAGCACCTCGCTGATCACGCCGAAGCCCGGCAAAATCATGATGTAGACCTCGGGGTGACCGAAGAACCAGAAGAGGTACTGCCAGAGAAGCGGATCGGCGCCCTGCCCGACGGCGAAGAAATTCGTCCCCGCCATGCGGTCGAAAAGCAAGAGGATGCCGGCGACCGTCAGGAACGGCATCGCGAGCACGAGCAGGAAGCTCGTCACCAGCACGCTCCAGCAAAAGAGCGTGATGCGCATGAACGTCATGCCCGGCGCGCGCAGCGAGAAGATCGTCACGATCATGTTCAGGGCGCCGAAGATCGACGAGAAACCGAGGACGGTGAGGCCGAGGATCAGAAGGTCCACGCCCTGCGTCGGGGAGAACTCCTTCGTGGAGAGTGGCACGTAGATCGTCCATCCGGTGGCCGGCGGTCCGGCGATGAACGCGGAGTAGAGGACGATGCCGCCCGCCAGCAGCAGCCAGTAGGACAGGGCGTTGAGACGAGGGAAGGCCATGTCCCGTGCGCCGAGCTGCAGCGGGACGATGAAGTTCGCGAAACCGGTCCAGACGGGGACGACGAAGAGGAAGACCATCGTCGTCCCGTGCATCGTGAAGAAAGAGTTGTACTGCTGCGCGGTGAGAAAGCCCGTGTCTGGCGTCGCCAGCTGGGTGCGGATCCCTAGCGCGAGCAAGCCACCGGTGAGAAAGAAGAAGAACGTCGTGACGAGGTACATGACGCCGATCTTTTTGTGATCGGTCGTCGTGATCCACTCGAGGATCCCCGTGTAACGCGCGCGCGGGAACGGAAAGGTCCGTTCGAGGGTGGCCATGCGAGGTCCATTCCATCCTGCGGGAATGGGCCTGTCAAACGCTGTCAGCCACCTCGGTTCAAGAACCAAAACAGGCCGCGAACGAAATTGAACGCGGCGATCGCCACGAGGACCCAGGAGAACCAGCCGGCATAGCCAGACAGCAGATACGCGAAGACGACCAGGCCGGCTGCGCCGAGCATCATCGCGGCGCCGAGCCTGCGTTTGTCGGTCATCGGTTCGCAACCTTAGCGTTTGGGACAGCGCCGAGATCGCAATAAAACCGAGGAGCTCCCCTCGCGGGGAGCCCCTCATCGCCTTGCGCCTGTATGTCGGTTTTGGTTACTTGCCGGTGTTCATGTATTGGATGCAGTCGCCCTGATTCTTGAAGGATGAGCCGTCGGCTCGCGCGAGATCCATCCAGCCGCCCTTCTTGCAGTCGTCTTTGTTCGTTCGTTCGCTGACTTTCTCTCCGAGATGGACGTTGCTGACGGTCCAGAACCCTGCGTCATCGGCGATGACGAACGGGATCGCCCCGACGTGCCACGTCGGATGCGCCACGACGAACGCCGCCCAGTTCGGATAGCCGCTCACCGGGCCGCCCGTGTAGAAGATCGTGCAGGTCGAGTCGTGGATCGGGTCAACGAGACCTGCGCCGTCGTTGCAGTAGAAGGCGCCGATGAACGCGTAGAAGTCGGTCGTGCCGTCGCCGGTGACGTCGATCGGCAAGCTGATCCGCGGCGATCCTGCGGTCGGGATGCCGGTGTAGTTGAACGAAAGCTGCGTGACGTCGCCGAGCAGCTTGCCGCTGAGGCTCGACGTCTTGTAGTAGACGCCCGAGTAGTCGCCGGACCCGACCGGCACGGAGTTGTTGAGCGTCGCGCCGTTCGCTATGCGAGTGCAGACGCCGCCGTACACGGCGCCGCCGGTGTCACCGTTCGCGGTGTCCGTCGTGCCGTCGAAGCACAAGAGCTGGTTGGTGCCGCTGCTTGCAGCCGCGGGTCCGCTGTTACCGAGCAGGACCGCGGCGGAAAAGACGGCGAGGATGCCGAGCGAACGCGTGAGCGATTTGGCTAGCTCCACTGGCTCTCTCCACTCCTGAAGTCGTCCAGGGGTTAACGCGGCATCCAGCCGAAACGTCAGGCGCTATGCGGGCCGTTGGACGGTCGCGGACCGAGAGGGCAAGTCGGCGGAGGGACCTACACTCCGCGCCCGAGGAGGCGAATGGACCAGGCGCTGGGGCCGTTTCTCGGCACGTGGACCGTGATGATGGCGGCGATGATGCTGCCGTCGGCGACGCCGATGATCCGCCTGCACCGGCTCGGCGCGGATGGTCGGTTGCGCACCCAGCTCTGGTCGGCCGCGTTCGTAGCCGGTTACCTGATTGTGTGGGCATCGGTGGGGATCGTGGTGTGGGGCGCTGGTATCGCCGCAAGCTCGATCCTCATACCTGAGCAACGCGCATTGGCCGTCTCCGCGATCCTCCTGCTTGCAGGCGTGTACCAGTTCACGTCTGTTAAGGCGACGTGCCTTCGCGCGTGTCGCACGCCCGCGGACTTCCTGTTGACGCACTGGCATCGCGGGCTTTCGGGCCAGCTGCGTCTTGGGATCGAGCACGGACTCTATTGCCTTGGATGCTGCTGGGCGTTGATGGCTCTCTTCGTCGGCGTCGGAGCCATGAGCCTGGTCTGGGCGGTCGGAATTGCGCTCGTCGTCCTTGTCGAGAAGGTGCGACCAGAGGGGATCGTGTTCGGCCGGATCGCTGGCACGTTGCTCATCGCTGCCGCGGTGATCGTTCTTGCGCGCCCGGAGCTCGCGATGTCTGTTGGCGGACCGATGTGAAAGGGGAAAACCTTGGCTGAGACGAAGACACCCGCTTGGAACATGAAGGGAACCCTGGTGATTGCATGCAACTGCGACTACGGATGTCCTTGCAATGTGAACGGCCGGCCGACGACCGGGAAGTGCGAGGGCGGGTGGACGTGGCAGTTGGAGCAGGGGATCTACGGCGATGTGAAGCTGAGCGGCCTCTGCGTCGGGCTATACGCGAACTGGCCGGCTGCGATCCACGAAGGAAATGGTGTCGCGACCACGCTCATCGACGAGCGTGCCGACGCCGCACAACGCGATGCGTTGCGCGCGCTCGTGGAAGGCAGGTCGGGTGGGCCATGGGCGATTTTCCGGAAGACCTTCACGGAGCTGCAAGGTCCGAACTTTGTCCCGTACAAGGTGGACGCGGAGGGGCGCCTCCCGCACGTTCGCGCCGGCGACGCGCTGGAGATCGAGACGGAGTACATCCGTAACCCGGTCACGAAGGAGACCATCCACCCACGTCTCGCTTTGCCCGAAGGGCTAGTGGTGAAAGACTGCGCACTCGTCGCTTCCACGCGATTCAAATTCAACGCCGACAAAGTGCGATACGACCACTCCGGTCGGTATGCAGCCTTCGGTTTCTTCCAGTACTTCGGCCCGTAGCGAATCGCCCTCCGGCGCCCTCTCAACCGGCTGGGCGTGCGACCACGAGCTTGTCCTGCCCCGACATCGCGCCCCAGACTTCGCCGTGGCGCCCCAGCAGCTGGCGCACGTTCGCATTCGGCGAGGGATGACTGCGTACGACGAACGTCTCCGTGGCCGGATCGAATCGAACGAGCGAGTTGCTGCCCCACTCGGTCACCCAGACCACGTCGGCATCGTCGACGTACACGGCGTACGCCATCGCGCGATCGCCCGGCAGCTTCCACTCCTTCCAGGAGTTGCCGTCGTAGCGGGCGAGCTCACCCGAATTCCACTCGCTCACCCAGACGCGGCTTTTGGAGTCGCACCAGACGCGCCGCGCGCCCTGGCCTGGGGTGGGTGGGACGAGGACGGCCGCGCCGCCGGTCTCGCGGTCGATGCGGCCGACATAGCTGCCCGCAAGAGACGCGTAGTAGACGTTTCCGTCGGGGCAGGACGCGATCCCATATGGACCCGGGCCGCGCGGCGCGTCGAAGACGGCGATCGCGCCGCTCCTCGGATCGAGCCGTCCGAAGATCCCATTCTGTCCGGTGAACCAGAGCGTGCCGTCGCGGTCGAACGTGGCCGTGTTCAGGCTTGCGTTCGGACGGTCCGCCGGAAGCGGGAAGCGCTTGATCTCATTCGTCGACGGATCGACGCGTAGGATCGCGTTCAGACCGCCGTCGGTCACCCACGCGGCCCCGTCGGGTCCCACGATCACGCCATGGGGAGCCGACCCTGCGCCGAGCTTGATGGCCTTTACCACGCCGAATCGTGGATCGAGCCATCCGAGCTCGCCCGAAAGCTGCGCCGTGTACCAGACGCCTCCATCCCGCGCGGGCGCGACGTCGTGCGGTCCTTGACCGTGCGTGACGGGGTATTCCTGCATGACGAAGTCGACGGGGGCGCGCGTCGCGCTCGCGACCGTCGTCACGACCGGCGTCGCGGCGTTCCCCGGAGGGGCGGTCCGCGACACAATGCCGTCGATCGGTCGACAGCCGGCGACAGCGAACGCCGCGACGAGGCCGAGTGCGCCGAGCCTCATGACTCCAGCGATACGGCGCGGAGACGAAGCGAGTTCGACACGACCGTCACGGACGAAAGCGCCATTGCGGCCGCGGCGAGCACGGGGGAGAGCAGCCAACCGGTGAAGGGGTAGAGGACTCCGGCGGCGACCGGGATCAGCGCGACGTTGTAGATGAAGGCCCAGAAGAGGTTCTGGCGGATCGTCGCGACCGTGGCGCGCGCAAGATGCAACGCCCGCGGCACCCCGCGGGGGTCGCCTCCGACCAGCACAACGTCCGCCGTCGCGACCGCGACATCCGCGCCCGAGCCGATCGCGATCCCGAGGTCCGCGCGGGCGAGGGCCGGTGCGTCGTTCACGCCGTCTCCGACCATCGCCACCCGGTGCCCTGCCTCATGCAGCTCCGCAACGAGATCCGCCTTCGCGTCAGGTCGGACTTCCGCGCGCACCTCGTCGATCCCGAGCTCGCGGGCGATCGCATCGGCCACGCGGCGGGCGTCGCCCGACACCACCAACGTGCGGAGACCCATGCGCCGCAGGTCGGCGATCGCGTCGCGCGCAGCGGCTTTGGCGGTGTCGGCGAGCGCCAGAATTCCGCCCGGCTCTCCGTCGATCGTCCCGACAAGGACCGTCCGGCCTCTTTGCTCGTGGTGCGCGACGACGTTCTCTCCGAGGTCGGCGAACCCGTGGATCCGGGCGAGCGCGGCGTTCCCGATCCAGACGTCGTGGCCGTCCACGGTCGCGTGAATCCCTCGTCCGGGCAGCGCCTCGAACGTCGTCGGCTCGGACAGGGCGAGGCCTTTCGTCGTGGCGAGCTCGACGACCGCCGCCGCGAGCGGATGCTCCGACCGCGATTCGGCACTCGCGAGGATGCGGATCACCTCGTCTTCGCCGACCCCCGCGCAGTTCATGTACTCGACGACCCGGGGCCGACCGACGGTAAGGGTGCCGGTCTTGTCGAAGGCGACGATGTCGATCGCTCGCGCCACCTCGAGCGCCTGCGCGCTCTTGACGAGGATCCCCCGTGATGCACCGCGGCCCGTCCCAACGATGATCGCGGTGGGTGTCGCGAGACCCAGCGCACACGGGCACGCGATGATGAGGACTGCGACGAACGCGGAGAGGGCGTAGCCGAGCCGCGGCTCGGGACCCAGGAGAAGCCAGGCAAGACCGCTCGCAAACGCGATCGCGAATACGATCGGCACGAAGATCGACGCGATTCGGTCCACGAGCCGCTGGATGGGCGCCTTCGAGCCCTGCGCCTCCTCGACGAGCCGGACGATCTGCGCGACGAGCGTGTCGCCGCCGACGCGGGTGACGCGAAAGCGGAAGGTCCCCGTGCCGTTCTGCGTCCCGCCGGTGACCTCGTCGCCGGCGGTCTTCTCGACCGGGATGGACTCGCCGGTGATCATCGCCTCGTCGACCGCGGACGAACCCGCGAGGATGCGGCCGTCCGCCGCGACGATCTCACCCGGGCGCACGATCACGACATCGCCGACGGCGAGGCGATCGATAGGCACGTCTTCTTCGACGCCCCCGGGCCGTCGTACGCGAGCGCTCTTCGCACCGAGGGCAGCGAGCGCGCGCACCTCGTCCGCGGTCCGCGCGCGGGCGCGCGCCTCGAGGTAGCGGCCCGCGAGCACCAGAGTGACGATCACGGTCGCCGTGTCGTAGTAGAGGAAGCGGTCCGGGCTCAGGCCGGCCGCGGTGAATGCCGTGCCGAAGAACGTCGCGAGCACCGAGACCCCGTAGGCCGTCGTCGTCCCGACCACGACAAGCGTGTTCATGTCCGTGCGGCGATGCCGCGCGGCGGAGAGCGCGCCGCGATAGAAAGGCAGTGCACACCAGAGCTGCACCGGTGTGGCGAGCGCGAAGAGAACGAACGGCCGCCATGCAGCTTGAGCGACGGCGGGATAGAAGAGGTCGGCCATCGACAGGAGCATCGTTGCGACCGCCAAAGCCGCCGCGACGATGAGCCGGCGACGAAGCGCTCGGACATATGTCGTTCGCAGGGCGCGTTCGCGCGCCTCGGTCGCGGCACGCTCGGCGCGATCGGCGGAGAGGACGAGAGCTCCGTAGCCTGCGCGCTCGATCGCGCGCACGAGAGCCCCATCGTCGGCGCGGGAGGGGTCGACTTCGACACGCGCGCGCTCGGTCGCGAGGTTCACGTCCGCGCCGCGGACGCCGGCGATCCCCCTGAGCGCGTCCTCAACGCTTGCGACGCACGACGCGCACGTCATCCCCGTAACGACGAGGTCGCGCTGCGCCGTGGACGCTCGCTCGGGCGGGCTAGAGACCGGCACCGCAGGAGGGGCAGCGCATCACTAGATCCATCAGCGGTTCTCGTCCCCTTTGGCGCGGAGCGACCGCGCGACCGTGCGTATCAGTTCAACATCGTCGGCGACCTGGAATTCCGGAAGGAGCCCACGGAGCCGCTCCGCGAGCTGCCTGGCCAGAGCCGTCCGGGCAGCGGGCGTGAGCTTTTGCTCGCGGAGGACGAACTCCCGCACGAGGCGCTGCGCCTCGCCCGGAAGGACGCGGAGGGTCGGCGCCGCGGCCTTTTCACCCTCGGCGAGACTCCAGCGTGGCAGAGCGCTCAGGGTCCGGAGCGCCGACCAGTTGCGGCGCGGGCGCGGCGCGCGGACGACGAACGTGCCGCCTGCGTAGTCCCCGAGACGCTGGGAGCGCGATGACACGATGAGCGTCACGAGGCCGAAGCCGTAAAAGAACGGCAGGAAGTCGACGACCCGGACAAGGTTGCGCACGACGACGGCGACGAATCGCGCGGGCTCGCCATCCTCGCTGATGACGCGCAGGCCGAAGAATCGCTTACCGATGGTCTGGCCGTTCCAGAGCCACTCGAGGAGGACGAAGTACAGCCACGCGATCAAGAGCTCGAACAAGACCACCCAACCGGACCAATCGTCGAGGGATGGGTCGATCTCGGTGAGCTTCTGGAACGCGAACCCGATTGCGAACATGAGCACGAAGACGATGACGAAGTCCGCCATCGCCGCGAACCCACGATTGCCGGCGCCGGCGAGCTGAAAGCGGAGCACGACGTGATCGGGCGTCTCAATTTCGAGCCGGCCCATCGCGATTGTCATCGATAAATGTTACGTTCCGGCCGTGCCGCGGATCGCCGCTCCGGGCGCGATCGACCGATTCGTAGAGGATCACCTCGGTCGTTGGTCGCGCCTGGCAGACCTCGTCTCATCCGCCGCGGGTCGTGTCGATCGCCTGAAGGCGGACGAGGTCCTGGAGCTCGGTCGGCTCTACCGCGCGGCAACTGGAGATCTCGCGATCGCTCAGCGCGATTTCCCACGCGATGTTGTGGCCTTCGAGCTGAACGATCTTGTCGCCGCCGCGCATGCCCTCGTGTACAGCGAGTCGCCGACGAGCGTGCGGCGCCTTCGTCGATTTGTGCTCGGAGATATTCCGGCGACCGTCCGCGCGAACGCGAGGTTCATTCTCGCCTCGGCGATCCTTCTCTTCGGCCCTGCGCTCGTGGCCTTCCTCGCCGGCCTTCTCTCGCCCGACATCGCGGCAGGTGCGCTTCCCGCTTCCTTCCGCGACGAGCTTGCGCGTCGCCGACCGGGCACCGAGCTCCCGGAAGCCCTGCGCCTTGGCGCGGGCCCCACCATCATCGTGAACAACGTTCGGGTCGCGATCATCGCATTTGCCGGCGGGCTCACCGTCGGATTGCTCACCGTTTACATCCTGGTCCAGAATGGCGCGCTCCTCGGCACGGCCTTCGCGGTCCTGCAGGCGGCCGGTCTCTCGTGGACGCTGCTCACGTTCATCTCGGGCCACGGTGTCCTCGAGCTCTCCGCGATCGTTCTGTCGGGAGCCGCCGGCCTGCGCTTTGCGTGGGCGATCCTCCAACCCGGTGAGCGAACACGCAGGACGGCACTGCGGCTCGCTGGGGTCCAGGCGATGCGGATCCTCCTGCTCGTGATCGTGATGCTGGGCTTTGCCGGGCTCATCGAGGTCTACGTTTCGCCGAGCACCGCGCCGACTGCCGTGAAGGTCGCGGTAGGACTCGGGAGCGGAGCGATCGTCCTCTGCTACGTGCTCTTCGCCGACCGCCTGCTCCGGCTGCGCCGGGTTCAGAGAAAGCGCTTCTTCAGCTCTATGTAGCGCTGGATCGTCGCGACCGTGAGGCGATCCGACGGTACGTCGATCGTGTGCACGCCGCGGCGCCGCAAGGTGGCGAGCGCCTTCGCGCGCGCGTCACGCACCTCACGGGCGACGACACGCTCGTACAGCGAAACCGTGGAGTCCGGAACCCGGGCCGCGACCTCGGCGAGCTCAGGGTCCGCCAGCAGGCAGCAGAGCACGAGGTTGTTGCCGGCGAGCCGGGTCACCGCCGCGACCAGCGATCGCGAGGCTTCCTCGTCGACGAGGTCGGTGAAGAGCACGACGAGCGCCCGGCGTGCTGCGCGCGCGCGTAGGAACTCGAGCGCGGAGCGATAGTCCGACTCCGTCGTGGTCACGGCTATGCGGCGAAGCTCCTCGGTGATCCGTAGGAACTGGCCCCGACCGCGGCGGGGCGGCAGATAACTGCGGACGTCGTCGGCGAATCCGAGCAGGCCGACCTCGTCGCCCTTGGCGGCGCCGACGTACGCGAGCATCAACGCGGTGTTGACGGCATGGTCGAGCTTGGTGAGGGTCCCGAGTGTGCTCGACATCATCCGGCCGGCGTCGAGGAGGATCAGCAGACGCTGTTGCCGCTCGGTCTCGTACTCGACGGCGATCGGCCGGCCCCTCCGCGCGGTCGCGGCCCACGAGATCGAGCGTGGGTCATCGTCGGGTCCGTATTCGCGAAGTCGCGCGAAGAGGCTGCCCGCGCCCGGGATGCGCGCACGCCGCTGGCCGGCGTCATACGCCAGACCGCGGCGCAAGGTGATCTCGTAGCGGCGGATCTCGCGCAGGTCGGGGTAGACCTTCACCTCCACGGCGGCGTCCACGCGGCCGCGGCGCTCCATGAGCCCGAGCGGGCCGGGTTGCCGCGTGTGGAGATCCCCGAACTGGAACGTGCCCCGGTGCCGCGGTCGCGCCGCGTATTCGGCGCTGGCCGAGGCGCGACCCCCGACCTCGACACGGACAGAGCGGCGGTCGACGTCGAAGGAGGCAGGAGGCTCATCTCGGATCGTGAGGGCAAGACGGCGGGCCAGCGGGTTCCGGACCGTGAGGCGGACCGGATCTGCGGCGCGGAGCGACGGCTGCTCCGTGATCTGGCGGGAAACGTCATCCGCAGTGAGCGGTCGCGTCGCTCGCGCATCGATCAGGGCGAGGACGATCGCAGCAGCCCAGATTGCGACCGCGCCCCAGGCGAGCGGTTCGTAAAAGGTCGCGAGCGCGAGCGGTATCGCACTCAGCAGGACGAACGCGAGCAAGCGTGGAAGCGGGACGAACGGGAGTCGACTGGCGCGCCGTTTGCGCGGCTGGATCAACGCGGGACGTCGAGACGCGCGAGGACCCTGCGAAGCGCCGCATCGGCGTCGACGCCCTCGATCTCCGCTTCCGCTTTGAGGACAACGCGGTGCCGAAGCGTCGGCGGCACGAGCGACTTCACGTCATCAGGCGTGACGAAATCGCGTCCGTCAAGCGCGGCAGCGGCTTTCGCGGCGTGCAGCAAATGGACCCCGGCGCGGGGACTCGCGCCGAGCTGGAGGTCGCCGGACCGGCGCGTCTCTTCGACGATGCGGACGATGTAACCGACGACGGAATCCTCGACGGTCACCTTCTCGATCTCGTCGCGCGACGTGCCGAGATCGCTCGGTCCGAGCGGGTCCAGCGTCTCGACCAGGTCGAGCGGACGCCCCTTCTCGTGCCGACGGAGGATCGCCGCCTCCTCTGGCTGCTGCGGGTAAGCGACGATCGCTTTGAAGAGGAAACGATCGAGCTCCGCTTCGGGGAGCGGGTAGGTCCCCTCGTACTCGACCGGGTTCTGGGTCGCGATGACGATGAACGGGTCCGGCAGAGGGTGCGGCTCGCCCTCCAGCGTGACCTGCCGCTCCTCCATCGCTTCGAGAAGCGCGGCCTGGGTCTTTGCGGGCGCGCGGTTTACCTCGTCCGCGAGCACCACGTTGGCGAAAACCGGACCGAGCCGGATCCGAAAGGAGCTCGTCGCGATCTCGAAGATGCTCGTCCCGACGATATCGCTCGGCATGAGGTCGGGCGTGAACTGGATCCGTTTGAAGCTGCCACCGATAAGGCGCGCGGCCGTGCGAGCGAGCAGCGTCTTCGCCGTGCCCGGCACGCCTTCGATGAGGATGTGGCCGCGAAGCGCGAGCGCCATGAACGCCAGGCGGATGGTCTCGTCCTGACCGACGATCACCTGGTGAACGCTGTCGGCGAACCGCTGGGCGACGTCCTTCGTGCTCACCGTCTCTCCTTCTTCGCGACGATTCCTTCGATCCGCGCGACCGTACGAAGCAACTCGCTCTGGCGCAAGCGGCCCGCGAGCGCCGAGTCGGTGGCCCGGGCCTCGGCCGCGAGGCCCGGATCGTCGGCCTCGGCGGTCGCCAGGATGCGATCAAGCGGTGTCGCCGGATCGAGGCCGTAGCGCGTGGCGAGCCCAAGGCGAAGGTCACGCCGAAGACGTTCGCGCGCGATCTCGTCTTTCCCCGAGCGGCGCAGGAGTCCGGCGAAACCGCGGATGTACTCGAGGCTCGAGCGCGGCGGCCGCGGATCCGCCGGAAGCGCCGGGCCGAATCGGCGGCCCGACCACCACAGGAAGAGGAACACCGATGCGCCGGCCAGCAGCATTGCGCGACCGAACCATGTCCGCTCGAGCACGGCCATGAGCTCGGCAGATGGGTGCGCGCCGTGGTGGTATTCGTCGAACCCGATCGAGCGCCCCGGCCCGAACCCGGCAGCCGCGAGCGACAGGGCGAAGCGACCGTTATCGGCCACCCCAAGGTACTGATTGACGAACGGCGCGAGGCTCCCGACGACGATGAGCGTGCCGGTGCCTTCACGCGTCATCGCCGCGAGCGTCCGTCCTTGGCTGCGCATCACCGGCGACCAGCGATCGCTCAGCGTGAGGATCCGGCCGCGATCAATGGAGATCTGGGCCGCGCTCGCCGTCGCCGCGATCACCGAGCTCGCGTCGTAGTGACCTGCGCCCGCGCCTTCGCCCAGGCTCACCCCGTACGGACGGAGGACCGCGGATTCGGCGAGGCCCTGATCCGTCGCGATGATGAGGGTGCCCCCACCCTGCAGGAAGGTCTTCGCCGCGACGGCATCCACATCGCTCACGAATTCGCTGGCGCCGAGCATGAAGAGGACGGTCACCGCGGTCTCGCTTGGCGCGAAGCGCTCGCCCTGCACGATCACGGTGCGGCCCCCGAGCTCATCCAGAAGCGCGCGCAGCCTCGCCGCGCCGCCGCTGGTGCTGTCGAGCGCCGATCCCGATCGGACCGGGGACTGGGCGTTCGTGCCGACAAAGATCGCGAGCCCCACGACCACGAGGACGAGAATGGCGGCAACCACGTAGAGCGGGTCGATCCGGACACGCCTTCTCATGCGACTGCCCGCTCCGCCAGGTCGCGCGCGTGGTCGGCCTCCTCCACCGTCGCTCCCTTGAGCCCGAACCACGCGCGATCGTGCAGCGAGATCAGCTCGCGCAACGTCTCGACCTGTGGCAGCGACGAGGCTCGCTCAAGGAGCTCGCGGTCGGTGAGAGACGGCTCGTAGCGGACCATCCGGCGTTCGGCGAGGGTCAGGATCGCGTAGCGGTAGAACGCATGGAGCGCGGCGCGCGGATCGCCGGAAAGCGCCGCCCGCTCCGCGGCGGCAAGCTGCACGGCAGCGCTGGCCGCCGCCTCGGCGTGCGCGCCGGGCTGCACGGCCTCGCGCCGGATTCGCTCGCGGACGCCGCGCACGAGGATCGCGAGAATGACGACGAGCAGTCCGATGCCGGCGATCGTCAGGGTGAGCTCGACGCTGCCGGGAGGGAGCTGCGCGCCCGCTGACGGGAAAAGTCGGGCGAGGAGCGCCCCGATGGCCGAGAAGAGATCGTTGCTGCCGGAACGCGTTTCTTCGGCGACGGCAAAGTCGCGAAGCTTGGCGTTGGCCTGCGCGACGTTGAAGGGCGGACTGGCCGCGCGGTCGGCGATCGCAATGAGCTGGTCGACATCCGCGACGCTCGCGTCGATCGCCGCGGTGGTCGTCGCCAGCCGGCGGGCCACGCGCGAGTCGTCGAGCGTGATGACCGAGCCGTCGGCGGTTTGGACGGCGGTCGTCTGCGACAGCGTGGTCCGCGCACGTTCGACGAACGCAGGGCGCTGCGCGTCGGTGGCGACGCGCGCCTGGAGGAGAGCCATTCGCGCATCGCGAAGCCGCGATCGGTAGGCGGCGACGTTCACGGTGTCGGCGTTCGCGATCCCGGCCGTGGCCGCGGTGAGGACGACGACGAATGTGAGGACAGAGACTAGGCGCGCGGCATGGCCTCCGCTGCGAGCTGCAGATCGAATCCCTCTTTGCGAACGCGCAGATCGTAATAGAGCACCGTCATCGTGCCGAAAAAGAGAGGCATCCAAAGCGGCACGGCCGCGAAGGCCGCGATGAAGATGGCGACAGCGCCGGCGCTCTGATTCGCCGCGGCGATGAGCGTAATGAGGAAGACGACGAGGACGAAGAGGACCAGGAACAGGACGACGAGGAGGAGGACCAGGCCGACGATGCGCCAGCGGAAACCGGACGAGAGCTGCCAGGATCGACGCAGCGATGAGACCGGGCCGTGGCGCTCGATCGTCGCGATCACGGGCGACACGAACCACGAAGCCTGCACGTAGACCTGGACAAAGAAATACACGCAGAAGATCAGAAAGAGAACGATGCCGTTGCTGACCAACGCGCTTGCGACGTTGAACACCACCCCGATGAGCGCGAGCGCGATCGTCACGAGTACGCCGGCGAAGAAGATACGCAGCGACGACTGGAAGCCCACGACGAACGATTGGGAGAGCGAGCGTTCCTGGCCAAGATGCGCCGCGGCGGCCGCGTCGATGACCGCTCCGGTGAATACAGCACCGACGAGAAGGCTGATGAGCCATCCGACGATGAAGAAGATGAAAAGACCGCCCATGAGCTCCAGGAAGGCGGGATTCGCGAGGAGCGCGACCGGATCGTTGGTCGGCTGCTGCGAAACCCGCACGAAGGTCGATCGGCCGGCGAACGCGAAAACGACGCCGAGGACGATCCACGCGATGACGAGGGCAACAAAGAGGATCAGGCCCAGGACGAAGAGGCCGATCGCGCGTGCACGATAGATCGCGAAGACGCGATCGAGGACGTCTCCTATACCGAGAGGTCGTAGCGTCGCCCCACCCGAGGGCGTCACAGGAACCGGTTGCACGATCGCCAATGCTACGGGGACGGTCTATAGGGCTTGGCTGCTAGGCCGTCGACTCCGATAGACCGATGCGCCGCTGCAACCGCGCGAGGGGTCCCGGCGCCCACCAGTTGAGATCGCCGAGGAGGCGCATCGTCGCGGGCACGACCAGCGCGCGCACCAGCGTTGCGTCGATGGCCACGGCGAGCGCCATACCAAGACCGATCGCTTTGATGAGGACGATGTCGGCGAGCGCGAAGGCCGCGAACACACCGACCATGATCGCGGCGGCGCCGGTGATGAGCCGACCGCTCTTTTCGAGGCCCATGGCGACCGCACTCGTGTTGTCGCGCGAGCGGAGGTATTCCTCCTGCATCCGCGAGAGCAGCAGCACCTCGTAGTCCATCGACAGGCCGAACACGGTGCAGAACATGATCACCGGCAGCGTGGGATCGATCGAGCCTGGCGTGAATCCGAGCTGCGCCGCGAAGTGGCCGTCCTGGAAGATCCACACGATCGCGCCGAACGACGCGGAGATCGAGAGAAGGTTCATGACGACCGCCTTGAGCGGCAGGACGACCGACCCGAGCAGGAGGAACAGCACGAGCATCGTCGCGACCACGATGTACGCGAGCGCGGCGGGCGTGTGGCTCGCGATGAAGTCGACGGTGTCGAGGTCGATGGCCGTGAAGCCGGTCACCGAGAGCGCGGCGTCTGCTGGCGGTGACAGGGCGCGAAGCGATCGCACCAGCTGCCGGGCTTCGTCGCTGTAGATGCCCGTCTGCGTAACGACGTCGAATACAACGATGTGCTCGCCGACCGTCCCCCGGATAAGCGCCTGGAGCTGCGGGGGAAGCTGTGACCGCGGTTGCAAGTAGAGCGCAGCCCACTGGGCCGCCCCGACGCTCGAGTCACCCGAGGCGGTGACCGGGCTCGTGATCGCATCGACGTTCGGCAGCGCCGCGATCCTCTTCGCCAGGGCGACCATCCCGGGGATTC